>Ga0307471_100000040_pt1 | contig 59470 bp, 54 predicted proteins | sample atmos_gasesAM3C__2_FD_204566 | JGI IMG/M metagenome (GOLD analysis project Ga0307471, IMG submission 204566) | Hardwood forest soil microbial communities from Morgan-Monroe State Forest, Indiana, United States - atmos_gasesAM3C_515 | ecosystem: Environmental > Terrestrial > Soil > Temperate... | reverse complement strand
GCCGCCCAGGTTGGAGGTCATAAAGATAACGGTTTGAGACAGGTCGACGCGGCGATTATCGCCGAGGGTCAAGGTCGCCTTGTCCAGCATGCCAAGGAGAAGCTGCCAGAGAGCATCGCTTGCTTTCTCAATCTCGTCGAAGAGCAAGAAGGAGAGCTTGAGCTTGTCGGTGTGGGAAGCGGCAAGGGCTTCCTGGGTGATTAAAGGATGGGTCTCCCGGTGGCCCAAGTAGCCTGGGGGCGAACCGATCAATTTCGCGATCTCGTGCGAGTGCTGGAATTCTGCGCAATCCACCTTGATGACCGTTCGGGGATCGCCAAAGAGAATTTCGGCCGCCGCTTCGACGATACGTGTCTTGCCGGAGCCCGTGGGTCCGAGAAACAAGAGGTTGCCGACAGGCCGTCCAGGGGAATTCAAGCCGGCGCAAAATACCTGGTAGAGGTCGACGAGGGCCTGCACACCCTCTTCTTGTCCCACGATCTTCGCTCGCAAGGCGTTATGAAAGTCGCGCGTGTCGTTGCTGCGGATTCCCGGGTCAAGTTGTTGCCGCACCGCTGCTCTCATATCTTCTACCTCGGCCGTCAGTGCCCTTTGCTTTCGAAAACAACGCGTGGGGCCAGGCGCAACCACGCTGCATCAACGCGGTCAAATTGAAATATGCATGGAGCGTGCCAATTCCGAAAATTCTGGCAGGGTTGGCAACACCATGCCATTCAACGAGATAGGTAAGTTGCAGTCTTGGAAACTGTCTCACCTGGTGAGACGCTGTTACTTCCATGCCCAAAATGAGAACAATGGAACACATTCTGTCATTGTTGCAGTGACAAAAAGGGGCGCTACTCCCTTTATGGTTCCTACGCGATTGCGCAAATTTTACTCAGACCTGTCTTTCTTGCGTCCCTGCAGTTGCCGAGCTACGCCGGGAGTTGCTGCCGGCAATACCGGTCGTGCAGGTACTTCGCCAGCAACCGCTTCTGTCGGGATGTCTTTGCGGAGACCATCCCCCGTCTCTCCTAGGGCGGCAGCTGCTTCTTCCGAAGCTTCTGTTGCAACGAGGGCACCTTCGCGTTCCCGGACGAAGGTAAGCTCTTTGTGGACCCCATCCCAATCGATGCGTACGAGGTCGCCGATACGGACCTGTTGGGTGGCAAGGAGATTGGCCAGGGGATAGACGACGTGGCGCTCGATAGCGCGCTTGAGGTGGCGAGCCCCATAGCGCTGGTCGGTGCCTTCCTGAAGAAGAAAGTCGCGGCCTGCGTCGGTAACACGGAACAGGAATTTGCCGTTGGCGGCGTCGAGAACCCGCTTCTGCACCATGCCCAGCTCGATATCCAGGACCTGCTCGAGTTGTTCGCGCTTCAGCATGTGGAAGACGACCAGCTTATCCAGGCGATTCATGAACTCGGGCGAGAACTTGCGCCGCGCGGCTTCGACGGCCGTACGCTCAACCTTGGCGTTCAAGTTGCCCTGCGGCTTGTCGTCGGCCTTGATGAAGCCGTAGCCACCATCCATGAGATCGGTGATCTCTCCGGCGCCCAGGTTCGAGGTCATGAAGATGACGGTCTGCGAGAGATCCACGCGGCGGTTGTCACCGAGGGTCAATGTGGCTTTGTCCAGCATTCCCAGAAGCAACTGCCAGAGTGCGTCACTAGCCTTCTCAATTTCGTCGAAGAGCAGGAACGACAGCTTCAACTTATCCGTGTGATTCGCCGAAAGTGATTCCTGGGTGATAAGAGGGTGAGTCTCGCGGTGCCCCAGATAGCCCGGAGGCGAACCAATCAGCTTGGCGATTTCGTGGGAGTGCTGGAATTCGGCGCAATCGATCTTGATGACAGCGCGTGGACTGCCAAAGAGAATTTCCGCGGCCGCTTCCACGATGCGCGTTTTCCCCGACCCTGTGGGTCCCAGAAACAAGAGGTTGCCCACGGGCCGGCCGGGGGAATTAAGACCCGCGGTAAAGACCTGGAACAGTTCCACCAGCGCTTGCACGCCTTCGTCCTGGCCGACAATCTTCGCGCGCAGGGCCTTCTGGAATTCAATAGTGTCTGCGCTCCGGATGTTCGGATTCAAAGATAGATCGCCCGTAGCCATACCCCCTCCTCGCGTCCCCGGAATACCGGAGGCGCGCTCCCGAACCGTCCATTGACCCGGCCCATCCTCTTCAATTCGTCCTTACGGCCGAACTGATCGAGCTTGACCTGAATGGTGGAATGCAGGAGCCGCAACTGCAGGAGCAACTCCCGGGCCACGGTGGGTGATTCGGAAAACCGCAAGACTGGCGGATAAAGGTCCGCCAGATCCAGATTCAAACTGCGCAAGGTCTGGATGAGTTTTTGGACGGCGGGCGATTCGGGGTCCGCCAGGTCGATCTGATTGTTCAACTGTTCGCGGAGGGTGCGCCAGTTGAGTTCAACGAAGGGATGTTTCTTGTTGACAGCTCGAACGATTTCGTCAGTAATGCGTGCACGCTCGCCAAGCCGCGCAAGATGGAGTTGCTGCACCTTTCCGCCACGGCGCACGTTGTGCACCAGGTAGTAGGCGTTTCCTTTGCGACGAACAAAAGCCATCGCGATACCTCTGCGGACTGGGCATGCGGGCCGTTTAGCGGTTACCTCGAGAGGGCCGCTGTTCCGCCCGCCAGGTGTAGTGTAAGATCTTTCCACTACACTTATCAAGATAGGATGCGCCAGATTGGTAACCGTTGCCCACCCTATTGTTTTGCTGCATCTCATCACTTTCTCTTCTGCTGCAATTCTCACTGACACTATACTCAACACGCTTCTTGGCAAGACGTCGCACGGACTTGCCCGCCGGCCCTCTTCACCACTACAATTCCGGCTTTGCCATGTCCTGGGATCCTGTTTATCGACTCGTGAAACAAGTTCCGCGCGGCCGGGTTCTTACGTATGGAGCGCTCGCGAAAGCTCTACGTCTTTGCGGAGGAGCAAGGGCCGCGGGCAGAGCAATGGCGGCGACGCCGTCCGGAAAAGGGATACCGTGGCACAGAATTGTGGGTGAACGCGGCAAGCTGCTGATCCGCGAACCCTACGCTTCGCTCCAGCGCAAGCTTCTTGAGAGTGAAGGCGTAGCCCTTGTGGAGTCGAGGGTCGACCTGAAGGCTCACCTGTGGCAGTCGGTGAAGCCCCCAGCTCAGCGTGTGAAAGAAAAGCCCACCGGGAAACGTAAGCGATCCAGAGGCAAGGTTAGGTCGTAGAGTTCTCTCCAGCTGCGCTATCATGGAAGACTCTGACCCATGGCAAATCCTGTTCTGCAGGTGGAAAACCTAGTCAAGCGCTACGGCGACGTTGAAGCCGTGCGTGGCGTCAGCTTTTCCGTCTCGGAAGGAGAGGTCTTCGGCCTGCTAGGTCCGAATGGGGCGGGCAAGACGAGCACGATCGAGATTTTGGAAGGGCTGCGCGATCCGGATGGAGGCCGCGCCACGGTTTGTGGACTCGATCCCCAGAAAAACCCCAACGAGTTGAAGAACGAAATCGGGGCGACACTCCAGGCTACTTCTCTGCCGGACAAACTCCGGGTGGGCGAGGCGCTGAGTCTTTTCACAGGTTTTTACAAACGCACGCGGAATCCTGACGACCTTCTGAAGCGATTTGGCCTTGAAGACAAACGCAACTCGTTTTATAACCAGCTCTCCGGCGGCCAGAAACAACGGCTGGCGCTGGCTCTCGCTCTGGTGAATGACCCTCGCGTTCTCTTTCTCGACGAGCCGACCGCGGGTCTCGATCCACAGGTGCGGCGTGAAATTTACGGCATCATTGAAGAATTAAAGCAGGAGAAAAAGACGATCGTCCTTACGACCCATTACATCGAGGAAGCCGAACGGCTATGCGACCGCGTCGCGATCATTGACCACGGCAAGCTGATTGCCCAAGGCACACCCCGCGACCTTAAACAACGCTCGGCCGACACCACGCGGGTCGAAGTGCGGCTGGCTAAACCGGCAAACAACGGAACGCTTAAGGCCCTGGACGGCGTGACGGATGCCCGCGAACTAGACGGTGCCTACGTGCTGCACTGCCAGCGCACGGCGCCGGCCATTGTCGCGCTCGTAAAGCATCTCGAGGTGGAAGGCAACGAGCTCGTTAGCCTTGAAATCGCGACGCCTTCATTGGAAGACGTCTTCATCGAACTTACGGGAAGGAGGCTGCGCGATTGAAAACGATTCTTAAACTCGCTGCTGTCCGCATCCGCATTACGCTTCGCAACAAGGCGTTTCTCTTTTTCAGCCTGATTATGCCGATGGCCATCTTCTTTTTATACGGCAGCGTGTTCGCCAAGGGGAGACCCCAAGCTGTCGCCTACTTGATGGGGCCGATTTTGTCTTTCACGGTCATGGGAACTTTCTGGGGCCTGAGCATGCAACTGGTGACATGGCGCGAACAGGGGATCCTGCGCCGATTTCGCCTGGCGCCCATTCCGGCTAGCAGCATGATTGGGTCTAGCATCCTGGCGAACTATTTGCTGATTCTGCCGACAGTAATTCTGGAGCTGTTGCTGGCGCGATTCATCTACCACGTCGGCTCCTTCGGCAACCTCTTCAGCGTTTTTGTACTCGTGATCCTTGGAATTACGTCCTTCGGGGCCCTGGGATTGACCGTCGCCAGTGTGACCAACACCATGCAGGAGACTCAGATTATCAACCAGTTGCTGTGGTTCGCTCTGATTTTCTTGTCCGGAGCAACCGTGCCGCTGGCGGCGCTCCCGTGGGTGGCCCAACGGGTTGCGCTTTTTCTGCCGGCTACCTACCTGATCTTCGGCCTGCAGCGAGCTGTGCTTTACGGCACTTCCATATTTTCCCTTGGCGTAGAGCTCGCTTCCTTAGCTGCCTGGGCCGCGCTTGCGTTTGTAATTTCGTCGCTTCTGTTTCGCTGGGAACCGGAGGCCAAATTGCCACGTAACGCGAAACTTTGGGCCGTAGCCACAATCCTTCCCTTCCTCCTGCTAGGCATTTGGGAGAACCGCAACGGTACTTTGCTTTCGACTGCGGCTTTCATGATGGGCGACAGACCTGCGGATTCTTCAGCCCCTCAGACCAAACCGTAGCCCCACGCCAAATTGGCCGGAGCGCCAGAGAATCACCCGCCAAAATGGTTGAAAGTTTTCGTTCAGGTCAAGGCGATTTCATTGACGCTCGCCAAACCGTGCCTTATTCTCAACCTGGGAGCTGGGGGAACATGAGTCGGTAAGGGAGGCAAGCCCATGCCAGTACAAAAGACCGAAAAGATTTGGCACAACGGAAAATGGATTCATTGGGACGACGCCAAGCTCCACGTCCTCTCCCATGTTGTCAGCTACGGCTCCGGCATCTTTGAAGGGATTCGCTGCTACGACACGTCGAACGGACCGGCCATATTCCGCTTGCGCGATCACATGCAGCGCCTGATCAATTCCGGGAAGATCTACCGGATGGAGCTTCCCTACTCCGTGGACGACTTCAGCAACGTCGCTTGCGAACTTGTGCGCCAGAACAAAATGGGAGCTTGCTACGTCAAGCCCATCGTGATTCGCGGGTATGGAGAAGTTGGCGTCAATCCGCTGAGCTCCCCCATTGAATGTTACATGGCCTGCTGGACCTGGGGCGCGTATCTGGGCCCGGAGGCACTGGCCAAGGGAGTGGACGTTTGCGTGAGTTCATGGGCGCGGATCGCACCCAATACGCTGCCGGCGATGTCGAAGGCGGCCGCCAATTACATGAACTCGCAGTTGATTCGCATGGAAGCGGTGCAGAACGGCTTCAGCGAGGGGATCGGCCTCGATACCGACGGCCATGTCAGCGAAGGCTCGGGGATGAATATCTTCCTGGCGCATGATGGCACGCTGTACACTCCGCCTCTTGCCGCGAGCATTCTGCCTGGAATTACGCGCGATTCTATCGCAAAAATTGCCGGCGACCTGAACATTCCGGTAAAGGAGACGGTCATTCCGCGTGAAATGCTGTATATCGCTGATGAGGTGTTTTTCGTGGGGACGGCCGTGGAAGTTACACCGATTCGCTCGATCGATAAGATCACTATCGGCAAAGGTACCGCCGGCCCCGTAACCAAACGCATCCAGGAAGAATTCTTTGCGCTCACGAGCGGACGTAAATCAGACCGGCACAACTGGCTGACGCTTGTGAATGCGCCGGTTGCCGCATCTCGATAGTGGCCAGTTCCAGGAATTCCTAATTTTGTCCCCATTGGCCGCATTGGCGCCACGCCCGATATTTTTGTGTTCTGGCAATATTGACCGATTCCCTGCTTCCTTCCTGGCACCTGTCCGGCTTTCCAGTTAAAATCTTTCCATCGCGTTGTACTCAAGGCTGTGCCCCGGAGGCCATTCGATGTACAACCTCACGCAGAAACTGACCGCAGAATTCCTTGGCACATTCGCGTTGATCTTTTTCGGCGCCGGCGCCGTGTGCGTGGATTTCCACCTCCGAGCCACCGGAGGACTCGGTCTTTTGGCTATTGCGCTGGCCCACGGACTCGCCATCGCCATCATGGTCTCCGCCTTGGGCCATATCTCCGGCGGGCACTTCAATCCGGCCATTACCATCGGCTTTTGGGTGACCAAGCGGCTTTCGACAATTGACACCATAGCTTTTTGGGGGGCGCAACTTTTGGGTGCCATCGCCGCCGCATACGTTTTAAAAGTAATTATGCCGGAGGAAATCTGGCGCGCCGCCCCGGTCACCCCCGAGCTACTGCGCGATTTCCCCACCTGGGGGGGCCTAGCGCTTGAAGCTATTACGACTTTCTTCTTAGTCCTGGTGGTTTTTGCGACAGCAGTCGATCAGCGGGGAACGTTCCGCGCGATCGCGGGTTTTGGCATCGGGCTTACGATTACGATTGGGATCCTGGTGGCCGGACCGTTCACTGGAGGTGCGCTCAACCCGGCGCGCGCATTTGGCCCGGCGCTCGCCACCCATCATTGGCTGAATCAAGGCACTTATTGGGTTGGTCCGCTCGGCGGTGGTTTCCTGGCCGGTCTTCTCTACGACACGCTGTTCCTGCGTAAATCGCTGGAGTGAAACTCGGTTTTCCTGTCCCGAGGCTCAGGTAACTACACCGCTACGCCCTTCCCCGGCTTCCTTGTTGGCTCTTTCCTCCGGTGCTACGTTCAATCAGGAACTGCATTCCTGCGGAGTGTTTGCCCATGGCTCTAAGTATTGACGATCTGTTGCGCCGCGCCGTTGAAAATAAATCTTCCGACTTGCATCTGAAGGTCGGCAATCACCCCTATCTCCGCATCGACGGCTTGCTTGCTGCGGTCACGGACGTGCCGCGTATTACGCCGGAAGAAATGTTGTCCATGGCCTTCAGCATGATGACCAACCGGCAGAAGCAAAAGTTCAAAGAAACCGCGGAGCTTGACATGGCGTACGGTGTCGCCGGATTGGGCCGTTTCCGCGTAAACGTCTTCCAGCAACGCGGCAATGTCGGCATGGTCCTTCGCGTCATTCCCACGAAGATCCGCACGGTGGAGGAACTGAACCTTCCCCCGGTCATTTCCAAGATTTGCGAAGAACAGCGCGGTCTGGTCCTCGTCACAGGCACGACGGGTTCCGGCAAGTCCACGACTCTGGCGGCCATGATCGATCGCATTAACGCCAACCGTTCCGATCACATCATTACGATTGAAGACCCCATCGAATTCCTGCACCGCGACAAGCGCAGCTTTATCAACCAGCGCGAAGTCGAGGTGGATACCGCAAATTTCTCGACGGCTTTGCGCGCTGGCCTGCGTCAGGACCCCGATGTCATTCTCGTCGGTGAAATGCGCGACCTGGAAACCATTTCCACGGCGCTGCTGGCCGCCGAAACTGGCCACCTGGTCTTCTCCACTTTGCACACCCTCGACGCCACCGAGACCATTCAGCGTATTATCGCGGTCTTCCCGCCGCCGGAGCAGAAACAGATTCGCTTGCAGATGGCGGCGACACTGAAAGCGGTTATCTCGCAACGACTGGTGCGCCGGGCCGACGATAAAGGCCGCGTCCCCGCCGTGGAAATCATGATCGCAACTGGTTACATCCGGGATTGCATCATCAATCCCGACAAGACGCGATTGATTCACGACGCCATCGCCGCCGGCACTTCACAATACGGCATGCAAACCTTCGACCAGTCGCTGTTCGATCTATACAGCAAGGAACTCATCACACTTGACGAAGCTCTTATTCGCGCTTCGAACGCCGACGAATTCAAGTTGCGCATCCAGGGAATTCGCTCCGCTTCCGACGCTGCCCGCGAGGAAATGGAACGGCAGATGGCGGACTTCGAGCGTTTCGCGCGCAAGTAATCCGGGTTTTTCAATCGAAGGTTGTCCCTGTAGCGTAGCCGCATGAGCCCGCGTGGAGTTTGTGTGGTCTCTTTTCCCCTTTTTCCTGATTGCTTCCGCAGATCAGCTTGCCCGATCTCCCGCCAGAGATATCATTTGCGGGTTCTGGCCAATCACAACGGCCAGATCAAGATGTTGAAAGCCTGGCTTCCCGGCACGAAACCGCCTGCAGAATAGCCATTACGGTTCCGCCTTATAAAAGACGAGCTCACCGCGGCAAGGCGGTGAGTTCGGGACTGGGCAGGAACAACAACTCAGTTAAAGTGAGCCGCGTTCTTTTCTACAAACGCTTTGGATTCTTCGGGCAGTTCTTCGAGCACGAAAATGGAGTCCGTCGGACAAACCGGCATACAAGCGCCGCAATCGATGCACTCTGTCGGGTTCACATAGAGTTGCGGTGCGGTCTCAAATCGGCTTCGTCCTTCGTGGGATGGATGCAATTGACGGGACAAGTCTCGATACAGTGCTCGTCCTTCGTGCAAGTGTCCACAATCACATAGGCCATTAGCGATTCTCCCCGCCACGAAAGGAGAGCAATTTCCATGCCACCTTCAGTCGCCACTAAGCTATTGTCTTTTCAATGACTCCAAGCCGTGCACTGTTCACCGGGCCAGATTGGGGTGTATGATCCCGCGCATCGCCTGCGGGGAACACTCGCCTTGCAGCGACGGCCGGTGCCCATTCATTAGCCTCCTTGCCTACTTCTCTTCTTACCTCTATGCTTCCCCTGTGTTTGGAAAGCCCCGCCAACTCGACTCGGAAACCCAACTCTACCAAGCCGCCATCAAGATTCTGATGCGCAGGGCGCATTCGGTGCACGAAATGAAGAAGGCACTGGGACGCCGCTGCGAAGACAAGACACTGGTTCAATCGGTTGTCGAACGACTGAAACGAGAAAAACTGATTGACGACTCGCGATATGCGAAACAATTTACACGGCAGCGCACGCAATATCGCAAGCAGGGGCAATTCCGCATCGCCCGCGACCTTCGCGCGCGGGGCGTGCCCGACCGGCATATCGAGACCGCTCTGAGGGAGGCCGCTTCCGAGTCCGACCCCGCGGCGATTATTCGCCAGCGGATCGAGCGAAAACTCCGTCTCCTGCGTGGCGGAATAGATGAACGCAAGATCGCGTCCCTTTACCGCTCGCTCATCGCTGCCGGCTTCCCCGCGGACCTGATCCGGCGCGAACTCCATCGCGTAACTCACGAGGAAGTACCTGAAGTCGAATCCGCTCCGGAAGAGTAGGCCAAGCCCGAAGTAGTTCCGCAGACTGTCAATTGCCGCACCTGCGCGGCTCTGCCATAATCAGATGTTCCCAGGACCAATTGAGACGAGGCAGACGTGACCGGCAACGAGATACGCGAGAAATTTCTGCAATTCTTTGAGAGCAAGGGGCACCGTCGCGTGCGCTCGTCTTCGCTTGTACCGCACGGCGACCCCACGTTGCTGTTCACCAATGCCGGTATGAACCAGTTCAAGGATGTTTTTCTTGGACTTGAGAAGCGTGATTACACGCGAGCCACCACCGCGCAGAAGTGTGTGCGTGCCGGAGGCAAGCACAACGACCTCGAAAATGTCGGGTTCACCAAGCGCCATCACACGTTTTTCGAGATGCTCGGGAATTTCTCCTTTGGCGATTACTTCAAGAAAGAGGCCATTGCCTTTGCCTGGGAACTCATCACTTCTCCGCAGTGGTTCGGGATCCCCAAGGACAAACTCTATGCCACGGTATTTGGAGGCGCAGAAGTTTCCCCCGGCAATACGTTAGGCATGGACGAAGAAGCCGAGAAATGCTGGCTGGAGCAACATGTCCCCGCGGCTCGCGTTTTCGCGATTCCCGGCTTGAAAGATAATTTTTGGGCCATGGGCGATACCGGGCCGTGCGGCCCCTGCAGCGAACTGCATTACGACAAGGGGCCTAAAGCCTCCGACGAAGGCCACAGTGATTGCAAGTTTCCCTGCGATTGCGGGCGCTACGTCGAAATCTGGAATCTTGTGTTCATGCAGTTCAATCGTGATGCGAGCGGCGTGTTGACGCCGCTGCCGAAACCCTGCGTGGACACGGGCATGGGGCTCGAGCGGCTTGCGGCAGTACTGCAAGGAGTGCTGTCCAACTACGATACAGACTTGTTCCTACCCTTGCTTGATCGCGCGGCGCGACTCACCGGTGTGGATGAAAAGCGAGAATTGGAAGCCGAAGAGCACCGCCAGTCCGCTGCTTCACTCCGCGTTATCGCTGACCATGCGCGCGCCACTACCTTCCTTATAACAGACGGGGTTCTCCCTTCGAATGAGGGCCGTGGCTACGTGCTGCGGAAAATCATGCGTCGCGCCATTCGCCATGGGCGTTTGCTGGGCGCAAGCAAGCCTTTTCTCCACGAGATTGTGGCGACCGTCAGCGATCTGATGGGTGACGCTTATCCAGAATTGCGCGAACCTGCGGCGGCCCGCGTGCCTGAAATCGTTCTGGCTGAGGAAAATCGTTTCGGACACACCCTCGACATTGGTCTCCGCAAGCTCGAGGAAGAACTGAAACCCTTCGCGGCGCAAAAAGGCTCTGTCTACGCGGGTGAGAGCGCCTTTCGCTTATATGACACATACGGTCTGCCGATGGACTTCATCGTCGACGCCGCGCGCGACTTGGGCGTGCAGTTTGATGAAGCAGGTTTTGAAAAGGCCATGCAGGAGCAGCGTACGCGCGCGCGGGCTTCCTGGAAGGGCACGCACAAGGAAGCAGCGAATCCTGCATACGCGAAGTTGGCGGAAACGTTCAGGACCGAGCCAGACTTCTACTTTGAGACGCACGCTAAGGATTGCCGGATCGAGGCCATCGTCACCAAGCGAGGGTCGGTCAACGAACTAAAGCCCGGGGAATCCGGCGAAGTTGTCCTGGACCGCACCGTCATCTACGCGGAATCAGGCGGGCAGGTGGCGGACACCGGGAATTTCTTCGACAATTCCGAGACTCTCCTGCTGGCCGAGGTGACCGGAGCATATTATCCCGTGGCCGGGCTGGTCGCACACCGAGTGAAGGCCAAGGAAACGCTGCCTGTGGGGGACCGCGTCACAGTGATCGCCGATGCCCAGAGGCGCGCGCGCATCATGCGCAATCATACGGGCACACATCTGGTCCATGCGGCCTTGCGCAACATCCTGGGAACGCACGTGAAGCAGGCTGGCTCACTGAATGCCCCCGAGCGCCTGCGGTTTGATTTTTCCCACTTCGCGCCAGTCGATGCGGAAGAGTTGCGGGACATCGAGCAGCAAGTTAACGATGAGATCCGGCTGAACACGCAACTCGATACCGGCGTGATGTCCCTCGAGGAAGCGCTGAATTCCGGTGCCTTGGCTTTCTTTGGCGATAGGTATCCGGAAAGCAACGTTCGCGTCGTCAGCATCCCCGACCCTCGAGCCCCGCGCGGCTTTTATTCCAGAGAACTTTGTGGCGGTACGCACGTCCACCGAGCTGGCGACATCGGTGTATTGAAGATTGTCAGCGAGGAGTCTGTTGCCGCTGGGGTACGCCGGATTGAAGCCGTCACCGGCATAGGTGCACTTGAGCACTATCAGCAGCAAGCAGAAACGCTTCGGGAACTCGCGGGCCGGCTTAACGTCGGCGAAGACTCACTTTTGGCCACCATTGAAAAGCTTTCGCACAGTGCCCGGCACCTCGAGAAGGAACTGGAAACGCAGAAACGCAAAAGCGCGCTGAGCCAGATGGAAACTCTGTTTACGCAGGCCATCACCATAAAAGGCGTGGAGGTCATCTTTGGTGAAGTCGCTAATGTGGACCGGGAGGGGCTGCGCCTGTTGGTGGATTCGTTGCGGCAGAAGCTTGGCTCGGGGATCGTAGCCCTAGGAGTGCCGGAGGATGGCAAAGTAGCCCTCATCGTTGGGGTAACCAAGGACCTCACCGCTAAAGTCCATGCTGGCAAGCTGATACAGGCGCTAGCGCAAAAAGTGGGCGGTTCGGGGGGTGGCCGGCCGGACCTGGCCGAGGCTGGCGGAAAAGACACATCCGCCTTAAAAAGTGCCTTGCAGAGCGTTCCAACCCTTCTAGAACCACTGTTATAATTCCCTTGAGCGCCAGGAGTGTGCCTCGCAAGTTCTGCATTTCGCACCACTTGTTTGCAGGCGCGGCTCCCAAGAAATACTCCGCTGGCGGTTTCCGGCTTGACCGCGGACACCAGCGAATTATTTATAACCATGCCTTCCCCTAAGCCGATTCGCCAATGGCAGCATCCTATGTTTAAGCGCATCGCCTTTGTGCTTTGTGCGGCCCTGCTGGGCTTTCTGGTGATACCCCGGAAGAGCGTGGCACAAATCGCGACGGTGACGAGCGAAAGCGGACGGAAGTTATTCGTGAATGCCGAGCCGCCCGCGCTGGTCAAACTGGCTGCGCCCAAGCCGCGCACCAATATTTATCTGCCGGGAGAGATCGCTTTCATGGGGAAGGACCGCCCGGCTATGAATTTGGACCGGGACGGGGCAGAAAAGCTGGTCCGTGAAGCTGCCGAACGGCATCATGTGGACCCGGCACTAGTCCGGGCAGTGATTGAGACGGAATCCAACTGGAATCCGGTGGCCATGTCGCGGAAGGGAGCGATGGGCCTGATGCAGTTGATTCCGACTACGGCGATACGTTTTGGGGTGAATGATGCGCTCAACCCAAGACAGAATGTGGAGGCTGGGGTCCGGTACCTGAAGACGTTGCTGGAACGCTACAATGGCAACCTGGACTTGGCCCTGGCGGCATACAATGCAGGAGAAGGAGCAGTTGATCGAGCTCACGGAATTCCGTCGTATCGCGAGACTCGGAATTACGTGCAGAGAGTCCAGAATGCGTATTACCGGCCCGGCTCGGGGCGCCTTGAAAATGCGTATGTGCGTGCGAACCCCATTCACAAAGACGTGGACTCCAACGGCAGGATTATTTTCACCAACGAGTAGCCACTCGAGCGCGAAAAAGTTTGGGGGAAGTCTGACGGGGATGAGGCAGGCTCGAACTATTTTCCGCAGGATGTTCGCCAGCGCTTCACTGTGTTTTGCCTTGCTCGCCTGCCTCGCGCTCTCTTTCCCCGGCTTTACCTCAGCTGCGAATAACAGCGTGAAAAGAGATGCGGCGAGTTCGCAGTTCGCCAAGGCGGAAGAGCAGCGAGCGGCGCTGAATGAGAAAACGCCCGACAAGCGCACACTGGCGGAATACAAACAGGTCATCAACAGTTACAGGCGCGTCTACCTGATCACGGCGCACGCAGTGCAAGTTCCTCCCGCATTGCTGGCCATCGGCGAACTCAACACCGAAATGGGTGATAAGTTCGGGCGCGGCTACTATCAAGCGGCCGTGGATTCCTATGAATTTTTGATCCGCGAATACCCTTCCAGCAGACTTCTTGAAGAAGCCCGGCTGCGCGTGGCCTTACTCCAAAAAAATCAGCTGGGCGATACGGCCGCGTCCACAAAAAACTTCCAGGATTTTCAAAAGAAATATCCGCACTCGGCGCACAAGCGCGAAGTACAGGAAGCGCTCGCTGAGTTGGCACTCATGAAGAGTGCGGAGAACGGCACCCTGATTACGACAAATCCTGCGCCGCCTGCTACGGCGCCTGCCCCAGCGAAGGCGGAGACTATCGGCACGACCGTCCACTCGGCTGCCACAGGCGGGGAGGTCGCGAAGGGCAGTGAAATACCTCGTATTCAGAGAATTAAAGCGCAGGTAACCCCCGAGGGCACTGAAATCGTGATCGATCTTGACGACACGGTGGAGTATGTCTCCGGCCGGATCGCAAACCCGGATCGCATCTACTTTGACCTGCATGCCGCCCGGCTCAGCCCGGAGGTTGCCCGCGGCACTGTACGCGTGAACGGGGATTTACTCACCAGGGTTCGTGTGGCGCAGAATCATGCGGGAGTCGTACGGGTCGTTCTGGACGTGAATGGCGTAAATGATTACGCAGCTTCACTGCTGAGGAAGCCCTCACGACTGGTCATCGAATTGTACGGGACGGATCATACGGCGAAACCAGATGCCCCGCAGACCGCGAAGGCCAATCGACCAGCAAAGCCGATGGCGGAGGGGGATGTTGCCATTGCTTCGCAGTCCGCTGGAACTGTGACGGAGGAAGCGAGCACTCAAGACACGGCAGCCGCCAAGACGCGGCAAAACACCATGATAGTCGGAACCGATCCCGCGCCAGATCCCCCAACAGCAATCGCGAAATCCACACCTGAGCCCAGCAAATCTTCACTCATCAAGTCGAACAAGAACACCAAGCCGGACCTGGTTGTTCCCGCGATCACTCCGCAGCCCACTCGTGACGGGCAAGCCACGCTGACGCGCACCCTGGGATTGAAAATTAACCGCATCGTGATCGACGCGGGGCACGGCGGTCATGATACGGGAACCATCGGCCCCACGGGAATGATGGAAAAAGATCTGTGCCTGGACGTGGCCCTGCGTCTCGGGAAATTGATCCAGCAAAAATTGCCTGGCGCGGAAATCGTCTACACGCGCTCGGATGATACCTTCATTCCATTGGAAGAGCGCACCCACATTGCCAATGAGGCAAAGGCCGACCTGTTTATTTCCATCCATGCGAATTCGAGCCCGGATCATGGCGCGCGAGGCGTGGAAACCTACTACCTGAATCTGAAAGGGTCGCCGGACGCCATGGAAGTCGCAGCGAGGGAAAACGCCACGGCCCAGGAAAATATCCATGAGCTGGAAGACCTGGTAAAGAAGATCGCCCGGACAGAGAAAATTGACGAGTCGAAGGAACTGGCCGGGGATGTGCAAGATTCTCTCGCGAAGCGGATTCAGAGGACGGCCAAGCCCGTGAAGAACCGCGGTGTGCGTAAAGCGCCGTTTGTGGTGTTGATCGGCGCGGATATGCCGTCGATTCTAACCGAGATTTCCTTCCTGAGTAACCCCTCGGACGAGCAACTGCTGAAAAAGCCGGAGCATCGCCAGCGTGTGGCGGAAGGACTGTTCCAGGGCGTCGCCTCCTACTTGCAAAGTTTGAACAGCATGGCGGTGAACTCGTCCGGAAAGCCGAACCGGCCCGTCATCGTTCCCGTTGAACAATCCAGGAACCAGAAGTAGTCTGGTGGCATCTAATAAGCAGGTTGTCATGCGCAGGTTGATTTGCGTTTGCACATTTCTGGCGTTTTTATGCGCAGCGGGCGCCGCGGCGGAGCCTTCGCTGCTGCCGGATCACGCGGGAGTTTGGCAAGCTTCGGGTCCGGCAAAATCCCTGAAAGTTCAAGATTTGGGTCCTGCCTGGGTGGCCGGAACGAGCGGCGCACTGGTGCTGGCGGAGTCTGGTCTTCGCCAAATCACAGAGCAAACTTACCGCAACGGTGCGGAAGCAGTCACGTTGCGCGTTTTCACGTTACGAGATCCGAGCCGAGCCTTCGAGTTTTACACCTACCTGTTGACGCCAGGGATGAAGACTCTAGGCGCGGGCGAGGAGACAGCCCTCAGCGAGGATGGCGGACGATTTCTGATCGGGAATCTGGTTGTGCAAGCGGCCTTTTCGCCAAAGCTTAACCCTGAGAGCCTTACCAGCCTGCTGGAGGCAGTAAAGTCCAGAGCTGATCCGACGCCGCTTCCCCAGTTGAAAAACTATTTGCCTACGCGCTGGCGCGTCTCGGGGTCTGAAAAATATACGCTGGGACCGGAAGGCTTTCGGGCTGCGATGAAGTCTCTGGATCAAGGCGCGCTTGCAGAATTGGCGAATGCCGTTGGATTTCAGTCGGATGTCGAGGCCATTCTTGCCAAATACCAAGGGGAACGTGGGCGTGGCATCCTGCTCTTAATTGAGTATCCCACGCCGCAACTCGCTGAGCAGCACCTGCACCACCTCGAGGAGGCTCTGCCCGAAGAGGCAAAGAAGGCAGGGGTAACTGTCGAGCGCAAGGCCTCTCTTCTATCCTTGGTGCTTGCGCCGACATCTGCCCAGCACGCTCAAGCCATACGGAATGAGGTGAACTACGAAACGGAAGTTACCTGGAATGAGTCGAGTCACACCGCTACCGATCCCCCCATCGTCCTTGTGATGGTGAAGATATTCTTGTTCACCGGAGTGTTCCTGGGCGTGGCAACGGCCGTAGGAGTCGCTTTTGGCGGCTTGCGCGTTATCATCAAGAGATTGTTCCCAGGGAAAGTATTCGACCGGCCGGAGGACATTGAAGTGCTGCAACTGGGTCTTTCCGGCAAGAAGATCGATCCCTCCGACATGTACTAAAGCTTTCAATACAAAAACGTTGGATCTGCGTCTAATGAGGAATTGCTCTTCGTGGTGCGGCGGTGTGCCCGGTTGTCGTACCATAGAGGGCTCGATACCCATGCGAACAGGGGACATGCTTAAGCGCCTATCCCCCGGCCGAAGGCTGGGCCTCAGTTCCCTTTCCGTTCTCCTTGCGGCGCTATCTCTGAGCGGTTGTGGCGCCAGATCAACTGCCAGTGACCCGGGAGCGGGAACGCCGCCGGCGATGTCCGTGCAAGTGCAGATAGCCAAACCACAACGAATTGCGGATACATCGGAATATCTGGCTATCCTGAAATCACGCCATTCCGCCACCATCAATCCGCAAGTCGAAGGCCACGTCACCAAGATCTACGTGAAGTCCGGAGACCAGGTGACGATCGGCGATGCCTTGCTGCAGATTGATCCGCTGAAACAGGAGGCTACGGTCAGCAGCCAGGAAGCCGCCCGCGCTTCGCAAGAAGCCAATGTGCGGCTGGCAAAAGTAAACCTGGACCGTGCACAAAAGCTTTTTGATGCTGGCGTCATCAGCAAAGCGGATTTCGACAATGCTCAGACCTACTATGACTCAGCCGTGGCGCAGTTGAAGTCCCTGGAAGAACAGGTCCAACAACAGAAGGTGGAACTGCACTACTACCGGGTGAGCTCGCCAATGGATGGCATTGTAGGGGACATCCCCGTGCGCGTGGGCGACCGCGTGACGGTCGCAACACTGCTGACGACAGTGGATGAACCGGGGGCGCTCGAGGCGTACATCTACGTCCCGGCGTCGCGCGCCAAAGACTTGAAGGTTGGCTTGCCCGTGAAACTGCTCGCAGAAGGTGGCGCGGCGGTTTTTGAGACACAGCTAAGCTTTGTTTCGCCGCAAGTGGACAGCGACACGCAAACCGTGCTGGCCAAAGCAGCGGTTGCGAATTCCAAATCTGGCTTGCGCATCTCCCAACAAGTGCGCGCGCAGATTACCTGGGGAAGCCGTGAAGGCCCCGTCGTACCGGTCCTGGCGGTGACGCGGATTAGCGGCGAATTCTTCGCGTTCGTTGCGGTAAAGGAGGGTAATGGGTTCGTGGCGCGGCAAAGATTGCTGAAGCTCGGGGAAATCGTGGGTAATGAGTATGCTGTGCTCGACGGGGTGAAGGCAGGCGATCACGTCATCATTTCGGGCACGCAGTTTCTCCAAGATGGCATGCCCGTCAGCGAACAGGCAGCGGAGGCCGGCAAACAAGCCGGCGGCGAGTCGAAGCCAGGCGCGAAGTCCCGGTAAAGCAGAAGGTTTCCAACAGCAACAAGGGGATATCAGAAAGAAAGGCGGAACGAAGAATTGTTTGTCGAGTTTTTCATTCGACGCCCGGTCTTTGCGACCGTGTGCGCGCTTTTGATCGTCCTTGGCGGGGCCATCGCGATTCCGAACTTGCCCATCGCCCAGTATCCTGATCTGGCTCCGCCGCAAGTCGTCGTGACGAGCAACTATATCGGGGCAAACGCGCAAGCCGTGGAATCCGGAGTAACGATTCCCCTCGAACAAGCCATCAACGGCAGCCCGGGGATGAAGTACATTTCCTCTTCGAGTGGGAATGATGGAACGAGCCAGATCACCGTTACTTTCGACGTCACGCGCGACGTGGATCTTGCGGCCGTCGATGTGCAAAACCGGGTGAGCCAGGCCCTGGGCCGGCTGCCAAACGCGGTGAAGAACACCGGTATCATCATCACAAAACAGGCTTCAGGATTTGTATTCGGTGCCGGGGTTTACTCCGAAACCGGCCAGTACGACAGCCTGTTCCAGAGCAATTATCTGGATGTCTACGTGCGCGACGCCATGAAGCGCGTGAAGGGCGTGGGCGATGTTTTCATTTTCGGCGAGCGCAAATACGCCATGCGGCTTTGGTTGGATCCGGCGCGCATGGCCCAACGCGGGTTGACCGCGACCAACGTCCTGAACGCCTTGCAGGAGCAAAACGTTCAGGTGGCAGCCGGGCAAGTAGGCCAGCCGCCTGCCAATCAGGCCCAGTCCTATCAAATCAGCGTTCGCGCCATAGGCCGCCTGACGGAACCCCGAGAGTTCGAAAATATTGTTCTGAAAACCGGCACGGATGGCACTCTGGTCCGGCTCAAAGATGTGGGGCGCGCGGAACTCGGAGCGGAAGATTACGGGTCCATCTTGCGATTCAACGGGCATGACGCCGTGGGCATCGGTGTTACGCAGTTGCCCGGGGCGAACGCACTGGATGTGGACCGCGCCGCGAAGGAGGAACTCGCCCGTCTCGCGAAGAATTTTCCTCCGGGACTGAAGTACGCCGTGGCCTTTGATACCACGACGGTCATAGGACAGTCTATCCGCGACGTGCTGACGACCCTGCTCGAGGCCATCTGTTTGGTCGTGTTGGTCATTTACGTGTTCTTGCAGGACTGGCGGAGCACGTTTATCCCGGCAATCACAATCCCCGTTTCGCTCATTGGCACGTTCATTTTCGTGAAACTGCTCGGTTTTTCCATTAATACCCTGACGCTCTTCGGCATCACGCTAGCAACCGGACTGGTCGTGGATGACGCCATTGTGGTGATTGAAAACGTGGAGCGCCACATTGTGGAAGGAATCACCGAACCGCATAACGCGGCATTCGTGGCCATGAGGGAAGTGACAGGCGCGGTGATCGCAACTTCGTTAGTATTGGTGTCCGTCTTCGTGCCCGTGGCTCTTTTCCCGGGCACTACAGGGATTCTTTTCCGGCAATTCGCCTTGACCATTGCCTTCTCCGTATCCATCTCGGCGTTCAATGCTTTAACACTGACCCCAGCGCTTTCGGCGATTTTCCTTGGCCACCATCGCGAACGCGCCCGGGGAGCATTCTTCCGTTGGTTCAACCGGGCGTTTGAAGCCGGAGCCACTTTTTACAAACGCGTCTTACACCGGGTGCTCCAATTGAAATACGTGACCCTGCTGGCGTTTGCGGTGACGTTGGGTCTGGCAGGCTGGCTCTACCTCAAAACACCGCAGGGATTCATTCCTGAAGAGGACGAAGGATACTTGATCATTGCGGTGCAGACCCCCCAGGGGGCGTCGCTGCAATTCACACAGGACGTATGCGGGAAAGTCGAAGAGGTGATCTCGCACGTTCCCGAGATTGACGGAGCTTTCACGATTGTGGGATTCGGATTTAGCGGCAGCGCGCCCAATCGCGCCATCATTTTCCTCAACTTGAGAGACTTTAAAGACCGCGGGGGCAAGGAACAATCCGGAGCAGCCGTCGTGGAGCGGCTACGGGGACCGTTGATGGCCGTACCGGGCGGACTTGTCGTGCCCTTCAGTCCGCCCGCCGTACAGGGACTGGGGCAATTCGGCGGTTTCACGTTCGAATTGGAGGACTTGGGACGGAATACGCTCCAGACTCTGGCGAATTCAACAAATCAATTGGTGACTGACGGCAACGGAAGTCAGAAGTTGACTGGGCTCTTCACCAGCTTCACGGCGAATGACCCGCAATATCTGGTGAAGGTTGACCGCGAGAAGGCCAAGAGCCTGCAAATTCCCCTGAGCCAGGTGACGGATGCCTTGGAAGTGTTTATGGGTTCGGTGTACGTCAACGATTTCGATTTCAACAATCGAGCGTATCGCGTGTACGTGCAGGCAGATCAGAAATTCCGCGCCGAAGCGAAGGACATGCGCACGTACTACCTGAAATCGGACACGGGGAAAATGATTCCCCTCGACAATGTGGTGGAAATCCAACAAACCGCCAACCCTCAAGTGATTTCACATTACAACCTGTTTCGATCGGCGGAAATCAATGGCTCTGCCGCACCTGGCCTGAGCACCGGACAAGGTTTGACTGCCATGGAAGCGCTGGCGAAGAAGTTGTTGCCGCAGGGGATGACCTACGAGTGGAGTGGATTATCCCTGGAGGAAATCGAGTCGAGTGGAAAAGCGGTCATTTTATTTGGCCTGGGATTGATCTTTGTGTACCTGACGCTGGCGGCGCAATACGAGAGTTTCGTACTCCCTTCGATCGTGTTGCTGGGAGTCCCCGTGGCGCTTCTTGGCGCGCTCGGAGCGATCTGGATCCGCGGGCTCACTAACGACGTATATTGCCAGATAGGACTGGTGATGCTGATTGGCCTGGCCAGCAAGAATGCAATTCTAATCGTGGAATTCGCAGAGCAATTGCAGGAACAGGGATTGTCCACAGTGGACGCAGCCGTGGAAGCGGCGAGAATCCGCCTCCGTCCGATCCTGATGACCTCGATGGCGTTCATCCTCGGTGTGGTGCCATTGATGCTGGCGCGGGGAGCGGGTGCTGGGGGCCGCATTTCCGTCGGTACCACTGTATTTGGTGGGATGATCGCGGCAACCTCGCTAAATCTGCTTTTTATTCCGCTGCTTTACGTGGTGGTGCGACTGGTTGTGCCGCGCAAAGCGACTGCACAGGCGCTAGTCGAAGGTTAATGCGCTCTCCCCGAAGAGTGCCCAACGACAACGGTGCGGCACGAATTGCAAAATCGGCCGGTTTTCAGGTCAATCCATTCCACCCCATGAGAAGTGGACATCACACACTGGTAGTCTTCACAATGTGGAAGCGCAACCGTGTGGCCGAGCTCGTGAATGGCTTCCTTCAGTAGACGCTCGCGAAAAACACGCGGATCGGGCGGCAACCCGTAGAATTCCTGGCGGAGGCGATGGAAGGACGCCACCGCGCAGCAGCCATTCAACTGAGCCTCTCCAAAAACGAATGTAAGGATGGGTATGTAGAGGTCGAGCGCGGTGACGCCGAGAAGACATGCGCCGGCTGGGATTGTGCGTTTGTTCATTACCGCGAGAATTTCGGTCGAGGAATATTGCTGGCGAGTGTGATTAAAGGCGTAAACGGGCTCCGGCTCGGCCTCAAGTATGTCGCGAGGTACTGCAAATTCCCTCGAAAGTCCCGAGCGGAGATCCAAAAGGGTCTCCGCCGCCGCAGGGCCAATCGGCAATAACTGAATGCGATTCACTAGGCTTCTACCGCTACTCGTTTCCAACCATACTTCTTGAGTTTGTTGTGCAAGGTGACGCGATCGATATCGAGAACCTCGGCCGCGACGGTCTGATTGCCCTTGCATTGTTCCAGAACCGCGAGGATGTGCGCGCGCTCGATGTCTTCCAGTTTGCGTGCTGCCGGTTCAGAAATGGGGAGACGGAGCGCGAAGTCTTCTTCGCGAAGTTCCGGTTCCTGCGCAACCACCATGGCCCGTTCGATCGCATTCTCAAGTTCACGGATGTTGCCGGGCCACTGGTAGCGATCCAGCAAAGCCATGGCGCCATGGGAAATACGCGTTACGCGCTTGTTCATGGAAACCGAGAACTTACTCAGGAAGTGTTCAGCGAGAATCGGAATGTCGCCCCTGCGCTCGCGAAGCGCGGGCAAGTGAATGTGAAACACGTTAAGACGGTAGAAGAGGTCGGGCCGGAAGCGGCCTTCATCCACAAGCTCCTGCACGTCCTTGTTGGTGGCGGCAATGCAGCGGAAGTCCACATGAATTGGATGTGTGCTGCCGACCCGGGTAATTTCGCGCTCCTGCAGAACGCGGAGGAGGTCAGTCTGCGTCTTCAAACTGATATCGCCTATTTCATCCAGAAAAACTGTGCCGCCGTCGGCTACTTCAAAGCTGCCTTTCTTGCGATACTGTGCGCCCGTGAACGCGCCCTTTTCGTGTCCGAAAAGCTCGCTTTCCAGAAGCGTCTCGGCGAGAGCGCCGCAGTGCAACACGACGAGAGGATTATAGTGCCGCGGACTCGCCGCATGCACGGCGCGCGCGCAAAGTTCCTTGCCGGTTCCGCTCTCTCCGGTAATCAGCACGGTGGCCTCCGTTGGGCCGACTGTCTGAATGGCCTCAAAGACCCGGATCATGGCTGGACTCTGGCCGACGATTTCCTGCGGCCGGACCACCGAAGCGACCGTCTCGCGAAGCCGCGCGTTTTCCTGCTCCGCGCGTTTGTGTGACAGCGCGTTGTGAACGGTGTGCGCGATATCATCCGGGTCGAACGGCTTGGAAACGTAGTCATACGCACCGTTCTTGAGGGCTGCGACGGCCGTCTCCACGGAAGCATAGCCGGTCATAATGATCACGAGCATGTCTGGGTCAATTTCGTGCATGCGGCGCTGGAGTTCCACTCCGTCGGTGCCGGGCATTTTGATATCCACGAGCGCCAAGTCGAACCGCTTGGCCGCCATTTTCGTAAGCGCGTCGTGGGCGCTCTCTGCTACGGTGACGTCGTAGCCTTCTTCGCGAAACCATTTGTCGAGAGACTCCCGGACAATCAATTCGTCATCGACAACAAGTAAATTGGCTTTGCTGGACATAGCATCAACTCCTCATCCCACGACAACCGCGGGCCCACTGGTACGAACAACGGGTGGATGCACGGGAAGGCTGATGGTAAAGGATGTGCCTCGGCCCGGCTCGGAAGAGACTTCGATTTTGCCCTGGTGGCGTTCCACGATATTGCGGCTGATGGCCAGGCCGAGCCCCAGGCCGCGCCCATGCTCCTTCGTGGTGAAAAACGGTTCAAACATATTGCCCAGGATTTCCCGGGGCATTCCGACCCCGTCGTCCTGGACCACCAGTTGAATTCTGTCGGTGCCTGCCAGTCTCCTGCTGCGCAGCGTCAAGTTGCCCCCGTTCGGTAGCGCGTCGATAGCATTCATTACTAGGGCGAGAATGACCTGTTCGATTTGCCCTTGATCGCAACGGACCTGGGGGAGCTCCCTATCAAAGTCAAGGTGCAATTCGATATTTTTAAGTTTGAGATTGTGGTGAACCAGGCGCACGCAGCGGTCCATCACCCCGTTGAGGTCGGCCGGCTCACGATTCATGGAGGTGGGCCGTGCGAAGTTCATAAGATTTTTCACGATTTCGCCACAGCGGCGGCTCTCGGACTCCACCAGGTCGAGCATCTCCACGCTTTCCTGATTGTCCCCGGACTGCCGCGCCAGCCGTTTCTTGAGGAGCTTTGCGTAGGTGAGAATCCCTGCGAGTGGATTGTTGATTTCATGGGCGACAACGGCGGCGAGTTTTCCGATTGAAGCCATGCGCTCGACACGCAGCATTTCATCCTGGGCGCCACTCAACTGGCGCGTTTTTTCCTCAACACGGGCCTCCAGCGTTCGCGTCCACGCGTCAATTTCCTTCTGGGCCTCGTTCAGCTGACGGCTCATGAGGTTGAATGAACCGGCTAGGTCTGCGAGTTCTCCCCGCGAATGTACCTGGATCTGATAGCCGAGATTCCCGGATCCCAGGTGCCGGGTGCCTTCGGTGAGCGCGGTCAGTGGCCCCTGAAGCATATAGCGCACGAAAGCCGTGCAAAGCCCGGCCACGCCAAGAATTGCGAGAATCGTATAAAGAAGCACCTGGCGGGTGCTCTCCGCCACACTTTGGTCCGTGCCTGCCAGCGAAATGTTGGTATCGAGGACGCCGAGGGTCTTGACGCTAGCTGGATGCGCATGACACTCCGCCGACGAACACGAGGAGGAGTTTTCGATGGGATCAGTCACTCCCAGCGCGCGCGCCATTCGGCAGGTGATAAGTGCGCAAACTCCGCACGTGGTCTGGGGCACGAAATGGCAGGACATCCGAAGGCAGCTTGTCGTAGACCTTCATTTTCTGGTCCACGAATTTATTCATTTCCGAGGGATCAGAGGAATAACTGATGCGGCCCTGCTCATTCACGATACGGATACGAATCATGTCCGGTTCATGGGCCATGTCTGTGGTGATGTGGTAGAGTCCGTCGCGCTGGTTGAGCAGCATGTAAATAGGAAGTATTGCGTTTGATGACGCTACTCATCCGCGCGGCGTCCGCAATGGCAGTGCGCTCTAAATGTTTCCGGTGCAGCGCGATGTTGAGATAGCCGAGAACACCGAAGGCCAGGGCCATCGAAGAAACCAGAAGCAGGAGCAGCTTGGAACCGAGGCTGTCAGAGATTCGTTTCCAGTGATGCGGAACGCGCGGTTTGTTTTCAGGGTCCGACATGCGATAACTCCGGAACGCTCACCGTGGCGACTTCTGTCTCCGAATCGGGCCCGGGCACGATTTCATGGCTAAAAATGGGCAGATATCTCACGGCGAGAGCAAATATCAGGAATCCGACTCCAACAATGGCCAGGGTGACGACGATTTCCGTCCACTTCGGGAAGTACTGTTGCCCCGCGGAGGTTTCCATTCCCGTGATGGCAATGTTCATGCGGTTGGTGATAAATCCCAACAGGCACAATACGGAAGCCAAATACAGGCCTTTGGCGCTCTCGCGAACTTTTGGAACCATCAGAAGAAGAATTGGAGCCGCGGAACAGAGTATCAATTCGAGAAGAAAGAGCCTTGCCTCGTAGCCGCCCTTGGGAATAAGTTGCAAAGCACCGCGGTGACTCAGATCTATCAAGCGCACAACCGTGTAGACGCTCAAAGAGACAAGCAGCGTGCGGCCCAGACTCTGCAATAACGGCAGCTCCAATTGTTTGCCAAAGTGCTTCAGGCTCATGGATGATTCAAAAATCGTCGATCCCAACTCGCACGAGGGTCGGGCTTTCTTGGAGAGCCCAAGTGTGCCCCTGGTGATAGCCCCGGTTTTCTGGCAGATCAAATCCGGCGACGTAGCTGGGCAACAAACGTGCCGCTGAAGGTTCGGCTTGGGTCTCCGCCACGCTCGCCTGCGAAACTTTCTTGCCTTTCCTCAGGTAATCGATGGTGAGGAAGATGGCAAAAAGCGCAACCACCAGAATGACTGTCATGACCTGCCTCCTGTGTGCCGTTAGGCTTTTAACTTCAACCGCTATAAGGGCACATGAGTAGCCAATTGAAGTCAAAAGATCGGATTGCCGCTAATCCATTGATAATGAAGGGGAAGTTAAGGTCTTAAATTCGATTGGAGGCGAAGCAGGTTGAAAGCGAACCTCATAACAGATGCAATTCACAACAACCAAAAAATCGAGAGATTGCCTCGTCTCCTTCAAACCACAGAAAACAGAAGGAATGACGAGCTCTACTGTACTGTAGTGAATCGCAACAGCGGTATGGTGATTTTCAACTTATCGCCGCAGCGCTGCAACTAGCCATCCGCGCTACTTCGAAAAAAAGTCGGCGATGGCTTGGACCACGGAATCCTGCTGTGCGTCCGTCAGTTCGGGGCAGACGGGGAGTGAAAGCACTTCCCTGCTGGCTCGCTCGGCCATTGGGAAGTCTCCGCCGTGATAGCCCAGAAAAGCGAAGGCCTTTTGCAGATGCAAGCAGAGAGGATAGTAGATCTCGCTTGGTATTCCAGCCAAGCGCAGAGCTTCCTTCAATTGTTCGCGAGAACGTGTCCGGATCGTGAACTGATTGTAGACATGATGGAAGGAGGGCGGCGGGACGGGCGGATAGGAGAGGAGCGAGGTGAGCTGCCTCTCTCCGAAGAGCTTGCGATAACGGTCCGCGCGATTCTGGCGGCCGGCCGCCCAGGTGTCCAGGTGGCGAAGTTTCACGCGGAGCACAGCAGCCTGCAAAGCGTCCAGGCGACTGTTGGTGCCAAGGGCTTCGTGAAAGTATTTTTTCTTGCTGCCGTGGTTACGAAGCATTTGGATCCGCTCCGCGCTGGCCGCATCCATAGTGGTGATCAATCCTCCGTCACCGGCTCCTCCCAAGTTCTTCGAGGGGAAGAAACTGAAGCAACCGAAGTTTCCCAAGGTGCCGATAAACCGATTCCCGTATCGCGAACCGATAGCCTGAGCAGCATCTTCAATCACCAGCAGATTTCTTGACTGAGCCAGTTGCAGGATTGGATCGAGGTCGGCGGGCAGCCCGAAGAGATGCACGGGCATTATGGCGCGTGTTTTTGGGGTGATGGCGGCGGAAATCTTTGACGGATCGATATTGAACGTTTTCGGGTCGATGTCTACAAAAACGGGTTTTGCCCCCACGTAAGCGATGGAGCCGGCGGTAGCCACAAAGCTGAAGGGCGAGGTGATCACCTCGTCTCCCGCGCCGATTCCCGCGGCCATTAACGCAAGGATGAGCGCATCCGTGCCGGATGCGCATCCCACGGCGTACTTGGCGCCGAGTTTCGCAGCGATTTCCTCCTCGAGAAGCTTTACTTCTGGGCCAAGGATGAAATATTGAGTTTCGAAGACCCTTGTGACCGCAGCCATGACCTCTTCGCGAATCGCAGCGAATTGAGCCCTCAGGTCGAGAAAATCAAAAGCGAGTTTTCCTGCTGGATTCACTTCAGCGGCAGGGACCGGGGTTGCTGCCGTCGCCTTGGTCCGCTCCTTACCTTGCGCAGGTAATGACATGGAGGATGCATCTCCCTACAAAGTGTAAGTCGAAGAAGGGACTGTTGTCGCGTATTTACGGCAAGCGACCGGTCGCAAAACCGCCGGTGCGGCAGATCCTGCCCGACTAAGGAATGATCGTCGAATCGGATCGATCACTTTGGAGCGTAAGTCGAAAGGGCCTGCTGAATGCCCGCCTCAACTTCCTGCACGCTCCGCTGTACATTGTGGCTCATCGCTTCAACTACGGCGCTGATCGACTTCCCAGAGGCGGGTTCGTCATGCTTATAGGAAAAGTTCCAAATGGTCTTGGCTGCCTTGATGTCCCGCAGTTGCACCTCAAAGACCAGCCGCGCGACGATTGGATTGCCATCCACTTCCCTGAATTCATAGAGGTGACCTGTCACCAGGAAGTCGCCCCGCGAATCGCTGCGGTACGTCATGACGGAGCGAAAACGTTGGGAAGACCGCAGGCCACGGACGAGTGCGTCTCGAAGCAGTTCGACCGGGGCTTCCGCCCAGAGTTCGTTCTGGTAGGTACCCAATTCCGGGCCTGCCGAGCCGTACACAATTCGGCTGTCTCGATAGAGATCAGACGCAGCGAAACGTTGCACAAGCAGGCTGGCGTTGACCGGCTCCTGGGAGGCCGGCCCGACCGGAGGATAGCTAATGTCGTAATACTTCATGGGCTTGGTCCGGCCACAGCCAGCCAGAATCGCGGCGAGAAAAAGCAAAGCGAGTGCCGTTCCCTGGCGTGCAGTGGATCGGGAAAAAATGCTGCGAACACCGAAATGTTTCGCGCAGACGGGATGCTTGGCTCTCATGGCTTCTCTCCAGGCACGTGTGGTCGTGGGTTCTGCGAATGAATCAGGCTAGAAGGCTGGTTCTTGATGGTCTCGGTAAATTGCCGCAAGTTCTCTGAGACTCGGCGGAGATTATCCAGAATCTCGTCGATGTTTATCGCGTTGACATCCAAGAGCTGGTCCAAGCGCTGGGTCAGGCTGCTGACATTATCCAGCGATTGTCGCAGCTTGATGACCGAGGCACGGATGTCTTCGCGGTTTTCGCCAATGAGGCCGTCCACGTGTTTCAGTGTTTCGTTGGCCTGGTCCATGGTCTTGTGCAACTGGTCCAGGAGCGGCTTGATCCGCTCGCTCGCCGCATTTACGTTCTGTATCGTCGATTTGATTTGAGGGCGATTCTCTTTGAGCATGCCGTGAAGCTCAGCAAGGCTGCCGGAAACATTGGCGCGATTTTGCTCGTTCAGCAGGTCGTTCACCCGGTCGAGAGTAATCCTTAATTGCGTTACCCGTTCATTCAGATTGGCCAGGAGTTGCCGGGCCTGCGGAGTAAGCTTGCTGATGTCTTCGGTGATGTCGTTGAACCCAATGTAATTCTTCGAAGGCAAGAGCGTGCCTCCTGGAGCGAGAGGAGCGCCAGGGGTACCGGCGAGAACTTCGAGGTGATTGTCGCCCAGAGGGCTGATGCTGCGGATGGTGGTACGACTGTCCGTTTTAACGGGGACGTCACTGGACACGCTGAAGGTGATGTCAATCTTTGAGGAATCATGTGGATCAATTGCAACTTTCTCGACGCGGCCCACTTTTGGCCCGCCGGCATAGCGCACCGTTGCGCCAGGCTCGATGCCCGCCGCGTCAGGAAATTCGGCATGGAATTTCTTTACGGAGCCCTGGAAGGCACCCGTAAGGGCAAAGACCGTGGCGATCAAGATCGCCGTGGCTATGATGACAAAGAGGCCCACAAAGGCTTGCTCCCGTTTCGATTCCATCTTTACCCGCTCTTCCCCGGAGATCGCTCACCCTGCCTCGAGTGATGTCCCGTAAGCATCTGCAGATAGTCGAGCTCTTCCGCAACCGCTGGTTCCGCGACCCGATCGAAAAACTGGCGAACCTTGGGGTGCCTACTGTTCTGCACCTCCTGGCTCGTGCCCAAAGCGATTACATCCCCCTTGTTGATGAGCACCATGCGATCCGCAATCAGAAAGGCACTGGCCAACTCGTGGGTGACGACGATGATCGTCATGTGGAACGCTTTTTTCAACTCCAGTATCAGCTGGTCGATGCCAGCGGCAATGATGGGATCCAACCCTGCCGAGGGCTCGTCAAAAAAGAGAATCTCCGGATCCATAGCCAAGGCGCGGGCCACGGCGGCACGTTTCTTCATCCCACCGCTGAGCTCTGAGGGTAGATAATCTTCGAAGCCGGACAGCCCGACCTGGTCGAGTTTCAGGCGGACCATAATATCTATGGTCGAATCCTCCAGCTTGGTGTGTTCGCGTAGCGGCAAGGCCACGTTATCACCGACAGTCATTGAGCCGAACAGGGCCCCGCCTTGAAACGACATGCCGATTTTCTTGCGAATCTGGTCCTTCTCTGTGTCCGAAATTGCGCTGAAGTTTTTCCCGGCTATCCAGACTTCACCGGCACTTGGTTTTTCCAGGCCCACCAGAGTCCGCAACAGCGTGCTCTTGCCGGATCCGGAACCACCGAGAATGACCATGGTTTCGCCCCGTTGGACGTCAAAACTGACGCCGTGGAGAATCTCCCGTCCGCCGTAACTCACCCTAAGATTCCTCAAGGAGATCATCGGCTCCCTGGACGGTACTTGCGTGAGTACAGGACTTAGCATCTCAGGCATTTCCCTATTGCCCTCCCAGGAAGAAGAAAAGCGCGGTGAAGATCAGGTCCACAAGAATTACCAAAAAAATGGACACAACGACAGCTCGAGTCGTCGAGCGACCCACTTGCTCGGCCCCACCGCCCGTGTTCAGCCCTTCATGGCAGCCGACGGCCGTAATAGTTATGCCGAACATGAAGCTTTTGATAAGTCCGGTAACGACGTCGCGCAGGAACAGCGCTTCTATCGTGGCGCGGATATACCCGCCAAAAGTGAAACCGGCCTGAAGAACGCCAAACAGAGAGCCTCCCAGGATACCCATGGTATTGGCCCAGATGGTCAGGCAGGGCAGCATGAGGACCATGGCCATGAACTTGGGAGCGACGAGAAAATGGATTGGGCTGACAGCCATCGTCTCCAGCGCGTCGATTTCCTCGGTCACTTTCATCGTCCCGATCTCTGCGGCAAAAGCGGACCCGGAGCGGCCAATCACGATCACTGCGGTAATCAACGGCCCGAGTTCGCGCGTCATGGAGAGCGCTACAGCGGTGGCCACGTAGTAGAGCGCTCCGAATCGGCGCAATTCATAAGCGCTTTGCAGTGCCATGATCAATCCGATGAAGAAGGTGATCAGAGAAAGGATTGGCAGCGCACGTACCCCTACTTCCATCCCCTGGGCAACCGCAGCCTGAAACCGCAGTGATTTTCCTTTGAAGGGTCCAATGAACGTGAAATAACTGGCGCGTGCGCCTAACACGGCGAGAGCGCCGAGATAGGCCAGAGTGTCAATTACAGTACGGCCGATTTTTTGGGCCAATTCCACGAGAGCTGGGTACCTTTTCTGGGGACTCGTATTTTGCGACTAGGAAGCCAGCGCCTGTTCTTCGTCTTCATATATCTCAAAAATCTTCTGAAGGCGAGACAATTGCATAACTTCCCGGACGGTGGTGTTCAGGCCAAACAAAATGAGGCGGGAGCCCTGATCACGCGAGGCTTTCAATCCCTCGACCAGGGAAGCAATGCCGGAGCTGTCTATATAGCGAACGTTCTTTAAATTCAAGAAGAGCTTGGGAATGCGCTTCTCTTTAATCTGCACCAGAAGGGCTTTGCGCATTTCGGGCGAATGCGACAAGTCGATGTCGCCGGAGAGATCCAGGATGGTCGAGCCTTGCAACTCACGAGCAGCGATCTGCACGATTTACTCTCCTTGCGGCGATTTTACGGGAGCGACCGGAGCAAGATACTTTACCAGGCGTAACTGATTCTTGCCCTTCTCGCGCCTGAATTCAACCTTGTCCATGCTTTGCCGAATGAAGTGGAGTCCTAGGCCCCCGGGACGGAGCTCATCCAGGGAACGCCCTTGGAGCTTCTCAGGTTCAAATGGCTCTCCGGCATCTTCCAGGACAATCTCAATCCCCACCACGCTTGCACCATTGTCCACGTGGCGAAGCCGCCTGCAAGTCACTTCGATTGTATGTCCCGCTCTACCCTTATAGGCGTGCCGGATTACATTGGTCAGAGCTTCGTCCACGGATCGTACGACAGCGCGTGATTCGGATTCCGGAAACTGAAGAACTTCGGTGGCACGTTCCACCATCGCGCGAACCAGGCACAACGCTTCGGGATTGCTCTCCAATTCGACTCTGAGCAGCAGGTCAGCTTGCGACTCTCTGTCGCGGGAGGCCATTCCGCTGTCGGGATTCGTGGGCATATTTCGATCGTGCACCATCACGATGATAATAATCCTAGATTCGCCATCTCGCCAACAAACTTCGGGGCTACCAGGAGCGAAGGAGAAGCCACTTTCTAAGTCTGCTCACGACTGAAAGCTTGCAAAGCCCTGACGCCCTCGGTCCGCCACCGGTGGGCGGCTTGGTCTGGACACAGGAACACCAGCAGGTCAGAATGCGCTTGGCAGGTGGCAATGTCCAGTCTGGCTGACACTTTTACGACCAACGCAAGAGAGGCTGCGGCTTTTGTGGAACGTGTGGCGCCGTCACCCGACGAGTTGCGCGATGCGGTGCGGCGCAGCACGCAAGATACTTCCAGAATTGTCCTTGGCCCGTGCGAATATCTTCCCGCGGCACTGCGGGATAGCCTGCACGAACTCCCTGGAGTCGTCGCTAAACCCTCTGACGAGCAATTGTCCACGGCGGACGTTGGGATTTCGAGCGCATTTGCCGGTGTGGCATCGAGCGGCTCCGTGTGCATCGCCATGGGGCCACCTTTAGCCGCGGCGGCAAGTTTGCTGATGCCGCTGCACATTGTGTTTCTCGCCGCCGACCGCATCGTCGCGCGCCCCCGTGATCTTTTCGATTCTACTTCTCTGGGCGGAGAAGCCTTGCGGCGCAATCTCGTCTTTATTACCGGGCCGAGCGCTACCGCGGACATGGGGCCGCTTGTTCGCGGGGTTCATGGCCCCCACCGCTTGCAGATTTTTCTATTGGGATAATTGAGATGCCAGAAACGAATTTCCCGGTGACGGGAGTCACATCGCCTCGCGCCGTAGCAAACAAGAGTGAGAAAATGCACTTGTTCCGTGCGATTCGCATGGCTCTGGAGATTCAAAGCCCTGCTATCCGTAAGAACACCCAAACTTTCAATAACAATCGCTATCGCGCCGTTGCTGCCTTGCCGGACTATGATCTTTTGAAGGACCACGCGAGAGAAATCAAAGAGCAGTCCATCGCAAACCTGCCGCAACTGCTGACTCGGCTCGAGGCTGCGGTCTCCGCGCATGGCGGTAAGTTCTTCCTCGCTTCTAACGCTAATGATGCTTGCCAGTATGTGCTGAAGGTCTGCCAGCAACACGGTGCGCGGCTGGTGGTGAAGGGTAAAAGCATTACGACCGAAGAAATCCGCCTGAATCACGTTTTGCAATCAGCGGGAATGGAAGTGGCAGAGAGCGACCTTGCGGAATTTATCCTTCAGGTCGCCGATGAACAGCCGTCGCACATCATTGCTCCCGCCCTGCACTACAGCCGCGAGCGCATCACCGCCTTGTTCAAGCGCAAGTTTCAGACGGACCTGCGTCTCGACACCGGGGAGGAATTGACCAGGTTCGCGCGCGAACATCTGCGCGATAAATTCCTGCATGCGGACGTTGGAATTACCGGGGCTAATCTGATCGCCGCGGATACAGGCACTTTGATGCTTGTCGAGAGTGAAGGCAACATCCGCATGACGAGCCTGCTTCCTCCGGTGCACATTGCAGTAGCCGGAATCGAAAAGGTGATCGCGTCGCGGGCGCACATGGCCCCCTTCCTCGAATTACTCGCTGCCAGTGGCACCGGCCAGAAACTGACTTCCTACGTGAGCTTCCTGAGTCCACCACTGGATGATCCTCCCTTTACGCTGCCCGGGCGTGCCCGGAAGCCGCGCGAATTTCACCTGGTCCTGATTGACAATGGCCGGATGCGCATGCGCGAAGACTCGGTTTTCCGGGAAACGCTCTATTGCATTCGCTGCAGCGCCTGCCTCAACTCCTGTGCCAATTTCCAGACGGTCGGCGGACACGCTTTTGGCGGCGAAACCTACTCCGGCGGTATCGGCGGTTCTTGGGAAGCGGGCACCGGCAAACTCGAAAATGCGCGCTTCTCCGATCTTTGTACGGGCTGCTCACGATGCGTGAATCAGTGTCCGGTGCGGATTGATATTCCCTGGTTGAACGAAAATCTGCGTAACCGGTTAAACCGCACGGCCCATCTTTCTGTGACTGGCGGAACTCTGGCTTCGCTTACTTCCCTGTCCGAAGAAGATCAGGGAGCGGCTGCAGCGAAGATCTTCTTCGGCAACTATCACTGGTTTGCGGAGTGGGGTACGCGCTTTGCGTGGCTATCCAATGCCGTTGCGAATAGCAGAACGGCCCGCTGGGCGTTGGAGCGTACCGTGGGTCTTGACCGCAGGTGCGCACTGCCTCCCTTCCCGAGACACACATTGATTCAAACGGTGAACCGAACTCATACTCCCGCGGTGAATGTGCCAGTCGCGAAAGTCGCCTTATTTGCCGATGTGTTCACGAACTACGGCATTGTGCAACGCGGGATCGCTGCGCTTGCGGTGCTGCGCACCCTTAATATCGATGCTGAACTTACCGAATCGGTCCCTGAAGGGAGGGCAGCTCTCTCGCAGGGCTTGCTGGCTGCCGCCGCCGAGTATGCAAAACGCGCCGCCTCCCTGCTGGATCTTTATGTCGAAGCAGGCCGGGACATCCTTGTGCTGGAACCGAGTTCCCTGGCGATGTTCCGCCGCGATGCCCGCCATCTCCTGGACAATGATGAGTTGTTCGAGCGCCTTCGCGCTCGTACGTTCGAGCCCATCGAGTACATCGCGCGTTTATTCCGAAACCATGGGCGTGATCCCGCTGAAGTTTTTGATGTCGCCCGTTCCCCTGTTGGCAGCCGCCTCTTTTACCACTCCCATTGTCAGCAGAAAACCATCGGTTGCGCGGCGCCGACGGAGGCCCTGCTTCGCGCTGTCGGTTTCGACGTCGTCACATCCTCGGTAGAATGTTGTGGGATGGCCGGGAGCTTTGGCTACAAGAAGGACTATTACGATTTGAGTATGGCCGTCGGTGCCGACCTGTTTCAACAAGCCCACGAGGCCGACGGGGAAGGTTCACCACGCACGATTATCGCGAGCGGGACTTCCTGCACCGAACAGCTTCATGCGGGCCTGAATCGAGAAGTTCTGCATCCCATTGAACTTCTTGCAGCTATTATTCGGCTACCCGCTGCGTAGGGTTACAAGATGGATTCCAGTGGTAGGCCGCGAATCGACGCGTCCAACAATTGAATGGTGTGTCTCACGGGCACTTTCTGGCCGGCTCTTGCAAGGGCAGACTGCAGTTGCAGGATGCAACCGGGATTTCCCGTGACGACAACGTCTGCCTGAAGCGGGGCGATGAGGTGGGCTTTGCGATCCCCCAGCTCGGCAGCCGCGTCCGGCTGGACGAGATTGTAAATTCCCGCGGAGCCGCAACAAATGGGAGATTCAGGAATTTCCACCAAACGCAGGCCAGGGATCTTCGTCAGTAGCGATCGTGGTTGCAGGCGTACACCTTGCGCATGCTGTAAGTGGCAGGAGTCATGGAAAGCAACACGCAAGCGAAGAGGCTTGCGCTCTGCCCGCGGCTCCAGTTCGCTCAGAAATTCGCTCACATCCTTGCATTGTGCCGAGAAACGTTTTGCGCGGCCGGCGTAAACGGGGTCGTCTCTCAGCAAATGACCGTATTCTTTCATGCTCGATCCGCAACCCGCGGCATTTATAACAATCGTATCCACATTGGCAAGTTCGAATACATCAATCGTTCTTCGCGCAAGGTCCTGGGCGCGATCCTCCTCACCGGCGTGGTCGAACAGCGCCCCACAACAAGTCTGCCCCAGTGGTGCGACAACTTCACATCCTTCAGCGGCAAGAACTCGAGCAGTTGCGGCGTTCACGTCGGAAAAGAATGTGCGCTGCACGCAACCAAGCAGGAGTCCCACGCGTTGCCGCTTTGCACCCTTCGCGGCAGTCACTTCTCCCACCGGATGGACAGTCCTGATTTCGGGCATCAATGCTTCCATCGTCCGGGCAGTCTTCGGCAGCAAACGAAGCACGCCGGCCCGCTGTAGCAGTGTATGCAAACCGGAATTCTGGAAGGCACGGAGCACCCAGCGAAGTGAGTTTAACCGTTCCGGATTTGTGAGGGTTTCAAAAAGCATCCGGCGGTGAAATCGCTCGCCAACGGATCGCTTGTGAAGGCGCTCGATTTGCGCGCGGGTCGACTCAATGAGCTTTCCGTAATCCACGCCGGAAGGGCATGCCGTCATGCAGGCGTCGCACCCGAGGCAGCTATCGAAATGCGATACCCATTGGGTGTTTATTTGGACCCTTCCTTCGCTGGCCATTTTCATCAGATAGATGCGGCCCCGCGGTGAATCCATTTCCTGCCCCCAAAGTACGTAGGTCGGGCAGACAGGCAGGCAAAATCCACAATGGACGCACTTCTCAATGATTTGCTGAGAAGGAGGATGGTACGCATCGAACGCGCTGGCGGCAGTTGGGTTTGCTTGCGGCTCCACGGCTAGATGCACCCGACAAAGCGTCCAGGATTCAGCGTGCCGTGCCGATCAAGCTGGTTCTTGAGGGCGCGCATCACGGAGAGCGTGTCACCCGCATCTCCCCACGAATCGAGAGCCTGCAATTCGGTCGGGCATTGCAACACGACTAACGAGCCGGCACCTCGTCGTAGCTCTGTCCGGAGTTCTTCGATCATCGCGCCCAGGCCCTCAGCAGGTTCCAATCGCAGCCAGCCGATTCCGGTGGCTTGCACCACTAGGTGCCATGAAACGTGTAGGCTTCTTGCAGTGTTTTCAATGTAGGAGACGGTCTTCGCGATGTCGGCTGGCAACAACGTGATTTTCAGAATGGTCGCTTGCGTGTTGCCTTGAGTCCACAATTCCTGCCTGGCATTCCAAACTCTTGAGGGAACCTCATGAGCCGGTATTTGCCCCAGGAGACTTCTGAGTTGTGTCGCCTGCGCGCTCAGCCCGGCTTCCGTAGCTTCAAAAAGGATGTGCGCCTCGGGTGCTGCCGCGCCCGCAAAGAGAGCTTGAAAGGAAGTGTGTGCGAGTTTTGAGTCCTGGATGGCGAGGACGAGATCCTGCATTTCCTCGGTGGTTTTTGCCAAAAAGCAAAAGCTTTTCGCGCTTTTTGGGAGAGGATGGAGACGAAATATCGCGCGGGTGATGACACCGAGTGTCCCCAGCGCGCCCGTAGCGAGCTTGGGCAGGTCGTACCCAGCTACATTTTTAACGACCTTCCCGCCGCTGCTGGCGAGCGTCCCATCCGGGAGCGCCAAAGTTACACCAATGATTAAATCACGCAAGCCCCCAAAGCGCAGACGCAGGGCTCCAGTGTCATTTGAAGAAAGTATCCCGCCCACAGTGGCGCGCTCCGGCCACAAAGCATCTAGGGCGAGCCGCTGGCCATGCTGCGCAAGAGTCTCCTGCAATTTCTGAATGGTGCAACCTGATTCCACAGTCACAGTCAGATCGGCCCAGGCATGCTCGATGACACGATTGAGGCGCGTCGTGGAAAGAATCAAGTCGGCACGCCGAGGAGGGTTTCCCCAGGAGAGTTTTGTGGCACCGCCTCGGGGAATTACGCCGATTCCGGATTCATCGGCGCTACGCAAGACGTCAGCCAGTTCGCGCTCGTTTCCGGGCTCCACAACAAAGCTGGGTTGAACACCACGCACGACATCTTCAGCGCGCCCGGGCCGGATGTGTTGCGCACCAACGAGGGAGCGGAGTCTTTCTTCGATAGTGCCTGTCGCAATCATTGGCTCGTTGAGGTGTCACTTCCCTTTCTAGAATCGTTCAGCCAGACCTGCGGTTTCGAGCGGGTGGGGCACATACTCACCAGGCTTTTCACCGCACAGCCGCGGTGTAGGAAACACCTTTGTGGGATTGGAAAGTTGGAATGGATCGAAGGCGCAGCGCACGCGTTGCATCGTATCGAGGTCCGGCTCGCTGAACATCTTGGACATCATCATCTTTTTTTCCTCGCCCACGCCGTGCTCGCCGGTGATCGAACCCCCCGCGGCGATACACAACTCCAAAATGCGGTAGGAAAGCGCTTCCGCGGCCTGTTCCTGACCTGGAATGTGGCGGTCGTAGAGAACCAGGGGGTGGAGATTCCCATCTCCCGCGTGAAAAACGTTGGCCACACGCAGCCCAGTCTCCTGGCTGAGCCGCACAATTTCACTCATGACCTGGGGCAAGGCTGTCCTGGGTATCACACCGTCCTGCACGATATAATTCGGCGAGATGCGGCCCATGGCAGCGAATGCCGCTTTTCTCCCTTTCCAAACCAAAGTGCGTTCCGCGTCTGACTGCGCCACACGAATTTCCGAAGCGCCATTCTTTGCGCAAATGGCGTCAACCTGCTGCATCAGCGCTTCTACTTCAGCCACCGGTCCATCCAATTCAACAAGCAGCAAACCACCGCAGCTCGGGTAATTGGCGTGCACGGCGGCTTCCGCAGCCTGAATGGCAAGGTTGTCCATCATCTCAATGGCAGCAGGCAACATCCCCGCAGCTATGATGTCACTCACAGCCGCTCCCGCCTCATTCGTAGACGGAAAAGCCGCGAGCAACGTGCGAATGCATTCCGGCTTCTTCACAATTCTCAGGATGACCTTCGTCGCGATGCCAAGCGTGCCTTCGGAGCCGACGAAGACGCCAGACAGATCGTAACCAGGCACATCCAGTGTTTTCCCTCCCAAATGAACAAGCGATCCATCCGGAAGCACGACTTCGAGCCCGAGCACGTGTGTTGTCGTGAACCCGTATTTCAGGCAATGCGCGCCGCCGGAATTCTCGGCCACATTCCCGCCAATGCTGCATACCGATTGCGACGAGGGATCAGGCGCATAGAAATACTCCTGCGGCTGGACCTGGCCGGTCACGTCCAAATTGATTACCCCGGGCTCAACTACAACGCGCGCATTTGGCAGATCCACCTCCAAGATATGGTTCATGCGCGCAAGGCTGATGACGACTCCATTTTCCACGGGCAACGCTCCACCGCTAAGCCCGGTTCCCGAGCCACGTGCTACAAAGGGAATGCGTTCGCGATGACAGATCCGTACGATCGCCTGAACCTGTTCGGTGCTCGACGGCAACAGCACGGCCAGCGGCATCACGCGAAAGTTTGTCAGCCCATCACATTCATAAGTGCCCAGTTCTTCCGGAGAGGAGATATACCCTCGCGCATCAATCGCCTTTCGAAATTCACTGGCAACACGAAGGTCCATAATGGTCACTGCAGGAAGAATAGTACGGGTTGCCGGTGGAGAGAAGCGGTTCCTCTGCCAGTTTGACATTTTTCAACAGAGGTACTTCCGTGTCATCCAACTCGGGCAGCCGGTCAATGCAGGACGAGTTTGGTAAACGGGAAAACGTAGGCCTGGAGGAAAACGAGCACGCCTACCAGGCAGGCCAGCGCGATACTGTGCAAGAACACGTAGCGCAGGATGTCTCCCTCATGGCCATACCATTCGGTGGCGGTACTGGCAACGACAATGCTTTGCGCATCAATCATTTTGCCCATAACGCCGCCGCAACTGTTAGCCGCCGCCATCAAAGTGGGGGAGACCCCGACTTGCGTGGCCGAGATTTTCTGCAGACTGCCGAAAAGCACATTCGAGGAAGTATCGGAGCCCGTCAGAGCGACGCCGAGCCAACCGAGAAGGGTCCCGAAGAAAGGATAGAGGATGCCCGTACGGGCAAATGCCAAACCCATGGTGGCATCAAGCCCCGAGTAACGTGTCATGAATCCTATAGCCATCATGGCCGAAATAGTGATGAGTGAAAAGCGCACCTTATATAATGTTTTTCCGTACTGCCTGACCAATTGCAACGGCCCGTATCCCATGACAAAGCCAGAAATGATAGCGGCGAGGAAGATGCCAGTACCCGTGGCGGACAACCAATTAAAGTTGAACACTGCAGCCTCAGCCGTTGGTTTTGCCACCACGGGAGGAACACGCTGAATCAGGTTGTGTAAACCGGCCACGGGAATTTTGAAGATCGAGATTTTATCTATAATAGCTTTCACACTCGGCAAGCCCCATAGGAAGACCAGCACGCTGAGAATTCCCCAGGGAATCCAGGCTCTGATAACCTCGCTGCGGCGGTACCCATGCTTGCCACGCGCGGTGCGATCGGCTTCATGACCCTCAAAGCCCCAGATTTTCTTGGGATGCCATAAAAACAATAAGAGAATCACCGCCGCCATTGAACACACCGCTGCAACTACGTCCACGAGCCACGGGCCATGCAAATTCGACATGAGAAATTGCGGAATCGCGAAGAAAACTCCGGCGACGAGCACGGCTGGCCAGACCTCCGCCATCCCGCTAAACCCTGCGAAGGTCCACAACAACCAGAATGGGACGATGATCGAAAAGAACGGCAAAATGCGGCCCGCCATTCCGCTCAACTGCAAGAGATCGAGGCCGGTCACCGCCTGCAGCGCAATGATCGGCGTCCCCAGCGCGCCGTAGGCCACGGGAGCGGTATTGGCGATCAACGATAGGCCAGAAGCCTGAAGGGGCTTGAAGCCCAACCCAATGAGAATGGCCGCAGTTACGGCGACAGGCGTTCCGAACCCTGCTGCGCCCTCAAAAAAAGCGCCAAAAGAGAAGGCGATAAGCAGCAGTTGCAGGCGGCGATCCTGAGTGATACCCATCAAGCTTTCCTGCAGTATCTTGAACCGGCCCGTGGCGCAATTCATGTCGTACATGAAGATGACGTTTAGAATGATCCAGCCGATCGGAAAAGCACCGTAAGCCAGGCCGAAGACGGCCGCACGCCCCCCCATACCCAACGGCATGTGGAATACGCCGACGGCAATCAAGATGGAGGTCACCAGGCCAAGGACAGCCGCCCAATGGGCTTTCAGGTGCAACAGCGCCAACGCCCCCAGTAGGACAATCACAGGAAGTGCCGCCACCAGAGTCGAGAGCCACCAATGACCGAGCGGGTCATAAACTTGCGTCCAAGTCATCTTCAGTCCTCCTGAAGAAATTCGTCAGAAACTTTTCGAACGCATTCTGGTACCAGGCGGAGTGAAGGAGATCCCTTGCGTCTGGTGACCTTTGCAGGATGGTCTTGCACGCACGAAATACCTCCTTCGAGAGACATTGTCAAGCAATAACTCTGCTTGCCATCCGCAGCGCGAAGAGCGTAATTTGCAGATGTTGCAGCTTCGCACGGCGGATACTTGATTATCCCTACCAGAAAAGAGGTAGCCTTCGATGACAACACCTTCCCCAGGCATGAATCGGGCCGTCATTTCGGCCCCAAAACATTCGCAACAAGATCGTGTGCTCATACCAGAGGCGTTGAACTTCGTGATTGAATTGCAGCGGCGATTCGATGGCCGTCGACTCGAACTCCTCACCGCGCGCGTCGAACGGCAAAAAAGAATCGATGCGGGCGAAAAACCTGATTTCCTGCCTCAGACGAAAGAAATCCGCGAATCGCCGTGGACTGTTGCGCCCATCCCGGCTGACATGATGGACCGGCGTGTCGAAATCACGGGCCCCGTCGACCGAAAAATGATCATCAATGCGCTCAATTCCGGTGCAAGAGTGTTCATGGCGGATTTTGAGGACTCGAACACACCGACGTGGGCTAATCAAATGGACGGCCAGAGCAATCTTATGGATGCGGTCCGCCGAACGATTACGTTTGCCGATCCTACCACCGGAAAAAGCTATCGGCTGAACGAACGGACAGCCGTCCTCATGGTTCGCCCCAGAGGTTGGCATCTGGAGGAGCGCCATGTCTTGGTCGAAGGCCGACCCCTTTCAGGCTCCCTATTCGACTTCGGTCTCTACTTTTTCCACAATACCAGGCAATTACTCGACTCTGGCACCGGACCCTACTTCTATCTCCCAAAACTCGAAAGCCATCTGGAGGCGCGCCTCTGGAATGACGTTTTCGTTTTTTCTCAACAGTATTTGGGCATTCCGCAAGGAACCATACGCGCTACCGTTCTTATTGAAACGATCCTGGCAACTTTCGAGATGGACGAGATTCTGCACGAGCTCCGCGACCATTCCGCCGGGCTGAATTGTGGCCGTTGGGATTACATTTTCAGTTTCATCAAGAAATTTTCGAAGGACCCGAAAGCCATCCTTCCTGACCGCGCTCAAGTCACCATGACCACTCATTTCCTTCGTTCCTATAGCAAACTCCTGATCCGCATCTGCCACCGCCGCAACATTCACGCGATGGGCGGGATGGCTGCTTTCATTCCCATCAAGAGTGATCCCGTGGCAAACGAAAGGGCCATCGCCCAAGTGCGCGCCGACAAGGAGCGCGAGGCCGGTGACGGCCACGATGGAACCTGGGTGGCTCATCCGGGGCTCGTGCCTGTCGCCACAGAGATTTTTGACCGGTTAATGCCAACACCGAACCAGATCCACAGGAAATTGGAGGATTTTCACGCCACAGCCGCGGATCTTCTGCAGGTGCCCGCTGGACAGATCACCGAGGCAGGCGTCCGACAGAATATCGCCGTGGGTCTCGGCTATCTGGAAGCGTGGCTGCGCGGCACGGGCTGTGTCCCCCTTTTCAACCTTATGGAGGATGCTGCCACAGCGGAGATCAGCCGCGCGCAACTGTGGCAGTGGATCCACGACGGCGCACGCCTGCAAGATGGCCGCGCCGTCAATCTCGAGCTCTGCGAAAGGCTCATTGCGGAGGAACTGGAGAAAGCAAAGGCGACCGGCGATTCCCCTAGAGTTGCAGCCTACGAAAAATCGGCCCAGCTCATGCGCGAACTGATCCGAACACCCCAGTTCGTCGAGTTCTTAACCCTACCGGCATACGACCGGCTGTTGCAGATGGAAGATGCCAGCGCCTGAAGCGGCCAACAGAAGGCAAAAGGCCGCGTTGACAGTGCCAGGAGGGAATCCTAGAATCACCCGCACAAGCGTCTCTTCAAGCTGCTGAGACGGCGAGATATCCTTCCCCGGAGGCGACCCATCGCGCCCGCGGACAAACGGCCCAGGATTGCCATTGTGGACGACGATGCCGGATTGCGCTCGAAGCTGACGCCTTGTCTCCGCGCCGATTTCGTCACCCTGGAAGGTGAGGATTACAAGTCAGCTTACAAGCTTTTGCAGGAAGACGAACTCGACGTGCTTCTTCTCGGTCTGCCCCTTGCCTCGGGCGGCGTGAAAGAATGCACGGAATTACTCGAACGCCTGGATGGCAGTGAAATCGATACGCTTGTGATTGTCCTGAGTTCCGATGACAAAAAATCCACGGCTTTGAAGGTGATTGATGCCGGGTCTTACGACTATTTTCTGAAACCGGTCGATCCCGATGTCTTGCGACACCTGCTCAGCCGCGCGGTCGAAAAACTACACATCCAGAGAGAAAATCGCATTCTCCGGGAGGAGATCAGCCGCAAGAAAACCCTTGGTGATCTCGTAGGGGCCGCTGATTCCATGGGCCACGTGTTTGAAGGCATCAAACGCATGGCCCGGGCGACGACCAACGTGATTATTCGCGGCGAAAGTGGAGTGGGAAAGGAACTGGTCGCCCGGGCCATTCACGAGCAAGGCCCCAGGCGCAGCCGGGCTTTTGTGAGCGTCAACTGCGCAGCGCTACCCGAAGCCCTCATGGAGGCGGAACTCTTCGGCTACGAGAAAGGTGCTTTTACCGGCGCGGCCGGAACCAAAGAGGGCCGCATCGAGCTGGCTCATGGCGGCACGCTCTTTCTCGATGAAATCGCCACGCTTACTCCTGCATTGCAGAGCAAGCTGCTGCGCGTGCTCGAGGAGCATGCCCTGATGCGGCTGGGCGCCAAGAAGCCCATTCGTGTCGATTTTAGGCTCATCAGTGCTACCAATGGAGACCTGGAGGAGATGGTCCGGAAAGGTCAGTTCCGGGAAGACCTCTACTACCGCATCCAGGTGGTGCCGATTTTCGTCCCGGCCTTGCGCGAGCGCTTGGAGGACATTCCTGTCCTGGCGGAATATTTCGTCAGTGTTTATTGCACGGCAAACCGTTCACCCCTCAAACGCATCACCGATCAAGCCATGCAGGCATTGAAGAGTTATTCTTGGCCTGGAAATGTGCGCGAACTTGAAAATGCCGTACAGCGATTGGTACTGATGACCGATGGACGATCCATTGAATTGAAAGATCTGCCCCCGGAAATCCTGGATGCGGCTTCACACACCTCGCGGAGCCACTTTCGGTGGTCTTCGGGCGGCATCAGCCTGGATAAAGAACTGGAGGCATTTGAACGGCGCTGTGTTCAGGAGGCCCTCGAGCACGCCAGGAACGCCAAGACCGAAGCCGCTCGTCTGTTGGGCGTCGACCGTAACCGCATGAGTTATCTCTGTCGGAAGTATCGCCTCTGAACAAGGGAGAGCCGTTGACTTTTGCACGAGCGTTGAATAAGTCATCGCTTCAGAATGTCTGACACTCTGGCGTATTCTAAGGTGACCATGGTGAAGAAACCGAAGCCCGCAAAGAAGACCAAGAAACTGATGGCTGCCAAAAAGCTGGAGAAGAAAACTACCCTCAAGCCCCTGGACATTCTGACGCTGACGCCCCGCCTGCCCGTCGGAAGTTCCTAAGGACGATCTCGACGTGCCCACGTTCCTCGGGCACCAGGCACAGAAGGCCTGATGGTTAAAGTAATACTTTTACTTAAAGTAATACATGAAGTACGAAAGGCACTCTCCCTTGGAGTAGTAAAGGTACCTTCCCTCAGCTATGTGGTTTCGCTTCAACAAATCTAAACTTCAACTGTCACTTGAGCTTGGCGATTTATTTTTTCGTGGGCGATTTTTTATCCCTGCCATTTGCAGCACTTCCTCTTCTAACCGCCTGCGGTTCCGCGTCATCGTAACAACATCCTTGTTTACTCGTTTCTTCTGGAAGCGACTCGCGCACGGTACTTAGCTAAGTTAGAGTAGAGCGCTCAATTTTTCGTCCTCGCTACCAGATTTGTGAGCGCACCCAGCGCCACAGCGCCCTCCCCATCTGCAGGCCGAGAGGATGGCTTTTGGCCGAGATCTTCGCTGTACCGGTCATGCCTTCCAGCAGGGAGCCGTCCGTATTCGGGAACTCCATCAACACGGCAAAATGGTTTGTGAGTTCCTGTCCCAAGCGCTCGAGTTTCTCGGTTTGTGCGACGGGATGGTCAGCAGAAGCAGCTGGCGAAATTTGCTCGACCCGGCCGGAGTACGTGCGGTAAGGGAACGGCTGCACCTTCACGCTGACAGGTGCGCCCAGGTGGACCTGCTCAAGGTCGGTGTCTCGAACCAGAATCCTTGCCTTCATCTCCGCACGATTCACCACTCTGCAAATCTCATCGCCGGCCGCCAAGAATCCCCCAATTCGCTGTTGCATCCCCTGCGTTTCCACGACACCGCCAAATTGGGCCCGCACCTGCAGTGCATCTACCTTCTTTTGTGCAATCGCCAATTCCTTCGTCAACCGCACCCGCTCGCGCTCGGCCTCGGCCGCCTTCTCCACGTCATAACGACTCTGCGCATTTCGAAGATCGCTCTCAGCCATGCCCAACTTATTGCGCAGAACCTGGGCTTGTGCCTCCAGTCCGGGATTGTGGAGAACGGCTAGAACCTGCCCCGCGGAAACCAGATCCCCACCTCGGACATTCACTTGTCGAATCATCCCTGGGACTTCCGTACGTATTTTCTCTTCCTTCTGCGGCTCGAGTACTAAATCCGTGGAGAACTCAGCGGGAAAAGGTGGAATAAACAGGATCAGCAATACTCCCAGGGCGGCCGCCTGTTGTGTGCGCGTAGTCTTCCATGCCATGTACACCTCCTTCTTGGCATCGACCCACCGGCGCATCGCGGAGAAGCCCTTCCGCAATCGCCGGATTAGTAAGAGATAAGCCACCACGATCGTGGCCGCGTATCCCCAGTCGCCCAACTTGCCAACCAAAATGTTCTTCAGAAAGAAAATCGACAAAGTAAGCAGCACTGTGCTGTAAATGAGAGCGATTGTGCCGTAGATCAAATAAATACGCCGGTACCGCCGGCTGGCAACCGGCAATTCCAGATCCTCGAATAGCAAGTTCTTGCGCGCCCAGGCCCGCAGAAATGCAAAGGAATCTTCGCGCAGGTTATCCACTCCCAGATATTGCGACAGCGCATAATATCCGTCGGCTTTGATTAATGGGTCCAGATTAAACAGCGTGCCTTCAATCCCGCTTAGCAGCATGGTTTTGTAAGCAATGTCATTCATAAACGTGCCGGCCAAGCTGAAATGCCACACGAGCGTGGCTAGACCGCAGACCACCAGCTCGATCCACATTCCCGCGAATATTACCCATTGGCGGCGGCTGGTGCGATCGAAGAGCAGGATGTCCGTCGTATCGGTATAAAAAGCGGGTGTGAAGTAGATAAGCAGAAAGCCCATCTGGTGAACTTCACCACCGAAGTGTTTGCAGGTGAGCCCATGGGCAAATTCGTGAATCGCGCCCAATGCCAATAGCAGAAACCAGAAGACCCAGATGTCGTAAGCAGTCTTCCCTTCGAAGGAATAAAAGGCTTTCGTATCCGTCTGGATGCGGTTCCAGTCGCCCGCAAGCAGATAAAGAGAGGTTATGAACAGCGCGATTGAAAAAAGCACGAAACCTGGAGTGAACATCCAGCCGAGATATGGATCGATCTTGGTCAGCACCTTGTCGGGGTCCCAAGCTTTGAAGCTGATATACAGGATGTTGGATTGATCGATCCGGCTTTTCCGTTCATCCCGAATGCGCGCCAACACGGCCAGGTTTTTTTCGCCCAGCGACTGCTCCCACATGGCCGGCTCGATTCCATCGAGAAATTCAAGCACCTCTGCCTCTTCGAGTGGTTCGTCGGGATGCCGCCGCGTGAGTTCCTCCGCGATTTCCTTTGGGGTTCGCTTGCCATCACAATGACTTAAGAGTTCATATTCGGAACTGCCATAGCGATTGTAAGAACTTGTCTCGGGGACCTTGATGACGTAGCTAGTCTCGCCCCCGACGGTCTGTTCACTGATACGCAGGTCAGAACGCAATTTGGGGCGGCGAAGTCCCTTGGCGAGGACGCTGGCAACTTGCAGGCTGGTGGGGCCAAAGCGCATGGGTGCTTCTATCTAGGATTTGGCTGTGCGGGTGCCGGCCAGTCAACGCGCACAGCCATGCCTGGACGCAAGCCCGCCGAGCTGGCTCCGCTCAGCTGTGCAGTAACGTTGTAGCTGTCGCTGGCGGGATCCACGGTGGGACTGACTTTCACCACATACGCCACCAAAGCGCGGTTCGAGAATCCGACAAGCGCGAGGTTGACGGTTGCGCCTGTTTCGGGGCGCCGGCCAGCTGATTCGGGCACTTGAAATTGCACTTGCAAAGGGCCAAGCTGGCTGATCCGGAAGCACTTGTCACCCTTGGCGACAGCTTGCCCTTGCCGTACATAACGGCGCACAACCACGCCCGAGAACGGTGCATGCAGCCGTGCCTGGTCGATCTGGATCTCTATCCGGCGAATTTCCGCCTGCCCGCTCTCGATGAGAGCTTCCCATCCGCGCAGGTCATATTCGGCGCCTTTCGCCTGAAATTCGGCGACTTCCAGATCAGCCTGGCTGGAAAGACCAAGAGCGATCAATTGCTGTTGGCGTTGATATGCGGCCGTCTTGGCTTTCAGTTCTGCCTCTTTGTACTTCACGTTGTTCTTTGACACTTCAAGATCATCGCGCGCCTTGACCAACTCCGTTTGCAACCCGCGGTCGTCGAGTTGTCCCAGAGCTTCGCCAGATTTTACGGTGCTGCCTTCGTCGACGGCGACAGAAACCACTACGCCATCCCGTTCACTCGACACGTCCACCTGGTGCTCAACGGAGAGTACGCTAAGGACACTGTTGACCGCGGCCGGTACAGGCGAACCCGTGGGCGGAGTAGAAGCGGCCACAGGTGGATTTGGAACAGCCCCAGAGTTGTGGGCCGAGACGGCCTCCTGAGCGGTATTTCCACAAGCCATGGCGCTGAATGCGATGGCCGCGAGGATCATCCAACCCTCGCAATTCATTTTGACCTGGACCTCATCTCTCACGGGAGCCAACTCCAGACTTTATGCCAGAGCCACCGCGCGGGCGAGCGCAGCATCACGTAGCCAACCGGATACCACCCGCTATTGAACCACCCTCCCTTGCTGCGAATCCTTGCGCGACCCACCATCCCGTCACGGGCCTGGCCACGCTGGTTCTCGAACACGGCGCGCACGATAAAGTACTGCTCACCCGCCGTCGCCCTTGTTTGCGCGCCCATCCGGTCAACCGTGCCATGGAACGTCACCGTAGGGAACGCGTTGAACTTCAACGCCACCGGGCTTCCCATCTCTACGAGTCCTAAATCCGTCTCCGGCACGCTTATTTCCGCAGCCATGCGCTCCTGTGCCACTATTTCGCAGAATCCGTCCCCAGGTTTCAACATCGTGCCCCTGCGTTCTTCCACTTTGGGGGTTACCACGACCCCAGCGATGGGCGCGCGCAATTCAGAAGCCGCTACACGTTGCTGCTCGAACTGCACCTCGGCGGCAAACAGATCGGCGCGAAGCTTTGCTTGCCCCGCGACCCCTGGATCATTGCGGAATTCTGCTTCCGCCATCTCCTGGCGTGCCTGTCCCAAGCTCGCCTCAGCCTCCGCCAGCCTAACGCGGTCTTCACCGTTTTCCAGAAGGGCCAAGGTCTGGCCAGGTTCGACCATGTCGCCTTCGTGAACAGCAACGCGCTCCACGACTCCGCCGTCGAGGGAGCTGACGATGCGGCGTTCCGCTGGCACCACCGTGGAGTTTGTTCCCAACCGCATGGGCCAGGGAACGAGGATCAGGAGGAGAGCAATGAGCCCGGCTCGTTCGACAAAGGGCAGCCAACGTCTTTGCTGGACTGCTGAGAGCAGCTTCTTCTTCCGCGCGGCAAGTGGTTGCAGGATGTTCGCCAACGGAACTTGTTGATAGAGCTGCGCATTTCGGATTGCCACGGTCGTTTGATTCGCAAGGATGGCGAGCGTCTCAGCCTCGTTTTCCGTCAGAAAATTAGCTTCACCGCTCAGCAACCCCATGGCGCCAAGCTTTCCTTGCTCATCCAGAAGGGGGAGGGCCCGAAATCCCTCGTAGTCGTGCGTTTCCAGAAAGGATTTCAGCTCGTTTCGTGCCACCTCTGGCTCAATCTGCCACTCCTCTTCTTCATGATTCGCGGAAACGGGGCTCTCCTGGTTCGCCACCCATTCCAGCCGCTCCCGCAGACTATCCATTTCGCGTGTCTTGGGCACTTCCTCTTCTCCCGAGACAGCGCCTATCACGAAGCGGCCACGGTCGAAAAAGCCAATGACACAGCGGTCGAACGGCACGACCGTAGATGCCTGGTTTACAACGGTCATGAGCACGTGGTCCAAGTCGAGCGTGGAAGTGATCTGCTGAGAGATTTTCAAGAGCGCATCGAGCGCGTGCACCTGACGCTCGGATTCGAGAAGCTTTGCATTGTGCAGTGCTACCGTCGCCTGTTCTGTGATGCTGGCCAGGAAGAAGAGATCGTCTTCATTGAACGGACTCTCATCCGCTTTATTCACCAGCTCCAAAACCCCTAATACTTCATCCTCTTTCCGAAGGGGCGCCCCCATCCACGAGCGAAATGCGAATTCCTCGCTTTTGACCTGGCGAACGCCGAGGTCCCGTTCCTCGCCTGGTTCTTCCACAAGCTTCGGGCTTGCCTGTTGCGCCACCCCTCCCAGCAACCCCTCTGTAAGCGAAGTGCGCGAGCCCGCTTCGACGGTCGGATCTTCACCAGCTTGCTCGGCGAGATAAAGCTCGCTGGCGTCCGAATCTACCAGCCACACATTACAAGCGTCCGCGCCGACGATATCGCGTACTTTTTGGGCCACGATAGGCACTAGTTCTTCAATTTCAAGCGTGGAAGTAAAGGTACGGCCCAAATCATAGAGTGCGGTCAGCCGCTCGATCGTGGCAAGAGTCGCATGTCGCTCTCCCTCAATCGCTTCCAAATTGGCCATGGCTTTGGCGAGCAATCGACTGGCTTCTTCTAAAAGTCGCGCGTCCTCAACCGAAAAGCCCGGGCCTTGCTTATTCAGAACTTCGGCCACTCCGACGGGACCTTCTGTACCGGGGATGACCGCGTAGAGGGCCGACTTCACGCGGACCCGGCTACCTTTTTCCAGATGCCCCAATTCCTCGACATTGATTTCTTGCTTGCCCACCCGTCGGGTGTCCGCCGATTCGAAGACTTCCGCCAAAAGCCCATCGCTCGGGAACTCCTCAGCAGGCGAAAACTTCTCACCCGACTCCATCCAACTAGCCCCGCAAGCCAGCCCTTCAGCCTTAGTCGAGTCTAGCCACAACAAAACTCCACGCGCGGCTAGCATCGTTCCCAAGCGGGCAGCGAAGGTCCTTAGCAGCGTATCTCGGTCGCGGCACGCCAGAGAAATGCTGGCTAGTTCGAAATGGGCTGCGGACGTATCCATCTCTCTCTCTTAACGGGTAGGCCCACCGCTCTCCCATCGCGGGAAAGATACCACCCGCAAGACAAGGCGGGAACGCGCGCAGCCTAACAAATGGCGCGCTATATCGTCAAGAAAATGGCGCAAACAGGCGCGCCGAACCTGCACCACTCATTCTGATCTCTTGTTTGGCAGCCTGTTTTCGGTTAGTTTTGCTCCCTTAGCGAGGCGGACGTGAAGATCACCATTCGAAACGCAGGACGAGCGACGATTCTGGATCTGGACGGGGCACTCCGCCTGGGGGAGGCGGAGGATACAGTCCGCCAGCAAGTGCAGCAATTGGTAGACGCTGGAGCCACTCGCGTAGCCATTAACTTGGCCAAGGTGAGTGAGCTTGACAGCTCCGGCATTGGCGTCCTGGTGCGAACGCACGCCAGCTTAAATCGGGCGGGAGGCAAGTGCACCTTCTATGCTGCCAATGGCCGCGTCCTCATGCTCCTGAAGATGGTCCGCCTCGATACTGTCTTCGACCTCGCACCGGACGAAGCCGCAGCCCTCTCGCGCCTCTAGAAGCGGGGGGCTCGCAACGCTTCTCTGGTCTGGCTATCAGCGAAAGCCCGCCCTTACGGTCGAGCGGACCTGCTCTCTACTCGATTAGGTATGACAGGGTCTTGCGACAGTTGCTCGCGCCACACACACATTTGTCCGGCGGGAATGTCTTCGAGCGCGAAGGCGCCAAACCTGTGAATCCGCGACCTGCCAATGCTAAGGGATATCACGCAGATTTACGCCTGATCCTGCGGCGAGCCAAGACCCTGCCCGTAAGAACGCAAACTTTCCAAATTCCGGCTTCGGCCTCATCCGCCCGCCGTGAGGTGACTCAGGGCCTTCAAGAGAGGCTTCGCTGCTTCTAGCTTCTTGGCTTTACGGAGTTTCTTGACCGGTTTCTTGGTTTTGCGTGCCATTCGATTGCTCCTGTAGTTGGAATTGCCCCCTGGGGGAGCGGCTCATTCTTGTGCAAGCGCTTCGCCAATGTTTGGCGACTGCTTGACCAGAAGGATGCCTTTTGGTTTGTTGAAGATACAGAATTGCACTCAAACCGCAAGAGAGAAATCGCGTTGAATTAGTCAACGCTCGTTGAAAAAGTCGACGCCGCGCCTCCCTGGACTCTGGCGTGGCATTTACGTGGCGGGTGCCTACCTATTTAAAGAAGCATAATTGGGTGGCAGACCGTCGTGCGCAGAATTGAGGAGTCGATTGCCTATCGTCGGAATGACTCCGGGCCCGGCCAATTCGGGGCGCGTTGAGAGTCAACCGAGAGCAGCCCGCCATCAAGCAAGTCGCGGTGGGTGCGGAAGGAAGAAGACGTTACCCCTAGTTTTCGAGTTCGGGCTTGTCAACGACCGCCACAGTTTCGATGGCGGCTTCTTTTTCTGCTCGCTTGGCGAGCTTTTTTTGCGCGCGGCGTTCGGCCTTTTCCTTTTGCTTTTCCAGCCTCTTCATTTCCTTCTGGCGTTTTTGAAATGTGATCGTCATTGGGTCTCCTTTAAATGACACTGTGCGCTGGGAGTTCAGGACTGCCAGTTGTAGAACCTACCAGCGAGGTTCGCGCGGTTGCCGCGCGGCTTCTCGATAATCTTCATTTGAAAATCTATCCCGGCCTCCTCCGCCACCCCGGTTACCTCCCCCACCGCTGCTCCTCGGCGTCCGCGGCGCACCCTTGGGAGTCGCTTCATTCACCTTTAGGTTGCGCCCGCCAACCAGTTTCCCATCTAGCCCGGCAATGGCTTTGGCGGCCTCTTCGTCGTTAGGCATTTCCACGAAAGCAAAGCCACGAGCTCGCCCCGTCTCGCGGTCTTTGACCAGGTTGATGCGAGTGACTTGCCCAAACGGCTTGAACAGTTCGCTCAACTCGCTTTCCGTGGTTTGAAAATTCAGATTGCCGACAAACAAGCTCTTCATTTGGTGCTCCTCAACCTTTCTTACCGCCGGAGATCTCGGGCTCCGAATATCGGTCAGCTTTGCAGTTCAGAGACTTCTCAGTAGCTTCCCTGGACGAAGGTCCGGAACCTGCTCGAGCGTGACGGGTGACGCAGTTTTCGCAAAGCCTTGGCTTCAATCTGGCGGATGCGCTCGCGCGTAACCGCGAATGTCTGGCCCACCTCTTCCAAAGTGTGCTGGCTGCCATCATCCAGGCCAAAGCGCATCCGGATGATCCGTTCCTCGCGGGGCGTGAGCGTCCTCAAGATTGTCGCAATCTGATCCTTCAGATTGAGGTGAATGGCAGCGTCCGAGGGAGACACCACTGTCTTGTCTTCAATGAAATCACCCAGGTGCGACTCTTCCTCTTCTCCAATGGGGGTCTCGAATGATACCGGCACCTGCGCGATCTTCTTGGTCTTGCGCACCGCGTCCACCGGAATATCCATGCGCTTGGCGATTTCCTCCAAGGTAGGCTCGCGGCCAAGCTCCTGCACCAGTTGCTGGCTGGTGCGCGCCTGCTTGTTAATCGTCTCGATCATGTGAACCGGCACTCGGATCGTGCGCGCCTGGTCCGCGATCGCCCGGGTAATTGCTTGGCGAATCCACCACGTGGCATAGGTAGAGAATTTGTACCCGCGGCGCCATTCAAATTTCTCGGTCCCTCTCATGAGCCCGATATTGCCTTCCTGAATCAAGTCCAGAAACTGCAGCCCGCGGTTGGTGTACTTCTTGGCAATGGACACAACGAGGCGCAAATTTGCTTCCGTCAATTCACTCTTCGCTTGTTGAGCTTCTCTTTCGCCAAGCTGGATCAGCGTTAGCGCGCGCTTCAAGTTGTTAGCCCCGACTTCGCTCAAATCCTCGATCTCCCGCAAGCGAGCGCGGCACAAGCGCAATTCTTTGCGTGCTTCGGCGGCGCCATTGCCCCGGGCAGAGTTGGCACTGCGCTCAAGCCGGGCGGCCTCGCGCTCCAGGGCGTGCAGCCGTTCCACCGTGTGTCGCAGCAGGTCAATCAGTCGCTTCTTCTCTCGCTCTTTGAAATCCACTGAGCGGACCAGAACGGATACTTCAACCCGTGTGCGCCACAAGCGGCGCTTGGCTCGCAGGTATGCACGCTTGTTGGACATTGCCGTGCTTGACAGCTTGGTTGCCTGCCTGCGCCCCACTTCTCTCAGCTTCTCGATCTTTTCAATGATCCGCAAAGTGTGTCGCGCCTTGCTCTCGATTTTGTCTGCAGCTAGTTCTTCTTCGTCGAAGTGAACAATTTCCTTGATCGATCTGGCGCCGCTCCGCAGCTCCGCTCCAATAGCGATCAACTCCTTCAGTACGATAGGCGAGCGAGAAATTGTCTTCAACACGCGGAGATTTCCGCGCTCCAGGCGTTTGGCAATGGCCACCTCGTTTTCCCGCGTCAACAAGGGAACAATTCCCATTTCACGCAGGTACACGCGGACTGGATCGCTGGTTTTCTCGGAAGGGGATGCCGCCCGCTCGAGGTCTCCCGTTTCACCGTGCAAGACCTCGTACCGTGCGCCGGCTTCCACTGGCTCGACGGCCCCTAAGGTTGCCTGTGCTGCCTTTGCCGCTGAGACATCTTCGTAGAGTTCGATCCCGTGGCTCTCGAACGCGGAGAAAGCGTTGTCGATTTCCTCAGTCGAGTGCTCTCCCCCAGCAAGAATGTCGTTCACCTGGTCATGGAGCAGATAGCCCTGTTCCTTCCCTAATTTGATTAGAGTCTGAAGCTCCTCGACTTTTTCTTGAATGCCCTGAGACAATGGTTCCTCTCCTCACCCACTGCCAGAATTGACCAGGCCTTCGGCTTGTCCTTACCTTCCCCTTGCGAAGACACCTGGACATTGCATGATAGAAGGCAAAGACTATGTGCGGATTGCAGCCTACAGCACTTCAGGCTGCTCTGTGTGGACAGGACTGCGGATGTCCCAATGCCCTCGTGAACTGCACTGACTTACGCTGTGCAATCTCTCTAGTCATTATACACCACCCGCTGCGCTTCCGAGATGGCTCGGAGAGGCCGCACAAGCGAAGAAGACAACCTCAGATTGGATCCGAAAGTCCCCTTCTCGCTGAGGGTACCGCGAACCAGTCTGGAGATGACTTCCCTCGTCGGCCAGAGCCCAAGCGTCAGTGCCATGTCTACATCTGTACTTGCAGAACTTCACCCGGAAGTGGAACCATTGTCGGCCGGTTGCTCACTTGTTTCCGAGATGCGGCATCACGTATCCGATCCTTCTTTTCGGGGAGAGCACCATCCACTTGGACTCTTTCCATCCGAATCCCAAGCGTGCGCTCCAGTTGCATCAGCTCCGACCGCTGCTCGTTGGCGAAAAGAGTCGAAGCAACACCCTGGCTGCCAGCTCGCCCTGTGCGTCCGACCCGATGAATGAAATTCTCCGCCACTTCGGGCATGTCGTAGTTGATGACATGAGCGATTTCCTGGACGTGAATTCCGCGCGCGGCAAGGTCCGTGGCCACAAGCACGCGAAAACGTCCCTGCTGAAATCCCGTGAGCGCGGCTGTGCGTTGCGATTGCGAGCGATCCCCATGAATCGTCGCCGCAGCGATGCCTTCGCGGCTCAAGCCTTTGGCAATTCGCTCCGTGCCGCGCTTGGTTCGCGAGAACACCAGGCAGCGGCCAGTTTCTTTGCTTAATAAGTGGCGGAGTAGGTCAAGTTTGCCGTCAACAGGTACCTGAAATGCCTGAAGGCGTACATTTTCCGAAGGCTTTAGTGTGGATCCCAAAGTAATTCGCACTGGATTTCTGGTGTAGTCCTTCACAAGGTGAGCCATCGCCCCTTCCATCGTTGCGGAAAAACACATCGTCTGGCGCTCTTTGGGCAAGGTCGCCGCAATCCGGCGAATCGCCGGAAGAAATCCCATGTCCAGCATGCGATCTGCCTCATCCAGCACAAGGACCTGCAAATGGCGGAATTGAACGAGGTTGCGGTCAAGATAGTCTTCCAACCTGCCGGGGGTCGCGACGATCACGCGAGCTCCGTTGCGAATGGCCCTCAACTGTTGCGCTTCGGGTAATCCACCCACCACGAGAGCTGCGGGTGCGAGTTGTTTGCCTCGCAAAGCGTTGTATTGATCCGCGACCTGCATGGCTAGTTCGCGCGTGGGAACAAGCACCAGGCCTGTGATTCCCGTCGGGTCTTGCCGGAGCAGCCTCTCGATCATCGGAACAAGAAACGCCAGAGTCTTACCAGTTCCCGTTTGCGCTGTGGCTAGCACATCTTTGCCCTCGAGCGCTGGGGGGATCGCTGCGGCTTGCACCGGCGTGGGTACCGAAAAGCGGCCAGTTGAGAGTCGCTCCTTCAGGTAAATTGAAATCGAAAATTCTGAAAAATTTTGCATTTTGCTTTCTGACTGGCTGCGAGAATCGCAGGATATGTCCCAAGAATACAGGCAATCACGGCGACTGGCTTCGCCAGTCTTGTTTTAAATTACGCTGAAACGAACGGAGGGAACGGAGGCGGGTATTCTCAGATCAGTTCTTAAACCAGAGGGGCCGCACAACACTGCCGCGGTATTAAGCGCAAAAAGAACTATACCACAATTAATGGAAGTTTGCTTCCAGAAAGTTTGGTTAAACGTACCCCCCGTTCTGACGCGTCACCTCGATGCAGCGGCCGCGAACCCCGTTGCGAATACTAGGAGGGCTTTGATTTGCCGTTCTTGCGCCGATTGTTTGTGCTTTTGGCCCACCGCCGAATGGCGTTCTTTCGTGATTCAGTCTGCATTAGCCGGGCGATGTCATCCGTATCCCGGCGCTTGTGCATCGCCGCGAACGAACTTTCGGGAAAATGCAGGGGGTCTCTCAGGCTTTGCAATTCTCGATAGTAGTAAAGAGGGCTAGGTCTTCTCTGCTTAAATCTCAGGCTCTTCAGGAATGCGATCTCTTCCTCGGTAGCCTCGCCACTCATCGCCGTGTTGCTCAGAAACTCCTTGAGGCCCGGCTCCTCTTCCGTGGATAGGTGCTCTCCTATTTCAACAAACTGGAATTTCATCACCTGGATCGTTGCTAATCGTCGATTCAGCACGATTTCCATGCCAAAAGTCTCCAAATCGATTTCCCAGGAATCAATCAGCGGATCCAGGAAGGTGGAGCAATGTTCGGCGGAGATGTTAAAGACATCCGTATCCAGATACTCCAAAATGATCGCTCGCATCTCTTCATAAGACTGGTGGCGCAGTCTTGCCGCACTCCGCAGCCAGGTTTCCTTTTTCAATTCATCTTTGGCGATCCCTTTGGTCACATCCAATAACTTCTGTGTCACCAACCTTTCCAGCTCGCCGAAGGCCTGTCTCTCGAAAATATCACGCACCTGCGCACGCTTTTCGGTTTTGCATTTCCGGACGATCAGCTCTCGAACTTCTTTGAACAATGGCACTGGAGGGTCAGCCAGTTTTTTCTTCAGTTCCTCGCGGCGTTGCGCGTCTACCATAGCCGAGAGCTGGCCTTTCGGCAGTTTCAGGAATGCGCTCATCTTCTCGTAGAGATCTGTGCGATCCGCCGCGGGTGGCGCCTTCTTTCGTGTCAGAAGCTGGGAAATATAAGACTCCGTGACCTCAGCGGCCGCCGCGAGATCACGCTGTTCAAGTCCCAGCTCTTTCAGCCTTTGTTGAATTACAAAACAAACATCCACCTTCGCCTCCCTGATTAACTCTGCCGGTAAAGTATACTCTGCGTCGGACCACAGTACTTGACAAATATGGTAAAGTAATGCATTCTGGTATTGCGTTCAAGGCTGTCTTCAGGTCCACAAGACTTAATCGTACTTACCTGGACAACCCCTTGGCCTGGAAACGAAGGAGATTTCTATGTTCGCTCGCAAGGTATCCATGCGCTTGATGCCCGAGCGCGCCGGGGATTTCATCCAGCGGATGGAAAACGAAATCATTCCCCTACTCCGCAAACAGCAGGGTTTCCTGGATGAAATGACACTCCTCGCGCAGTCCGGCAAGGAAGTGTATGCCTACAGTTTCTGGGAAAACAGTGCGGACGCTGAAAGATACGATCAAACAACCTTCGCCCAGGTGACGAAGCTGCTTACCGGGGTGATCGAGGGGTCGCTGCGTGTCAACACCTACATGGTCGCCAATTCCACTTTCCACAAAATGGCCGCGGCCAGTGCCTCTTGAAGACGGCAGCCTCGCCGCCGGTGCAACCGTCTTGGGCTGAGTCCTTACGATTTTCGTTCTGGTCGTCGCCGAGCCCTCCCAGCCCGTTCTTCAGATGTCCTCGGCAAAGGAGAAGTTATGCCGTTATTGTTATGGATCCTCGTCGGACTGGTTGCTGGCTGGCTTGCCGGTAGGAGTCTTGAAGGAAACGGTTACGGCCTATCAATGGATCTCGCCATGGGCGTCGCCGGGGCAATCGTTGGCGGGTTTCTGACTCGCTCGGTAGGGTTTTCCGGTTATGCGGGGACCTTTCTGACAACTTTCATGGCCATATGTTGTGCCTCACTGCTGACGATTCTTGCCGCTCTGGTCAACGGCAGGACGATTCGCGCAAGGACCTTCTAGTTTTTGCTTGCGGGAGATGATGTGAACGGTCACAAGACAAACCCAGTGCCTAATAGCTACGAATCCGGGATGCTCCTTATTAGAGATGGGGCTATATTGCCGGCATCGCTGGCCATCGAGAGCGAGGCCTTCTTGCCCGGCTGGAGAAAAGTCAAAAACTTCGATGGCTACACTCTCAGTCGAAAGATCAAAGAAGTGAACTGGAGTTTCCATCGCCTCACCGGCGAGCACAGTGCGCGGGTCATGGGCCTTGCGCACGCTGTCACACTGCAAAGGGGAATCTCCAGGATTCTCCACGAACTGCAAGGACGAAGATTCAACTCCCTGGAGATTACCGTTGTGGTCTTGAAGCGTATTCTCGGCCTGGCGTTTCTAAGCGTCTCCGCAAGCCGGAGGCATATCCAGGGCGAACTGAAGGTTTCTGCCTGAAAGATTCCCTGCTAACGCATAATCAGAGCAGAGGGATTTTGACGGCAGAGAGGTAGCAATAATCAAAGAATGGCGATTGGAAAAAGGGAAAGCGAATGACAAAACTCTACGTAGGCAATCTAGCGTTTGGCATGACGGATGACGGTCTGTTGCAGCTCTTCACCGGGAAGGGATACCAAGTGTCCTCGGCCCGCGTGATTACCGATCGGGAGACTGGGCGCTCGCGAGGCTTCGGCTTTGTGGAGCTCGGCGCGAGTGATGATGCGGCTAAGGCCATCGGTGAACTGAACGGCCTCGATGTGGAAGGCCGCGCATTGCAGGTGAACGAAGCACGTCCACAGGAAGCTCGTGGGGGCGGCGACCGTTCCGGCGGCCGCGGCTACTCCGGCGGGCGCGGTGGTGGAGACGGTCGTCGTAGATACTAGGACGCGATCTCAGAAGCCCATTCATAGGTGGTAGCAACACGCTTGGCTTTTCTTTTGAACAGGAGACTATTCTGCAAGTTCTCTCGATAGGACAGTACATCAAGCATTTTCAGTACGGCTGCGGAGTAATCACTGAATCCAGCCCCGATCGCACCACGATCGATTTCGACGCACATGGGATCAAGAAATTCGTCACCAACCTCATGGTCATCGAACCTGCCGAAGGAACTCCTCCAAAGCGTCGCCGCGTTAAGCGCGCCAAATCCGCGAAAACACCAACTACCCTCGCTTCTCCTGTGTTTGTGCCAGGTGCCAAATGAGCGGCAGCATCATTGTCCAGTATGTTGGATTCCAGGCAAAACCACTCTCGCGCGAGTACACCTTTCATGTCCGTGAGTCGGGGGAAGAGCGTGAATTCACTCTGAACATTGCGAACGAGGCTTTTGTCTCCCATCGCGCTCGCTATCAAGATGCGCCGGCAATTTGTTCGGAGAGGCTGCAAGCTGAGCTGTCCGCCCACGAGAATCATCCTGCGGAAACGCAATTCGAAATCACTGCTACGGAATTGGATTCCTATCGATCCTCACGAACTCCTAAATCACCTCGAAACCTCTACGCCCGCAAAACGCAAGAGGAGTTCTAACCAACTGCCGCCTGACGGTGATAAGCCTGGGGCGCTTGACCGGAGTGCCAGACCCGCCGGGATGCAAATGACAGGCACATCAAAATGCTTATCAGCTGCCCCAATTGCCACAGTCAATTGATTCATCGCTCGAGGACAAAGGGATTGCTTGAATCCGTCCTGATGGCGGCAATCTTCGTGCGGCCTTTTCGATGCGAGGAGTGCGATTCCCGCTTCTTTCGTTGGTTTTTCCGCAATAAGCCGGGTCCAGTCCGGACGGTGAAGATGCGCTAGACCTCCGTAAGCGGGATCCAGTTTTACCGCTCCGCACTGCCGCATTCTTGTGATGGCTCGGGCACGATCGCTTCACTTGCCCAAGTGCAACGATAACGGGATCTCTGGTACTGACGATCACCCACTAAGACCCCTTCGAAGAATCGTACTGTTCATCAGTAATTTGGGTGAGAGTGCGGCAATTTGCCGCTGGTTCCTTGCGATCGCGGGCCAAGTGTCTTCTGGAATTCTCAGGAACACCTCAACCACCTACGGATCAAATTGGCGCTGTAGCTGTCATCCGACCGGCGCCCCGCATCATCTCTCTATCCGCGTTCCTTTACAGCCTGTCTGGCAAACGCCAGTTGCCCGCTTCCCGGTACAAAGCTACTGCACTGTTGCGTTCATCCCCGCGGCGGCCGGAGCGCGCAGCGCTCTGAATCGCACCCGTCAAGAAAGCATCAGACGGTGCATGCACGCACGCCGACGGAAACCGTAGCCTGGGCCCCCTGCCTTTATATACCTTTACACGTATATGCTCCGTGGGGTATATCAAGGGAATGGAGTCTGTGTTCGAAATCATTGCGGAGCCGAACCGCCGCGCGATATTGAGCCTCCTAGTCTCGTCACAACAGTCGGTTGGAGAGATC
>Ga0307471_100000039_pt1 | contig 59862 bp, 52 predicted proteins | sample atmos_gasesAM3C__2_FD_204566 | JGI IMG/M metagenome (GOLD analysis project Ga0307471, IMG submission 204566) | Hardwood forest soil microbial communities from Morgan-Monroe State Forest, Indiana, United States - atmos_gasesAM3C_515 | ecosystem: Environmental > Terrestrial > Soil > Temperate... | reverse complement strand
TTCTCGATACACTGCCGTCATTCAAGCTCTGGATGATCTCGTCGATGCTGTGGGCCTCAAAGCCGCCTAGAAAACACACCCACTATGAGAACAAAATCCTCGTTTGGGGCCCTATAACGGAACTAATACCGCTGATGCGAATCTCGCCGCAGGGCCCGCATCACAATTTCGGCTGGCCGGCGTAGTCGCCTGCTGTTTGCCAACTCCGTCACCAAATAGCTCGCGCAACTCTTGGGGCTCATCCGGGTTTAACTGTATGTGCGAGGCTTCCCAAGTCTGAATAGCGGCAAGCAATGGAGTTGGCTTTAGTTTGGAGATTGGTTTTCGAGTCAGAACTGAGGTAAGCGAATGCGTTATCTAAAGTACGTTGCACTCCTCGGGATTTTGCTTTTTGCCGCTGGATCGGCACATGCGCAGGTTTCCGTCGGTGTGGGAATTGGCCCCGTCTACGCGGGCGTTGGCCCAGCTCCGATATGTCCCTATGGATACTACGGCTACTACCCGTATGCATGCGCGCCCTATGGTTATTACGGGCCGAGTTACTTTGTAGGCGGCGTGTTTATCGGCGCCGGTCCTTGGTATCGCGGTTATTACTACGGACGCGGCTATTATGGCCGTCCCGGTTATGGCTACTACCGTCCGGGATATGCTTATAGGCCCGGCTACGATTATGGACCGTGGCATGGCAATCGGCCGAGGTACGGTGGAGCTCCCGTCCATGGTTATGCCGGAGGCGGCTACCGCGGCGGCTATGCGGGCGGCGAATATCACGGGAATAACGGCGGCGGCTTTCACGGTGGCGGAGGCGGCGGATACCACGGTGGTGGTGGCTCTCATGGCAGTGGCGGATCCCACGGCGGTGGGCACCGCTAGGACTAAGTCCTAGCTATCGGACTCACGCTTCGTAATTCTGTCCACGAGCTTGACCGGCTGATCAACGAAAGCCGCAATCCTTCACGGCCGCACGGTTGTTTGTTGTTCTAGCGGGAAGCAATTCCTGCCGCGGTCTCGGGCAGGCCTTCGCGTGCGCGATCGGCGTCAGGCTGCCTTCCGCATGCACGATGAAGCCGCGAATAGTCCCGTTGGCGCCGTTGCGAACGTAGAGGTAGCGGCTGTTGTTGCTCAGGGCCATGTCGGAGGGGAAGAGGCTCCCTGCTTCTTCGCCTCGCATGGCGGCGGCCACGGGCTGGCTCAGCGCGAGGCTGCCGTCCACTGGTGAAACCGCGTAGCTGGAGATGGTTCCGCTGACCGTGTTGGTGGTCAAGGCGAACGCGCCGCTACCCGTCACCACGAGCCACGTGGACGCGGTTCCCTTGTCGGGCACTGCCGGGGTGATGGCATTGATGTCTCCCCCCGTGGTTACCTTGTACGAACCGACCCCGCCTTGTCCCGGTGCTGCATAATCGGTATAAGCGGCGACCGCGACGTTGTTGCGGCCGAAGGCGAACCCGAAAGGCACGCTGCCGGAGGAAGGATAGGCGTAGGCAAACTGGGCCCGGCCTTCTTCGCTAACCGTGAAGGAATCGATCTGACTGGTGCCCTTTCAGTCCCCAGCAGTACGTTGCCTTCGGGATTAAACGACACCTCAGCAGGTTCTGCTGCGGCGCCACTCGGCAATGCCTGCGTGGAACCTTCCAGGCGGACCATCGGACGGCCCTCCGGCACGATCCGGAAACCGGTGATGTTTGGCGAGTCCCCGCTGTTCAGCACATAGAGCAGGTCGTGCGACAGGGTGAGGCTGATGGGACGAGTTCCACCCGAGGAAATCGTCTGCACCAGACTCAATTCGTCACCGGACACGGAGAACGCGGAAATCGAATTGCTCCCCGCATTGACAGCGAAGAGCATGCGATTGTCCGCGCTCAGGATCAGCGGCCCCTGCGAGCCCAGTGGATTGGTCCCGCTGCCAGCGCCGCTGCCGCCCGTGGGAAAGCGACCCGCGCGCTCGATCGCTCCATCGGCGTTTCTATGAAACACGATCACGGCGTTTTCGTCGGATTGATTTGACAACACGTAAACGTCGCCGGTGGACTGGGCAGCCAGACGAGTTCCGGGCATGAACCCGAGCAGCGCGAACGCAACCACTGTCGAGCACATGCCGAACAGCTCTACTACAGACTTGCCAGAAAACATGATTTCTGGACCTCCATGGTAATTGGACCGGGAGCGAAAGCCCCGGCTTCTTCACCGGACTTCCGTCCCAAGCCGCGGATAGTTTTTCTGTCCGCCCTTCTAAAGTCGCCTCCACGCAGGAAATCTCCCGCAAAAAATTCAGCTGCTCTCGAAATTTTCCCGGGAATTTTTTTCACTCGATGAATGGGGCGTAAACGCGTGACTGCAACGCGAATTGAGCGACCCGGATTGCCCTCATCCACACAAAGTGCGAGTGTGGTTCTGCTCTTTCGTATCTCCGGGACACACGAATCCCCCTTCTGCTGATCCCAAGCCCATCGAAATTCGTCGCGCGCCCGCGCTAGGATTCTCTCCATGGCTTTTTCTGTCCTACCGCTCCGCATTGCCATCATCTTGAGGGGACAGCCATTCCAATACCGCCAGATCAGTGCACAACGGTATTTCTCCGGCAACTGGTCCAGCACTTCCCAGGTCTTTTTCCGCGCGGATTCCTTGTCCAGATGGTCATCAAACTCCGGGCGGGAGCTGTCGATCTTGATCCCTGCTTCGACGGCCTCAAGTGCCTGTGGTTCGCGCAAGCGGGCGCGATAATAATCCCGGACCTTGTTGCGCGATGCCCATCAACCACGATTCGAACGACGAGCTTCCTCGATAGGCCCCAAGATTTTCGCAGGCTGCCAGAAAAACACCCTGAACGATGTCCTCGGCCCGGTCGGTCTGTGGCGCCAAACGGAAATGAACATACCGTCTCACCGCGTCTCCATAGCCAGACAGCATTTCCACGATTCACCCCAGATTGGCCAACCCACGCACCCGCACCTCGGCCAGGCGCATCGTGTCTGCTTCTTCACACGAGGCCCGACTCGCAATGGCTGGTTTACACACCTCTCCCTTCGATTAGGGACACGCCCACAACCGCGAGGGATTTTCGGATGCTGCTGGGGTGGCTGTTATTTAGGACAACAAGGCTCGGCCGCTAGGGTGCCAAGCCGCCAAAAGGACCGGGAGAAGAGCGCGACAGGCTCTCAATTTTTTCAGCGCAGGGGAACCCCTCAGAAAAAAATAATCCACACAGTTTCGTTGATAACTTCGGTCGGCCGCATTGTCAATCGGGTCAATCCATTAAGACTCCGATTGCCTTTTCCCTGTACGCGCAGCGTTTTCCCTTCCGTCGCGCAATCTGAACTTCCTGCGGTCAAGCGGTCTCGAACTTTTCGGTCGCTTCCTGGGCCGAGGCGTGAAATCGCATCAGTCTGTCAATGTGGGTCATCAGCAAAATGTCGTTGACGATCCCTTGCGGTCCCGCGATGCGCAATCCTCCACCCGCCTTCTGCAGTTTCGCGTGGCACATCACCAGAATGCCCACTCCGGTGCTGTCGATTCCCTCGAGATTCGTCAAGTCAAAGACGACCTTCTTTATTCCTTCCTTTAAGAGCTCTGCCACAGACCACTCGATCTGCCGGCTATCATTTCCCATGAGCAGCCGGCCATCCAGTTCGAGCACGCCGACCTCGGGAGTATGGCGCTTCACTTGGATTTGAAGGATCATGGGAAACTCCTGTCAAAACGAAAATCATCTTCATTCATCTGATTCAAGAGGGGGCCGCGCTCGGGTTTCGTCAACAGGAACGGACCATTGGTGTGCCTGATAGTAGGACCGGGGTGTTCTTCAGTCAATAAACAAAAGGCCGCTTTCCCGCATTCCCAACGGAGCGGGCGCTCCCTCGAGTTTGTTTCCCGGAAGTCCACGCGCTCTGCAATCTTGGTCCGCCTGTGAAGCCGCCGGCTGCCTTTAAATGAAAATTTGCCGTTACTCGCTTCGCGAATAATGGCAAAATGAGGGCGGACTTTCTGTTTACGTCGCTCCCGCCAAGTCCTTCGCCCAAATTGGCCGAACTATCTGTCGCGCGCTGGAGAGGTGTTTGCATGGGTTCAGCCCTGGACGTTCACCGCCTTCATTTCGCTTTCACTGTCACTTACCATTATTTGTTTCCCCAGCTCACCATGGGCCTTGCGCTTCTTCTGCTTGTTCTGAAGACGCTGGCCTTGCGCACCGGTGACGAGCATTACAACCGCTGCGCCCGCTTCTGGGCCAAAATCTTCGGCATCAACTTCGCGTTGGGTGTGGTCACGGGCATTCCCATGGAGTTTCAGTTCGGCACCAACTGGGCGGAGTTTTCCAAGGCTGCCGGCGGCGTGATTGGACAGACTCTCGCGATGGAGGGGCTGTTCTCTTTCTTCCTGGAATCAACCTTCCTGGGCCTCTTCCTCTATGGAGAGAAGCGCCTCGGCCGCATTGGTCATTGGTGGGCCGCCTTTTTCGTTTTCCTGGGTTCCTGGCTTTCCGGCTACCTTATTATCGCCACCGACGCTTGGATGCAGCATCCCACGGGGTACCGTCTCGCCGCGGATGGCCAAATTGAATTATCCAGTTTCTGGGGACTGGTCTTGAATCCCTGGGCCGTCTGGCAGTATTCCCACAACATGCTTGGCGCGGTGCAGACCGGCTGTTTCGTCATGGCCGCGGTCGGCGCTTTCTATCTGCTGATGAATCGCACGGCTTCCTTTGGCCGCACGTTTGTGCGCATGGGCGTCACGGTCGGCATCATCGCCGCCGTTCTTCAGTTGATGCCCACGGGGGATCGCCAGGGCAAAATGGTCGCCGTTCATCAGCCCACCACACTCGCCGCGATGGAAGGTTTATTCGAAAGCCGGGAAGGTGCGCCGATCGTCATCTTTGGCCAACCCAATGTCGAGAATCGCCGCCTCGATAATCCTCTGGAAGTACCCAGGATGCTGAGCTTCCTGACCTACAGACATTGGGGAGCAACGGTCCACGGGCTCGACGCTTTTCCCGAAGATCAGTGGCCCGATAACATCTCGCTTCTTTACTACAGCTACCACATCATGGTCGGCCTGGGCACCATCTTCATCGCCGTCATGGGCCTTGCGGCCGTCCTGCTCTGGCGCAACAAACTCTATGAATCGCGTTGGATGCTGTGGCTGTTGCTGGTTTGCGCGCCTCTGCCTTATGTCGCGAACACGGCGGGATGGATGACCGCCGAACTAGGCCGCCAGCCTTGGCTGATCCACGGGTTGATGCGCACGATCAAGGGTGTTTCCCCGCGCGTCTCCTCCGGCAACGCTCTTTTTACCCTGCTGGGATTCCTGGGCATGTACACCGTGCTTTCTATCCTATGGCTGTTCCTGGTATATCGCGAAATCGATGGCGGGCCCGAGCCCGAAGAAACACGACGTGCCGGCGCTCCAACGCCTGCCGCGGCGGATTGAGGAGGACGCGATGGAAACAATCTGGTTTTGTCTTGTCGCTGTGATGGTCGCCATGTACGTCCTGCTCGACGGCTTCGATCTCGGCGCCGGCGCCATTCATTATTTCGTCGCCAGGACGGAAGACGAGCGGCGCCAGGTGCTTGCCAGCATCGGCCCAGTGTGGGATGGCAATGAAGTTTGGCTCCTGGCAGCCGGCGGCGCGTTGTATTTCGCCTTCCCGGCCCTGTATGCCAGCGGATTCAGCGGGTTTTATCTGCCGCTGATGATCGTGCTTTGGCTGCTCATTTTGCGCGGTATCTCGGTGGAGTTTCGCAATCACTTGCGCACTCCGGTTTGGACACCCTTCTGGGATTTCTTTTTCTCCGTCGCCAGCTTGTTGTTGTGCATCTTCCTGGGCGCGGCGCTGGGCAATGTCGTTCGAGGCGTGCCGCTGGATGGCAGCGGGTATTTCTTCGAGCCGCTTTGGACGGATTTCCGCCTGAGCGATGAGACCGGCATTCTCGATTGGTACACCATTCTGATCGGGGTAACGGCGCTGTTCGCTCTCGTGATGCACGGCGCACTGTGGATCCAACTCAAGACCAGTGGCCCCGTGAATCAGCGCGCGGGCAAACTCGCCGGATTCTCCTGGTGGGGTGTGTTGGCGCTGACCGCGATCGTCACGGCGGTAACTTTCTCGGTGCAGCCCCAAGTCCTGGCCAATTTCAAGACCTGGCCTGCGGGCTTCGTTCTTCCGGTCATCGCCATTGCCGGTATCGCTGGCGTGCAATTCGAACTCCGCCGCAAAAACGAGTTGAACGCTTTCCTGGCGTCTTGCGGATACCTTCTGGGCATGCTGACCAGCGTCGTCTTTGGCGTCTATCCCATGGTGCTTCCAGCGCGCAATCCCGCTTATTCACTGACCGTGGAAACCGCGAAGGCGCCGGCTTACGGATTGAAGGTTGGGCTCATCTGGTGGGCAATTGGGATGATCCTCGCCACCATCTATTTCATCAATCTGTATCGCCACTTCGCCGGAAAAGTCTCGATCGACTCCGAGGGCCACGGATACGGCGACTAGAACTTATCTCATAAATTGAGTTCAAGTGAGGAAAGAGTTTCCTGGAGGAACTTCACGGTGGAAGGCCCCGGGACGCAAAATACGCGAAAGCCCGGGTTTTTGGGGCTCCTACTGTCGGAGCCAAAAGCTCCGACCCTCTGAAAACCATTTATGAGATGGCTTCTAGTGGTCCATCGTACAATCTGGTCTCTTTTCCGCCGCACCCGGGAAAAGAAGGATTTGACGGGAATCGCCGGCCATCGTAGCGTTATATCTGGTGCGGCACTGACATGAAACGCTCCAAGCATCTGCTGCCACTAATTGCACGGCGGGCATTTGCCCCTTTCCTGGCCTTGTGCCTCGTCGTCGCACCGCTTTGCGCCTCTTGCTGCGTCGCTCAAACGTGCGCGCCACAAACCTCCTCGACGGGCACGACCGAAGATTGTCACCACTCTTCCCGCAACCAACTACCGGTTGAAGTGCGGCACGCGCCCTTAAGGGCACCATGCATGGCAGGGGAATTCCTCCCTGCTTCGTCTCTCGCTGAGTCGCAGTCGCCCTCTTTCCGCAATTTGCGTGGCGGTGATTCGCTTTCCCTCGTGCTTGCTGCCTGGCCATCCACCCTCGATGGACCGACGGCCCCGACTGCCGCTCCCGGCATACCCCTGAGATCTTCCGGAACTATTCTCGGTTTTCCCCTCGCAACAACTCTCCGTCTCTGATCCGATTTTCAAGCACTCTGTCCGTCGGCCATTTCTCACTTTGACCGTCGCCCGAAAATCTTGCCCGTGTGGGTATTCTCTTCCACCGTTTCGATTCTTATATGGAGGTCAGTATGAACAGTTCACGCAGAAATTTCTTTCAGAACGCCGCGCTCTTCGGAGCCGGACTCTTCGGCGTAGCCTCGAGTTCCAAGAATGAGTCGTCTGCTCACGCGCACTCTCCACGCCTTGGTCCTGCTCAGGGACCTGTACCCGTCGTTACGCCCGACGTGCCCGACCTTCCATTCGAATTGGATGGCGCCGTGAAGGTTTTCCATCTAAGGGCCGAGCCCGTCAAACGCAAAATTGCCCCGTTCAAGACCATCGACGCGTGGGGCTACAACGGGAGCTGTCCGGGACCCACCATCCAGGTCACACAAGGAGATCGCGTGCGCATCCTTCTGGAAAACGCTCTGCCCGAGAGCACTTCCATGCACTGGCACGGCCTGGAAGTTCCCATCGAGCAGGATGGCGTTCCCTGGATCAGCCAGAAGCCTGTGCCCCCGGGCGGCACCTATCAGTACGAATTCACGGTGCATCAGGAAGGCACGTTTTTTTATCACGCGCACAGCGCCATGCAGGAAATGATTGGCCTCATTGGTCTCTTCATCGCCCATCCCAAAGTTGCCTACGCACCACGCGCCGATCATGACTACGCCATCGTTTTGCAAGAGTGGGCCGTTCTCCCCAGCAACACCGTTCCGAACACCGCGTCCATGGAATTCAACTGGCTCACTTTCAACGGACTCTGTGCTCCGGCGACTACGCCGCTGATCGTTCAGCTCGGCGCGCGTGTCCGCCTTCGCTTCGTCAATCTCGGCATGGATCATCATCCCATCCATCTTCACGGCAACCAATTCGTCATCACCGGCACCGAGGGCGGCCGCGCCCCCGAATCCACCTGGTATCCCACGAACACGGTTCTCGTCGGTGTCGCGCAAGCCAAGGTCGTCGAGTTCGAAGCAAAATATCCCGGCGCGTGGATGATTCACTGTCACCTGCCTCATCACATGATGAACAGCATGATGGACTTCTTACGCGACCGCCAGATTCAGACCGCCAATACCAACGACCCGCAAGCCCTCCAGCAAATGGATACCCTCGCAAAAGATCTTGGGGTGGAACATATCCATCATTCTCCCGTGGCCGAAAATGCCAACTCGGTTCCGGGTTTCCCCCAAGACGCTTTCATGGAAATGGGCATGGATGCGGCCGTCGCGAAACCTGAGACTTACGGCCTCCCCCCAAACTGGAGCGCGGGAATGATGGGCATGATGACCATGGTCCGCGTTCTCCCCGAAAAGGACTACGCCGATATCCAATCGCGCATTCGCACACACGATGTGAAATCCCCTGCTCAGCCGCATCAGCATTCGTAAAGGAAAACTTGTCAGAGAGACTTGCACAGGATCAAGCAAGCGAAAAGGAACGAACATGCGAATTCATCAATTCAGAGTGGCGATGGTAATTCTGAGCGCGGCCTTCCCCCGCATGGCTGCATCAAAGCAACAGATGCCCGACATGCCCCAGGAGCATGCGCAACACCACCACGCTGAAATTCCACCCCTGCAGGCCGTTTATCCTCACATGGGCCTCGCGCAAGAGCACCCCGAGGGAGCGCTCTTCACTTTGGACCAGGCTCAGCGCATCGCTGGCGATTCCAATCCGACTCTTCGCCAGGCCCAGGCCGAAATCCGCGCTGCCAAAGCTCACCAGCAACAGTCCGGCCTCTATCCCAATCCTTCCGTCGGATACACCGGCGACGAGATTCGCGGCGGCTCGATTAATGGCGGAAAGCAAGGATTCTTTCTCGAGGAGACGATCGTCACAGGTGGAAAACTTGGCAAGAGCCGCGAAGTCTACGCGCAAGAAATTCGCATTGCCGAAATGGAGACCGAAGAACAGAAACTCCGGGTTGAAAGCGCCGTCAAAACCGCTTTCCTGCGTGTCCTGGCCGCTCAGGAACTCCTCGAAGTCCGCCGCGAACTCGGGCGTATCAATCAAGACTACGCGGACACACAACGCCAGCTTTTCAACACTGGGCAAGCCGACGAGACCGAAGTCCTCGACGCCGAAGTCGAAGCCCAGCGCCTGCGCATCGCCGCGCGTATGCAGGAAAATACCTTGCGTGAAGAATGGCGCTCCCTCGCCGCCGTCATTGGCCGGCCCGACCTTCCGCAAGCCACTGTTTCCGGCGACCTCGAGCGCAATTGGCCGGAATTAAACGAGGAACAAGCCGTCGAACAGCTTGCCGCACAGAGTCCCGCAACGCGCATCGCGGATGCCACTGCTACGCGAGCGCAAGCCGAAATCGTGCGCGCCCGGAGCCAGATTATCCCCGATGTGCAGCTTCGCGGCGGCTTGCAATACAACAATGAACCTCTCGGATCTGCTCCTCACGCCATCGGTTGGGAAGGCCTCGCCGAAGTCAATGTGCAACTCCCGCTGTTCAATCGCAATCAGGGAAATGTCGCCGCGGCCAACGCCGAACTGGACCGCGCCCAACTCGAAAAGCAGCGTGTCGCCTTAACCCTTCGGGAGCGTGCTACTAGCATCGTGGACCAATACGCCAACGCAAAACTCATGGCCACCGCTTACCGCGACGAACTTCTGCCCCGCGCAACGAAAGCCTACACCCTAATGTTCCAGAAGTACGGCCTCATGCTGGCCGCCTACCCGCGCGTCATTCAATCCCAGCGCAAGCTCTTCGATTTACAAGCCGAATACATTGCGGCGCTCGAAAACGTCTGGACCACCGGCATCGCCCTGCAAGGATTTCTGCTGACCGACGGCCTGGAAGCGCCGGCTCGGCCCGGCGATATCGATCGCCCGGTCCGCGAAACCAATGTGCCTTCTCCCGAACGCATGATGTCTCCATCCGACTCTATGCCGCGCCCCTAGCAGTGATCATCGGCTGCAAGAGGAATCAGTGTTTGTCGAAGTCTACTGGTGTCGATTTCCGAGAGATTCAGCAGCATTGGCATACGAGTCGAGACGTTCGTACGGCTTGCCATCCTTCCCGCACGATGAACGGCACAAGCGCCAGGGCAGCAATGGGGTCTGCCCACGTTGCGTGAAAGAGCGTGTTTGCCAGCAATCCTGCCAAAGCGATAAGGGACAAATAGCCACAGAGCGCGGACTCCGTTGCATCCGCTCTCAAAGCTGCACTCCCAACTTGAGTGGCCAGCTCTCGTTTCTGCCTTGCCAGCCACGGCATGCCGACGGCTGCCACAATCAATAATATGATCCCGACAAAGCTGGGTTGTGGTTCGCGATAGCCGAGCAGTGACACTCCAGAACCGACCACGACCAAGGCGGCGACAACGAAAAGCAAACTTCCGGCTATGCGAGCCGCCAACTTTTCGGCTAACGCAGAATCGGATTGGGAGCGAAATCGCCAAAGGACAATGATCGCCGAAAACAATTCGACGGCGCTGTCCCCGCCGAATCCTACTAGCGCAGGACTTCGGGCTCTCCAAGCCGCGCCAAGTGCCACGGCTGCTTCAATGACCATCCAGACGATTGTTAGCGCTTGCAGGCGGACTACGAGACGCAGCAAGTGTGATGCAACCGGTGTGGCTGCAGTAGACATGTGATTCGTATTTTACTCCTCAGAAGCCATCAGGATGGAGGATCCTTTTGTCGTCGCTAGCGCTGGTTCAACGCTGATACGAGTCCACGAATACCTCGAGATCGGAGCCTTAGAATTTAAGGCGCAATCGAAACGCGATCATGCGTGGCGTGCTGTCGCCGCCCAACCCGACGCCGAGCAGGCCGGTCGGCGGAGAAGCCGTGTAGGTGAGTGCCCCAAGCCCGGTCTGGGTGGAAGGCTTCCCCGGAATCCCAGCAAGAACCATACTTGGAAGTCCAAAGTTGGGATGGTTGAACAGATTAAAGAATTGCACGTCGAAGCGGATCTTCACACGCTCGGTCAAAGGAAACCACTTCGTGAGATAGAAGTCACTCCAGGCAGAATTGGTTCCGCGCAGCGCGTTGCGGCCAAGGTCCCCGAATTGACAATTCTTGGGCCTGTGCGCCACACCGGTAGGCTTCCAACCTCCTTCGCCCGGACCGCATGATTTACCTTAATTAAGAAAATGTCTTAATGCAAGTAAATAAGATGCAGAAAAACTGAGGCGGATTACCTTTCGATTGGCAGAAGAACGGATCCCCCGCCCCCTGTCCCTTCGGACATATACAGTGCGGCACACTAGTACCGCCGTAGCGTTGACCCACTGAAAACACGCCCCGTACTGTTTGAAATGGCGAAGGGTGTGTCTTTGAAGAGGCCGTCAAAGGGGCGGTACCAAATTTTGGGTTCAGGCCTCTTTTCCGATAGACCCCACAGGAGCAGTGCGCAACACCGCCTTCGGGCTGGTGTTTAGGAGGATTGTCCCCCACGGCGTGGTGAACACTGCATGACAACGATGGTAAAAGCGGGCCGTTACGAAATTCTCGGCGAACTGGGCCGCGGAGCCATGGGTGTAGTCTACCGCGCCACGGACCCGGTGATCGGCCGCGCCGTCGCCGTAAAAACCATTCGCCTCACCGAGGAAGGCACCGGCCTCTCTCGCCCCGAACTCCTCACGCGATTCCAGACCGAAGCCCGCGCTGCGGGATTGCTGACGCATCCGAACATTGTCGTGGTGTTTGATGCCGGTGAAGAAAACGGCCTCTACTACATCACCATGGAGCTTATCGAAGGCAAGAGCCTACAAGCACTTCTCGACGGCGGCCACGCATTTCCCGTGCCCCGCGTCCTGCGCATCCTGGAGCAGACCTGCAGCGCTCTGCAATTCGCGCACGAACGCAACATCGTGCATCGCGACATCAAGCCCGCCAACATCATGCTCACCGCCGATGACACCGTCAAAGTCACCGATTTCGGCACCGCCAAGATTCTGCAATTCGGCACCGTGCAGCAGACCACACACGTCATGGGCACGCCCAGTTACATGTCACCCGAACAGGTGAAAGGCCGCCCCGTCGACGGCCGCAGCGATATCTTCTCTCTAGGGGTCATGTTCTACGAAATGCTCACCGGCGAAAAACCTTTTCCGGGACAGAGCATCACCACGGTCATCTACAAGATCGTCAACGAAGATCCCATACCTCCGCGGCAGCTCAACCCTTCCATTCATCCGGGCCTGAATGACATCGTCATGCGCGCCTTGGCGAAAGAGCCGGAAATTCGCTATCAGACCTGCCGTGAGATGCAGGAGGATTTGCGCAATTACCGTTCCCCCGGGCAGAAAGAAGGCAATCCCGACGCTACCCTGGTTTCGCCCCGGCCCGGCTCCGTTTTTCCACTTGGTGGACCCGGCAGCACTCCTCGCAATCCGCTTTCAGAAGATCCCGCCACCGCTGCGACGTTGCGTGCCCTGCAAAATCGCGCGGGCACTCCTTCGCAAACTCCCGCGGTGCGGCGCACCGGCGCGCTTAAGCCTATTGAACCTGCAAAAAAAGAAAACACCTTTGCCACGATTCTTGCGGCGATCTTTCTCGTCGCGGTGATTATCTTTGGTGTCAACCGGCTGCGCCCGGAATTCCAGGCTGCTCAGGAACGGAACAAGATCCCCAGAGCGGCCACGAGCTCTGAGCCAACCGGCGTGATGCCCGCGCCAGTTCCCGTGAAAGAGAACGATCCGCTCGCGCAGGCTTCGACTCCATCACTCACCTCGGCACAACAAACAACCGCCTCGGCTCCGGCAACGGTCGCCAATCCTGACGAGAGCGCGAAGGCCGCTCCCCCGGCTGCGGTTGACCCTTCTCAGAAAAAGGCAGCGCCCCCTTTTCCTAAAACCAGCGAAGCGAAAAAACCCGATTCTGGCCTCACCACGGTTGCCGCCGAATACAAAGGCCGGATTGAACAAGCCCTTGTCGAACGTGGCTTCAACGGCCGCGTCAGAATCAACGGCATTGGGAGCACGCTTACCCTTAGCGGCAAACTTCGCCCCGTCGAGCACGCTTCCCTGCTTCGCGTTATGCGCAACGCCCCCACTTCCGTGCGCGTTGTGGACGATATTCTCTATGACGACACGCCGTTGCCAAACGCCGACCAGGCCGACGGTAGCAGCCATCCCGTTCCCACAAGAGGTATGGGCGCGATTCACATCCTCACCGATGTTATCGGAGCGAACGCCACTCTTTTCGGCCCTGCTGGCCGCTCCCTCATGGACTGCCAGACCCCTTGCAGCTTCAACAATCTCGTCCCTGAACGCTATAGCCTCCAGGTTCGCAAAGACGGTTATCTGCCGGTGCAGACCGCCCTTGAACTGAAACAAGGGGAGTCGCAGGATCAGAAAATCCATCTCGAATCGCTGGCGAAAGGGATTCTCGTCTCGAGCCGCCCCGCTGGCGCGGACATCTTCATCAACGGCGCCAAGCAATCGGGCCAGACCCCTGCGACCTTGCCTCTCTCTGCGGGGCACTACGATCTTGTGCTTCGGCTCCCCGGTTATGATGCCTACGTCGGACAAGTACAGGTGAAGGACAATATTCAAACCACTCTGGATGTCGAACTCAAGGAGCACTCGCAAACTCGTTTCGCCTGGGCCCAGGTGAGCACCACGCCCAATGGCGCGGAAATCTTCGTTGACGGCAATCCCACCGGTCAATTCTCTCCCGCGCGGGTCCAGATTCCCTCCGGCTCCCATATTTTGACCATGAAACTGAATGGTTTTCAGGTCGCCAAGCGGGGTGTGCAGGCCAGCGAAGGGGGAACGGTCAGCGTGAGCGAAGCCCTGAAGCCAAGATAAGTTTCATAGCATTTCAGGCAAACAAAAGGCGAAAAATACACAAGAATATCCCTCTCCCCTCCCTGGTTGTTACATTTTCACTCATTATAGTTCTAAGAGTACTATAGCTATCTATGACTCTCTACGGCATTCTTTAACCTGCGAGATTCGCCTCCGCTTTCAGGGATTTTTCCCTTTTGGCAAGGCTTTTCGCTCTCCTTCTCGGCCCGTTTTGGCGCTCCTTGCCACGGTCCACTCGGTGTCCGAGGGATTCGGGATGAAACTTGGTTATGCGCGCCACACTTCTGATTGATGACAAGAAGGGGGCAAAATCCGCCTACTCGCGTCCTGTTCAGAAGCAGTCTGTTGCATCCCGTGACCAAGAGCGCCAAGCCGACCCCCGCCTTGCTGACGCAACGCAATCCTTGCGCGATCTCCATCTCCTGTTCCGCTCCCACCGGCTGTACGACGCCGCTCATCCGAGTGTCCTCGACAACCTGGACACAGCTTACGAGTCGTTGAAACGCTCAGCGGCTGATCTGGGAGGCTTGGAGATTCGCAGCGAGCGCGGCGGCATCGTGGTCGCGAGTCTCGGCGAAGGTCACTTGCCCGACCTGCGCGGCGAATTCCATGCGCTGGCCACGGATCTTCAGCGCGCCGGAATTCGCAACCTCTATTTCGCTTCGAAATTCCATGTGGGCGAATTAGACACCCTCGCGCAACTCCTCAAGACCCACTTGCTAAAATCGGATGAGCCGGCAAGCAGTGGTTCGCACCGTGACTGGCCGGCGCAACTCCGGGAGCATCGCGTGGAAGGGATTCAGATCAATACGCTGACGGATCGGAAGGTAGACACCGTTCTGGCCAGCCTCATCGCGGCACTTGTCGCCTACGGCGGCCATGCCCCGCAGGAGACCGGCGATTCTCCCATTCATGCGCCGCAAACCGAAGAGTTGGCCGAAGCGCTGCGTCTGATCGGGCTTTTGACTCCGCCGATGGAAGGGGCGCGCGGCCTTTCTGCGGAAGAAGCCGCGCACACCATTCATTCTTCTCTGGAACAGGCCAGCCGAGGTACCGTTCGCATGCTTCTCGCGGCGATGACTCATTTCACACCACAGGAAGGCGAAGCGCCGCAAACTTACTTGCACCGGCTTTCCCAGGGCCTGGTCCTCGAACATCTCAGCACCGAATTCGCGGCGGGCACGCTGGCTCCCATTTCTGTTCGGCCCACCATGAATCATCTCGCGGACATACTTGTCAGCGCCGGCGGCTATCGTGGACCCCATGCTTCCCAACATTTCTCCATGCTTTCCTCGGTCTGGGCCACAGACACTCACCGCGAGCAACTCATTGAACGCTTTTGGCTGGAATTGCCTCCTCGCGAAAAATCAGCTGTGCTGCGCGGCGCGGAAATCTGGTGCGTGCCCATTACCGCGATTCGCCAGACCATTGGCCAGCTAGTCGAAGCGGGTGCCGATGCGCCTCGCCGCGAGGCTCGCGCCATTCTTCTGAATTACGCCCGCCGCCTCGAGCATGACGATCCCACGGCGCGCCGTGTCGTCGCTGCTGGCCTTCGCGAGCTGACTCCCCTGCTCGAGTCCCTCTGGCCCAACCAGCTTCCCGAAGAATTGGGCCGTGGCACTCTCAGCACCCTCACCAAGGAACGCGCGCCGGAAACCAGCGCCCTCCTGGCCGCTTTTCTCGAAACACTGGCCCGCATCGCGGTGACTCGCGGCGATTTTGTCAGCTTTGAAAATATTCTGATCGGTCTGGAAAAAGCTCCTCGCGAGCCCAAGTACGAGCACATGAGCGCTCTCGGCCATCGCCTCGTCGCCAACGATCGCTGGATGCTCATCGTGGACGCCGCTCTCGCCAATCGCGCTCTCGACCCAGCGCTCCCTCGTCTGCTCCAGCGGGATCCCGAGCGGCTCTTGGATCGCCTCACTCTCCTCCTGACCGAGCCGCGCGGATCGGAAATGCTTCCCGCGATGGCTCGTATTCTCCGGGCCATCGGCGTTCCGGCACTCACGCTGCTTGAAACGCGGCTTTTCGAGGCCCGCCGCCAACGAGTGAGCGCAGCCATTAAGCTGCTTGCCGCTGCGGATCCGGACCGTCTGCTGCGCGGCTTGACCCGCGCCATGGCCAGCTGGGAATGGAATCTGCAGGACCTGGCCGTCAGCGAACTCGCGCGGCCTGCCAATTCGCCTTCGGCACAGAGCACCGCTTTCGTTTTTTCGGCCATGCTTGCCGACGCTCATCCCCTGGTCGTCCCCATGATGATCGATCAGATCGGTATCGGCCAGGAAGCTACTGCCATTCCGCTGCTCATGGAAATCGCCGCCGGTGAGCATGAAACAATTCGCGATCTATTTGTCCGCATTAAGGCCATTGAAGCGCTCGGACGTCTGCGCGCCTTCGAGGCCGCTGAACTTCTCCGCCAGCTCGCTGGAAAGCGCGAAGGCCTTACCTTCGTCGAACCGGCCGGCTTGCGCGCCGCCGCCGAAGATGCCCTTTCGCTGATGGAAGAGACTCCCACCTCCGCTCGCACGCGTGCTGCCTTTGAACCCGCTCCGGCACCGCTGGGCAATTTCGTCGTGCCGCGCCGCTACACACGCATTCCGCTCGATTCGCCTCTCCGCGCGCAAATTGGCGGCCAGCAGATGAGCACGGCCCGCGTCAAAACGATCAGCCTCGGCGGCGCTTATCTCGAATCTCCCAACCGTCTGAGTGTCGGCGACTCCATTCAACTGGAAGTTCGCTCCGGCCTCCGCAAGATTCATTTCACAGCCGTGGTTCGCAATATCGGCCCCGATGGCGGCGGCGTCGAATTCGTCCATATGAAGGACGAGGATAGCGACAAGCTCCGCAAGCTCGTGCGCCGTTATCTCCAGCCGTGACCGTCTTTTTCCGCGTGCTTCCGCATAGCTCTGGCTTACCCCGCGGTGGCTTTTCTGCCGATCCCACTGGTTCTCTCCGATGAAATCCGCGTGAAGCTGCTCCGATTTGCCTGCAACACTTAGCTTTCATCTGCACTTCATTCCTTTCCGTTCCTTTGCCCATGACAGGTTGGGCACGCGCTTGCTTTGCCGTTGCACCGTTTCTGCCTCCTAAGTTTAGAGTTGCAAAGGTTGTCGCTTTGAAGTAAAAGCCGTCTTATCCATTTCTTGCTTCTTCGGCAACTACATGGCGGGGAGGGCTCGCCACCGCTAGGGGTAGCGCAAGTCTTGCAGGTTCCACAAGGAGGAAGGGTATGCGACGCAGGCAGTCGTCGTTTGCGTTTGTGGGGTTGTGCGTGGCAATTTTCTTGGGCATTACGACAGCCGTGGCCCAGGTCAACACGGCTACGCTCACGGGACAGGTGACTGACCCGCAGGGATTGGCTGTGCGCGGTACCAAGGTTACGCTGACGAATGTGGCCACGGGTGCCGAGCGCTCCACTGTCGCCGATGAGGAAGGCCGGTACTCGATCGTCGGGATCACGCCAGGCGAGTACAAGCTCCACGCCGAGGCCGTCGCCAACTTTGCCCCATTCGAAAATCCCTCACTCCATCTAACGGTCGGTGAGAAGGCCAACGTTGACATCCGGCTCACTCTCGGCACACAATCCCAGGTCGTCACCGTCACCACCGAGTCGGCTGCTATCGAGACCACCCGCTCGGAATCCGCGCAGACCGTCGCACAACGCCAGATCAATAACCTGCCCATCAACGGCCGCGGCTATATCAATTTCACACTCCTCAACTCCCAAACCACGCGCGATAACGCCCCGACCATCGGTCCCGCCCCCAATTCCGGCTTGAACATCAGCGGCGCTCGCGCTCGCTCCAACATGGTCAGCGTGGATGGCGCCGACTTCGGCGATAACTCTGTTGATGGCATCCGCACCACCCTCTCGCAGGAAGCGGTGCAGGAATTCCAGATGATCCTTAGCAATTACAACGCGGAGTATGGCCGGGCCACAGGCGGCGTCGTCAATATCGTCACCAAGAGCGGCACCAACAACTTCCACGGCAACGTCTTTGGTTTTCTGCGCAACTCCGCCTTCCAGGCGCGCAACCCTTTCTCCGGTCAAGTTGATGCAGCCGGTCAACTCGTTCCTGTCAAGCAGGCTTACACACGCGTTCAAGCCGGCGCCACGCTCGGCGGCGCCCTCAAGAAAGACAAGACCTTTTACTTCTTCTCCTACGAATACACGCAGCGCGAAGAGACCGGCTTTTCCAGCATCGGCGCAAATAACTTTGGCCTGCAGACGGTCACTTTGCCGAATGGGCTGCCTGTCGCTCTCACACAAGCGCAGGCTGGTTTCGTAAATGGGCTGGCTGCGCTTGGCGACCCCGCCGACGCCACCAATTACGGAGTGGTAATGGGCTCAGCTTCCACTGTGGCGGTAAGCAAACTCGATTATGGGTTGTTGGTAGCCAAGTTGTCGGGAGGAACGATTACGCCTGTTAACCCAGTCCCCACTCCGGGTGCGCCCCTCGGAGCTCTGTTTCACGAGTTCCCCTTCCCGGTTTCCTGTCCAATGGGCCAGACCATCAATGGTGTGGCATGCTCCGGTTTTGCGCAATTCAGCCCGACCAGCTCTCCTGTAGCTGCTGGTGCTGCACCGCTGCCAGGGTCCTACGTAGGTCTGGCCAGTCTGCGCGGGAATTTCCCAGTGATGGAAAAGACCAGCCTGTGGTCCGGGCGGCTCGACCAGCAGTGGAACGCTCGCAATCATTCCTTCCTCCGCGTTGGCGTTTCTCCCTCCTACATCACCGGCATCCAAACCACCGCGCAGAACCAGGTCTTGGGGCAAAACGCCGGTTCTCGCACCGGTGTGAACTGGCTGCACGACTGGAGCGTCACTTTTCAGCACGACACCATCGTCAGCGATACCGCTTATAACGAATTCCGTGCCCAGGTCGCGCGCCGCAGTAATTACTTTGGATTTTCCAATCTGGCGGGAGGCAGCGAGCTCGGCGTGAATATTCCGGGCTATGCTTATTTTGGGCGCGAACCCTACTCGACGGTCAACCGTATTGAAAAGCGCTTCGAGTTCTCCGATAGCGTTACCTGGACTCACGGCCGCCACACTTTCAAATTTGGCGGTGACGTGAACATTATCCTGCTCCGTCCGTCCAACTCCGCACAGATTTTTGAACTGGACTTCGGTGGCGTTGCCAACTTTGGCGGCTTGTCTGCTTCCACTTTTGGGCTGCCCGACTGTATCACCCCCGGCGTCGGCGGGCACAGCGGGTCTTGTGGGGTGGGCGATATCGTTGTTCCTGGGGCCACGGCTCTGCAAGCTTACGGCTTCGGTGCACCCACTACCTACATTCAAGGCATCGGCAACTCCAACAATCCCTTTGACAATCTTCCCTTCGGCTTCTTTGCTCAGGATACGTGGAAGGCCACCCGCAAGCTCACCATCAACTACGGCCTTCGCTACGACGTAGAAATCACGCCACTGTTTGCTCCGGCCACCGCCATCAACGCGGCCGCGGAAAAAGCGCTTGGCGTAGTCGAGGGCATTCCGCGCGATTACAATAATTTTGCCCCGCGCGTCGGCTTGGCGTGGGATCCCAAGGGCGATGGCAGGATGGTAGTCCGCGCAGGGTACGGAATCTTTTACGACCACCCGCTTCTCGCTATCGCCTTCGACTCCGCTACTGCCGACGGCGGCCGCTCCGTGCAGTTGCTTTCCCCGGGGGGCCAAGCCAGCGCTTGCGGTGTGCTCACCCCCGGGCTTGCACCCGCCGGATATCCGTTGTGCAACAACGGTTTGGATACGCCCAACAACCTGAACGGAGGTTCGATCTTCCAGGGCGTGTTGAACGCGCTACCGAGTATGTATTACCAGCCAAACCAGCAGCGCTTTGATCCGTTGCAACCTAACTCCCTCTTTGCCAATCAGAATTACCTCTCGGCCGGTTTCCCTCTACCCATTCTCCCGTTCACTCTGCCGGTGACGAGCAACTTCCAATACGGTTATGCGCAACAGGTCAACCTTACGGTCGAGAAACAGTTCGCGACCAACTGGACGCTGAGCGTCGGCTACCAAGGGACCCGAGGCTTGCACCTCTACCGGCCCATCGACGTCAACTCCACAGATCCCGTCCTCCTCACCACCAATTTGCAGAATGCCGACGCCGTCGGCCTTGGATTTTCGAGTCCCTTGACCGTGGCTGTCCCGGCTACGCCGAACACTCTGTGCGGCGGGGTGGTGCCCGCCTATAACGTTCCGGGAGGAGGTAGCATTGCCTTCGCGACTCCCGCCGGCCCACTTGTGCCTGGCGTGCTTGGCGTGGGTTATACGGGTCAGAATTGTGGCGGCACACCAGTCGGCCCGATTGGAACCCCGGCGGTGTTCAATTATTTCCGTCCGTCTGGTCCAAATCCTTCATACGCTACGGCGATTGGTGCTGGGGCCATACAAGCCGGACTTTGCCCCCCGACTGTAAACCCATTTGCTTGTGGCTACGGCGTTCAACAACAACTCGCCGCTGCCGCACACTACCCGGTAGGCTTCGGCACGCCTGTGCCGTTCAACAGCGTGGACGCGCAGTCATCCAACGCGGCTTCCTGGTACAACGCGTTGACGGTGAACCTGCAGAAACGCTTCTCGCACAACTTTGAATTTCTCTCCAGCTACACGTACTCCCACTCGATTGATAACGGCACTGACTTGCAATCCACCCTTGAGCCACAGGACAGCCGTTTCCCATGGGTGGAGAAGGGCAACTCGGTCAATGATCAGCGGCACCGCTGGGTCACCAGCGGCGTCTGGCAGACTTCCTCGGCGAAATCTGGCGACAGCTTGTGGAAGCATCTGGGCAGCGGTATTACGCTCGCACCGATCATCGAACTCTCTTCCGGCCGTCCGTTCAACGTCATCACTGGCCAGGACACCCGCCTGGATCTCGGTGCTTCTCAAGCACGCCCATCGGTTACTGGCGCAACCATGTCGCCGTACATTCCCGGTTTCACGTTTACGGCCGCCAACAATTGCCTCCAAAACAATGGTCAGTCGTTCGGGCCCATTACTGGCATTACGCCGCCGAACGGCTGCGACGGCACCCTGGGCCGCGACAGATTCACCATGCCGTTCTTCTTCCAGTTCGACATGCGCGTGTCCAAACAAATTCCTCTGGGCGAACGCTTCAATCTCGACCTGATCGCCGACGGCTTCAACCTGACCAATCACACCAACATCTCGGCTGTGAACCAGCTTTGCGATCCCTCAAGTGGGAACACCTGCAGTGCGGGGCAACCAACCGCCGCTTACGACGCGCGCATCTTCCAGTTCGCGCTCAAGCTCAACTGGTAGCGTTTCTGTCTTCTTTCAGAAAAGGCCCCCTCCGCCGGGGCCTCTTCCTTTTTCACTTCCGCAATTTCTCTTTTCCATTTTTGGAATTCTCCCCCGCTACCCATTCCTGCGCCTAGCGAGTAAAGTAGAATCACCGTTACCCGTGAGCTTTTCGGAGAATCAATGAACGTCCTGTGGCTTGCCGTTGCCGTCTTTGCCCTTGTTTTGATCGGTCTCGTCATCTGGGTCCTTGTGCAGAACACTCAGGACCAGAAACAAAGTGAACTGCTGCAATCGCAGATGAATGAGATGCGCCGCGACCTTCTCGTCCTCGCTTCCGCGCAGTCCCACAGCTCCACCAAAATCGAAACCATTGCCGAAACTGTCTCCTCCCGTCTTGAAGGCGTCACCAAGGCCCTTCAGGACGGCATCAAGGACTCCGCCCAAACTACCTCCCAAATTACCTCTCAGTCCCAAGCCGCCATGTCCAACGAATTGAAAAATACCCGCGAGCAGATCAGCCAGATTCAGCGGCAACTCGGCGAGGTTCAGCAGGCCGGCGTGCAGATGCACCAGACCGCCGAGAAACTCGAAAATATTCTTGCCGGAGCCAAGTCTCGCGGTTCCTTCGGCGAAACTACTCTCCAGCGTCTTCTGGAAGACTGCCTCGCTCCCGCACAGTACGAAATGCAGTACCACTTCCGCAGTGGCGAAGCCCCCGACGCCGTCATCCGCCTCCGCGACAAGAAATTGATGACCATTGATTCCAAATTTCCCCTCGATGCCTACCTTCGCCTCAACACCGAAGGCGAAGAAGCCCGCAAGGCCTTTGTCAGCGCCGTCAAGCTCCACGCCGATTCCATCGCCCGCAAATACATCGTTCCGGAAGAAGGCACACTGGATATCGCGCTGATGTTCGTACCCAGCGAAGCGGTCTATTACGAACTTCTGATGAGCATGGATTCCAAAGGGGAGGCTCTTGACGCCTACTGCCGCAGCCGCAAAATCATGCCCGTGTCGCCCAACACTCTCTACGCCCACCTCTCCGTCATTGCCATGGGCCTGCGCGGCATGCAAATCGAAGAAAACGCCAAGCGCCTCGCCGAGCATCTCGCCGGCCTAAAAAAGCAATTGGAAACCTTTGGAGAATATTTCGAAAAGGTGGGCGCGCACCTGAAGAACGCCCAGCAGAGTTACACCGAAGCCGACAAGCGCTTCGACAAGGCCGCGAATACGCTGGACACTTTACTCGATGCCGAGGTGCCGCCACAGGCCTCTCTGGAAGACGCTCAAGGTAGCCTGGCCCTTCCTCCCGCAGCCTCCAAAAAATCCGCTTGAGTGCTCTGCCGGAGAGTCGCAATCTCGATTCACGCGCTGCCTTCACGGCCGCGGCGGCCCCGCCGTCGCCGCCAGCCGAATCGATATCAGGAAATTTCCGTGCTGCTTTCCCACGAGTTCAAATCGAGCCAGATTTTCCGCCCCTCCCGACGACGCGACGCGCACCATCGTGCCCCCTTGCAGCTCGGCGATCTCCGGCGAGAGGTTTCGCGCTTCTAAATTGATCTTCGCCGTGCTGCCCCGCACCCGCACCGCTATGCTGCGGTGCTCTCCCGGTCCCAACGGCGCGTGGCTCGCTTCCAGATCCAAACTTACAAACAGCACCGTAAATGCTTCCGAAGACCGCTGTCCACAACTCACCTGCACCTGCGCCGGCCCCGGATCCATTTCCGGCGGCAAGATTGCCAGGTACGCCGGCGACGCGGCTAAGACGAGCCCTGGCTTCCCCGAAATGCTCACCTTATTAGCGTCTGCATCTCCGCAGAAGCCCTTCCCGCTAATCTCAAACCGGTCAGTCAAGGCCGCCACTCTGGGTGTCGCGGTCACTATTTGCTTCGCGGAACCAGCTTCCGCCATCGACTGAATCATGCTGGATACCCGCCCGGATCGCCCCTCGATGGAAGCGTAAATCGTGCCCGGATCCAGTGGGGTTACGAACAGACCCCGGCCCGTCGCATCGGTCTTGAGTTTGTCTCCATTCGAAAACACAACGCCCACTCCGGGGGTCAGCCTTCCACTCACGTCCAACACTGCTAACGTGGCCCGTTCTCCCGCCACCATTTTCCGCGGTAACAGCAGGATGCGTGCACCGGAAGCCAGGGGCGCCTCTTGCGCTGAATACATTCCCGCCGTCGTCCCGGCCATGACCAGAGCCAAGGTTCCCTTTTTCAGCCAGCCCGAACTGGTGCGCACTCCCGGATTGTAGTGGACTTTTCTCCCTCGCAGAAGAGACCGGCCTTTTATTTCCTGCGCGGATTGTCTGGTATCCCACTCTCGCACTTCGCGCTGTCCTCCTCCTCCCCGTTTCAGCTATCCTTGCGGACTGGCCGAATGGCCAATGTGGCTAATCTGCGAGTAATCACTTGGGTGCACAGCCTTTTACCCGGACGGCCCCTCTGCTAGCGTGGACATACGCATCGTGGTGGGGTGTGTGCGTCAGGGGGTGTCGCTCGTGCTCGCGAAAAGTTTGGAAGGAGCCGTCGTGCAGATCGTCAGTGGCGGCATGACCGACGTAGGACGTTTGCGCACCAACAACGAGGACTCTTTCCGCATTCTCGAGGCCCTCAATCTCTTCGTCCTTTCCGATGGCATGGGCGGTGAAGCTCATGGCGAAATCGCCAGCTCTCTCGCGGTCGAAACGATCGCCGAATCTTGTTCCGGCTCCAAAAACGATTCCAACGCCACTCTTTCCGGTCTCGAAAATGACAATTGGGTCGAAGCCACTCGCCGCCTTCAGACCGCCGTTCAAGAGGCCAATTTCAAAATATTTCAGTCGGCGCAAGAGAATCCCGAGCAGCGCGGCATGGGTGCCACGGTAACGGCTGCCTGGGCCAATGAAGGCAGGCTCAGCGTCGCTCACGTGGGCGACAGCAGGGCTTATCTCCTTCGCAGCGGAAATCTCCAGCAGCTCACCAATGATCACTCCCTGGTCGCCGAACAGGTTCGCCGCGGCATCATCACCCCGCAGCAGGCCGAAGAAAGCGAAATGCAGAGTGTCCTGCTTCGCGCACTCGGCGCCCATATCGACGTCGAAGTGGATGTCGACGAAGTCGCCATTTATCCTCGCGACGTTCTTCTCCTCTGCTCCGACGGCCTCACCCGCATGGTCACCGAACCGGAAATTGCCGGCACCTTGCAGGCTGAAACCGACCCCGCCGCCGCTGCCCAGAAACTCATCGATCTGGCCAACGAACGGGGGGGCCAGGACAACATCACGGTCATCGTCGCGCGTTTTCAGGAAGAATCCAAAGGTTGGCTTTCCTGGCTGCGCCGCGGCTCGGCGAAAAAGGAATAGCGCCTCCTCAGGAGGATTTGCGCATGGCTAAGCTCAGCCTTATGTTTGAAAACAAATTGGTGAAAGAGGTGCCCATCGGCAACCGCCCGGTTAGCATCGGCCGCTCTCCCGACAACGACCTGCCTGTCGACAACCTCGCCGTCTCCAATTACCACGCCCGCGTGTACTACGAAGGCGGCCGCCTGGTCGTCGAAGATCTCGACAGCCTCAACGGCACCTTCGTGAACGACCTCCGCGTCGAGCGCGCCACTCTTCACGATGGCGACTCCATCTGGGTCGGTAAGCACCATATCAAGGTGGACGCCACCGCGGACGCCGCCATTCCCTGGGATACCGGCCGCAAAGCCGCCGCTCCCAAAATTAACGAAACCATGGTGCTCGACACCAAGGCCCGCCGCGACATGTTGCAACAAGCCGCCGCCATGGGCGAGCGTTCCCAGTTTTCTCCCGGCCGCCTCAAGATGCCCACCCTCGTTGTCCTCAATGGCAAGGTCGACCAGAAAGAATACGTGCTCACCAACAAGCTCACCGTAATCGGCAAGTCTCCCATGGCCACCGTGCGCCTCAAGGGCTGGTTCAAACCAAAGATGGCTGCGCAAATCAATCAGCGCGACGACGGCTACTACCTCGGCACCGGCGACAAAGTGCCCTCGGTCAACGGCACCCCCATTATCGGCACTGTCCGCCTGAACGATGGCGACCTCATTGAGGTTTGCGGCGTTCGCCTCAATTTCATTTTTCGTGAATAGCCTTCTTCCCCGATGCCCACGCCAAACGAAGGAGCTCCCTCGCCACGGAACCCCTTCCGTTTCCGCGAACTGCTCACATCCTGGTGGGCGCATCGCGCCTCGTTCGTCATCTGCGTCGCCATCACGGTTGTGGCGCTGCTCGTCTACTACTTCGCGTTTCTTGGCGAACGCTCCACACCCCTGTTCAATTTCCTGGAGCGCCTCGAAAACGACTCCCTCGACGTGCGTTTCAATTACCGTCCCGCATCCTCAACTCCACCTGATCCCCGTATCGTCATTGTGGACATTGATCAGCACTCCCAGGAAGTCTTCGGCCGCTGGCCTTTCTCGCGCACCCACTTTGCCACGTTGCTCGATGTGCTTAAGCGGGATAACGCTGAGACCGCCGCTTTTGACATTACCTTCAGCAAGCCCGACCAGACTGGCGCGGCTGTACGAGAACTCTGGCAGGAACTGGATGCTCGAAAGAAATCAGGTGGATATGTCGATCCGAAACTCGAAGCCCAGGTGCAGGAGCTGGCCGCGAAGTATAACGCCGACGCTCAATTCGCTGCTGCCATCAAAAACTTCGGCGCCGTGGTTCTCGGAAGCTACTTCCTCTACACAGACGCCGATACGCGCGGCATGGATGACGCAACCCTGGACAAATATGCCGAGCAGTTAAGTTTTTTTTCTTTCCCGCAAGTACGCCCACTCAGCACCAATCCGGAAATCGGCCGCCGCGATCGCCTCAATCTCATCCGCGCCTTTGGCAGCGAGCACCTGCACCTGGTCCCCCTTGGAGGGGAGGCCAACCTCCCGATTCTCGCCGATGCGTTGGGCGGCGACGCCTCCTCCACCGGCTTTTTTAACGCGCCTCCCGACGAAGACGGTGTCGTGCGCCACGCTACGATGGTTTTGCCATTCGGCCGTTCCAAGGATCTCAAGGATTGGGATCTCTATGGCTCACTCGACGTCATGGCGGCTGCCTCTTTCCTCCGTCTCGGCCCCCAACAACTCTCCCTGGACTACAGCGGCGCGGGTGTGGCCCTCATCGAGTTCGGTCCGGCCATTCGCATTGTTCCGAACACCGTGGGAATGAAAACCATCAACTACCGTGGCCCGGAAGGCACGTTTCCGCACTACTCTATGGCCGACGTCGTGTCGGGAAAATTCACCCCCGGTACTTTTCAGGACAAGCTGGTACTCATCGGCGCCACTGCTACCGGCATCGGCGATCTGAAAACCACTCCCTACGGCGGCACCAACTACCCCGGAATCGAAATTCATGCCAATGTCATCGACAATATTCTGAACCAGCGATTTATCAAGCGCGGTGCGCGGCAATTTCAGCTTGATCTCTTCTTCATCTTTCTCTTTGGCGTCCCCCTGGGCATCCTTCTCGCTCTCGTTTCTCCGCGCTGGATGTGGTTCGGCCTCGCTCTCCTCGTCCCCTTTGCCGCGCTCGTCTATTTCGCGTTTCTGCGCGGCTGGTGGCTCAACTTCACCATTCCCGCGGGCACCCTCACCGCCAACGTCATGCTCGTATCCTTCTACCGCGCCCTCGTCGAAGAAAAAGAAAAACGCAAGGTGCGCTCCGCCTTCGGCCAATACCTCAGCCCCGAAGTCATTCGCCGCCTCCTCGTCAATCCCCAGCTCGTGGATCCCCGCAAAACGGATATCACCGTGATGTTCAGCGATATTCGCGGCTTCACCACCATCTCCGAAAAACTTGACGCCCAGGAGCTTGCCCTCTTCCTCAACGGCTACCTCTCCGACATGACCCGCATTGTCTTCCGCACCCAGGGCACGCTCGACAAATATATCGGTGATGCCGTCATGGCTTTTTGGGGCGCTCCTTACGAAGACCCCGGCCACGCCGCCCGCGCATGCACCGCCGCTCTCTCCATGATGCAGCGCGTCCGCGAGCTCCAGAAAAAGTGGGAAGCCGAAGGCAAGCCCAAGCTCGACATCGGCATCGGCCTCAATTCCGGCGTCGCCAGTGTCGGCAACATGGGTTCCTCGCTCCGCTACGGCTACACGGCCCTGGGCGACACCGTCAATCTTTCTTCTCGCCTCGAAGGCCTTAACAAGGACTACGGCACGCACGTCATCGTCAACGAATCTACTTACGCCGCCGTCAAAGATGATGGCTTCCTCTTTCGCGAGCTTGATGTCATCCGCGTCAAAGGCAAGTTGCAGCCCGTCACCATCTACGAACTCGTCGGCAAGCTCTCGGAGCTCCAGCGCGATCTTGCATTCCCTGACCTTCAACTCCGTCTTCGGCAATTCGCCGAAGCCCGTCACCACTACCACGAGCGTCGCTGGTCCCAAGCGCAGCGAGCCTTCCAAGAAATCCTCGATCACAGCAACGACGGCCCCTCTCGCCTGTATTGGAAGCGTTGCCAGGAATACCTCTTCGAAGAGCCTCCGAACTCCTGGGACGGCGTCTTCACCATGACCCACAAGTAGCAAGCTCCTGTGGCGGGCAGCGCATGATTCTGCATAATCCTGGAAAGTCCTTTTGCTTTAGAAGGGCGAGGTTTCAGAGCTCCTGGCCCGCCTGCCGAGCCGTGCCATCCTGAGCTCACACGACTTGTTCTGAATGAAGCGAAGGATAAGGCTGGGCGAAGGACCTCAACTTCTGAAAAGAGAGATTCCTCGGGCAAAAGGCGGCCCGCGGAATGACGGGGTCAGTGTTTTTTCTGAACCTGGGGTGATGGTGGTTGAATTTGTGTTGATTCAGACGAGAAGTACTCCCTCGGCTAGTCCGAAATGGACTCACTAGCTTCCTTGCGCGTCTACTTCTGCTCTTCCATCGCAATGAAGGAGTGCTACCATAAGCCCAGTTTTCCCATACTGTTGCGCGCGTTAGGTCGCCTCGCGTACCCAAAGTATGGGTTCCTGCAGTCTAATAATGCGAACGCTGATGGGCGTCCTTACTGCACTGATCTTCGCGGCCTTTTTGCCGCCCACTTAACGGTCCAGGTTTACCCTGCTGAAACTATGTGGATTGTTCGATTAGCTCTCGCCCGGCCCTATACCTTTATCGTAATGGCGCTGGTCATCATTCTGCTGACGCCCGTAGTCCTCTTGCGCACTCCCACGGACATCTTCCCGGAGATCAACATCCCGGTCATTAGCCTGATCTGGACCTACACCGGCTTGCAACCCCAGGAAATGGAGCAGCGCATCACCTCCAACGTCGAGCGCGGCATCATGGTGTTGGTCAGCGACGTCGAGCACGCCGAATCCCAATCCTTGAATGGCATCGCCATCATCAAGATCTTCTTCCAGCCCAACGCCAATATCCAGACGGCTCTCGCGCAAACCGCGGCCATCTCTCAAACCTTTCTTCGCTTTCTACCCCCGGGGACCACTCCGCCCCTGGTTATCATCTATTCGGCCTCCACGGTTCCCGTGATTCAGATCGGTCTGACCAGCGATAGGCTGAGCGAGCAGCAGATCTTTGATTACGGTAACAATTTCATCCGCACGCAGATCTCGACCGTCCCGGGCGCGTCCATGCCCTTCCCCTATGGCGGGAAATCGCGCTTGGTCTCCGTGGACATCGATTCCGCCGCTCTGCAGGCCAAGGGCCTTTCGCCCGTTGACATCGTCAATGCTGTCAACGTCCAAAACCTCATCCTGCCCACCGGCACCGCCAAGTTGGGGGCTCTCGAATACAACGTCGAGATGAACGGCAGTCCTCGCACCATCGCTGAGCTCAATGACCTTCCGGTCAAGACCGTCAATGGTTCCACGATCTATATGCGCGATGTCGCCCATGTCCGCGACGGCTTTTCTCCGCAGACCAACATTGTGCTGAACAACGGCAAGCGCGGCGTCCTGATGAGCGTCTACAAGACGGGCAACGCCTCCACTCTTTCCATCGTCGACCGCGTCAAACAAGTCTTGAAGGATTACCAACCCTCGCTTCCCGAAAGCCTCAAACTCACCATATTTTTTGATCAATCGCTCTTCGTCCGTGCTGCTATTCAGGGCGTGCTTCGCGAAGCCCTCATTGCCGCCTGCCTTACTGCCGTTATGATTCTGCTCTTCCTAGGCAACTGGAAGAGTACCCTCATCATCGCCATCTCCATCCCCCTCTCCATTCTCGTCAGCATCCTTTGCCTCAGCGCACTCGGGGAAACCATCAACATCATGACCCTCGGCGGCCTCGCGCTCGCTGTCGGTATCCTTGTGGATGACGCCACCGTCGAAATCGAAAATATCAATCGTAACCTGGCCATGGGCAAGGAAACTGTCCAGGCCATCCTCGATGGCGCCCAGCAGATCGCCGTCCCCGCGTTTGTTTCGACCCTGTGCATCTGCATCGTCTTCATTCCTATGTTCTTTCTTTCTGGCGTCGCCAAATACCTTTTCGTTCCCCTTGCCGAGGCTGTCATTTTCGCCATGCTCGCCTCCTACATGTGGTCCCGCACCATCGTGCCCACCCTGGCCATGTATCTTTTGAGCTCGGAAGACGAGTATCACGCCGATGAACACGTTGGCGAAAAAATGGGCATCTTCCGCCGCTATCAGCAGACCTTCGAGCGTGCTTTCGAGCGCTTCCGCGTGGGTTATCGCCAAGCTCTCACTTCGGTGCTGCATCATTCTCGCTTATTCGCCGTGTGCTTCCTGGTCTTCTGCATTCTTTCGGCAGGCCTTAACTTCGTTCTAGGCCATGATTTCTTCCCCTCTGTTGACGCCGGCCAGATCCGTCTGCACCTGCGCGCCCGCACCGGCCTTCGCGTGGAAGAAACCGCTCGCCTGGCCGACGAAGTCAACCAGGTCATTCGCCGTACGATTCCAGAGAAAGATCTCACTACCGTCCTGGACAACATCGGACTGCCCTACTCCGGCATCAACCTCACCTACAGTAATTCGGGCACCATCGGCACCTCCGACGCCGAAATCCTCGTTCAGCTCAAGTCTGAGCGCGGCCGCTCCACGCGGGAATACATTAACGAACTCCGTAAGCGCCTTCCCCAGGAATTTCCGGGCGTGCAATTCTTCTTTCAACCCGCCGACATCGTCACGCAGATTCTCAATTTCGGCACGCCGGCCCCCATTGACGTCGAAATCATTGGCATGAATCAGCCCGCCAACTATGCTTTAGGCGTGAAACTCGCAAATCAGATTCGCCATATTCCCGGCGCTGTGGATGTCCACGTTCAGCAGGCCTTCGATGCTCCCACACTTTTCATGGACATTAACCGCACGCGCACTCAATACGTCGGCCTGCAAGCCCGCGACGTCGCGCAAAACGTCCTCGTCTCTCTTTCCTCCAGTTTCCAGACGGCTCCCAATTTCTGGCTCGATCCGAAAAATGGCGTGAGCTACAGCGTCGCCGTGCAAACCCCGCAATATCGCGTGGACAATTTCCAGGCTCTCCAGAACACTCCCATCAATGGCACCAATCCTGCGGCTCCCCCGCAAATCCTTGGCAATCTCGTGGACACCACGACCGTCGCTCGTCCCGCGTCCATCGCTCATTACAATGTCCAGCCCATGATCAATGTCTACGCCTCGGTGGACGGGCGCGATCTTGGCTCCGTGTCCGGCGAAGTCACCAAACTGGTTGGTGATCTTGAAAAGGAGCTTCCTCGCGGCAGCCACATCGTTATTCGGGGACAGGTTCAGACGATGAATACTTCCTTCATCGGCCTCGGGATTGGCCTCGTTGGCGCCATCGTGCTTGCTTACCTCCTCATCGTCGTCAATTTTCAGTCCTGGCTCGACCCTTTTATCATCATTGCTGCGCTCCCCGGCGCTCTTGCCGGCATCTGCTGGATGCTCCTGTTCACGCACACAACCCTGAACGTTCCTTCCATGACTGGCGCTATCATGTGTATGGGCGTGGCAACGGCCAACAGCATCCTTATGGTTTCTTTCGCGCGCGAGCAATTGAACGAAGGCAAGGGGGCTTTTGACGCCGCTCTTGAGGCCGGTTTTGTCCGGATTCGTCCTGTGATCATGACCGCCCTCGCCATGATGATCGGCATGGTGCCCATGGCCATTGGCCTCGGCGAAGGCGGTGAACAGAACGCGCCACTGGGCCGCGCGGTTATCGGCGGCCTTCTCTTCGCCACCTTTGCCACACTTTTCTTCGTTCCCTGCGTCTTTTCTATTATTCACGGCCGCGCGGAGCGCAAAAGGCTACGTGCCGCCACACTGAGGACGGCCGAATTATGAGGACGCCACTGATGTTCCTGAGCGCGGGGCAGCCCTGCTGCTTGCCGGCCGCACAAGCTCTATTTTCCAGCGGCCCAGGGCAACCTTGCTTTTCTGTTCCAGGCCTCAGCGGATATGTAGAGATTCTGGTGTGTAACTTTTCTGGAGTGACCGTACATGACTGAAGCTTCCACTCAACCTTCCCATGGCCCCGGCGAATCGTCGCCGAAAAAGAGTCCCCTCTTCCTCGTGCTTGCCCTGATCGTCGTTGGACTCGTCGTGGTCGGAGCTTTCCTGATGTTCCAGCGCCGTGCCCAGTACCAGGCACTCGCGGCCAACACCGAAGCTCTGGCTGTTCCCACGGTCGCCATCATTCATCCGGCTGCGCAACCCGGCGACGAGAACCTCGTTCTTCCGGGCACCCTACAGGCCTACGTCGAATCGCCCATTTACGCCCGCACCAACGGATACCTCAAAAAGTGGTACCACGATATCGGCTCGCGCGTGAATAAAGGCGACCTGCTCGCTGAAATTGATGCCCCCGAGCTCGATCAGCAGCTCTCGCAATCCAAGGCTGACCTCGCCACGGCCCAGGCCAATGAGAATCTGTCCGCCATCACCGCGAACCGTTACACCGAGCTCCTCAAGACCGATGGCGTCTCCAAGCAGGAAGTGGACAATGCCATCGGCGACCTCGCCGCCAAACGTGCCATCGTGCAATCCTCCCAGGCCAATGTTCGCCGCCTCGAGGAACTCGAATCCTTCAAACGCGTCGACGCTCCCTTCAGCGGCGTGATCACCCGGCGCAATATTGACATCGGCACACTCATCAACGCGGGCAATGGGGGCACTTCCCAGCAGCTTTTCTTCCTCGCACAAACCGATCCCATCCGCGTCTACGTCAACGTCCCTGAATCTTTCGCTTCTTCCATTCGTCCGGGCATCGGCGCTTATCTCGAACTGACGCAGTTCCCGGGCCGCAAGTTCAATGGCAAGATCGCGCGCACCGCCGAATCGATCGATGCGGCCACGCGCACCCTGCTCACCGAAGTGGACGTACCCAACAAAACCGGTGAACTGCTCCCTGGCGGTTATGCGCAAGTCCATCTGCAAGTCAATGCCAGCACGGAACGGCTGCTTGTTCCCGTGAATGCGCTGCTCTTCCGTTCCGAGGGTCTTCGCGCTGTCGTCATTGACCCCAATCACCATGCGCATCTTCAGGCCTTGACCGTTGGCCGTGATTTTGGAATCACACTCGAGGTCCTCAATGGCCTCAAATCGAATGATTGGATCGTTCTCAATCCTGCGGATTCCCTCGTGGATGGTGAAGAAGTCCACGTCAAGGAAGTGGCCAGTCCCGTATCTCCAGAAGCCGCCGCTACTCCTGCTTCCACTGCCGGTGCTGGCAAGCCTGCTACTCCCACGCCCTCACCGGAGAAGAAGCCCTGATGGCCTTTCGTTTCTTGTTGCGAAGACTACTGGTCTCCTCTTTGCGTCGCTCGCCGCGCGTGGCTTCTCTTGCAACTGTTTCGTTGCCACGCTTGGCTTTGAAATTTCGGCCTTATCGGGCATATGCCTCTTTTTCGCGTGTCCTGAGTGCCGGTCTCCTGTTATCTGGACTCTTTTCTCTCGCTGGGTGCACCGTCGGCCCCAATTACAAACGCCCCGCCGCCACAGTTCCCGCGAAATGGGATGTGGTCGAACCCTGGCGTGAAGCCGCTCCCAAAGATGCCATCCCCAAGACCTCCTGGTGGACCGTTTTCAATGACGATTCCCTCAACTCGCTCGAGACGGATCTCCTGGCGTCCAATCAAACCCTGAAGGTCGCTCTCGCCCATTACGATCAGGCGCGCGCTTCGGCCGCCGTGCAAAATGCTGCGCTCTTTCCCACGTTAGCCTTCGACCCCGCAGCCGGGCGTCAGCGCTATTCGGGCACGCGTTCCACCGGCGTGAACATTCCTCTCACGGGACCCGTCACGCAAAACAGCTACAACCTTCCGTTTACCGTCAGCTACGAAGTGGATCTCGTCGGCAAGCGCCGCCGCACCATCGAAGCCGCGCAAGCTTCCTCTCAGGCCAACGCCGCCGATCTTGAAAACGTTCGCCTCATCCTTACCGCCGAACTCGCGGCCGATTACTTCACCGTCCGCCAGCTCGACACGCAAATTGCCCTTCTCAATCGCACCGTGGAAACGCTTCGGAAAGGCCTCGATCTTGTCAATTCGCGCCACGCGGGCGGCGTCGCGTCCGGCCTGGATGTCGCCCAGGAAGAAACTCTCCTCAACACCACGCGCACGCAAGCCACACTGCTCCAGCAGCAGCGCAAGCAATTCGAGGACGCCATTGCCGTCCTCATCGGCAAACCCGCTCCCGAATTTCACCTTGCCGCTCGCGAACTCGCCGCGGAACCTCCTAATCTCGACACCTCTCTGCCGTCCGACCTCCTCGAGCGCCGCCCCGATATCGCCGAAGCGGAGCGCCAGATGGCTGTCACCAATGCCCAGATCGGCATCGCCAAGGCCGCTTATTATCCTTCCCTGGTCCTTTTCGGCGCGGGTGGCTGGAACTCCGCTAACATCTCTTCCCTGTTTAGCGCGGAAAGTGGCGTGTGGGCCATCGGAGCCAATGCCGCTCAGGAAATCTTTACAGGTGGGGCGCGACGCGCCCAGGTGCAGTATTCACAAGCCGGCTACCAGGCTTCCGTCGCTTCCTATCGCGACACCGTCCTCAACGCTTTCCGCGAGGTCCAGGACAATATCACCGGGCTACAGGTTCTCGACACCGCGCGGCAATCCCAGGCTGATGCCGTCGACTCCTCGCGCCGCGAGCTCGATATTGCTACTTCCCGCTATACGGGCGGTCTCGTCAGCTATCTCGACGTCGTCAACGCCCAGCAAAATCTCCTGGTGAACGAACAGGAAGCCGCCATCATTCACGGCCAGCGCCTCGTCTCTTCCGTTCTTCTGGTCAAAGCCCTCGGCGGCGGTTGGGACGCGGCCAGCCTCGCCGCCGTCCAGGTCAAGCCGCAACTCCGCGACGCCTTCGCCCCGTAATCTTCCTTTTCATTTCTCGATTTGCGCCGGGTGCCCCAGGTGCCAGTCTTGCACCATGGGATCTTAGTTTCCCACTCACCTTACGCGAGCTGGCCGGTCTTGCGCGCCGGATTTTTTCCTTGTCAGCCTCAAAACAAAAACCCGCCAGTGTTTCCGTCGGCGAGTCCACGCCTTGTTTTCTTAAATAATCTCAGCTCAAGGAGAATGAGACGATTTTCGATTTCGTGTTTTCTCTTTCGATTTTCTAATTTCTATATTCGATTTCAGTGTCCTTGGCTTTGCACCAGGGGAATCTGCGAGGCCAGCTGTACATCCAGCAGCAATCCGATCCGGCGGTCCAGCTGGAAGAACGTTGCCGTCTTCTTTCCCGGTAACACTTGGTTCACGATGGGCACATATTTCTTCCGCAATTGAATGACGGACTCGTCAATGTCCTGCGCCCGCCGCAGATAAATCAGCGCTTGCTCGTCGGTGATCGTCCCCCAAGTCTGTGCATACTCTTTGATCAGCGCAACCTTCGCGTCGCCAATCTTCGCGTATTCGGCTTGGTATTGATCGTACACTGGCCAGAACTTTGTCGCTTCCGTGGGCGTCAAGTTCAAATTCTCCGCGATCAACTGCTTCTTCTGCTCCCGGATATCCTTGCGCAACAATTGAATATCCTGATCGCTTGCTGCCTGACCAGTATTGCTCGACGCTGCCGGTTGCTGTCCCACCGCCGTCTGCGCTTTCCCTTGGAATCCGGGCAGGAAACTTGCTCCCGCCAAAACCAATGCCGCTACAATCTTCTTGTTCACAATCGTTCTCCTTAATAGTTTGTAGCGAACTGAGCGTGTCAAGCGAATCACTCCGCCCGAACGAGCGCCCCGTCTGCTTATCCTGATTCTCGCGGTCTGCTGATGAATCGTTGGGTCTACAGTTCATCACCCACACTGACTCGCAAAAGAAACTGTTTTGGAATTCCTCTGGGCGGGTATGACGAGGAAACCTGATCCAAAGCGGTTCGATTACCGACCTTCAGACGACCCGTGCCTCAAGAGCTTAAAGGGTTTTGCTTCTTTCCACAAGTTGATCCCCTGCCTGGAAGACCCGTGCATATCGTATCCCGCCGGGAGCCCCTGGTGCCGGTTTTGCATCTGGGGGTTTGATTTTCCCTCTTTACGATTCTACCGTAGGGGCACGAAGTTTTGCGTCATCCGCGCCGCCACACTGGGGCCATAACTTCTACGAGTTGTGTATTTTTTCTAAGTGTTAGAAAAGGAGGGGGCAGGTGTGGTTTGCGCTTTTCGGATTGCACATAGGTGGAATCAAGCAAGGAGAAACTGACTTATAAATCAAGAGATTTCCAGGGCGCCCTTCCTCGACGTCGGCGGGCGGGTTCATCTTCTGTGAATTATCAAACTATGAACTTCCGACTTGCCTTTAAATACTAATTGACAATAGATAATTGTAGTTATATAGTCATGTACGTCCGATTTCCATTCGAACACTCGCCGCACCCTTCTCCGCTTCGGAGTCTCGTGCAAATCGCCGCACCTCTACCTCCTCTTCCTGCACATACATGCGCCTACCTGCGCTCGCATTTCCTTTCCTTTGATATACACATTCTCAAAACAGCCGGGTGGGGGGCCCTCCACCACAACCTACAATTACCTTCCCGTAAGTCCATTGCCTAGGTCTCTTACGGACCACCCCTCCGTTAACTCCTTTCCCTAGGTCTCTTACGGAAACACCCCGGGGTGGGCGTATAACTGTGAACCGACTTTCCCAGCTGCGATTGGGGAGTCCACCGCTATCTCATCCGCTCGCCACTCGTAACCCGCCGCTCACTTCTGCCACAATGAATTCACTACCATGCTCCTTGAAGCCGACATCCAGAAGGCTGCGCAGATCCTCCGCTCCGGTGCACTGGTCGTCTTCCCTACTGAGACGGTCTATGGTCTCGGCGCCAACGCGCTCGATCCTGCCGCCATCCGCAAGATCTACGCCCTCAAAGGCCGACCTGCGGCGAGTCCGCTCATCGTGCACGTCGCCAGCATCGAGCAAGCTCGTGAACTTTCTGCCGAATGGCTCCCGGAAGCCGAACGCCTTGCGCTTCAATACTGGCCCGGGCCGCTCACTATCGTTGTGCCCAAGAAGGCCATCATTCCGGATGAAGCCACCGCGGGTCTTCCCACCGTGGGCCTGCGCATGCCACGCCATCCTGTCGCACTGGCGTTACTTCGGGAAGCGGGCGTTCCCATCGCCGCGCCCAGCGCAAATCGTTTTACCCAGCTTTCCCCTACAATGGCGCAACACGTCCGCGACGCATTCGGTAACGACACGCCGTTTCTGCTCGACGGCGGGCCATGTGAAGTGGGCCTTGAATCCACCGTTATTGCCGTCACCAAAGATGGCCTGGAAGTTCTGCGGCCCGGTATGGCTTACGTCGAAGACGCTATCGCAAGCGGAGAATCCGAAGAAAGTGCGCACCGTTCCCCCGGCCAGCACAAGAAACATTACAGCCCGCGCACTCGCGTATTGCTTGTCAACCGCGGCTTTCTTCCGAGCGAAGGCCGCGGCGCTTATCTCTGGCTCGCGTTCAACGCCCGCGCCGCGCACAAACTCCGCATGCCGGACCGCCCCGAAGACTACGCCGCCAAGCTGTACACCACATTGCACGAACTCGATCGCGATTCCTACGACTGGATTGCCGTGGAACTGCCACCGGATACGCCGGAGTGGGGCGCTATTCGCGACCGGCTCACCCGCGCGGCTTACGAAGAATGACGCCGCGAGCGTGACAGCAGGAATCGAACTGGAGCAACGACCGGAAAGCGCGATAGAATGCGCCCACAAGTTGACCCTGAGGAGACATCATGGGTAATCCATTCCCGCTTCGCTCCACTCTGCTATTCGTTGTGCTGATTGTTGTCGCCGTGCTCATCCTTGGCCTTCGCGAGCAAGCTCGCGCGCAGAGCGCCACGAGCACGGACAAACCGTATGTCATCGAGTATTACTACAAGGCGAAATGGGGCCACGCCGAGGAGTTCATCACCCTCTTCCGCAAGAATCATTATCCCGTGCTGAAGAAGGAAGTGGAGATGGGCCGCATGCTGAAAGTTTATGCCGTCGCTCCTGTCTATCACACCACCGAAGACGGCCGCTGGGATTACCGCGTCACGATCGTCTACAAGAATGCCGCCATCGCTAACGACGGGTTTGACGCGTCTGCCATTATCAAGCAGCTCTATCCCGATCAGGAAACCTACAAGAAAGAAGAGCAGCGGCGCTTCGAGATTCTCGACGCCCACTGGGATCTGCCCATCAAGGACGTGGACCTGGATGCGCGATGAGATGTGATGCAGCGGAAGACCCGCTAGCACACCTGAGACTGGTCCCTAGAGCCCAAACCAATTTACTCCCAAAACTAATCTAACTCATTTAAATTTCATAGGTTATCGAGAAAGAATTGTGTGACCTTGTTCCACAATAAGCGCTGCGCGGGCGGGTCACTGATCCCGTGGCCCCGGCCGGGAAATGCCATCACTTCGACGTACTTTCCATCGCCGATCAGGTCGTTGATCAGCAAAAGTGTATTCGAGTAATGCACGTTGTCGTCGCCTGTTCCCTGGGCGATCAGCAATTTCCCTTTTAGCTTATCCGCGTACTTGGCCGGCGATGCGTCCTCGTACAACTTCTCGTTCTCCGCCAGCAAACCCATGTAACGTTCGGTGTAAATCGTATCGTAGAAGTGCCAGTCCGTCACCGGACCGCCCGCGAATCCAACCTTGTAAATATCCGCTGCTTCAAACAGCGCGTGCAGCGTCATGTGCCCACCGTAACTCCAGCCCGTGATGCCGATGCGCGCTCCGTCAACATAAGGTTGCGCTTTCAACCATTCCGCGCCGTCGCGCTGGTCAGAAAGTTCCATGGATCCCAGGTGGAAATGGATCGGTGTCTCAAACGTGTGTCCTCTTCCCGCAGAGCCGCGATTATCGAGTGCAAATACGATGTAGCCCTTCTGTGCCATTAGTTCGTGCCACAAGAAATTTCCTCCGGTCCAACCATCCAGCACAACCTGGGCGTGCGGCCCACCGTAGGTGTAAACGAGTACAGGATATTTCTTGGCAGGATCGAAGTTCGGCGGCTTGATCATGAAGCAGTTCAGCGCAACGCCGTCATGTGCTTTCACCTGGAAGAATTCCACGGGCGAAAGACGGTATTGGGCCAATTCAGCAACCTTATTCTCGTTGATGGTGGCGAGTTTCGAGCCATCCGTCCGATAAAGATCTTGCCGCGGCGGGGTCATGGAATTCGAGTAGGTATCGACAAACAGCGAGGCATCGGGCGCAAATTGCACACGGTGCGTGCCGTTTTCCTTAGTAATGCGCGCGAAGCCGGAACCATCCAGCGCTACGCGATAGAGATGGCGCTCGAGGGGCGATTTCTCGGTGGAGGTGAAATAGACGATGCCTTTGCCCTCGTCGACACTGTCCACATGGCTGACTTCCCAATCGCCTTTGGTAAGTTGCGCGAGTTGCTTTCCGCTCAGGTCGTAGAGATAAAGATGGCGAAAACCGGTGCGCTCCTCGGACCACAGGAAGCGTTTTCCATCCTTGAGGAAATGGAGATCGTCGCTAAGGTTGATCCAATACTGGTCTTTGTCCGTGAGCAACACGGAAGATTTTCCTGTCGAGGCATCAGCGAGAAGAAGATCGAGAACAGTCTGCGTGCGGTTGAGACGTTGAATTGCCAGATGCCGGGAATCCGGCAACCAACGGACGCGCGGAATGTAGATATTGGTTTCGGCGCCCGTATCCATTACGCGAGGCGCTCCGCCGTTAACGGAGGCAACCAGAACCCGGACTGTGGGATTCGCGCCGCTCGGAACGGGATATCGTTGGAGTTCCGCCTCACCCGTGTAGGACTCGAAGTCGAGCAGCGAGAATTGTGTGACTTTGCGCTCATCCATTTCAAGGTAAGCGACCGCAGAAGAATCCGGCGCCCACCAATGAGCCGTCGTGATATCGAGCTCTTCAGGATAAACCCAGTCGAGTTCACCCTTACGCAACTCCTCGGTGCCGCCAGTTGCGAGAGCCCGCTCTTTTCCATCGGCAGTGCTCACGAGCCAAAGGTTGTGATTGCGCACAAAGCTGACGAACTTGCCGTCAGGCGAAATTTTCGGGTCAGCCAATTCTTCTTTACCGGTCACAAGCACGCGGCTTGCCTGGGTTTTCAATTCGTACCAGATCAGCGCGTTCGCACTCTCGAAGAGGAGAGCTTCTCCGCCAGTTGCCCATTGATACTGGGAGGGTGCGTGGCGTCCGAGTCCGGTAGCTTGCGACTCTTTGCCGGATGATGCGGGCAGCATCGTTTCTAATTTTTCAGCAGGAACCAGCATAGAGCGTTCGGCGGAAGCTGCGTCCAGTAGCCAGATTTCCGGCCTTGCGTCCTTGCCGGTGCCCTTGGTCTCGAAGAAGCTCAACTTCTTGCTGTCCGGAGTCCAAGCGATGCCGCGAGTGAGCCGGCCGCTCAGGCTGGGCTGGCGGAAAATACGATCGATGGTCAGCTCGCCGGGTGCGCTCGGAACTGCAGGCTTATTCTGCGCAAGGGCTTGGGGAAGCAAAGCGAGGAACAGCGAAAAGAAAAGGCAGAGAACAATCGAGCTTCGGACAACAAGGCGGAAATGCATGCGACCTCCTGAAAGAATTAAAGCCGAAACTACACGGATGGCGGAATTAGCCCGGGGGCCAGCGGAAATTGCGGCCGCCGAGCAAGTGCAAGTGGAGATGGAAGACGGATTGGCCGGCGCCGCCGCCGTTATTGAACACGGTGCGATAGCCCTGAAGAAGATTCCGTTCTTTAGCAAGTTTAGCGGCCACAAGATGCAGTTTTCCGAGCAACGCCTGGTCCGCTTCGGTGGCATCGTGGAGCGCGGCAAAATGCTTGCGCGGACAAATCAGGATGTGCGTCGGGGCCTGAGGGCCGATGTCCTCGAAGGCAAAAAGCTCGTCATCTTCGTAAACAATTTTTGAGGGAATTTTCTTCGCGCCGATTTTGCAGAAGAGGCAATTGGGATCCATCAATTCGCTCCTGGAGCGGCAGTCTCATCGAGGCGAACAACGAACGGCGTGAAACCTTCCTTGGTATGAAGTTGATCCGCAAAACCCTGCGTGGCTTCTTCGCCGGAGATCTTGCCCACGCGCACGCGGTAGAAAGTGCCGTCGGGAGAATCATACTGCTGAATGAAGATGGGAGTATAGGAAGCGCTGAGGCGGTCGCGGAGGCGCTCGGCATTGGCGCGATCACGGAAGGCGCCAACCTGCACGGTAAAGAAGCCCGCGTAGGGATCCACGTTGCCAAGCACTTCGACACGCACGGGAACGACACCGGGGCCTACGGATTCGATTTCGCGAGCCGCGGCAAGGGAGAGATCAATAATGCGGTTTTCAATAAAAGGGCCACGGTCGGTGATGCGCACAACGGTGGATTTGTTGTTGTTGAGATTGGTGACGCGGACCATGGTCTCAAAAGGCAGGGTGCGGTGCGCGGCGGTGAGCTTGTACATGTCGTAGATTTCTCCATTGGAGGCGCGGCGCCCGTTAAATGGATTGCCGTACCAGGAGGCGTTTCCCTCCTCGGTGTAGCCGACGGGGGCAGGAGGCTGAAGAGTTTTTCCACGCTTTGCGGGAGGGTGAGCTGACGCTGGAGGAACATCGGTATCGCGCTTGGCTTTTTCTGCGGTTTCGGCGGGCGTAGCCGTGGGTTGCGCCGGGGCAGGAGGATGCTTGTCGACCACCGGGCGTTTTGCCGCGCAGGCAGCAAGAAAAAGGCTCGTGGCCAGGAGAAAGGGGTAAAACGGGAAACGGGCCGGGGTCACGGTTTCGGTTCTTTGGAGTTGCGGGCGGCCACGCGAGACTCGAGTTTCCTGGAGGCTTCCGCAAGTTTCTCGGAAACTTCGCGAAGAAATTGCGCGGTGCGTTTTTCGGTTTCCGGAGCGACTTCTTCTTCCACATATTTGCGGAGGCGGGTGAGTTCTTCGTCGAGACGACGGCCGAGTTCTTCAAATTTATCCATAACAGTAAGCAGCTCCCGTGAAGTTATCCGCTCCCCGCAAAGGGGAAGTCCGATGACCCGATTCCGTTTCGGCCAAAGAGGATGCAGAAACGCGATCGAACGATTTTCTTCAGGGGCTTCCCGGTAAAAAGCACGGCCGCGAAAAGCGCGAAAGCCCACTGAATTTAGACACTCCACGCCGGGGCTGAAGCCCCGGCCTCCTAAAGAAACGGAATTGAGACATCGCGCCGATGCGAATGGCGCAACTTGGGTATTATAGGAACGCACGAAAGAGGCTGCAAGGAGGAGAGTTGGCGCTTCCCTATCATTGGCAAATGCGCATTCAGCGCTGGAAACAGCTATTTGGCGGGATGTTCGGCGGAGGAGGGGAGAAGCGGCCACAGCTTTGCCCCGCTTGTGGATCGCTGGTGGGGATCAAGGCGACGCGCTGCCACCAATGCGGCACCAATCTGCGATTTTCGCTGGCAGCGTTGAGTAAGGGTTTGTCGGAGTTTTTTGGCGGGCATGCACCCGTGACGATGGTGATCTTAATCGCAAACGTGGTGATGTTCGCGGTGGAGTTGATGGGCACGATGCAGGCAGGCAAGGGAGGAGGCCTGAGTATCTTGTGGGGCATGGACGGCGAAACGCTGTACCGCTTGGGAGCATGCTTTGGACCCAGTATATTCGTGGGACACCAGTGGTACCGGCTGGTGACGGCCATGTTTCTTCACGGCGGGCTCATTCATATTGGGTTCAACATGATGGTCTTTCTGGACCTGGGGCCAATCGTGGAAGAGATTTACGGGTCGGCGCGGTATTTGTTTCTTTATGTGTTGATGGGTATCGCAAGTTTTCTGGTAAGCGCATGGGCAGGGCACTTTTCGATTGGCGCGAGTGGCGCGATTTTGGGGTTAGTTGGACTGCTGATTGCCGTAACAACCAAACGCGGCGGGATGCAGATGCGAGAGCTGCGCTCCCGGTTGATTTCCTGGGTCGTTACCATTTTTGCCATCGGTCTGCTCGCTACGGGATTGCGCACGGATAACTGGGCACACGCGGGAGGGCTGGCGGCGGGTTTTCTACTGGGAAAAGTATTCTCGGATCGGCAGCCCGAGGCTGGAGCAAAGCGCAAGCGCGCTTATGCGCTGGGGTGGCTAGCGGGAATCGTCGTGATCGCGAGCTTCGTGTTGATGGTTTTGCACTACCAGGATCCGTTGCCGATGTAGTAGTACCACAAGGTCAGATTCCCCACGTAAAAACCATCAAGAGGCTGGCATAACCCTTCGGCGCTCCCCTCAAGGATTCGGGGCAAGCCCTTCGCGGCTCAGGACAAGCAGGGCAAGCAGCCCGCTACGGTCAATTCGTTAGACGAAAACGCCGATCTGATGGTTCGCCAAGGCTCACCACAAGGGATCGGCCACTACATAGACAAAACAAGAAATCAAGAAGGGCACTTCGCGCCCCTACGATTCCGAGCGCACAGGAGTGTCTGTGCCACAGGCCCAAGAAAAAGCCGCGGGGCTCGAGGATTCGCCCTGCGTTGCGGGTAATTACGTGAAATGGAGGCGGCGGGCGACGACGAAGGAGTAGTGAAAGCCGGAGACGATGACGAGAGACGCGACAATGTAGACAAGGTAGCGGGCGAGAAGGGTCACGCTTTCGCCGCCATAGGCAGCCGCAAGCACGGTGAAAAAGACGAGCGCGATTTCAAAAAAGGTGGTGGCCTTGCCGAGCAGGGTCGGAGGAAAAGGCCGATAACCCTGGATAATAAGGATAACGGCGGCAACGACGAGCATTAAAATGTCGCGGCTGAGAACGAGAATGGTGAGCCACCAGGCGATTTTTTTCTCCATGGCCAAGACAACGAAAGAGGAGGAAAGCAGGAGTTTGTCGGCGATAGGATCGAGGTAGGCGCCGAGCGCCGACTTTTGATGAAGGGTGCGCGCGAGGAGGCCATCCAGAGCATCTGTCACCGCTGAAACAACCAGAACGAGGAGAGCCCACTGGTATTGTTCGTAAAGAACCAGAATCAAGAAGAGCGGCAAGAAGCCGAGGCGGAGGAAGGTGATTTGATTGGGTACCGTCCAGATGCGGGCTTTCATTGGAAGGAAAGGATAGCGCAGTTCAGGCGAATTGAGCGAGATAGTCGAAGAGCGAGCGGCCGATCTTGCGTTGAAAAAGTTCAGCCATGGAAGGGATGGAGCCAGAGGGTTCATCGAGGGAGATGCGTTCGACGCGGGTCATGGGGAAAAAGACGGTGGGAAGGCCGATGCGCTCGGCGTCAAGTTGATTGATCTGGCTGACGAAATGGTCGAAGGAGTTGAGATCAATGCCGCGAACGGTGACGCCGCTAGGATTGATTTCGAGAAGAATGCCCCAGATTTTTTCCTTGGGGGAGTGGAGACTGACGACAACGATGGAATTAGGGTCCATGGAATCCACGTTCCTGTACTTCTTTCAGCTTACCGCACGGGAAAGAAAAACCGTTAAGTAGATACGCTAGAAGGTTCCAGAGTCATACGCCGCTGGCGCCACTGCTTCGTTTCGCGCGAGTTGTTCTTCGCGAAGATAAAGAAACAAAGGAAGGCCCAGAGAGACACCCACTAGCGGAGTTGTCAGAAGAATGAACCAGCGATGGTAAATTGTCTTTGGCTTTACTTGGATTTCTCTTGCCTGGCAGCCTCGTAGGCCTGACTGAGCCACCACAAGGCATCCTGCAGATCGATATTGGAATTCAGCTCGAAAGAGAACCAGCCTTTGCCCGGGATGCGCGTGGAGGTATCAAGACGTGAATCGGCTTGGGCGCGCTTGAACAAGGCAGAAGGCATGGGGTCGAATTTCAAAATGAAGGATGAGGAAGTATGGAAACCGCGAGAATAGGGGATAGCCGCGAAAATGATTTTGCCGCGATAGAAGGAGTGGAAGCCAAACATCGGTTTGCGGGACACCCCGGGCCAGGTTTTCAGTTCGGCTTCGAGCAAGGCGGACCAATGAAGCATCTCCTGGGAGATGCGGGGGAATTGCGGACGACGTCTTGGCGTCGAGCTTTGTTTCTTTTGTGTCGTCACCGCAAGCAGATTCCTCGCTTCGCTCAGAATGACTCGGCCGGCACGCCCTTGTTTGCGCCCTAGACTGGCATAGGAGCGGGGCCGCCAGGGGGGAGAAGAAGCCTGGGCTGGGTGAGAGACTTCACCAATTCGAGTGTGGCCTCGGGTGCAAGTTCGCGGAGGAGGAGGCCCTGAGGAGTAACGTCGATGAAGGCAAGTTCGGTGACGATGTGGTCCACGACTTCAACGCCGGTAAGGGGCAAGGTGCACTTGTTGAGGATTTTCGGCTTACTGTCGCGCGTGGCATGCTCCATGGCGATGAATACGCGTTTCGCACCCGCGACGAGATCCATGGCGCCGCCCATCCCTTTAAGCATTTTGCCGGGAATGGACCAGTTCGCAAGATTTCCTTTTTCATCCACCTGGAGCGCGCCAAGGACGGTAAGGTCAATGTGTCCGCCGCGAATCATGGCGAACGAGTCAGCGGAAGAAAAATAGCAGGTGCCAGGCACCTCGGTGACGGTTTCCTTGCCGGCGTTCACGAGGTCGGGGTCAACTTCGGACTCGAGGGGGTAAGGGCCGACGCCGAGCATGCCATTTTCGGACTGCATGATGACGTCCATGCCCTTAGGAATGAAACTAGCGACTAGCGTGGGAACACCGATGCCGAGATTGACGTAATAGCCGTCGCGAAGTTCCAGAGCGATGCGCCGGGCGATTCGTTCGCGTTTTTGTTCGTCAGTTAGAGGCATAAGAAATTTTCAGCTTTACAGTTCACAGTTAAACCCCAAGACAAAAAGACAAATCCAGGGACCGGCCACTACACCTTGCGAACGGTGCGCTGCTCGATGCGTTTCTCGAAATGCCCGCCCTGAAAAATGGCATCAACATAAATCCCAGGCGTGTGCACTTGATCGGGGCCAATTTTTCCGGGATCAACGACTTCTTCCACTTCCGCGATGACGAAATCGGCGGCGGTGGCCATCATCGGGTTCAAATTGCGGGCGGTCTTGCGGTAGACGAGGTTGCCCCAGTAATCGCCCTTCCAGGCTTTAACGAACGCAAAATCGGCGCGCAGGGCGCGTTCGAGAACGTACATGCGGCCAGCGAACTCGCGCGTCTCTTTTCCCTCCGCTACCACCGTCCCAAACCCGGTGGGCGTATAAAAGGCGGGAATGCCCGCGCCACCCGCGCGGAGACGTTCGGAGAGAGTGCCCTGCGGATTCAATTCCAGTTGAAGTTCTCCGCTGAGGGCGAGTTGCTCGAAAAGCTTGTTCCCCCCAATGTAGGTGGAGATCATTTTCTTGACCTGGCGAGTTTGCAGCAGGAGGCCGACACCGCAATCTTCGACGCCGGCGTTGTTGCTGACAATGGTAAGGTCGCGGGTGCCCTTGCGGCGAACCGCGGCGATGAGATTTTCGGGAATACCGCAGAGGCCGAAACCGCCAACGAGGATGGTCATGCCATCGCGGAGATTGGCGATGGCGGCGTCCGGTGAGGCGATGCGCTTGTCCATAAGGTACTTTGTAGCACAGGCGTTGGCTTGTGTCTTCGCTTAGCTGCGGGAAGGCCGGAACCAGGCTAAGGGCTGTGCTAAATGCGCTTGAACGGGGCGACACAGGCTGAAGACGATACTAGATGCCGATGCTACGGGCGAGCAATCGGTTAAAGGCTGCGGAGGAGTTTGTAGAGTTCGTTGGCGGCGTCGAAGTCGGCTTCGAGTTCACGGGAGCCGAGGCGTTCGCGGAGATCGTCAAGGCGTCGAGCGAGAAGGTCAAGTGCAGAGGTGAGGACTTCTTTATTGGTGAGAACGATGTCGCGCCAAGTGGAGTAGGGACTGCCCGCGAGGCGCAAAGAATCGCGCAAGCCCGGACCCGCCAGCGTGATGGGAAGACCGTTTTCGTCGAGGCGGTCGTAGAGAAAGGAGGCGAGAGCGACGACAGCGAGTTGTGGCAGATGGGAGGCCAGGCCGACGGCATAGTCGTGTTGCTGCGCGCCGAGCCAAAGCGGCCGTGCGCCGATTTTTTCGATGATTTTGACGAAGGCCGAGACGCGGGGGTCGCGAACTTCTTCCGACTCGCTGATCAAAGCGTAGCTGGCATTGCGAAAGAGGTCCGCGTCGGCGTGGGCAAAGCCAGCGAGTTCGCGGCCCGCCATAGGATGTCCACCGACGAAGAAGGGGCCATTTTGCTGCGGAAAAAGCTCGGCGGCGGCGTTGGCGATGCGGAGCTTGGTGCTGGAAGCGTCGGTGACAAGCGCGTGCGAAGGGGCGTGGCGGGCAATCTCCGGCAACAAGTCGAGAGTGACACCGATGGGGAGAGCGATGTAGATGAGGTCGGCGCCGTGTAGCGCGGGTTCGAGGGATTCGAAGTAGGCTTTATCGATTGCGCCGCCTTTTCGGGCTTCGAGAACGACTTCCGCGTGGTCCCAACCGACAATGTGCATGTCCGGCGTGTATTTGCGCAGTGCCAACGCGAAGGAGCCGCCGATGAGGCCGGTGCCGAGGATGGTGGCGCGCTGGAGGAGATGGGCCATGGATCAGGTGAGGCGGCGCCCAACCGCAGGAGCGATGATGCGCAGTTCGGTCATGAGTTGCGCGAAATGCGTGGGGTCGAGTGATTGCGCGCCATCGGAGAGGGCGTGGTCGGGGTCGTTGTGGACCTCGATGAGCAAGCCGTCGGCACCGGCAGCAACGGCGGCGCGAGCCATCGGAGGAACCTTGTCACGGCGCCCGGTGCCGTGGGAGGGATCGGCAACGATAGGAAGATGCGAGAGTTTCTGGATGACGGGGATGGCGGCGATGTCGAGGGTGTTGCGTGTGGCGGTCTCGAAGGTGCGGATGCCGCGTTCACAAAGGATGACGTTGTAATTGCCGCCGGAGAGGATATATTCGGCACTGAGAAGAAGTTCTTCGATGGTGGCGGACATGCCGCGCTTGAGCAGTACCGGCTTTTTGACTTCACCGAGGGCGCGCAGGAGAAAGTAATTCTGCATGTTGCGTGCGCCGACCTGGAAGATGTCCACATAGTTGCCCATCATTTGGATCTGGGAAGGGTCCATCACTTCGCTAACGACGAACAGATTGAATTTATCGGCGGCTTCACGGATAAGTTTCAGGCCTTTTTCGCCGAGGCCCTGGAACGCGTAGGGAGATGTGCGGGGCTTGAAAGCGCCGGCGCGAAGGATTCTTGCGCCGGTCCTGGAAACAGCTTCGGCGACAGCGTGGATTTGTTCGTGGGATTCCACGGAGCAAGGGCCGGCAGCGACGACGATCTCCGGGCCGCCGATTTTTACACCGCGGCCGAGATCAACTACAGTGCCTTGAGGCTTAAAGGTGCGACTGGCAAGCTTGAAAGGTTGCGTGATGCGCATGACTTCGCGCACGCCGTCGAGGAGTTCGAAGTCACGATGATCGAAGTCACGATGAACACCGACGGCCCCGATGACGGTGTGGGATGCGCCGGTGGAACGGTGAACATCGAAGCCACAAGCAATGACGCGGTCAATGACGCGCTGAATTTGCTCTTCGGTGGCGCCTTCTTGCATGACGATGACCATGGTTAGACCTCGGTTCCAGAAATTCGGTGTGCGGAACGGAACAAGAACCGGTCTGAAGACCGGCTATTACAAAAGCTGGAATTCATTGGGACTCCTTGCCAGAAGAATCGCCATGCATAGCGAGGCGCTCGGCGGAGCGGGCTTCGTCAATGATGCGCTCAAAGAGGCGGCGGACCGCGGCATCGGTGAGCGGACCCATGTTGTGGTTCTCGGCGTTAGAGAGAACCTCTTTTTCGCGGTCGGGTTGGTACAGTGGGATGCTGGCTTCCTGCTTGATGCGTCCGATTTCGAGGGCACATTGGGAGCGCTCATTGAGAAGTTCCACAAGTTTCTTGTCGATTTCATCGATGCGGCGCCGCCAGTCGGAGAGGTTCATGAGCTGGCCTCACCGATTGATTGAAGAGGGATCCCTCGGCTGCGAACCGGCAGAAAGCACCGGTTCTCCTCTCGGGATGACAGTGTAAGGGTAGCGCTCAATGGCGATGAGATCATGGGGTGGCCTCGCGGCGGGAGAGGCCATGGCGGGCGGCTTCCTTGAGGGCGTGGATGCGGCCACGAAGCGCAGACGCGGTGGTGTCAGGCGTTGAGGCTTTTTCGATTTCAGACACCAGAGCCGAACCAACGACCGCCGCATCCGCAAGACCACCGAGAACGGAAACGTGACCGGGAAGAGAAATGCCAAAGCCGACGGCGATAGGAAGTTGCGTCACGCGGCGGGCGCGGCGAAGCAGTGCGGGTAAATCGTCTGGCAGAGAATCTTTTGCCCCGGTGACGCCGGTCCGGGAGATGAGATAGAGGAAGCCGGAGGAGCAGGCGGCGATGATCTGGAGGCGCTCGTCGGTAGAGGTTGGTGCAGCGAGAAAAATAGTGTCGAGATCATGCGCATGGAGGATAGGGCGATACTCGTTCGACTCCTCAGGAGTGAGATCGGTGACGAGGACACCATCGGCGCCTGCTTGAGCGGCGGTGGCAGCGAATTTTTCGAGGCCCATTTGGAGAATGGGATTGTAATAGCTGAAGAGGACGAGAGGAACCTGGCTGGATTCGCGAATGCGGCGAACCAGATCGAGGACACCGGCGAGGGTGGTGCCGGATTTGAGGGCGCGTTCGGAGGCGCGTTGAATGGTAGGGCCATCGGCGAGCGGATCGCTGAAGGGAACGCCGACCTCGATGACATCCGCGCCAGCTTCGGCTAGAGCGAGAACATACTTGTGTGTGGCGTCCAGAGTAGGATCTCCAGCCGTGATGTACGCGACGATGCCGAGTTCACCGGCTTCGCGCAGTTCGGCGAAGCGCTTCGAGATACGAGTCGATTTTGGCGGGGCGCTGATCATGGTTTTCGGCCAGATTAAAGCAGGCGGGTGTAGGTGTCCATGTCCTTGTCGCCGCGGCCGGAGAGGTTGAGGAGGACAAGGTCGGCGGGCTTGAATTGCGGCAAACGCTCGATCAGGCCAGCGAGGGCGTGAGCGGATTCAAGAGCAGGAATAATGCCTTCGGTGCGCGACAGGAGTTTCGCGGCTTCCAGAGCAGCCTGATCGGAGACGGCAGCGTATTCGGCGCGGTGCTGATCGGCGAGCCAGGCGTGTTCGGGGCCAATGGCGGGATAGTCGAGGCCCGCGGAAATGGAATGCGTGGTGGCGATCTGGCCGTCTTCGTCCTGCAGGACGTAGGTGTAAGTACCCTGGAGAACGCCGGGACGGGCACCTGTAAAACCCTGGTGAGCCGCAAGGCGCGCGGCGTGTTCGCCGAGAGCGTTCCCGCGTCCGCCAGCTTCGATGCCAACCATTTTCACGCTGGCATCTTTCAGGAATTCGTAGAACAAGCCAATGGAATTGGAGCCGCCCCCGACGCAAGCGTAGAGATGGGTGGGCAGGCGCTTTTCCGCAGCGAGGATTTGCTCGCGGGCTTCGCGGCCGATGACGGCCTGAAAATCGCGAACCATGGTGGGATAGGGATGAGCGCCAAGAACGGAGCCAAGGAGATAGTGCGACGTGCGCACGTTGGTGACCCAGTCGCGCATGGCTTCATTGATGGCATCTTTCAGGGTCTTGCTGCCGGATTCGACGCCGATGACTTCCGCGCCGACCATGCGCATGCGGGCGACGTTGAGCGCCTGGCGGGCCATGTCTTCGGTACCCATGTAGACTGTGCATTGCAGGCCGAGATGAGCCGCGACGGTTGCCGAGGCAACGCCATGCTGGCCGGCGCCGGTCTCCGCAATGACGCGCGGCTTGCCCATCTTCACGGCGAGCAAGCCCTGGCCGATGGCGTTGTTGATCTTGTGCGCACCGGTGTGGAGCAGGTCTTCGCGCTTGAGGTAGATGCGCGGGCTACCCAATTTCGTGGTGAGGCGAGAGGCGAATTGCAAAGGCGTGGGACGCCCAGCAAAATTCTTGAGCAAATGGTGGAAGTTCGCCTGGAAAACAGGATCGGTCTGGGCGAGTTCGTAGGCGCGCTCGAGCTCGAAGAGCGGCACCATCAAAGTTTCAGGGACGTAGCGTCCGCCGTAAGGGCCGAAGCGGCCCGGGGTGTCCGCGGGGATAGTGAGCTCGGTAGACATGGAAACGAATATTGTACAGCGAGAATGGGCGAGCATGGGCCTACGGAATTTGGACGCAGGCAGGGGCGGATCGAATCCAGGGGTAAACTGAGCCGGCCGGGAAAGAAAAGCCGCAGGGCTCGCGGACTCGCGCTGCGCCACAGGAACCGATCTAAAAGATCGGCCACTACAAACCTAAGCATTAACTCGGGTGTGGTGAGCTTGCTTTCTTAAGAGGAGAGTTCGCGGTTGGCACGGGCGACTTCAGCGAAGAAGGCGTGCAACTTGCCGGGGTCTTTTTTGCCGGGGCGCGATTCGACGCCGCTGGCTACGTCCACCGCGTAGGGACGAACAATGCGGATGGCTTCGGCCACATTATCAGGGGAAAGTCCCCCGGCAAGAATGATGCGTTGCGACTGGGCGGCAGTGCGCGCGAGATGCCAGTTGCCGGTCGTGCCCGCCCCGCCGTATTGGCTGGCTTGGGCGCCATCTAGCAGGAATGCGGAGACGCTGCGAAAGCGGGCAAACTCCGGGGCGGCGCTTCCCTCCCCCAGGCGGAGGGCTTTGATCACCGGAATGCTGCGAGCGACGCGCTCGACAATCTGAGGAGACTCGTCCCCATGGAGTTGAGCGGAAGCAAGCCGCAGGGCTTTGCAGAGAGCAACGATCGGTTCTTCGGTCCAATTAACGAATACGCCGACTGGCGCGACGAAAGGAGGAAGACGGCGCACCAGTTCCGCGGCAGCAAAAGGCGAGAGGGACCGAGGACTTTCCGGATAGAAATTCAGGCCAACGGCATCGGCGCCCAGTTCGGCAGAGAGTTTGGCGTCTTCGAGCTTGGTAATGCCGCAAATTTTGATGCGAACCATGAGGAATTATGCCTCGGGACCGGGGGAAACGAGAAGGCCCTTAAGCGCGGCGGCGGGGTCAGGTGAGAGCATGAGGTGTTCGCCAATCAGGAAGGCATCGAAACCGGCGGCGCGTAGTTTCTGAAGATTGCTGTTGGAACGAAGCCCGGATTCGCAGACGGCAAGGCACTGGTCGGGGATTTGTCCGATGAGCTCGTAGGAGGTTTCCATACGGACGGTCAAGGTTTTCAGGTCACGATTGTTGACGCCCAGGATGCGAGCTTCGGCGGCGAGGGCACGATCCAACTCCTCCTGCGTGTGGACTTCAATAAGGGGTTCCATGCCGAGTTCCCGGCTGAGGGCGATGAGGTCGCGCAGTTGGGAGTCGCCGAGGGCCGCGACAATCAGGAGAAAGCTGTCAGCATGATTGGCGCGAGATTCCCAGACTTGCCAGGGATCAAAGATGAAATCCTTGCGGAGAACGGGAAGCGCCACGGACTTGCGCGCTTCGCGAAGATTTTTCAGCGAGCCGCGGAAGAACTCCTCTTCGGTGAGGACGGAGAGCGCGGCTGCCCCAGCGCCTTCGAGCGATTGGGCAAGCGCGGATGCATCGAACGGTTCGCGAAGAACACCGCGGGAAGGAGAAGCGGGTTTGAGCTCAGCGAGAACATTGATGGAATCACGCGAGAGGGCGGCAACGAAATCGCGAACCGGTGGAGCGGCCTTCACGCCATACTTCAGCGCCGTTTCCGGGAGGACACGCTTGCGAAGATCCACCCAGGCGCGGCGAGCTTCCAGGATGCGGTCGAGAACGCTGCCGGTATTGGCGCGAGAAGACATTAAGTTTGTATGCTAGGGAGAGAGCGCCACAGTGTCAAATAGTGCGGGGAAGGAAGTTGAGTTCAAGGTTCAAGAGCTGAAAAAGACAGTCAGGAGAAGGGATGATTTACCGGGCAAAGTATGAAGAGCTGCTGCGGGAGATCGCAGAGGAGGCGGATGAGATCGCGATGAAGTATTTCCGCGCGGCGGAGATGCGCGTGGAGAGAAAGAAAGACGGCACGGCCGTGACGCAGGCCGACAAGGCCGTAGAGGCGATGGCCAGGACAAAGGTGGCGGAGAGCGGACTTGCGCTGGACGTGTTGGGGGAAGAGATGGGCGGGGAGAGCGTCAAAGGGCCTGCGCAAAACGGGAGAGCTCGGATGATTATTGATCCCATCGACGGGACGGAAGAGTTTTCGCGGGGGATACCGACATTTGGAACGCTGATGGGCATCGAAGAAAATGGGGAAATTGTGGCTGGGATGGTGAGCGCGCCGGCGCTGGGGTGCGGAACGCGCTGGTGGGCGTACCGGGGCGAAGGCGCTTATCGCGGGGGAGAGCGGATCCATGTTTCGAGCGTACCGCGACTCGCCGAAGCCATGGTGTTTACAACCGGCACGGGTCCGAGTAAGGACAGCGAAGTTCGAGCCATGATACGGCGGCTGGCCGACGCAGCTAGGAGCAGCCGCGCGCTTGGCGGATTCTGGCAGCACATGCTGGTGGCCGAGGGAGCGATCGAAGTGGCCCTGGACTGGGTGTCGAAACCATGGGACTTAGCGCCGCTCGGCATCATCGTAGAAGAAGCCGGCGGGAAATCCACGACGGTTGGCGGGGAGCGAACCATCTACCAAGGCCGATTCATCAGCAGCAACGGTTTAGTTCACGAAGAGGTTTTAAACCTGTTTCGGTGAGGGGCAGCATGATTCGATTGAAGCGCATCTATGAAGAACCCTCGAAGCAAGATGGATTCCGATTATTGGTGGATCGTTTGTGGCCGCGCGGGCTGACGAAGGAGCGGGCAAAGGTAGACCTGTGGATGAAAGAGATCGCCCCAAGCGATGCGTTGCGCAAGTGGTTTGCACACGATCCGGAGAAATGGACAGAGTTTGCCAAGCGTTACCGCACCGAACTCGCAAAGAAGAAGGACCTTCTCGCAGAGGTGAAGCGGGTTGAAGCCGAGCATGGCACGGTAACGCTTCTCTATGGGCGGCATGATGAAAAACAAAACCAGGCGGTCCTAATCGCCGCGGCACTTAAAGGGAAGAAGTGAGCGAGGGGGCAGAGCTGCGCATTGTTTCCGAGGAAGTATGCGCGTGCCGGAAATGCCCGCGGCTAGTGAAGTACCGCGAAAAAGTAGCGCGAGAAAAGCGGCGCGCGTATCGTGAGTGGAAGTATTGGGGGCAAGGCGTGCCGGGGTTCGGCGATCCGCACGCCAAGCTGTTCATCCTGGGGCTTGCACCAGCCGCGCACGGCGGCAACCGCACGGGACGGGTTTTTACGGGGGATCGCTCCGGGGATTTCCTGTATAAGGCGCTGCACAAGGCGGGATTTGCGAACCAGGCTATTTCTGTGCGACTTGACGATGGCCTGCAACTGCAGAATGCCTATATTGCAGCGGCCGTGCGTTGCGCTCCACCGACGAACAAGCCGCTGCCGGTCGAAATTTTGAATTGCCGGGATTACTTGACGCGCGAACTGGAAATTCTGCGGCCGAAAGCTGTGCTCGCGCTCGGCAAGATTGCATGGGATGCGTATCTTGAGATTTTGAAAGGGGAAGGCAAGGTCAAGTCGCGAGCGGCTTTCCGATTTGCGCACGGCGCGGAAGCGCAACCGCCGGGGGAAGGGCCGCGGCTTTTCGGCGTGTACCACCCGAGCCAGCAGAACACGCAGACGGGGCGCGTTACCGAAAAGATGTATGCCAAGGTTCTCGAGCGAATCCAGCGATTCCTCAATCAGCCTTGAACGCGTTCGACCTTGGGCTGCAATTCTGTGGTGGCGCCCTCCCGTTTCCAAGACCGGTCGAAGACCCTCCATAGCAAGAGAATTGCAATGATGGCACCGTATGTCAGAGGACGGATGACGGCTGATTTGACCAGCCAGTAGTAATGAATCACGCCCGCAATGGCGCTGGCATAAATCAGGCGATGGAGCTGCTGCCAGCGGCGGCCACCGAGGCGGCGAATCCAGCCAGCCGTGGAAGTGATGGCGAGGGGGATCAGCAGAACAAAGGCGGTGAAGCCCACAGTAATAAAACGGCGCTTGGAGACATCCTTCCACATTTCAGCGAGGTCGAAAAATTTGTCAAACCAGATGTAGGTAGTGAAGTGCAGGCAAGCATAGAAAAAAGCGAACAAGCCAAGCATACGGCGGAAGCGGATGAGGTCTGGCAACCGCAGAAGTTTGCGCAGCGGCGAAATCGCCAAGGTCAAGGCCAGAAAGCGCAGCGTCCAATCGCCGGTGGCATGGGTGATGAACTCGAGGGGATTGGCCGTGAGGCCATGGTGAAAAAAGCGCCAGACAAGGGAAACAACGGGAAGTAAACAAAGGGCAAAAACACAAACCTTGGCCCATGTGCTGGTGAGAATGGCTCTCATGAATGCATGCGACGCTCAGTAGTACTTACGCAGGTCCATGCCGGTGTAGAGGCTGGCGACCTGTTCCCCGTAGCCATTAAACATCAGCGTGTCTCGTTTGAAGAATTCGCCCAGGCGGCGTTCTTTGGCCTGGCTCCAACGCGGGTGGTCAACGCTAGGATTTACGTTGGCGTAGAAACCGTATTCTCGCGGAGCGAGGCGATTCCAGGTGGTTGGCGGCTCGCCCTTCACGAAGCGAATCTTCAGCAAGGACTTGGCGCTCTTGAATCCATATTTCCAGGGGATGATCATACGCACGGGCGCGCCATCCTGATTGGCAAGGGTTTCACCATACATGCCGACGCAGAGAAGTGTGAGGGGATTCATCGCTTCATCGAGACGAAGTCCTTCGACATAGGGGAACTCGATGCCCGTAAATCTTGCCTCGGGCATTTGCTGGCTATTAAAATAGGATTCAAAGGCGACGTATTTCGCTTTGGGCGTGGGTTCAACGAGTTTGGCGAGTTCGCTGAACGAAAAACCAATCCAAGGCACAACGATGGACCAGGCCTCGACGCAGCGATGGCGGTAGATGCGTTCTTCCAGAGGAGCAATCTGGATAATCTCCTCGACAGTCATTTTTCGCGGTTTGGCGACCTCTCCTTCGATGGAGACGGACCAGGGAGAAGTCTTGAAATTCCTGGCGTTCTTGGCAGGATCAGTTTTATCGAGGCCAAACTCGTAGAAGTTGTTGTAGTGAGTGACGTCTTCGAAGGAGTTTTCTTTCTCCGTTGTGCTGTAGGGGCTTTTGGTCACGTTGGCGAATTTCGTCCCGGCGTAAGCGTGCTCGCGCGGCGCGGCCAGTTCCCAGAGACGCGGGCCGGCGAAGCTAGCCGCACCAGCGAACCCCAGGCCACGAAGGAATTTGCGGCGGTCGAGGTAGACGGACTTGGGGGTCACATCGGCATAAGTTAAATCGGGTGTCTTGCGGATTAACATTTACCCTGCTCCCAGCCTTGTTGGGCGATCAGCCACACACACTATGATAAGACGATTCGTCGCGAAGGTGGGGGGAAGTAGCCCGCACCCGCTCGTTCCATGAGAGCGTAGAACCTTGAAATAGTTACGGGCCATTGTGAACAATTCGGCCTAACCAAAGGTTGGATTCGTGCGTAGTCAAGGCGTTGGCGCGCAGGCACGAGAAACTGGATAATCCGGATTTGGTTCCGGGTTTCGATGGAAGGAAGGCAGAATGGCCGACATAAAACACATGATCACGATTGCGGCCCCTCCGGAGGGGATACACCCACTCATCTCGACAGGGGCGGGACTCGCCAAATGGTGGGCCGAAGATGTGACAGGGGACGCAGTAAAGAAGGTGCTGAACCTAGGATTTTTTGATCGCGCGACGGTCTACCAATTGAAGCTCCTGAGCAATGATGCTTTGCTTGAGGTCGACTGGCACTGCGGTTCGGGCAACGAGTGGAAAGGTACCCGATTGCTCTTTCAGCTGGCAGGACAGAAGGAACAAACCATTCTTCGATTTACACACGCCTACTGGCAAGCCGAGACCGATTACTTCTTGTCCTGCAACACGACCTGGGGCGCACTGATGTTTCGATTGAAGGCGGCGGCCGAAGGCAAATCCCCGGGACCCCTATTCACAAAGTCTGGTGTGGGATACTGACGCGGTCGAAGGCTGCAGGATGCAAACCCTGTGCGCTCATCCACATCAGGTGCCATCTTTTTCTGGCGGGGTTAGAGGAATAGTCTGGCGGAGAAGGAAGTGTAGCCTGATTTATCAACCGCTATCTCCTTCATTTTCAGGCACTTGATTATTGAGATGACCTGGATTCCCTGGCCTTTCGCGTGCGCTAGTCAATGGAAGCAAGCGCAAAGGGGAGAAGCGAATGGCAAGGAGAAAAACGAGAGTCTATTGGCTGGGGACAGCTGGATTGGGGGGAGTACTGATTTTCGCGGTGGGCGTGTCTGCGCAAGAAGCGCGCGAGGAACCGCCAGCAGGGATGCCAGCAGCGAATCAAGGCGCGGCCATTGCTCGATCTGCCGACGGAATGAGGCACGGGCTGCCACTGGAGGTGTTTGCCGTAGTGCCAGGGACGAGAGTCATCGTGCAATTGGAGCAAGGATTGAACTCGAAGGAGCTGCACCAGAATGAAGCGTTTCGTGTGCGCACGCTAGAGCCGCTAGAGGCGGGCCAGGGGATTTTTCTGCCATCGGGTGCCGCGATCACGGGACATGTTAGTCGTGTCGAGCCAGCAGGAATGACAGGGCGGGCAAAGATCTGGCTGACATTTGACCAGATTCACACGAAGTTTGGGAGTCTGCCGATTGTGGCCGAGGTCGTCTCTGTGCCAGGGGACCACAGCATCCGGTCCGGTCCGACGCAGGAAGGGGTAATCGAAGGGCGCGCGGGCACGCAGAAAGACGCAGCGCAGGCCGCAGCCGCAGGTGCTGCCATGGGCGCGGTGAAGGGTGTGAAAGAGAAGAACAAGAAAGAGGCGGCCGAGGGTGCGGCGCTGGGGGCGCTGGAGGCTTACTTGATGGAAGCGGGCCGGGGACAGGAACTTGATTTGCCGAAAGGGGCAAAGCTGGAATTGGAGCTGGAGCGGACGCTGTATCTAGTGAAGGAATAGCGGAACAGTGATGCTGGGAAGGGGCGATGACGTCAAAGCTATGAAAGAGAACGATCAAACGCTTGGTTGACGCGAGCATTGCGCATGGGCCTCGCGGCGCTGGTGTTTGCATCGAGCATGCCTGCGGAGGAAAAGGTAAAGACGTCGTGGTCGGTCGACCTCACTCCGTACGGCTTAAGAAAACAAGCATCCGTGTGGGAGAGCCATCCGATCTTCTCAAGGGTTGCCCCTGCCGCAAGCTCAAGCCGCATTGCACTCGCCTTGGGACACCAGGCGGCCAGCACCGCGGCTGGTACGCGGGAAGGCGGCGGACGGGTGCCATGGGAGGTAGAGCTGTTCCTCGGTCGGGCATGATTTCCAAGGCTTGCATCTCTGCCTTAATCTCTTTCGCTTCCTGGTACAGCAATTCTCGCTCCAGCACGTCCACGAGGATGCCTTTGCGGTTTTTGGGGCACCACACCAGGTGGTACTGCAACGAGAACACCGACCCAGCGTTGATTCTGTAGCGGTTATCAACCATAAAGGTCAGTCAGGCACACTGTTCTATATCTATCACGTATCTAATTTAGGAGCAGACCGATTCCCCTGCCAGCCAAAACAGGCACTCCCCTCGGTCTGAAAACTTATGGATTTGGAGTTCTCGAAGAAAAAGTCGGTGCCAGTTCCGCCTGAAATTCGAGAGTCCAACACTGGGCACACCGTTCTCGTCCGGAATTTCGGCCCGGATGGATTTCGGTACTCCATTCTATTCGCCGGCTCGCTCGCGGCTGAAATGAAGTGGAAGGAAGGCGCAGAAGTGACAGTCCCTTCGATCGTCGCTATCTCTGATCAGCAGATGATCGGCTCTGCCAGGAACCGGAGCAAAGGCAGCGGCCAGCCGTATAAATGGGATGTCAGTTATTCTGTGAAAAGACTTGATGGGGAGTGGACAAAGCTTCCGAACAGTGAATCCGGAATGCTCGGTGAAGAAGGCAAGACTTTTGCCCCAAATGCGTTTCTGAATGATCATGAGGTCGTCGGTCAAGAGCCGCTGCGAATTGCCCTGGTGCATGGAGAAAACCTTAGAGTAGTTTCAGTCAATTGCGGGCGATCCCTTGTCAATCCATCCGCCGTTCACTGAGTAAAGGTCGTTGCTGTAGGCAGTAAAGGACCCTAAGACCAAGGGCCTGAGGTTGAACTCGCCCGTTTAACTCCTAGCGTGGAGCCGTGTTAGTTTCCAAGCTTCAGGGGCTAAAGCCGGCACTTTCCAAGATGTGTTCGGCGCGGCTCGAGCCGAGTCCTCCTGAAAGCCCTATCCTCAAGAGTTTCCCCGAGAACCAACCCGACGGGCCGGTAAAAGTTTGGCGCGGTGCTTGGCAAAGCGGGAAGGGGCTTGTTACAGTCGAAGCAAGCACCCGAAGTCCCGGCCATCGAGGTGTGTTGGAAGCGAGGCGAGGGCGCATGCCAGAAGAGACACGAGCGGTACGCACGGTGGAAACCGGTGAACGGAAAGACCGAGTGCTGATTGTCGAGGACGAGGACAACGCGCGAAGAGGGTACGAGCAACTCCTGCAGCGGTGGGGCTATGACGTGCTGGGCGTGGGCAGCGCGGAAGAGGCTCTGGCGAAGTTCAACAATTTCCAGCCGGATACGTTGATTGCCGATGTCGAATTACCAGGAATGAACGGGCTGGATCTGCTGCAACAATTGGGCGAAGACCTGCATGAGGTGCCTGCCATCATCATTACGGGAAAAGGCAGCGAGGAGCGCGCGGTGGCGGCCATCGAATCGGGCGCGTTCTGGTACATCGAAAAACCCCTGAAGGGGCCGGTGCTGCGCGCGCTTTTGGACCGCGCTTTGAGCAAAGCACGCGACGCGAAGAACCTGGTGGTCCTGCAGAGGCAGTTGCGGGAAGCCGGGCGGCTGGGCGAGCTCGTGGGCGGCTCGAAGCCGATGCAGGAAGTGATGCGCATCGTTGAGATGGCCGCGCCAAGCAGTGCGTCGGTGCTGATCACGGGAGAAACCGGCTCGGGCAAGGAGATTGTGGCGCGGACGATTCATAAATTGTCGCCACGGGCCACCGGAGCTTTCGTGGCCATCAACTGTTCCGCCATTCCCGAAACGCTGATGGAAAGCGAAATATTCGGGCACGAGCGGGGAGCGTTTACGGGAGCCGCAGAGCGCCGCATCGGCTGTTTTGAGTTAGCCGACGGGGGCACATTGCTGCTGGACGAAATTGGCGAAA
>Ga0307471_100000038_pt1 | contig 60409 bp, 42 predicted proteins | sample atmos_gasesAM3C__2_FD_204566 | JGI IMG/M metagenome (GOLD analysis project Ga0307471, IMG submission 204566) | Hardwood forest soil microbial communities from Morgan-Monroe State Forest, Indiana, United States - atmos_gasesAM3C_515 | ecosystem: Environmental > Terrestrial > Soil > Temperate... | reverse complement strand
TGGGATCCGACAGGTATTTGTAGAAAAACCCGCCACCGATCATCCCGAAGGGTTTCAAGTAGTGTTCAAAGAGCAAGTCCACATTGTCGGCGTGCTCGGCTTTCAGATTGGGGAGACAGTGCTGTTGTTCGCACCGCCGACTGTTACAACCAAGGCTTGCGCAATGTCCTGCGGTCCACCCGTGTTCCAACTGACCGTGCGAAGATTCGTTCCTTCGATTCGCAATGATCTTTTTGTGACTCGACTTCCATTTTCACGTCAAGGGTCAGAGATTGCCCGCTGTGACGTCGATCGCTTTCGCGAACAGGGCGAAACCAATGTAAGTCACCGTAATCGTGTATTTTCCTGGTGTCAGATTGTTGACGTAGTACGCGCTTGTGTATTCGACACCACAACTATTCGGCCAGGCTGCAACTCAATCTGCGCGCCTTTCAGCACTCCCCCGGAACTGTCAGTGATGTGGCCAAGAACGGAACCTCTGTCACTCTGCGCCGGCGTGCTTCGTGTAATGGCCGAGACCGTGAACAAGAGAAGAATCGAAAGCAATATACGTTTTCTGTACATGTGTGGTCCCTCCACCGGAAGGCAATCTAGAACTACTGTTCCTGTTTTCGACTTACGTTTCTTCCCGATTTGCTGGAATCGGGTGTTCCTTCGAGTGCAACGTGCTCGGAACTCGTTACAGATGGCTGGGGTGTTGCAGCATTCCTTCTAGTTACAGCTTTCATCGGGAACCGACACGAAAGCATCATTCTCGTGTCTCAAGATAGATTCAGGTCCGAATGAACCAGGTGCCCGACAACCACGCAATGGATGTCAGTCAGCCACGGAGGTGATTTCTGCCGGATGAATGGAAAGTAAGAAGACATTAAAAAACGCGGGAGATCTGTTCAGGCAGGCCATTCACGAATATGCGGAACAATGTGAATAGCAGTTAACGAAGCGGCTAAGAAGTGGATTTAATGTGTTTTCACTCCGGACACCACGGGAGGTGCTGGAATAATGACCGAGTCTGGCTGGGACCAGGTTTCCTTGTCACCATTGAGCTCCAGTTTATTCATGGTGATTTCAACACGGTTGTCGTGCACCTTGACGAGCAGATAGTGATAATTAATGCCCGCGTCCTTATAGAGGTCGTCTGGCGCTCGCGGGATTAGATAGGCATGAGCGCCACCGCCGCCAGTTACGAAGTACGTAATGCCACCATGTTCGTGGCGCTCATAATTGTGCACATGCCCGCTGAAAACAATAATGCGGGCGTGCATGTGCTGCTGGCGGGTCTCCAGCATCTTCGCAAGAGCTTGTTCGGAAGGTCGCGCCGAGTGCCCACCGCCGTACTTCTTCTCATCCGAGGAACTCGTGTAGGGCGGGTGGTGCAGCACCAGGAACACAAAATCCACGGCAGCGGGAAGAGCATCGAGTTGTTCGCGAAGCCATTCTCCCTGCATACCGTTTATTTCGTCTAATGCGCTGTCGAGAACAAGCATCAGGCAATTGCCCATGCGCAAGGAATAAAAGCGGCTGTTCTCCAATTGGGGAAAGCGGGCGAAGTAGTTTGCCAACGCGGTCTTCTCGCCACCTTTCAGGTCATGATTGCCAATTGCCGGGTATGCGGGAATACTGTGTTCGCGCCAGCTATCCGTTTCTGCGTCCCATACCTCCCAGTCTTTTACATTTTCCCCGAGGTAAACGATGTCCCCACCGATGGAGACAAACGCAGGATGTTCCCGGTCAATGGCAGCCACCAGGGCCTGCCGCGCTTTGGCATTTGCAACTTCCCGGTCCAAGGGATCATGAAATCGCGTGTCGCCAAAAGCCACAAAGCGAAACTCCGCTGGAACCTTCAATTCCAATGCCACGTGGTTGGTGACAGGGGCGAGGTTCTCGTGCTTGCGAATCCCGAACCAGGAGAACCCGACAACGGCCGTGGCTAGGACCGCGAACAAAGATCGCTGTAAATTAGCAGTGGGCATGACGCGAATAGAGTAACGCCATCAGGTGAATCGCGGGTTAATATCCTTCTCTTGGCTGCCTCCTGTGAACTCAAGTTCAAATCCACTCGCCCCGGCCACCTCAATCCGCGTGAATCAAGGGACAGTAATTACAATTTTTCCCACCTGCGCATTGGATTCGAGATATTTGTAGGCCTCCACAGTCTGCGCGAACGGAAATGTCCTTGCGACCTTTGGACGGAACCGTCCATCCGCCAAACGGTCGTAGATATACTTCTTGGCCGCCGGCAGCTTCTCCGGATTGCGCGTGACCTCCATCAAGGAATAACCACGAATGCTTAGCCCTTTAGTAAGTGCCGCAAACAGCGGGAAGGGCGTGGGCTGCATCGAAAGCAGGCCATACTGAAAGACAATCCCGCCTGGGGCAGCAGCCTCGGCCAGCTTTTCCAGAAACGGCCCAGCAACCGGATCAAAGATCACGCGCGCACCCTTGCCGCCGGTGATCTCCTTTACCCGCGCCACGATGTCCTCTTCCTCAGTGGCGATCACGTGGTCCGCACCCAGAGACAGCAGCTCAGATTTCTTGTTGCTCTTGCGTGTCGTCGCAATTGAAATAGCACTCTCAGCCTTGGCAGTCTCTATAGCAGCAATTCCTACACTGCTCGACGCGGCTGAGATCACCACAAAATCGCCTTTGGCCAGTTGCGCAATCGCAATCAACGCCCCATACGCCGTCACATACTGCATCCAGGCCGCTGCACCTTCCCCAGGGGAGAGCTTCGCAGGATATTCCCCCAGAGCGGCAGCCGGAGCAATTACCACTTCGCCCAACATGGCATAGTCGTTCATGGAGAACGATGGAATAATCGCCACCCGTTTGCCTTCCCAGTTCTTGCTCACATCGGGGCCAACCGCTTCCACCACGCCCGCCGCTTCATAGCCAACGCCAGCAGGCAGCTTCGGCGGCTCGATGTACTGGCCACGGATGAACATCGATTCCGCCCGGTTCAAACCTACAGCCTGCACCTTTAAGCGCACCTCGCCCTTACCTGGTTGCTTTGGCGTCTCCTCTTCAATCCTAAGAACCTCGGGTCCGCCGACCTCATGAAAACGAACCATCTTTGGCATGCGCGTTCACCCTAATAATTGATTTACGATCAGTTGCGGAGGATTGGGCCGAAGTGTTGGAATGCCACAAAGATCCTAAGAAGCGCGTGCTCCTTCACAGGGACCTATTGCCTGATAATCGCGTTCCATCAAATGGTAATCACCTGGAGTGCGCGATGGGTCATCCAGAAGGATGCTTCAGGATATCCGCCAGAGCATGCAAGCGTGCCGAGTCAGCCGAACTTTTCGCCGAGGCAGCGCTCTTTTCCAAGGACGGTGCCATCTTCTTCAACTTTGTCACCTTGCCCTTGTTCATGTGTGAACTCTCTGCGTCTTGGATCGCCTTCTGCAGGGCTGCGATTCGGTCTGCCGGCAAAGCCTGCGATCGCGACAACTGGTCCACATACGCCTTCGCCACGACCAGCTGTGCAGGCCACTCGATTTTTTCTTGGTTCTGTACATTCAGGTCAGGCACGCGAACCGTCTTCGCCGCGTCGATTTCGTTCTGGGTCAGGAACTTGGTCGGGGTAAGTTCAAAGACGTCCAGGCCGCGCGCAATCTCCGAACCGTAAATGAAGCCGTTGTACCAATAGGCCGACCAGTCGCCGCCGAGCACCAGAATCTTGGGATCAATTGGCCCGCGGTCGAAGTAGGCAATCTCGAATGGGTGCGCCGCGTCAGTGAAATCCATAACGGAGATGCCGCCTTGGTACCAGGCCTGCACTTCGATATCGCGGCCGGGCACGGGGATCAGCGATCCGTTGTGCGCCACACAGTTCTCCGTGTCACCCTGCGCTGCCGGCAGCTTGTAATAGCTCGCCATGCTCAGCTTGTCGTCCTTCAGAAGGAAGATCGCATCCGCGCCCCACTTGTTCGGGTCGTTCGGACGGCACCGCGCCCCGAGGCCGCCGCCCCACTCGTCGGTAAAGACGACTTTGGTCCCATCATTCGAGAAGGAAGCCGAGTGCCAGTAGGAGTAGTTGGGATCGTTCACCGCATCCAGACGTTTCGGATGTACCGGGTCCTTGATGTCGAGCAGAATTCCGTTTCCGGAGCACGCGCCGGCCGCCAGCCCAATCGCCGAGTACACGGTGATGTCGTGGCACTGGTCTGTGTCCTTCGGCTTCTCCTGTCCCTTGCCATGGCTGCCGCCGCTGCTCAGGCCGTTCAGCGCGCCCGTCCGTGCATCGATAAATACTCGGGGGCTGGCCACCACTTTCGCGTCTTGCGGCGCAGCCACTGGAACCTTGATCACTTCGATACGAAACAGGGCCGTATTCGGGTCCTTGTCCGGCTTTTCACCGGAGCACTCAGCGAGTTCCTCGGCTTGGCGTACAAAGGATGTGCCTGAGACGTAGATATAAACATTGTCTTTGTCATTCGGACCCAGCACCAGTGTGTGGGTATGCGATCCGCGGCACGTCTGCACCGCTGCGACTTGCTTCGGGTTCCTGATGTCTGCAATGTCGAAGATCCTCACGCCGCGGAAACGGTCCTTTTGCGCAGCGGGCAAGCGGCGTTTTTTTTCTTCCCCTGCTGGCGGCGGGGGCTCGGGAGGAAAGCCTTGCGTGCCGCAATCCAAGCGTCCATTGGGCATCTCTACCGACATGAACAGTAGGTTCTTGTACACCGACACGTCACCCTGACCGCCCGGGCACACCATCGAAGTCAGCAATGTGGTGTTTGCCGGATTGGCGATGTCAAAGATATTCACGCCATAAAAATTCCCCTGGAACAGATAATTGCCTTGGAACGCCATGTCCGAGTTTCCGAAAGCAAGCTGCGCGATCACCAACTGGATCGGTTTGGGAATTTTCGCCGTGTTGTTGATGCCGAGTTGGCCAATCGTCGTCTGTACTTTTGGATCATCGGGATCTGTAGCCCCGAGTTGAAATGCGTCAGGCTTCTTGAGCTGCAGAACGTGCTTGATGCCTTCCGATGCTTCGCCCGCGTCATAGAGCCCCGGCGTCAACTTGGCGCGGGGATCGTTCACATCTGACCCCGTCATTCCTGGTGGCAGTGTCGGTGCCGGCTCCGGCACAAAGGGATTCCGCTCTTCTTCCTCGGCTTCCTTGGCGGGTGGCGTCGGTGCCGGCGCCTGCGCCCGCACCCCGCTCAGTCCCCACGTTAAAAGAATCGCGGCACCCGCTAAACGAAAAGCAACTCGGAGCGATCGGTTCATCATTTGTCCTCTTGCGGTTTTTTCTCCAACATAGACTGCATAATCTTGATCTCGGCGCGTTGCGTATTGTCCGCATCGGTAGCGAAGTTGAACAGGTCGGCATCCTGCCCCGCGCCCGCTGTGTCGAACAGATCCTTCACCATAGTCAACGCGCCATTGTGGTGCTGAATCATCCCCGTCAAAAATAAACGATCGAATTCGGCACCCTTCGCCTTCCGCAGGGCCTCCATCTGCTCCGGCGTAAGCATGCCGGGCATAAGAGTCATCGGTTGGCGCGACATATCCATGTCCGGCATTCCCGGCATCGCCATGGAAAGCGGTTCTCCGCGAGCCGCCAGCCAACGCTGCATGAACTTGATTTCGTCCGATTGCGAGCTGCTGATTCGCGCGCCCAGCGACCGCAGGTCCTTGTTATCCGTATGCGAGGGAATCAGCGCCGTCATCTCCACTGCTTGCGAATGATGCATGATCATGCCCTGCATGAACTCCACGTCCGCTTGCGACCGTGGCGGCAGTACGGCCTTCGTCGACGGCGGCAGCGTCCTGGTCGGCTTGCCCGGAGCGCCCGGCTGCACCACAACAGGCGCCGCGGGATTAGTCTGCTGTGCGCGCACAGGGGAGGACATGAAACCTGTGGGAGCGCTCGCGGCGAGCAGCATGCCACAGAGCATCGCAGATGCTCTTACTGGGTGGAGGTTGCGCTTGCGACAAATGCGGCAAAGCTTCCACTTCGATGGATGACTAAACATTTGAGCGGGCCGAGTTTTTCGTGACCAGCGCGAGTTGTTGTGCAAGTTTCAATGAAAGAGTTTATAACAGATGGCCGGACTGAGGGGACCGGCTTTTTTAGACCAGCTCCAGAGTGAGTTTTCGGCTGTCTGTAATTCCAAAGGAATTCCGAGACTGAGTGAAGAGCCACTGTCGAGAAAAAGCTGGATCCAGCGACCAGATGATTCACCAGGGCTTAGCCCGCAATTTAGAGTTTTGTTCGCTTCTTTCTATCGCAAGGCACAGGGAGTGGCCTGGTTCTCAAGCTGGTGCAAGAAAAGAGTAGCTTCAGGAAAATCCGGATTGAATTGCAGAACACGGCGCAGCGCAAGCTTCGCTTCTTCAGCATTGCCGAGATTGCAGCTGAGCTCGGCGATGTTCATGCCGATGGAACTGCGCCAGGGCGCGCGTTGAAATGCTCCCTTCCAGAGCGCCAGCGCCCGCTCGATGGAACCGGACTGCGCTTCGAGCACACCCAGGTTTACGGCTGCATCGATATTCAGCGGCTCGACCCGCAAGGCTGCGTCATAGAGCTCTTTCGCATGCTGCGTGCGTTTGTGAAGCAGCTCGCGATAGGCGTACGCACTCAGGATCGTAGCGTCCAGTGGATACTCTTTAGCCGCCTGGGGGAGAAGCTTTTCCTCCTCGGCGGTCGCGAAATCCTTCCCCGCTTCCGCGAGAGCCAGCCAACCTAACACCAAGTCTCTGTCGGTCGGCGGACCCGCCCGCAGAGGGAATCGCTCAAGGCGGGGCTTCGGAACAACCGTGAAAGGTGCCGGTGAAATGTTCAGGCTCGGCTGTTTTAGGATGCGATGATCGGTGGCCTGTGTGTGGGCTACATCGCTGCTTACAAGCTTCGGCATGTGACACGAAGTGCAATCGGGATGCTTGGAATTATGTTTTTTGCCAAATCGTTCGCCATGACATGCCAAACATTTCGCCCGGTAATAATCCTCGCGCTCAGAAGACTCCGGAGAGCGATGAGGGTCATGACATGTCGTGCAGTGCAAGGCGTCACCGGATTTCAGCTCGCAGACGCTTTGGGCCAGCGCTTCAAATTGACTGACGGCGCGGGGGTTGGCTTGTCGCTCCGTCGAGAGAACCAGGTAGTGGACGTAAGCGGAAAGATCTTCACCCGGCTTGAAATCGTAAATGTGCTTGCCGGGCTGCTCGATGGCGACACTTCCCTCCAGGTGGCATTGCATGCAAATGGCATCGCGTTGTGCCGGGGCGAGTTTCGCCGGGTTCAGGATATTTCCCTTGCTCGTGGTGTGAGCCTCCGAGGGGCCGTGGCATCTTTCACAGGAGATTCCCTGCTGCGAGAAAAGAGGCGCCGGATATTTGTTCTCGGTTCCCGGTGCGGGCGGGTGAAAACCGCTGGTGTGGCAGTCCAAGCAGGATACGCTAGCCGGCAGATTCAGCGGCATACGCTTTGCTGAGCCGTAGGCGGGCGTCATGTCCCACAATTTGTTCTGCGCGTACCAATTGACAGGCGCTTCGAAAGTGTAGCCGTCTTCCGAAAAGAGATAGGTGCGTCCGCGCTGGCCGGAGCCGACGAAATAGAGCAACTCCCGCTTTCCTTCGAGGGATTCGCCGGCTTCGCGATCGAAACTGAGCCAGACTTTGCCATTATCCTGGTAGATGCGGTAATGGACGAGGGATGCGGAATGCGTGAAATCTCCTGGAATCAGCGCCTGAAGCGCGGCGCCGCTGGCCCCGGCCATGGCGGTTTCAGCATAACTTCGAACAATTTCTGTGTGACACACGACGCAGTTTTGCCCGGGAGGAATTGAAAGGCTGCTCTCCGCTTTAGTTTCCGGAGGCTTGCCTGGATTTTGAGCTTGGCTCGTACACGTGGTGGCAAAAAGAAGTGAAAAAATGGTCAGGGCGGAAATGGGCAAGAATTGCTCAAGTGTACGAAGCCGTCGCATAATCGCTTTGCGTGTGAATTGTAGTCTGCGCTCCTTGGCGCAATCCTGCAACCAAGGGTATGGATGGCTGTGACACTTTGCCGCTCTGCTTTCTGTACCGAGGATCCGCGAGATTAAGCTTGCTTCTGAGGTGCTGCGGGAATCGAGTGCTTGCCGGGGAGTTCCAAAAAAAGAGGAGCTCTTGCGAGCTCCCCTTTTTCGTTTGGGGTGTTTGGGGCGTTCAGAAATTGAGCTTCAGGCCGAACTGAATCGCTCGCATCTGCGAGCCGTAAGCGATGTTGGTGATACTCCCGCCATTGCCGCAATCCACGCAGCCATTGGGGAGGTCCAAGTTGACACGGTTCAAGACATTAAAGAACTGCGTCTGGAATTGGAGATAAGTCTTCTCCGTGATGTTGAAGTTCTTGAACACGGCCAAGTCAATGTTGAAGAACTGAGGGCCACGACCCGAGTTCCGGCCGACATTTCCAAAGCTATCGCAGCCAGGTTGGACCCAGGATCCTCCAGTCAAGGGTGTACCCCCGAAACAGACAGCACCAGGGGCGCCCACCGTCGTGCCACTGGGTGACAGTGAGGTAGGCGAGAGCTGGAACCAATACCCGGCGCTCTTGGGGCTGCCAGAATGAGTTCCGCCGAGAACTGGCCCATTCACGCTGGGCCGACACGGCCCGTTATCGATTTCAGCGCCACAACTGTTCAAGGCATAGTTGAAGGGTAGACCGCTGGAGTAGTTGACTACCGAATTCATTGACCATCCGCCGATCAGGAAATTCAGGGCGTGTCCCGCATCCGCACCCCACTTCTTCCCTTTCCCGAAGGGTAGCTGATAGACCTCGCTCAGAATGAAGACGTTGTTGCGGTAGTCGCTACTCGGGCCGTAACCAATCCTCGGATCAATGTTGTAATAGTTGTTGTTGTCAAAATTTGAGGCATGTTGAAACGTGTAACTGCTATTTACAGAAAGGCCTTGGGAGAAGCGCTTTTCAACCGTGATCTGCAAAGCATTGTAGTTGCTGTTGGCGTTGTTCCCCGCATAGTTGAGTCCTTGCGTCCAGCCATACAGCAGGTAGTAAGGCTTGCGATTGTTTTGAGGCTGCCCGGTGGCCCCGCAGGTAGCCGGATCGGGCACAGTGTAGGAGCCCGTCGCGTACTTGCAGCCCGGGATATACCCGACCTCTGTTTGGTTATTGGGGTTGTAGGCCGGGTTGTCCCCGACGAACGTGTGGCTCCCGTGGTTTCCGACGTAGGCGACCGAGGCGGTAATGGTGCTGGTTACCTGGCGCTGCACCGTTGCGTTCCAGGCATCTACGGCTGGCAGAACGTTGTTGAAGGGCCTAGCGTTCCCACCGATGTTATCCGGTTGCAAGGCCCGGCCATTCGCGCCGACACACTGCGCGCTGTTGGGAATGAACCCCCCGCCCGGCTGGATGCCGGAGGGGTCAGTGATGGGATTGCAGTTGCTGGTGGCAAGAGTCCCTCCGAGCGCCGTGGCAGGATTAAACAGCGCAGGTCCCTGAGAAAGCATAAAAGCGACATTACCGGTGCCTGGGTTCAGCGATTGCTGGCCCAGCACAGGCAAGTTTTGGGTAATAAAGTGACCAAAGATGGAACCGAACACGCCGATGTCGTAGCTGCGACCGTAGCCCAGCCGGACGACAGTTTTCGAATTTGCTTGATAGGCGATTCCGATGCGAGGAGCGAAGTGAGTATAGGACGTGCTCGTGTTGCCGCGCAAATTGACACCTTGCTCTCCGGCAACGCGCACTTCGCCGGTGCCCAGGTCAACCCAACCGCCCAGATTCTGGCCCAAAGCGGCCTCGGGGATGTAAAGTTCCCAGCGCAAGCCCAGGTTCAGTGTAAGCTTGGGAGAAACGCGCCACGTGTCTTGGCCGTAGAAAAACAGGCGCGGCTGCGTTTCTGTAGCATTCGTGGAGAGGCTGACATAGCGCTGAAATTGGCTGGCAGCGCCTAACAAGTAGCCAGCGAAACCGATACCCCCTGTATTGCCGGGGCCTGCGGTGATGTCGTCATTGAATTGGACTTGGCCCGCGCGGTGCGCGTCACTGGGCACGCGGAGGTTATGGGCATAACGAATGTCGGCCCCAAACTTGATTTGATGATTGCCTTTGATTTTTGTCCAGTTATTCACAACCTGGTATTGATATTCCTGCTCCCTCAGCGGGCAGTTGCAGTGGCCTTCGGATTGATAGCCCAAGGCGTAACCAAACGCAAAAAGGGTACTGTTGGGGTAAAAGATGCCAAAATAAGGCATACCGGATGTGTAAGTTTTGTCAGCCAGATTTAACCCAGCCGCTCCAGCGTCTAGGGCAGGCGTGGTGCCAAACCCGCCTTGAGTCACATTGACATCGTATTTGAACCACCCAAAGCGAACGTCCGTCAGGAACGTGGGGTTGAGAGTGTAACTCACCCCCGCGGCTATGCTCTGATTCTTGACATTGGAACTTCCGGCGAAGTCACCTTGAGATGGATCGGACGGGATAGCCCGGCCACCGGCTTCTGTACCGAACAAACCCGGTCCACCTCTGAGGTACTTCTGGTAACTGTAACGGCCGAAGATCTGCATCTTTACTGTAGCGGTGTAGTCGCCGCGCACATCAAAGTTGTCCGCATTGAGGACGTTGTTGCCGGCACCGAAGAAATTTGGATTTAGGCCCGTGCCAGACGCTCCCACGGGAATCCACTTGTTCAATAGGGCTTGCGCAGCAAGCGTTGAAAGCGCAGGAGAAGAGGTGTCCCCCGGCGCTGGGTTCAGTCGAGATGCAGGAATGATATTTCCCGGGAACTGTGTCCGTTGATCCAGGGGCAGTACGATGGGATTACCGTTGGCATTCAACACAAGGGTCTGGTGTGTCGCGTCGGTTGTTTCGAATGGGTCGTAGATCGGATTTCCTGGCAAGAGGGCGCTGAAATTACCGCTACGCTCCGCAGCAGTTGGGATCCTCTCCTGGCCGGAACCGCCGATGTGGCTGCGCGTGCCTTGATAGTCACCAAAAATAAAAATCTTGTCTTTCTTGATCGGACCACCGACCGCGCCTCCGAACTGGTTCCAGTTGCCGCTAGGAATGCCCCCTTGAGTCGGTGGAGGAGCCTGGGTAAAAGGATTGCGAGCGAAGTTGGAATTGGAGCGCTGAAAGTCGAAAACGGAGCCGCTCCAAACATTCGTGCCAGACTTCGTTTGCGTGGTCATGATGACGCCAATGGCTTTGCCATACTCGGCGTCATAGTCCTGAGAAGTGACTTTTACTTCATTGACGGCCTCGAGGTTCGGGTTAATAACGATAATGCCCAAGATGGCGTCTTGGTTGTCCGTGCCGTCGAGCTCAAAACCTGTACCTGCAAAGTGCTGGCCTTGAGTCATAATCTGCTGCGAGCCTTGGGGGTTTTCGCTGGCAGCATGGTTCCAGCCATTCATGCGCTGATTCCCCGGGGTTAGCAACTGGAGGGACGTAAAGTTGCGGTTATAGATGGGCAGACTCTCCACGGTTTGGGATTGGAACGTGGTGGCTACGTCGGACTTGTCCGTTTGGAGCTGTGGGACTTCACCGGTTACTTCGATAGATTGAGTCACAGCCCCGACTTGGAGTTGCGCATCAATGCGAACCGTGGCGTCAACCCCCACTTGAACACTCGGAACGTCGTAAGCCTTGAAGCCTGGCGCTTCGACGTGAATCTTGTACGGATCCGGGATGAGGTGCGTAACCGTGAAGTTGCCGCTCTCGTTTGTCTCTACCTCTTGAACGCTTGCCTTGGCAAGACTCGTAATTGTGACCTTCGCTCCAGCAACAGCCGCACCTTGTGCGTCCGTAACCACCCCGGCGATGGAGCCGTAAACAGCTTGCGCGGAAATCCGTGTGGCGGTAACCCCGAGAATGAAGAAAAAAGCGAGGAAAAACCCAACTAGTGAGCGACTTCTCATTCCACCCCTCCTGAAAAACTCTCGACTAGGTTCGTGTCAGCACCGCTGCTACACAGCACCACGAAGTTCGGCGGATCGATATGGACGCGACCGAAATAGTGCCTGGCAAGTTAAATGTGGAGGGATAAAAACAGAAACACGAGCCGACGAGAAACCTCCCCTTCGCGTCACGACTGCCCCCCAGCACAAACCTTGCTCACTCGCCTCGAACGACTGTGTCCTGTAAGGATGAATCGACAATGGGTAGATTACACCCCACGCTGTCGTGCACCGGTGGTATCCGGGTGCAGAACAGGACACTCCGAGTGGAAAATGTGATGCGAGTTATCCAACTTTTTGCAGGTGGGTGCAAGTTTCCGCACGTTTGATACGGTTACATTGAATAAATCTTGGCCTTGCACGGACTTGAGCGACTTGATAGGCTCCCTGTTACATCGAGGTGACAGGAGCTCACTTGCTGGATCGGGTCCAGTTTCAAGCCGAAATTGACCGGCTCGTGGCTAGCCATTCCCTTCACGGGTCAGAATCCTTGTGCAAGCTGCTGAAGTACCTGGCCCGCCAGGCGCTGGAACACCCGGGCGTCCCCGTCAAGGAATATCAGATTGCGACAGAAGTATTTGGCAGGCAGGCAGACTTCGATCCACAACTGGATTCCATGGTTCGCGTGCAAGCCGGAAGGCTGCGTGCGAAACTTGCCGAATACTACAACACGGAGGGCGCGTCGGACCCGTTCATCGTGGAGCTACCAAAGGGCAGTTATGCGGTAGCGTTCCATGATCGAACCAACCTCTTCGGCGAAGTCGGAAATCACTCGGAAGCCAAGGGCTTCGCGAGAGGGGTGGAGAATGGGCGCCCGAAGCAGCTGCTGATTTCACTGCTCAGTGTGGCGTTGCTCGCAGCTGTCGTAGCCATCGGATGGCTGCTCCTCCAGCGGAAGGATCAAGCGATCCGGGCTTCCGACCCGGCTGCGGTCGCACCGGCACCTTTTCGAATTTTCTGGAAAGGGTTTGCGACGGGGCAAGGGGAGCCGTGGGTGATTTTCAGTAACGCGGCATTCGTAGGCCGACCGGACACAGGGATGCGGTATTACAATGCCGCGAAAGATGGCCAAGCACCCATTCTCGATCACTACACTGGGGTGGGAGAAGTGCTCGCGATTCACAATCTGGACCTGGTATTCGGTGCGCTGCATCAATCCATTCGCGTCAAGCGTGGCAGCCTGTTTTCGCTGGACGACGCCGAGAACGATGATCTGATCTTCATTGGCTCGCCTTCGGAAAATTTGACACTTTTGGAGATACCGAGCACGAAGGAATTTGTGTTTCAACGGATAAGCGAGGGAGTGCGCGCGGGGAATATGGAGATTGTCAATGTCCATCCCCAGGACGGCGAGAGCGCGAAATTTCTTGCGACTCCTTCGCATGTGCCGCTGACCGAGGATTACGCGGTGGTTGCGCTGGTGCGGGGCATCAATCCGCAGCACTCGGAATTAATACTGGCGGGAACGACAACGTTGGGCACGCAAGCAGCCGTGGAGTACGTCACGAGAGAAAATTATCTGAGTGACCTGCTGCAGCGCCTGAAGGTAAGCAAGCCGAGCGAACTGAAACCATTTGAAGCTGTTATTCAGGTAAAGGTCGCCAAGGGAGTTCCGGTTGAATCTTCGCTTGTGGCGCTGCGAACCTCAAATTAGCGGATCACAGGAATCCGAGCAGTGCCAAATCTCAAGGTTTCGGTGCAGCGAGTTTGGGGTCCAGAGACGCGGCTTTTCGAAACTCCTCGGCGGCCTCGTCCTTTTTTCCCCGCAGACGCAAGGCCAGAGCCAGTTCGTAGTGGGCGAGGGCATAATCGGGAAAAGAAATGATGGCCGAGCGAAACTGGGAGATGGCTCCTTCAAGGTCGCCGGCATTCAGCAGGCGACGCCCGGAATTGGTCGAAAACGTCGCGGCTTGTTCGCTATTTTTCTGCTTTAGTAATTGCGCACCCAAGCGGCTCTCCGCAGCGGCCCCCTCCGTGTCTCCCAGTTGGCGAAGTATGGCGCTCAGATTCGTGTGGGCGCCGGAAAAATCGGGTTGCAGACGTATGGCCTCGCGCAGGGCCGCAGCCGCCTCCTGCAAATCGCCTTTTTGCTTCAAGACGGAGCCGAGAGAGTAATAAGCTTCCGCAAAGTCTGGCTTTAGCCGGATGGCCGCCTGGAGTTGCTGCGTCGCCGCGTCGAAATCCCCCTGTTGCCAGAGCGTAACGCCCAAAGTGTAATGGGCATCGGCAAGCCCCGGGTCCAGTTCGGAAGCCGTGTAAAACTCGGCCACCGCATCATTGAGCTTGTCCTGCATCTTGAGCGCCAAGCCCAGGTTGTAATGGAGAACGGCGTCCCGCGGCGCGGATTTTAATGCCGATTGAAACTGGGTCACGGCCGCATCAAAATCAGCTTTTTGCAAATAGGCAATCCCCAGATTACCTTTGTATCCGCTATCCCCCGGACGGAGCCGCAAGGCAGTCTGAAACTCAGCGATTGCAGCTTCGCCTTCGCCGACCTGAATGAGAGCCAGACCAAGATTATTGTGAAAATCGGCCTGTTCAGGCCGTAGCTTCACTGCCTGACGGAAGGCCACGACAGCATCCTGCGGTGTCGCTGTGCGCTGCAGGAGAAGGCCCAATTGGTTTTGGACGTCCGGCTGATCGGGTTTAATAGCAAGCGACCTCTGCAGCGCAAGAATGGAGTCGGCGTCCTCCCCTTGTTCATGCAAGGCCAGGCCGAGAAAGTAATAAATTTGCGGATCCTGCGGGGAAAGGCGGCTGGCCGTCTGGAGTTCGTTCACCGCTGCTGAAACGCGCTTTTGCTCGAGATAAAGAGCTCCCAGATGAAAGTGTGCGGCGGAAATCTGCGGGGAGAGTTTCAATGCTTCTGTGAATTCCGCCTCGGCCTCGGTGCCGAGCTGTTTCCTGGCCAGGAGCGAGCCCAACTCATCGTGGAGATCGGGCCGGGCTGGCTCGAGGGCGACGGCGCGGCGCAATTCATCGATGGCCTCATCCAAATTAACCGAGAAATCGTACGCGTGAGCGAGGGTGCGGTGCGTTTCCGAAACATTTGGTGCTAAATTCACAGCCGCGAGCGCCTCATGCACTGCTCCCTGACCATCGCGGTTCTGGATCAGCGCATTGGCAAGGTTGATGTGCGCTTGCACGAAATCCGGATTCAAGCGGAGCGCCAGCCGAAATTGCGCGATAGCGGCGTTTGTCTGGTTTTGCGCGGAGAGCACCCAACCGAGTGAATTGTGTGCTTCCGGGCTCGAGGGGAGCTGCTTGACAACCTTCTCGAAAACAGCGCGCGCCAGGGCCAGATCGCCTTGTCGCAATGCCGTCATGCCTCGGTCGTACTCCGCCTCCGCACGGGCCACAACTTCGTCCTGAGTAGACTTCCTTGCGCTCGCTCCGGATTGGCCCAACAGGTCAGCAGAACCGAGCAGGGCGAAAACCAGGAGGGAACAGAGTAACCAAGATTTTTTTCGGGGCAGCTCTGAAAGCAAGGGAACCCAATCCGTCCGACAGGGTGTATTCTCGTCAAGCATTATACTAGCACTCTCTCACGGGGGCAGAGCGTGAGGTCAGCGGTGCTTGCTATAGCTGGTCGCGCACGCAAATCCTATTTTTCTTTTGGAGAGGAAAAGATGCTGAGAAATCGCCGCAAGAGTCTTGCAAAATTTCTCGCCATTGTAGCGGGGAGCCTCCTCCTCTTTGCTCCAGCAGTTTCCTTTGCCGGGCAGCATTCCACGGAGAGTACGGCAAACCCGGGACTGCAGCCCATTCTGGAATACATCTCCAAGGGTTGGGACACGCTCACGCGCTCGATGGCTGATTGTTCGACGGTCGTGGATCCCAAGCTCGCAGCCAAGTCGATTTTGTACGTGCCGGCCGATTTTCAGATTCCGGAAAGCGTGCGAGGCCTGGAATCGCGCTGCGGGGTCGAGGTGAAACCTCTGCCCAAGGTCATTCGCAGGCTCGGCGAGATCGACACCACTACCTTCAGTCCTCACGGATTGCTCTATCTACCCAATCCCTACGTCGTTCCTGGCGGCCGATTCAACGAAATGTACGGCTGGGATAGTTATTTCATCATTCAGGGCCTGGTGCGCGCGGGGAAAATCGGCCTGGCAAAGGGAATGGTAGAGAATTTTTTCTTCGAGATCGAACACTACGGAGCGGTTCTGAATGCCAACCGCACTTATTACCTCAGCCGATCGCAACCGCCATTTCTGACTTCTATGGTTCTGGCGGTGTACAACGCGCAGAAGGAGCAGGGGAAAGATAGCCGCGCTTGGCTCGAGCGCGCGTATCAATTCGCCGCTCGCGATCACCAATTATGGATTCAAGAACCGCACCTGGCAGGAACCACAGGCCTTTCCCGATATTTTGATTTCGGAGAAGGCCCGGCTCCCGAAAGCCTGAAAGACGAGACTGACCATTACAAGAAGGTTGCCGAATATTTTCTGGAACATTCCGACATAGGTCATGTTCATCTCCTGGAGCGGAAGCCCGGCGATTCGCAGCCGCTCGGCATCGGGCCGGTTTATTCGCTGCAGTTGTGCGACATCGCGCACACGATGGAGAGGCCGAAGTGCGATGTCCTTCAGGAAGTGGCGCTGAGCCGCGAATATTACAAGGGCGACCGGTCCATGCGGGAATCGGGTTTCGACATCGCCTTTCGCTTTGCGCCTTACGGAGCGGACACACAACACTTTGCTCCTGTTTGCTTGAACAGCTTGCTCTACAAATACGAGAAGGATCTCGAAGAGATGAGCCGGACTCTAGGCCTTGCCGCCGACGCGGACAAATGGAAGCAGCAGGCCGCTGTGCGAAAGGAAGCCATCCAGAAATATTTTTGGGACGACCAGCGCGGCGAATATTTTGATTACGACACGGTGATTCCTGCGCGGTCCACTTACGAATATGCCACCACTTTTTATCCGCTGTGGGTAGGCATTGCCACGCCCGCCCAGGCTGCGGCCATCATGAAAAGCTTTTCCCACTTTGAAGAGTCAGGTGGCTTGCGCATGAGCCCCTACGACACGGGAGCGCAGTGGGATTCACCCTACGCGTGGGCGCCAGTGGAATACATTGCCGTTGAAGGGCTCCGCCGTTACGGCTTTACCGACCAGGCAAATCAGGCCTCTTATACATTCCTGAGCACGGTGGCGGAGAATTTTCGCCACGACGGCACGATTCGCGAAAAATACAATGCCATAAACCGTTCCACAGAATCGGCCACGAGCAGCGGTTACCAGATCAATGTGGTGGGTTTCGGATGGACGAATGCGGCGTTCCTCGAGTTTCTGCACGAATTGCCCAGTGCAATGGTGACGCGTCTCGCGGAAGAGCAGACGGCCGCAAAGAAGGATAAGGAGTAAGCCGCAGCCCGCTTACGGTTTTGGGGAATCGCGATCTTTTAACTGCTCGACGATCTTGAGTTCGCGCTGGGCATCCTCCGGGCGGCCCAATTCGCGGTAGGCCTGACCGAGCAGTTGGTGAGGCATGGAGTTGTTGGGATCCATGCTGATGGCGCGCTGCAGCGCCCGCACAGCAAGTTCCGGCTCACCCTTTTTCTCGAGCACTTTTCCCATGAGAATGAACGGACCTGTGGATGTGGCGTCCAGCCAGATGGAACGCTCGAGGAGTTTCTCCGCTTCGTCAAATTTCTGTACGCGCATGTAGGCGTCCGCCAGCTTGTAATACACGGAGGGATAAGCGGGATTGATTGCCAGTTCCTGCTCAAACTGTGCGATGGATTCAGGGATTTTTGATTGATACAGGTACAACTCGCCGAGCAGGAAATGTCCCAAAGGGATTTTGGGGTCGAGGGCGATGGCTTTCAGTCCGTACTCCTCCGCAATCGGGCCAAAATCGAGCCGCAGCAACATCCGGGCGCAGAAAAGATAGGCGGCCGCCGAGTCCGGAGGCACGCCAAACATCTTGGCGAATGAGCCGCGAGCCTCGGGGTATTTCTTCGTTTGGATGTAAGCGACGCCGAGAATGTAGGAGGCGTCGACATTCGCGCGCGGAAACCAGGTCTGCACTTTTTCAAGGTAGGGGATGGCCTCACCGGGCTTGCCGGCAAGATAAAGCGATAAGCCGGTCAATTGAATGGCTTCGCCGTCATTTGGATCTTCCTTCAGGGCGGTCTGCAGATTTTGGATCGCGTTGAAGTAATCCCCTTTCTTGTAATAAGCGACGCCCAATTCACGCGCAAGGCCTTTTGGCGGAGGGTCATGCTTCCGCAGAGCTTCGAGTTCCGCGATTGCTTCCGCATACTTGCCAGTCTGCATGAGCTTGCGGGCGCTGGCAAAATTGGCCTCCGTTCCTGCCTGCGGCGCCCCTTGCTCCTGGACAGTCTGGCCGACGGATGGGTTAGCACCAGGGAGAACTTGCACCAACATACCGCCGATCAAAAAAACCAGCCCGATGCGCGAACGACAAACTCTCATTTCTCCATTCCTTTCCGGAAACTAAAACGATTAGAACACAAAAACCGTACCCGAGTGGGCGCCGGGGCCCGCTGCATTTATTTGCCGGACGATTTATGAAGTCCGTTGGCTGTAAAGTGCACTGACGGCAGACGCAGGCAATTTCCGCCAGAACTCGGCCCGAGGTAAACTCTCGTAGTGATCTTGCGATCTTATTTGGGGGTGATTGTTTCCACCGGCCGAAATATCTGCTCCCTACAGGTAGCGAGCCAGCATCATGCCAAGGCAAAATCGGGCTGCGCGCTCTTGCTTTCGCTTGCCCTGAGCACTTCCACCACCTGCCTCCCCCCGCAATCGTCAACGAATTCGGCTCCAAAGCCGATCGCCTTTTTCACAGATGAGGCCGAAAAGGCCGGTCTGGTAATGAAGAATGTCTTCGGCGGTGTGGACACAAAGAAATACATCATCGAGACGACCGGCACTGGCGTGGCTATTTTCGACTACGACAATGACGGCTGGCCCGACCTCTTCATCGTAAACGGCACAACCCTCGAATCGGAGCTTTCCTCTTCGGGGCCAACCAGCCACCTTTACCACAACAATCATGACGGCACTTTTACCGACGTCACCGAAAAAGCTGGTTTGCGGCATAACGGCTGGGGACAGGGAGTATGCGTCGGCGATTACGATAATGACGGCTTCGAAGATCTGTACGTGACCTATTACGGAAAAAACGTTCTTTACCACAACAATGGCAACGGCACGTTCACCGATGTCAGCGAGAAATCCGGCGTGGCAGGCACAGGGAAGGCCTGGGGAACGGGTTGCGCGTTTGTGGATTACGATCGGGATGGCAAGCTGGATCTTTTCGTCGCCACCTATGTGGATTTTGATGTGACCGCCGCGCCAAAACCGGGCGAGCGCGCCGAGTGCCTGTGGAAGGGCGTGCCCGTGATGTGTGGGCCGCGCGGGTTGCCATGGTCCACAAACCTCCTGTACCACAATCGCGGCGACGGAACGTTCGAGGATGTAACCAAGAAAGCGCACATTGACAAGACCAAAGGCCACTATGCCTTCAGCGTCTCGACGCTCGACTACGATGAAGATGGTTGGCCGGATATCTACGTGGCCTGTGACAGCACCCCCAGCATCCTGTATCACAATAATCATGACGGGACATTTACGGATGTGGCGGTGGTCGCGGGCGCGGCGTTCAACGAGGATGGCGCGGAACAAGCCGGCATGGGTTCCACTGTCGGAGATTTTAACGGTGATGGCCGCCCGGATATTTTCAGGACAAACTTCTCCGACGACACCTCGACGTTATATCGGAATAATGGCGATGCCACTTTTGACGATGTGACCTTTGCCGCGGGATTGGGGTTACACACGCAGTATCTCGGCTGGGGCACTATGTTTTTCGATTTCGATAACGACGGCTGGCTGGATCTGCTGCTCGTCAACGGCCATGTGTATCCGGAGGTCGATAAACAGCACCTCGGCAGTAATTACGAGGAGCCGCGGATCCTTTACCACAATAAAGGCGATGGCACCTTCGTCGAAATTTCGGCCAGCGCCGGACCGGGGATATTGACGCCGCGATCCTCGCGAGGCCTGGCGATTGGCGATCTCTGGAACGACGGAAAGCTCTCGGCCGTCGTCAGCAACATGAATGAAGCGCCAAGCCTGCTCGTGAATCAGGTGCGCACCGGCAATCACTGGGTGGCGATTAAGACCGAGGGCGTGAAATCGAACCGCGATGGGATCGGCGCCCGCATTCGCGTGAAAGCGGGTTCACGGATTTTCGTTGATGAAGTCCGCAGCGGTTCCAGTTACATCTCAAACAATGACCGGCGCATGCATTTCGGGCTGGGCTTGGCGTCCAAGGTGGAGTGGGTGGAAATTCGCTGGCCCAGCGGCTTGACGGAACTATTTGAATCACCGGGGATAGACGCAATTCTGAATTTGAGGGAAGGTGCGGGAAAAGCCGTTGCAGCGTCCGCGAAAACAAACTAAAGGCCACAACGCGTCTTGCCTGCGCACCGGAAAATTGCAGAACGAGTCTATTTCGCGTAGAGATTTTCCGTGGCCGCGACTCCGACGTATTTGTCCGCGCCGCCGTAATAGACAAGAAAGCGGCTCTCCTGCTGAAGCAGGCCTTCCACAAAGACGACATGGGGCACCTGCCCGACATTTTCCCATTCGAGTTCAGGCGCAAAGACGGGGTTTTCCGAGCGGTACATCAGTTTGCTCGGATCTTCTCGATCAAATACAGCGATGCCCGTGCGATACACCAGTTGGTCATCGGCACCGTTGTAGATCAGCACGATGCCATCGTTCGTGAGGACAGGCGGCGGACCCGGCTCGACGACGCGCGAGTCAAATCTTGCCGGCCGGCGCGGGAGCACAGGCGTCTTCGTCGCTTCTGTCCAGTGCAAAAGATCATCGGAGAAAGAAAGTCCCATCTGATCGGTGTGGTCCGATGACGTCCCGAGCCAGTACATCCAATACTTTCCGTTGATCTTTTCGGTCAGGATGGCGCCAGACTTTGTCCAACCGGCATTCCAATTGCCTTTGTACGCGGGGAGAATCACGCCCTTGCGAGTCCAGTGGAGCAAATCGCCGGAAGTGGCGAGACATAATTGAGCATCTTTTTTGTTGTAACCCGTGTAGGTCAAGTAGTAGAGCTCGCCGATCTTTACAAGTCGCGGGTCTTCAACGCCTCCTCCCTTTTCATACTCGGTTTCGGGAGACAAGACGGGCTCGGGGCGTCGCGTGAAATGCAAAGCGTCCGTGCTCTCCGCATAGCCGAGCCGGGAAGTTCCTTCCCGATCCTGCGCACGGTAGAGCATGACGATTTTGCCGCTGCGCAGAATCACCGCCGGATTAAAAGTGCCTGCGGATTCCCATCCCGCTCCTGTGGGAGAAAGGATCGGAGTCGTGGAAAGCCGTTTCCAGGCATGAGAGAGTGCGGCTAGAGACGGAATTGAAAACAGCAGCGCGAATGCGCCAAGCAACACCTGACGCCGCACCGGGATGAGGCTTTGAACCTGCAGTTGCATCGGCAAGTATCACCTCACAACAACACAATCTGCGCGCCCATTCTTCCATTACTTCTTGGGGGTATTTCCTTGCACAGCGTGAAACGTTTCTTTGCGGACAATTCCTTCACCTTCCTTCACGTAAATCAACTGGTTTACCCTGACATCCTTCAGAGTATCAACGATGCCGCTGGGCCAGCGTATTTCCAGCAAATCTACCTTTTCGGCCTTCCCCAGTCCAAAATGCACGCGCAGATCATTCTGGGAAAAGTAACCGCCTCCACTGCGCACTTCGTCGATTTGCGGATGAGGCTTCGCTTCGCCGGGCATTTGCGCCACGCATCGTAACCGCGCGCCGATGCCGCTGCGATTGGACTTGGTGCCGATCGTGCGCACTTTGATCCAGTTGTGCTTCAGCGAAGAGTCGGACCGAATCAACTGGGGAAGACCGTTGACACAGTTCACCACAAAATCCAGATCACCATCGTTGTCGAAATCGCCGAACGCGCAACCACGGGAAGCCGTGGGCTCCGAAATGCCCGGGCCGCCTTCCAGGGAAACGTCCTCAAAGCGGCCGTTTCGCAAATTACGATAGAGCAGTTTGCGTTGCGCATAACCGGCTTCCGTGCGCAATTGCTCCACCTCGGGATACACGTGTCCGTTACAAATCAGAATGTCCACCCAGCCATCATTATCAAAATCGAAGAACCCCACACCCCAACCCAGATACTGCGTGTGTTTTCCCAAGCCTGCCTGAAACGTGGTGTCCTCGAAAAAGGCGCTTCCAAGATTGTGATAAAGCGACGGCGTATCGCCGGCGAAATTTGTTTTCACAATGTCGAGATTGCCGTCCAGATCATAATCGGCGGCAGAAACGCCCATGCCCGCTTGCGGTTTCCCGTCGGCACTGAGGGCACAACCGGCATCCAACGCGATATCTTTAAACTTGCCATTTTTCTGATTCTGATAGAGAGCGCTCGCTGTCGAGTCATCCGCCACATAAATATCCGGCCAACCATCGTTGTCAAAGTCGCCTGTCAGCACACCAAGGCCAAACGTGCCGTTGGCCTGCCAGATGCCGGAGCTTTGCGAAACATCGGTAAACGTTCCGTCGCCATTGTTGTGGAAAAGAATATTCTTGCCGCCTGTCAGACCTGGCGGACCACAGGCCACCATCACACCTTTGTACAGGCAGGGCCCGGATTCCGGAACGGGAGCCGTGGCCAGATCCAGATCAATGTAATTTGCGACAAAAAGATCGAGCTTGCCGTCGCGGTCATAGTCCACAAACGCACAGCCGGTGTTCCAGCGCTTTCCGTTGCCGCCGACTCCCGCCTTGTCGGTTACGTCCGTGAACGTGCCGTCCCCGTTATTGTGATACAGCACGTTCTTGCCAAAGTAGGCCACGAACAAATCGTCGAAACCATCGTTGTCGTAATCTCCGATGCAAACGCCTTGCCCCCAGCCAGAATGGACGAGCCCGGCTTTTACGGTGACGTCCGTAAACGTTCCGTCGCGATTGTTTTTGAACAGATGATTGATCGGCTCCTGCCCTCCGGGAAATCCTTCCAAGCGGGTTCCGTTGACGAAGAAGATGTCCAGCCAACCATCATTATCGTAATCGTAAAAAGCCACGCCGCATCCCGTGGTTTCGAGGAGGTATTTGTTCTTGTGCTCGCCGCCGAAAATGAATTTCATGTCCAAGCCCGCCTGCTTCGCAACGTTTACGAAATTGACCCCGAGCGGGGTTCCGGCAATCTTCGGTTGCGGGGTGCTCGAGGAAGTCCCAGACTCTTGCGCAAGGGATGATGTGATCCGGGGCCAGGCGACGGAAAGTACATTTTCCAGTGATAGGACGAGTGCGGAACGGCTCAGCGATTTCAGAAATCCGCGGCGTGTTGGTCCCAAAAGGGCGATACCTTCCCAGCTTGCGCTTGTGGTAGACTCTGCCTGTTTATTTTATAGGGGCGGGTCTGTCATTTTGCAAGTGAACCCCGCGTAGCCTCTGAATCCAACAGAATGCGGCGCTCTCTTTTTTCCATGCCTCCTCACCCAGGTCGCCGGGCAAACCACGTTTGTATATGGTTCCAATACCTCGCCGTGTGCTGCCTGTCTTCGCTGGTGTTTGTCATTACAGTTCTCGAGGCTCGCGCCGAAGAAAAGCACACCCTGGAACTTTCCCGGCCGGTTCGTCCCTGGGAATTCCTGTGCGCCGTTGGCCAGCGCGCCGGAGTTTTCGGAAATGAAACTGGGCGGATTGAGGCATGGGTTTATCCGTTGAAGTTATTTCGCGATTTTTCTCTTACGTTTCGAGTGGATGAGCATGAAATTCCCCAGGAAGCACTCGCCCGCACCTTCACGGTCCGCCCCGAATCGACGAGCATCCTCTACGTGGGCGACACGTTTACCGTCCGCGAAACGATTATCGTGCCTGTGCATGAGCCCGGTGCGATCATCCGGCTTGATGTGGAGACTGAGCAGCCGCTGGAAATCGAGGCCAGCTTCCATCGCGATTTTCAGCTTGAATGGCCAGCTGCGCTCGGCGCCACGTATTCGAGCTGGGACCCGGCAAGGCACGCGTTTTCCTTTGGTGAGGAGCGCAAACAATACGCTGGCCTGGTGGGCTCGCCGTCCGCTGCGGTCACCGAGGAAGAGTTCGAATCCAATTACATTTCTTCGAGCAAGAACGCCTTCCGGTTGGGTGTCACTCCGAGTGGCAAGGAAACGAAATTCATTGTGATCGCGGGCTCCGTGCATGGCGGCGCCGAAGCGGAGAACTCCTACCGCCATTTACTGGATCATGCGGCCGACCTGGAGAAAGAGTCGGCAAAATATTATGCGGATTACCTGGACCAGACTGTCGGCCTGGAATTGCCCGATGGGCAGATGCAGCAGGCCTATGACTGGTCGCGCGTCAGTGTGCTGCAGGGCGTGGTGGCGAATCCTTATTTGGGTACGGGGCTGGTGGCGGGATACCGCACTTCCGGAGAAACGCAGCGCCCCGGCTTTGCCTGGTTTTTCGGGCGCGATTCCTTATGGACTTCTTTTGCGTTGAACAGCGCCGGCGATTTTGCAACGACGCGCGAAGCTCTCGAGTTTCTTGTCAAATTTCAAAGGGACGACGGCAAGATTCCGCACGAGATCGCGCAGACTGCCAGTCTGGTGAACTGGTTTAAGGATTATCCCTACGGTTTCGCCTCCGCCGACGCGACTCCTCTTTTCATCATTGCCACTGAAGATTATGTGCGAACCAGCGGAGACCTGGCGTTCGCAAAAGATCACTGGAACAATCTGTGGAAAGCTTACGAGTTTCTGCGTTCGACCTACAATGATTCTGGTTTCCCCCGGAATTTTGGCGTTGGACATGGCTGGGTGGAAGGCGGGCCGCTCTTGCCCATAAAATCCGAGCTCTACCAAAGTGGCCTCGCTGTTGAGGCGCTGCGGGATTTGTCCCTGCTTGCGAAAATGACCGGGAAGGATGCCGAAGCAAAAACCCTCCTCGAAGAATCCGCGAAGGAGCAAAAGGCATTGAACGAAGCCTTCTGGTCGCCGGAGAAAAACATTTATGCGTTTGCCCTGGACCAGGGCGGCAAGCGTGTGAACGAGCCGAGCGTCCTGGCCACGGTTCCGATGTGGTTTGGGGTGCTGGATGAGGCGAAGTCCAAGGCGATGATTTCCCAGCTGGCCGGGCTTGATCATTCGACCGACTGGGGTATGCGAATTATATCGACTCGTTCTCCGCTCTACAGTGGCGGCGGATATCACTATGGCGCCGTTTGGCCGCTATTTACCGGGTGGGCTGCAGTGGGCGAATACCGCTATCACCAGGATCATGCGGCTCTTGAAAATCTTCGCGCGAATTCTCTTCTGGCCCTCGATGGCTCTCCCGGTCATGTCACGGAAGTGCTTTCCGGCGATTATTTCCAGGGGCTCTCCACCAGTTCTCCTCACCAGATCTGGTCGGCAGCGATGGTGGTCAGTCCGATGTTAAGAGGTCTTCTCGGTCTGCAAATTGATGCGCCAAACCAGACGATCACGCTCGCTCCTGCATTGCCAGCGGAGTGGTCCTCCTTTGCGGCGAGCAATTTGCGTGCAGGCAATGTCCGTGCGGATGTGTCATTCCGCCGAACCGGCGAAGAATTGGTGTTGGAAATCCGCCGTTCGGGCGTTGGCGATTGCTTCATTGAGTTTCAGCCGGCGCTCGGCTTGCGTGCGGAGGTTCTTGGCGTGGAGCTGAACGGCCGGCCGGTATCCTATCGCCTCCAGGCCAATGAGAACGATCAGCACCTAAAGACACGGTTCGCCATTTATGGCGGTCCCAACACCCTGCGCGTGAAGCTCCGTCATGATTTTGGAATTAGTTATACTTCTCATCTTCCGGAACTCGGCCACGCCAGCGAAGGCTTGCGCTTTCTTTCCGAATCCTGGTCAGCATCGCGCGATCAAGTCACTTTTACTCTCGAAGGATTGCCGGGGAGAACCTACGAACTTTCGCTTTTCAACGGCGAGGAAGTCTCTAGCGTGAGCGGGGGTACCATCCGGAAAGCGGGCGCAGGAAACGACCGGGTGGTCGTAACATTTCCGGGCGCGGCAGCCGCAACTCCTGTTCAGACGAAACTCACCCTTCGCTTTACCGCTAAGCCGGCCCGCGGGCGCTCCACGCAATGATTTTTTCAATGATTCATGAAATCGATTCGTGCGTACTTCGGGAGAGAACCACAATGTTGAAAAAGTTCTGCTTGGGCGCGCCGCTGTTCCTGTGTCTCTTGTTGGCAGCCCCGACCTTGCGGGCTCAAGGCAAAGGCAAGGATGCTGCAGGGCATCCTTGGTGGCAACACGCGGTGTTCTACGAAATCTATCCTCGCAGTTTTATGGACAGCAACAATGACGGCATCGGCGACCTGAATGGCATCACCTCCAAGCTGGATTACCTGAAAGATCTGGGCGTCGATGCCATCTGGATCACCCCGTGCTTTCCTTCTCCTCAGGTGGACTTCGGTTACGATGTTTCGGATTACGTGGACATCGATCCGATGTACGGAAATCTAGCCAACTTCGACACACTCGTCGCCGAAGCCAAAAAACGCAGCATCAAGGTAATTCTGGATTTTGTTGTGAACCACACCTCTGACGAGCACAGATGGTTTCTGGACTCCAAGTCATCCAAAACTGCGGCGCATCGTGATTGGTATATTTGGCGTGATGGCAAGGGGCCGAACCAGCACCCCAATAACTGGCTTTCGACGTTCGGGCTTTCCGCCTGGCAATACGATCCGAACACAAAACAGTATTACTACCACTATTTTTATCCCGAACAACCCGACCTGAACTGGCGCAATCCGGCCGTGGAAAGGGCCATGTTTGATGTGACACGGTTCTGGTACAAGCGCGGTGTCTCCGGCTTCCGGCTCGACGCCGTTGATACTCTTTTTGAAGATCCCAACCTGACGGATAACCCCGTGGCGCCGGGCACTGACAAATTCGGCCGGCCCAAAACCATCGAGAAAAACAACAAGAAGCTGCCGGAAATTCATCAGAGCTTGCAGAGGCTTCGCAGCGTGGCGGACGAGTATGACGCTGTGCTGATCGGCGAAACCTGGACACAGAACGTTGCGCAACTGAAGGACTATTACGGCGAAAGCAACAATGAATTGCAGCTCCCCATGGACCTGATGCTGACCGACCTCAATTTCTCTGCGCCCGTCTTCCGCGAACACATTGGCGCGGTGGATGCGGCAGGAGGATGGCCGACTTATGTCATCACCAACCATGACATCGTTCGTTCCTATACGCGATACGCCGACGGCGTGCATGACGACTCCATCGCCAAGATGATGGCGGGACTCTATCTGACGCTTCGCGGGACTCCAATCATGTATTACGGCGAAGAGATTGGCATGAAAAACACCGATCCGGAGTCCAAGGAGCAGGTAAAAGATCCCATTGGCAAATTGGGGTGGCCACTCGAAAAGGGCCGCGACGGCGAACGAACGCCGATGCAATGGACGAGCGGGGCCAATGCTGGATTCACGAAAGGCACACCGTGGCTGCCGGTTCCGCCGACGGCGAAAACGCACAACGTGGAAACGGAGAGCAAGGATCCCAATTCGGTTCTGGCGTTTTACAAACAGGTATTGAGCTTGCGGAAGAGTTCTCCTGCCCTGCTCGAAGGCAAGTACATCGCGCTGAATGAATCGGATCCCAATGTCTACGCATACTTGCGGCAGAATGGCAACGAAACGATCCTGATCGTTCTCAATATGTCGGCAACAAAACAGGAACCCAAATTCGATCTGACGAAGCAGGGATTCTCCGCGCCGAATACCAAAGCACTAGTCCAGAATTCGTCGAAGGCGCCAGACGGGCCACTCAAGACCGTGACTTTGGATCCCTACGGCGTTTACATTGCGAAAATCACGAAGTAAAAAATCGGGACCCGCGAAGAATTCCGCTTAGGCGAATGCCGGCTGTTCTTGCGGCGCGTCTTTCTGGTGGCGCGGATTCAACTTGCGGCGTGCCGGCTCTTCAATGAAACGGTAAACGAGGACGCAAAGGCCGATCACGACGAGCACGGCAAGGATGATGCCCAAGGGCCCGTTATTGTGGACCTTTCCGTCCGGCCGGAGGAAGAACATCGGAAGAATTGCGGCATGCAGAAGGTAGAGGCTGTAACTGGCGTCACCAAGCAGGACGAGCACGCGGTTCTCGAGAAACGTGGACCAGGAAGGCCGCAAAGCCAGCCCATAAATAAAAGCCGCAAAAAGGGGGCTCAGAAAACCCGTGTGCAAGATGGGGTAGGGAATCGCGTGCGAAAAGTGGGCGGCTGCCACGAATCCGATCACAGCGATCGCAACCAAAGCCAGCGCAAGTTGGGGACGATTTGAACCGCCTAGAAACAATATTCCCGTGGCCATTCCCAGGAGAAATTCCGGCAACCTGACCAGGGGATTAAATTTCAAGACATTGAGTCCGTTGGCCAAGAGGACGTCGGCGTCTACGTGCGCGAGGCCGTCCGGCTTGTAAACTATGTAAGCAGTCGCAAGGCCCAGCGATACCAGCCAACATGTCACTATGAAGAAAACCAGCAAAGTGCGTTTTCTCTGGAGCAGAGCCGGCAGCAGGAATGGAAACAATAAATAGAAGAATGCTTCCACGGAAAGGCTCCACGCCACCGTGTTCCACGACAGTGCCGCCGCCGGGACCCAGGACTGCAGGAGAGAAAGGACCAGGAGCGAGACGCCGATCGGGTGAGCAGCCGCAAAGGTGAAGAAGGGTATTTTCATGTTAAAAATCGCGAAAAAGAAAAACGGCGCCGTGAAAAAAAGTGAGAACGCATAGGCAGGATAGATGCGAGCGAAGCGGGCGCGCCAGAATTGCGGCTTGGCAAGGGGTCGTCCCGCGTAGGTATAAACCAGGATGAAACCCGAAAGTACGAAGAAAAAGCTGACGCCGATGTAGCCGATGCTGGCGAAGTTGGCAAGGGGACCCGTGAGGAAGGCGATCTTGGTGGCTTGGAGATGGAAGAGGACCACATGAAACGCGGCAAAGAACCGCAAACTCGTGAGCACAGGTAATCGCGGACGAGGTAATGCGAGGTCTGGCAAGTTCACGTGGAGGCTCCCGTTTGCGGCGTAAGGTCCTTCCCATTCTAATACGTCAATGAGCTTCCTCATGTTTCAGCGAAGTCTCCGGACTCCCGCTTTTTGAAGTGCCCATCAGCAAGGTTCGGATTCCCACGCGCTAACCCATGTCAACTGGGGTACAATTTTCTCTTCGACCAATCCTATTCATCGCGCAAGGAGAGCCCCATGAACATTCGCCCGTCCCTTTTGTTGTGCGCAACCGTGATGCTGATCGCTCCCGGTTTGTCGTTCGCGCAAACCCAAAAAGCAGCGCCGGCGGCCGGCAAAGAAACGGTTCTGAAAGCTGACGAGGTAAGCCCGAAACTTTTCCCCGACAAGGTTTTCTTCCGGGGACAAGTTGCCAATGTGCAAGCCCGCAACACGGGCGGAGTGCGTTACGCCGATGAATTTCTGGTGATGGCTGGCTTGGTGGATAACTCCGGGTACTCGACCGGGATAAGAGAGAAATACCAGGCTTATCTCATCAGCGAAGTAAGCATCGAAATTGGCTGGCAGAAGCTGAAGCCAGGCGCTTACGGCATCGGCTTCCTCGATAACAATAAATTCATCGTGATGGATCTCGGGGCCAACGATCTGTTCACAACTTCGTCAACGAAAGACGCCGAAATCAAGCGCCCCGTACCGCTGCAGTTTGTTGCAGCTTCGGAGGCGGGCAAGTACCGACTGTATCATGGGCGAGATTACGTGGAATTTCATCGCGCAAACTGATCGAGCACAGTCGCCACGAAAACGAAAGGGGGCTGAAGTTCAGCCCCCTTTATGATTTTGCGATGCGCCTTGAAGCAGTTCAGCTCTTGATCTGTCCCGCCCCCGCGTCCCACGTTACTCCACTCTTTTTGAAGTAGGACGCGTTCGCCATGTGGCAAGCCAGTGCGGCGTTGTGTCCGAACACGGCGTCTTCAACGACTGGCTTGCGCGAGCGCACCGCCTGGAAGTAATTCCACAGGTGAGGCTTCAGGTCATCCCACGAATCGCCCTTGTAAGCGTAGCCTTCCGCCAGTGGCTCTTTGCCCGGGGCCGGATCGTTTTGTTCATGCCACTCTTTGACGTAAGCCTCGCGCAGAGCGTGCGGGAAACTAGCGGTGGCGTAATAGCTGGGGGCGGTGTCCTTACCGCTCTGCGGATAGTAGGTGATGGTGTACTCGGTCACTTCCAGAATTCCTTTGGAACCTTGGAAGCGATACAGCTCCGGCGTTTCACATCCGAGATTCAGGCGCAGATACACGGGGTACTTTCCATATTCGAAAAGAGTGGGTTGCACATCCGGCATATTGCGCCCATCCGGCCAGCGTAAGATTCCCCCAATCGATGTCGTGCGTCCGGGCGGCTCGTTCCATCCCAGCATGAAGTTCATTCCACTAACCAGGTGGACGAGCAAATCACCCGCCACGCCCGTGCCGTACTGACTCCAGCAGCGCCAGCGCGCGAAGATTTTTGGATCGAAGGGAACCTTTGGCACCGTACCTTGCCACGTGTCCCAATCGAGAGTCTTTGGCGAAAGGTCAGGCGGTGGCGGATATTCCCAGCAACCCGTGGGATCGTTGCGTCCTAGAGTGCCTTCGACCAGATTCAGATCGCCAATGATGCCCTGCGAAAGCATCTCTTTGGACTTGATGCAAATTACCGAGCTGACGCGCTGCGAGCCGATCTGCACGATGCGCCCGGTCTTTTTCTGCGCATTCACCATTTCAATGCCTTCCGCCGGGCTGTGCGACATGGGCTTTTCCAGGTAGATGTCCTTTCCGGCATGCACCGCGTCCGTCATCACTTTCATGTGCCAGTGGTCCGGGACTGCCGCGATCACGCAATCGATCTCCTTGTCGTCGAGGAGTTCCTGATACTTGCGCGTGGTCTTGATTTTGCTTCCAGCGATTTCCTTTGCGAGCTCGTGCCGGCCATCATACAGGTCCGCAGCTGCAACACACTCCACCCCGGGGAGCGTAATCGCCGCGCCCAGAAGGCCGGAGCCTTGCATACCCACACCGATGATGCCGAAACGAATCTTATCGCTCGCCGCGGCTTTCCAGGCGTAGGGAATGCGCGAGTCTTCCAGCAAAATGCGCGGCATAGCCATGGCGGCGCCTGTTGTCGCAGCGCTGGTTTGCAGGAACTGGCGACGAGTCATTTCGTGTTTGCTCATAGTGTTCTCCCGAAAAATTGAATCGCTTGCTGGCTGGATCTCTACGACAAAGGTTGCACGGCGACTTCCTTGAAAAAGACGATGTCATTGTCGCTATGATTTTGCAGTCCGAACCACCCTTCATTCGGGCGCGTACCACGCTGCGGTTCAAAATCGAACTTCTTCTCGGGAACGGGCTGGCCTTCCGTGTAGTCCGTAACCTTCACGCCGTTCAATTCGACAATAGTTTCTGGACCCTTGAGAGTGATGATCATAGTGTTCCACTCGGGGCCCGGCTTCCCGGGCTTGGCGAGGGGTTTGGTCAAGGAATAAAGCGTACCGGTAACGTGATACTCATCCTCATTCGAAGTCTCCGGGTGATTGTCGATCTGAACTTCGTACCCGTAGTGAACCGGCATCCACTCTTCACGCGGTTCGATCGGAATACGGATGAAGACGCCGGAATTGTCGTTGAAATCGCGCATCTTGTAAACGACCTTGATACGGCAATTCCCGAGCTCGCCGCCGGTCCAATACAAGAGGCCCATCCCTCCGTGCGTCTGGATCAGGCCGTTCTCCACGGTCATCGTGCCGGGACCCACGTGCTTCCAGGCCGTGAGATCCTTTCCGTTGAACAGGGGTTTCCATTCGGGTTCCGTCGGTCGCGCAGCAATCAGAAAGGCTGCCGCGAGCACAGCCAGTGCAGCACTCAACTTACGCATGACATCTTCCTTTCTGGAGTTAGGAACCAACCACATTGCGGAGCATGAACCACAGATTCGCCGGCCGCTCTGCGAGGCGCCGAACAAACCACGGGAACCAGTAGTTGCCATAGGCCACGAGGACAACCGAGCGATACCCATCGCGCGCCAGACGTTCCTGCTCCGAGCGCTGGATCCCGTAGAGCATCTGAACTTCAAAATCGTTTCTTGTTAACCCTTGCTGCACCACCTGCTCCTCGATCTTCGCGATCAGGGCGACATCATGAGTGCCGAACGCCGCGCGCACGCATTGGCCTGCGACTTTGGCGCGGAGCATCTCTTGGGCCAGCGCCAGGTAGTTCTTGTCCACGTCGCGTTTCTTGGGGAAGGCAATGTCGGAGGGTTCCTTATACGCGCCTTTGACGAGGCGGATGGAGGGACGCAAGTACAAAAGATCCGCCAGATCCTTTCTGGTGCGATACAAGTAGGACTGCAGGCAGATGCCCACATTCGCGTGATGCCTTAGCGCCCGCTTGTACAGGTCCAGCGTGACGTTCACGTAATTGCTGCCTTCCATGTCCACCCAGACCGTAAAGCTCGGATTTTCGCGCGCAATGATCTTTTCCAGGTTTTCGAAACAGAATTCGGGAGACACATCCAGCCCAAGTTGCGTAAGCTTTACCGAAATTTCCGTGCCCTGCCCTGACCGGTGTATGCGCTCGAGCACTTCGAGGTAGTGCTCGGTAACTTTGCGCGCCTCGCTGGTCTTCGCGACATTCTCTCCAAGATAGGTGAAGACACTCCCGATGTTTTTCTGCTTAAGTGCCTTTGCGGCAGCGAGCGCCTCGTCCAACGTCTCGCCCGGCATGAAGCGGGAAACACTCCGGCGGACAAACGGATAGTTCACAGCGCGCGTGCGCAGCCATTCATTCTGAGAAGCGGCGAGCAGCACTGACCGCATCAGCGCCATGAGTCTTTGAAGCCTCCCCGGGGGTACGATCGCGAAAGGTGGACGGTCCGCGGCCTCATTCTAAAACAGAAATCAGGATTTGCCACACCTGCTTTTCATGGAAAATGTCGCCCTCCAGCAGAGGAAAGTTGCATGCGAAGGATGGAGAGCGGGAGTAGCTCGGAAACAAGTATCAGAGCGCGGCGATACAGAGACGAGTCTTTCGTGAATCGGCCAGCGCCCGCCCTTAATCGGCTGACTTTTAAGGGGAAGTCGTGATATATGCAAAGCTAAGTTCGAAGCACCTAACAGCGTGGAAGAAGAATTGAAGATAGGAGATTCAAGATGAGACGCTTGTCCCGGCTCGTAAGAATCGGCCTCTTGCTTGTGGCCTGCGTGTTCGTCCTGGTTGGAGTGAGTGGCGCCCAAACCAACACGGCTGCTCCCGGAAACGCGACTTTTACCGTGACGGCTGTCGGAAAGAAAGAGGCTGCGCCACCCATTTCCAAGGATGACGTTCAACTCTTTCTCGGCAAAGAACGCAAACAAATTGCCGATTGGAAGCAAGATCCTAATCTGCTGCTGGCGATTTTGATTGATGATTCGATTGATAATGGCGCGGCCAGCAACTGGAATGACCTGAAAGAATTTATGATGGCTCAGCCGGCATCCGTCCTCATCGCCGTCGGCTACATCCGGAATAACACAACCATGCTGGCGCAGGACTTTACCAGTAACCACGAATTGGCCACGAAGGCTCTGCGCATAACCATGGGAACAAGCGCGATCGGCTCAAGTCCCTATCTGGGAACCATGGATATGCTCAAGCGCTGGCCAAAAGGTGCGCCGCGCCGCTCCGTTATTTTAATCTCCTCGGGAATCGATTTTTTCCGAGGCCCGGGATCCGGCCCCATTTACCCCGATGTTTATCCTTTGATCCAACGGGCCCAGCGGCAGAATACGAACATCTGGACCGTGTACTATCCCAGCGCCGGTCACCATGGGCGGTCGTTCTATTTGGGGGGAAATGCCCAAAATAACCTGGGCAAATTGGCGGATGAAACCGGGGCAGAGACTTTTTATCTCGGTTTGGGTGTGCCGGTTTCCCTTAAACCGTACTTCGAAGAAATTGCTTTGCACCTCAGCAACCAGTACCTGCTTTCGTTTGCAGGAGCGGGCGGATCAAAGGGGAAATATCAGAGCGTGAAGGTGAAAACGGAATTGCCTGATGTGGAGTTTGAGGTTCCTTCGGCAGTATACATACCGCCTTCGAAGTAACTGTCTTTGCGCAAGTGCCAAGAACGCCCGAGCAACAACGGGGCGTTCTTTTTTTCGCGCGCTGTTCTTGCCTCCGGACCCGCACGCGCAAAACGCAACTTGCTTTCTCAGCTTGCAGCTTTATCGCGCGTCAGGCGAATTGCTCGGCCGCAATTTCTGCTGGCTCTCGAGCGACCAGGGTGACGCCAAACCTGAGCTGGCCGTTGACGGTTTCAATATGGCCGGGACGACCGGCCAGCCTTGACGAAGGTTGCCCAACCGCGCTAGATGCTTCGCGTGGAATCCCGGATCACCAGTTCGGGGTGAAGCTTTTGCGCGACGACGCTCCAGTCGCGATTTTCCTGCACCGCCTTGATGGCTTCCATCACAATATTGACGGCGACGCTGCCCATGGTCTCGAGCGGCTGGCGGATGGTCGTCAACCCCGGAGCGGAAAGCCCGGAAAGGGCGATATCGTCGAAACCCGTGACACAACATTGTTCCGGAACGCCGATGCCGCTCTTGACAAGGGCGCGCATGGCGCCGAGCGCTGTCAAATCGTCAAATGCCAGCAGGGCAGAGAACTTTCTCTTCTCCTGCAGCAGCTCATCGGTCAAACGGTATCCGTGCTCGAAACTGGAATTCGCGTCGAAGACATCCGGCAATTGCAGTATCAACGAAGAATCAAGCGGTAAGTGCACGGATTGCGCGAATTTCTGAATTCCCCGCCAGCGCGGCCCGGAGTCAATCAGCCGCTTTGGGCCGCGAATCACGGCGATGCGCCGGTGGCCGAGCTGGTGCAGATGTTCCAGGGCCAACCTGCCGCCGGCTTCGTTGTCTACCATCACCGAACTGACGCGGTTACCGGGAATTTCCCAACCGATGGTGGCCGCTGGTATTTCGCGCTTGTTCAGATCCGCAAGAACGTGGATATCCACGAATAGCCAGTTGGCGACGACGATTAGTCCATCCACATGCCGTTCAAGCAGCATTTCCAGATAACGCTCGAAGCGATCGCGTTGATTGTGCGCGTCGGCGAAGATGGGCAGGTATCCCAGGGGGTAAAGAGCGTTTTCAATGCCGCGCAGGACGGGAGTGCAAAACGGATCTGTCACGTCGAATAGCATTACGCCGATACTCTGGCTTCGTTTGCTGCGGAGAAATCGCGCCATCGCGTTCGGGCGATAGCCGAGGCGCTTAGCGGTTTCTTCAATGCACTTGCGCGTAGTAGGAGCGATATAGCGGGCCAGCGGCGCATTGTTGAGCACGATGGAGACGGTGGCGGGAGAGAAGCCACTGGTTTTGGCGACATCCCGCATGGTGACCTGTCGACGTTTTCCCCGGCTGCGTTTCACTGTCGCGACTTCCTCCCGCCCCGCGCCTATCATATCCGCCGATTTTATTCTTCGGGGGGTACCTCGAAAGACATCTCTTGGCGGAAGCCGGAGGTCTTCCACGCTCCGTACGCAACGCCCGCTGCTAGCCAGATGCTACCAGCAATCTTGGCTGGCGGACTCAAATTCCACCAGATCCATCCGCAAAAGGCGAAACCAACAAGCGGCATGAGCAAATTCCCGATTTTTTTCTCCTGGGCACGCAGGTAGTAGTGCACAAAGGCCGCCGCGTTCACCCCCATGAAGGCGATGAAGGCGCCAAAGTTCAACATTTCCGCGCCGCGTTCATAACTAAAGATTTCTGGCCAGCTCGCCAATAATCCCCCCGCCAGAGCGATCGCCCCGATGAGCAGCACATTGTTCGCAGGAATACGCCGCTTCGCCTGGATCTTTCCAAAGAAACCTTTCGGCAGAGCGTCATTGCGGCCCATTCCGTAGAGAAGGCGCGCGGCAGCCAGTTGCGCGGCGATTCCCGAACCGATATTTGCGATCAACACCGTAAAGTTCAGGAGGTGAAACAGAAAAAATCCGCCAATCCGTTGCGCCACGATCGGAAACGCCGATTCCACTTTGTCCGGGGGGAAGGGGCCCGAGCCCCACACCAGCTGCGCGGCATAAACCTCTGCGGCCGAGAGCACACCCGCCAGCAAGCAGACCAGCACGGTCGCCAGCATGATGTTGCGGCGCGGATTCTCAACCTCTTCCGAGAAGGTCGAAATCCCGTCAAATCCAATGTAAGTGAGGACCGCCAGAGAGGTTCCGCGCATCAGCCCGTGGAAACTGAAAGTTTCCGGATTATAGAAAGGTTGCGTGAAAAAATCCGGGCCGTGTTCGTGGTAGCCCCACACGAATCGAATCACGAAGGCGAAGAAAATCAGCACCACCAGGGACATTCCGGCCGCCAGAACTTCGTTTATCCGCGCCGATGTTTTCACGCCGCCAAGATTCAGGATTGTAAAAAATCCCGCGAAGCCAATCGCCAGCACAAAATACGGAACTTCGGGAAGAATATTCTGCGTCAGCTTGCTGCAGATGATGGCGCAAATCAGCGGATTGAGGATGTAATCCATTACCATCGCCCAACCCGTCAGGTAACCCAGGCCCGAATGAATTTCTTGTCCGACGTAGGTGTAGGCCGAACCCGCGCTCGGATATACACGGGCCATCTTGCCGTAGCTGATGGCCGTAAAAAACATGGCGATCAAGGCGATCAGGATGGTGGTGACAACATGACCGCCCGCCGCGTTGTTGATCACCCCATAGATGCCCATCGGAGCGATGGGCTGGATGATCACGATTCCAATCACGATCAGGTTCCAAAGTGTCAGGGAACGCTTAAGGCGCGGGTCCGCGCTGGTGGTGCCTGCTTCTGCGCTCAAGCACCTCTCCTTTTTGCCGGTCCTCTTCCGTCAGGCGCCAAAACCACGGCGCGCGTCAGGTTCTTGGGTGCGTCGGGGTTCAGCCCCTTCCGCAAACCAACGGCTGTCCCCAGAAGATGAGCAGGAATGGCGCTGACAGCGTAACGTGCAAATTCCGGGCCGTCCAGCGCCAACTCGATGAGCAAGTCGCTGTATTTCTTCAATTCGGGAGTGGCACGGTTGGTGACGATGCAAATGGCCGCGCCTAGCTCTTTTAGTTCTCGCGCCAACACCGTTTCCGCTTCCGCGGCCGCATCGGACATGTAAATCGTAATCAAGGTATTGGGCCCGGCGATGGAGCGCGGCCCGTGCCGGAATTCCAGCGAGTGATAAACCTGCGCGTAGGAAGAGGACATTTCCGTAACTTTTAGTCCAGCCTCTTGTGCGAGCCAGTAGTGCACTCCTTGCCCAAGGAAAACGTAGTCGGCGAATGTCCGCTTTGCGGCAAAATCCTGGATCTTCTTCGCATCAGCATCGAGCCACGCCTGTCCGCGCTCCGGAAGTTTGTCCAGGGCCGCGGCCAGCTGGTCATCGCCGACAAACTCCAGGCCGAGGCGCTGAAACGTCAGCAAGATCGCCGTAAACGAGCGCGTCATTACCGTGCTCTTTTCGTCGGCCCAGGTTGGCTTGAAAGTGTGGGTGCACAGTTTTTCGAGAAGGCTTTGCGGATTGCAGGTCACGCCCAGCGTTTGCACCGTTTTGTGCGCTTGCAAGAGCTCCGCGGTTCGCAAGACTTCCGTGGTCTCGCCGGAGCGCGACATTAGCACAATCTGCTCCGCGCCAATTCGCCGCAGCGTCTCTTCCGGGGCAAAGAGCAATTCTGACGCCGGGACACCCGTGGCGGGAATATAGAAATGCTTGGTCCACAGGGCGGCGATCAGCCGCGAGAGGTAGTAGCTGGAACCGCAACCCACAAAAAGCCAGGGACTGCGGGGGGAAAAGGTTTCGGCCAGATGCGCGAGGTCGCCGGAGCGGCGAAGACGCAAATCGGTTTCACCCCAGGTGTGCGGTTGCGAGAGGATTTCGGCCAGGGTATGTTCCGCGGGGCGGGGAGACAGGTTTCGGACCCCCGGCTGGGGTTTCGAGCGGCGCTTCACGAACAGGTGGCTCCTTTATTCAAACGTTTCAATAGACGCTATTTTGCGGAAATGCGACTGGCGGCGCAAGCCCTAATTTTCCGGCATGGGAGCCGGGAAGGGCGCCGTCGCTGCGAGCCGTCACCGCTGGCCAGCGCACGGACAGTTTTCTTTCTATGGGAAGGCGCCGCCGTACGGTTGCCGGAAAATTCTTGCCTGTCCGTTGGTACAGGTTTACACCGCCGTAATCGGGTATCTCTTGGCTCACACTCGCCGCATTCCGGCGCAACTTCGCGGTCTCAATTCGCTTCTAATAGAGGTGAGCCGCGCAAATCATTCTGGACGCTGAGCGAGAAACTACTATGGGCGAGCTTGCCCTGAGAATCGACCGTCACCAATTACGCCGCTTGCTTCTGCATGCCAGCGGGTTTCTGCTTATTTTTCTTGCGGCTGACTCGCTGCGCCAGGCCGTCCTTCGGCCCGACCCTGTCCTGCAGGGTTATTTGCAGTTCACCACAGGCTTGTTCGCGTTTGTGTTCGCGGCCGTGGCCCTGGTCCGCTTCCAGGGAACGCAGGACCGTCTTTCCCTCATCCTGGGTTCCAGCTTCCTGCTGTCGGGCGCCACCCTGATCGCTTCAAGCCTGCTCTTTTTTCAATTGATTCATGAATCCCAGATTTGGATGCTGTGGGCCCCCGTAGCGTGGTGGATTGGCCGCTTGCTCCTGGCACTCCTGTTCCTCGTGGCATTGCTGGTGGAGCACTTTTTGCCGCGCTCCCGGCATCCGAAACTGGAAATTGCCGGCGCGCTGTTTGGCGTTCTCTCCTTGACCTATCTGATTACCGCTTCACTGCGAAAGCTCCCGCCGGAGGCTTCGCATCACCCGGAATCGCTGATTCCCAATCCGCTACAGCTGGTACCCGCGGTGATCTTCCTGATCGCGCTGGTCGGATACCGCCGCCGCAAGTACATGGTGGATTCTGCCTTCGACCGGTCGATCTACACCTCTGTGTGGCTGAACCTGGCCGCACAGATTGCCGCCTGCCAGTCGGAAAAGCTGCTGGATGGGCCGTTCGTCTTCGCGCAGATCTTGAACGTGGCGAGCTACGCCATCCTTCTTGGCGGCGCCCTGCTCGATAGCGCGCGCGTATTCGAGAAGGTCAGGCATTTAGCCGCAAGCGATCCGCTCACCGGTCTCGCCAATTACCGCAGGCTGCTGGACGTTTTGGACACGGAAACCGAGCGCACCTTGCGCACGGGCAGGTCTTTCGCCGTGCTGCTTCTCGATCTTGATGGCCTGAAAAAGATCAACGACACGTATGGGCACTTGGTGGGCAGTCGCGCCCTCTGCCGCGTCGCTGACATTCTGCGCTTCTATTGCCGCGCCATTGATACGGCCGCGCGGTATGGCGGCGACGAATTTGCCGTGGTGCTGCCGGAGGCCCGCGAAGAAGAAGCGCAGCGCGTCGCGGCCCGTATCCGGGAGACACTCGCCGCGGATCAGGAACAGCCTCCCATCTCCGCGAGCATTGGCGTTTCCATCTATCATGGCGACGGGGAGCGCGTCGAAAAGTTACTCGCGGAAGCCGACCAGAATCTCTACGAAGAAAAAGCCCGGCGAAGGGGAACCGCAAAGCCTCCGGAAGCTCCCCGCCGGCGCCTGAAGAAAACCTGAAGTTTCCCTCAGCTGCTAGAAAACCGCCCGCTTTTGTGACATCGCTTTACTCGCAAGGGAGAACCTTGGCTCCGCGCGGCCTTCGCCGGCCAGTTGCGTTGCCAGGTATTCGCCGAAGGCTGGGCCGTGCTTGAAACCGTGGCCGGAGCCGCCGCCGGCGAGCCACACATTCAAGAAGTCCGGGTGCCGGTCAATCAGGAAATCGCCGTTGGAAGTATTTTCGTATTGGCAGACACGCGTCTCGATGATCGGGGCATTTCTCAACCCGGGGAAGCGCCGCGCCACATAATTTCTGGCCCACTCTGCACCCTCAGTGCTGGCGAGCCGCGATTGCGTATCGGGGTCGACGCGTTCGCCATGAACGTCGCGTGCCAGTTTTAATCCGCGCGATTCGATGTCCGGCATGCCGTAGACCTCCTCTCCTTGGAAGAGCCAGGTAGGAAGGGCTGGTGGCCCAAAGCGTGTTTCGCCCGCCGGGCTGCCGAAGAAAAATACTTCTTGCCGTGTGACAAATATTCTTGCGCCGAGAAGTTCAGGGAATACCTTCCCGAGCCACGGCCCGCACGCAAAGACGAACTGCGCGCCGGCGAATCGTTCGCCACGAGAGGTCTGGACAAAGTCGAGCACTCGATTTCCCTTGGCCGTTTCAATCTGCGCAATTTCAAACCGTGCGTTGTTCTTTACAGCCTCGGAAACGACGGCCGCCACGGCGCGCCGCGCGAGGAGCACGCCACTCTCCGGTTCGAGCAGCCCGCGCTTCACGCCATCGAAGTTCACCTGAGGATAGCGCTTTTCGAGCGCCTCACGCCCCAACACCTCGTACTTGATACCGGAGCGATCGAGTGTTTCCCTCGATTCGTTCAACCGCGCTTCGTCCTCTCCAGCCAGCCACAGCACCCCGGTCTGCTGAAACAAGGGTTGGCCTACCGCCGCGCACAATTCTTTCCACTGCGCCAGTGAACGCTGCGACCATCGCGTATAAATTTCGTCCGCGCCATAACTCATTCGTATGATGCGCGTCTCGCCCCCGGAACTCGCGCGCGAATGCGCTGGCCCATAAGCCTCCACCAGCAGAACGCGCTGCTTGCGCTTCGCCAGGTGCCACGCCGTCCAGGCGCCAAATACGCCGGCACCGATCACGACCACGTCGTAGTTGCGCGAGTTTGTCATTCGGCGGACATCGTAACCAATGTGGGCGAGCAGGGCAAAGCCCTTTCCGCTGCCAGCCTCGTTGGGTTACCATTTCAAGTTTCCAGTGCGTCTCATTTGGGGGATAGTGTGAACCGTTTTCATGGTGTGTCTCTGTTTGCCGCTGTTTGTTTCTTCACGATCATTTCATCTTGTTTCGGGCAGCAAACCATCGATCCAAAAACGTACGACGGGATGAAATGGCGGCTGATCGGTCCATTCCGCGGCGGACGTGTGCTCGCGGTCACCGGCGTGGCCAGCCAACCCCACACTTATTATTTTGGCGCCGTTTCCGGTGGCGTGTGGAAAACGACGGACGGGGGGCTGACCTGGGACCCGCTGTTCGACAAGCAGGCAGTCTCTTCTATCGGCAGCATCGCGGTGGCGGATTCCGATCCTAACATTCTGTACGTAGGCACCGGCGAAGCCTGCATTCGCGGCGACATTTCGTACGGCGATGGTGTCTACAAATCCGTGGACGCCGGGAAAACCTGGACGAATGTCGGCTTGAAGGACTCGCGACAGATTGCCGCTGTCATCGTTCATCCGGCCAACCCGGATGTGGTCTTTGTTGCCGCACTGGGCCACGCGTACGGCCCCAATGCGGAGCGCGGCATTTTCCGCACGCGCGACGGCGGCAAAACTTGGGAAAAAGTTCTTTACCTCAACGATCGCACGGGCGGCATTGACATCGTGTTCGATCCGCAGAATCCCCACGTGCTCTTCGCAGCTATGTGGGAGGGCTATCGCACCCCGTGGTCACTCACGAGCGGGGGTGAGAAGAGCGGTCTCTACCGCTCCGGCGATGACGGAACGACGTGGAAGCGCATCGATGGCAACGGTATGCCCGAAGGGCCGCTCGGCCGCATTGGCGTGGCCGTTGCCGGTGGCGATTCTAATGTGGTCTACGCGCTCATTGAAGCGAAAGATGGCGGACTCTATCGCAGCGACGATGGCGGCGTGCATTGGTCCTTGATCAATGACGATCATCGTTTTCGACAGCGTGCCTGGTATTTCACCCATGTATGGTCCGATCCGAGAAATCCAAATGTCGTCTACACCGCCAATACCGGCCTGTACCGGTCGATTGATGCGGGGAAAACTTTCGAACGAATAAATGCGCCCCACGGCGATCACCATGGTTTGTGGATCGATCCCAACAACACCAGCCGCCTCATCAATGGCAACGATGGCGGCGCCACCATCAGCGTGGATGGCGGCAGGACCTGGTCCACCCAGATGAATCAACCGACCGCGCAGTTTTATCATGTGACCGCCGACAACGATTTTCCATATCGCCTCTACGGCGCGCAGCAGGATAATTCCACGGTTGGCATTTTGACCCGCAGCGATCGCGGCTTCATCGACCGGCCGGATTGGGGCGCTGTTGGTGGCGGCGAGAGCGGTTACATCGCGGTGGACCCGCGCGATTTCAACATCGTTTATGCCGGTTCTTATTTCGGCCACATCTCGCGCTGGGATCGCCGCAACGGCCAGGCCCAAAACGTACAGCAGTGGCCGGACGATCCCGATGGGCATAATGCCGGTGAGCAGAAATACCGCTACACCTGGACCATGCCCATCGTGTTTTCACCGCACGATCCGAGCGAGTTGTACGACGCCGCCCAGTACGCCTTCCGCTCAAACGATGGCGGCCATTCCTGGAAGACCATCAGCCCCGACCTTACGCGCAACGACAAATCCAAACAGCTGGATTCTGGCGGCCCGATCACCAAGGATCAGGCCAGCATTGAGTTCTACGATGTCATTTTCACAGTGGCGGAATCACCGAAGCAGCGGGGTGTGATCTGGGCGGGCACGGACGATGGTCTCATCCAATTGACACGCGATGACGGTAAGACATGGGCTAACGTTACGCCGAAGAGCTTGCCCGAATGGTCCCTGGTCAGCCTTATTGAAGCCTCACCCCACGACGCAGGGACCGCCTACGCCGCGGTTGACGCCCACAAGCTGGATGATATTAAACCGTACATTTTCAAGACCATGGATTTCGGGAAGAGCTGGACGCAAATCACCGCTGGAATCCCCGCTGGCGCTTACGTTCACGCGGTACGCGAAGATCCCGAACGCAAAGGGTTGCTGTTTGCCGGAACCGAGCTTGGCATCTACGTTTCCTTTGATGATGGCGCGCATTGGCAATCGCTTCAGCTTAGTCTGCCGAATTCGCCGGTACACGACATGGTTGTCCATAAGAACGATCTGGCTGTGGCCACACATGGCCGGGCCTTCTGGATTCTTGACGACATCGCTCCCTTGCGTCAGGCGGCGGCCTCCATCGCCGGCAGCGAGGCGTACCTCTTTGCGCCTTCGACGGCGATGCGTTCACGCATGGGACACCTTAGACGCCGCCGTTATGCCATCGCCGAAAATCCACCGGATGGGGCGATTCTCTATTACTACCTGAAAGAGCAGCCGAAAGAGCCCATCAAGTTGGAAGTGCTCGACTCCGCCGGTAAGGTCATCCGCTCCTATACAAGTGAAGAAAAGAAGAAGGATGACTCCCCGCCGGATGAGGAAGAACGCGACGAACCCATCGATCACATTCCCAACAAAGCCGGGCTGAACGTATTCACCTGGGATCTGCGCTTTGAAGAACCAACGAAAATTCCCAAGGCCATCTACGACGAAGGCGAACCCGCTGGCCCGCTCGTGCTGCCGGATAAATACCAGGTGCGGCTGACGGTCTCCGGGAAGAGCACCATCCTGCCTATCGAAGTGACTCTGGATCCGCGCGTGAAAACCACTGCCGCAGATTTGAGGAAGCAATTCGACCTGATGCTCAGACTACGAGACCGCGAAGATGAAATGAATAAAGCCATTCTCGCGATTCGCGATTTGCGCGCGCAACTCCTGGCACTCGAAAAGCGGCTGAGCCTGGACGATGCCGGCAAGAGTCTCATGGAACAGTCGGCCGCTCTTCGAAGGAAAATCAGCGCCATCGAGAACGAATTGATCAATCCAAAAGCCGCCGCCAGCGAAGATGAGTTGAATTATCCGACCAAGCTCAACAGCAAGCTCGCCTTTCTGAGCGCCGCTGTGGACAGTGCCGACACCGCGCCGACGGAAGGTGAGCTCGGTGTGTTCGCCGAACTCGACCAGCAACTCGAGGTGCAACTGGTGAAGTGGCGTGAAGTCACTTCGAAAGATATACCCGCTCTGAACAATAACCTGCGCACCGCCAACACACCGCTTATCGCGGTCAAGTAAAGCCGAGTTCACACGGGGGGCTGGCCGTTTCAGTGGCCGCCCAATTGTTCCGCCCAGCGTGACAAATGGTTCAACGACTCCGTGTGCGTTGGATCAAGGTGCAAAGGCGTCACGGAAACCTCCCCGGCAAAAATCGCGGCATAGTCGGATTCCGCATCCAATTCCATTTCGCGATCAATCCGCTGCTCGCTCAGCCAGAAATACGCCTGGCCTCTCGGATCTTCGCCCTCGCGCAACACTGTGCGCGTAATCTTCTTTGATTGCCGCGTGAACCGCACTGCTCCCTTCCATCCATCCGGTACATTTACATTCAACAACACCTGCTCCGGCAAGCCTTCCTTCAAAATGAGTTCCGCAGCCCGCCGCGCCAATCGCGCCGCCGGCCCAAAATCCGCGTTGACGCGCTTTGAGCAAAGTGACACGGCGAAGCCAGGCACATGATGGATCACCGCTTCCCGCGCTGCGCCCACCGTTCCCGAGTAGTACACGTTTTCGCCCAGATTTGCCCCATGATTGATTCCCGAAATCACCACGTCCGGTGTCTCCGGCAGCAATTTATGCAGCGCCACGATCACGCAATCCGCAGGCGTGCCATCGATGGCCCACTCGTCTTCCGCGATTCTATGACACACGATGGGCTGCCTCAACGTCAGCGATTGCGCCGCTCCGCTGCGTTCCCAACTCGGCGCCACGATCCGCACCTGTGCAAATTCTTTCAGCTCGTCGGCCAACGCCCGAAGCCCTGCCGTCTGATAGCCATCGTCATTCGTCAACAAAAGACTCGGTTTTTTCACGCCTGCAAACACCCCTCTTTATTGTAATCGCAAGAGGCACAGCCCTCAGGTAGAATCGTTCCCTGGCCCCCGAGCCCGACAGGCACCTATCGGCCTGTGCTTTCATCAGAAATTCATATGGTTTCGTCCTCTCCTAATCCGAGACTGACGCCGCGCGAGTTGCTTGCCGCTTGGGGAAGAATCTTGACCGGTAGAGTCCCCATGCTCTCCATTGAGATTACCCGGGAATGCCCGCTGAGCTGTCCCGGTTGCTATGCGTACGGCGAGAAGCACTTGGGAGGCGAAGTCACTCCGAGTTGCATGACTTGCGCGGTGACGCGCTGGTCGAAGGTGTGCTGGGACTCGTACGCAAACACAAACCCCTTCATGTTTCCTTGGTGGGCGGCGAGCCGTTGGTGCGGCATCGGGAGCTGAGCCGCATCCTCCCTGCTCTAAGTGAGCCGGGGGTATTCACGCTCGTTGTTACCGGCGCGGTAATTCCCATCCCCAAGGAATGGATGAAGATCCCTCGTTTGCGCGTGGCCGTGTCGGTGGACGGGCTGCCAGAGCATCATGACACTCGCCGAAAACCGGCCACCTACGAGCGCATCCTTGAAAACATCGAAGGCCACGAAGTCAATGTGCATTGGACCATTACGCGCCCGATGCTGGCGCGGCCCGGATACCTTGACGAGTATGTTCGCTTCTGGAGCGCACGGCCTGAAGTGAACCGCATCTGGACGAGCGTTTACACTCCTCAGCTCGGGGAACAAAGTTTGGAAATGCTGACTCCAGAGGACGGCGAGGTCATGGCGCGGCAATTGACCTCCTTGTCCCGGCAATATCCGAAACTCCTGGTTACCGAAGGCATGGCGCGGGCTTTCCTTGCTCCACCGAACAATCCGGAGGATTGCCTGTTCGCGAAGATGTCGGCGAATTATTCGGCCGATCCGCAAAGTCGCGTGGAGCCTTGCGTTTTTGGCGGTGCGCCCGACTGCTCTCAGTGCGGTTGTGCCATCAGCAGCGGTTTGCACTGGATCAAGTCCATCGAGGTGGCGGGTCCCGTGAAGATCAATCATTTCGTCAGAGGCTCGATCGGTGTCGGCCTGCTGGTCAACCGCCTCCGAGTGCGCTCGACAAAACTTTCACGGTGGGATTCTGGCGCGCGGAAGCCGAAGGACCGGACCGAATTCGTGCAAATCCAGTCCTGACACTTTCAGCGCGACCGGTTTGTCACGACAGGTCTCCCTGATTCCCTTGACACCGGCATTCCCCGAGCGTACACCGTGGAGTAGTTACCCACCAGCTCAGCGATTCCTGGAGGACCTTATGCCTCGCTACGAGTTCTACTGTGAAGATTGCAAGAAGCCCTTCGAAATCATTCTCAGCCTCGAAGAATACGAAAAGGGCAAGATCAAGTGTCCGAAGTGCGCTGGTAAACATGTGCACCAGGTGGCCGCTGCCTTCTTCGCTGTGACGTCAAAGAAGAGCTAGAAAATCCCTGAAGCTTTTCTTGAGCCGCTGTGCGGGCGACTGAGCTCGCAGGCGAAATCCTGAGCGTAGCGAAGGATCTCTCGCTACGCGATCTTTCATACCCGCGCACAATTGAAAGAAAAAATGGTCGGGACGGCGAGATTTGAACTCGCGACCTCACGCACCCCAAGCGTGCGCGCTACCAGGCTGCGCTACGTCCCGACTGCCGCGACCACAGAACAAAATCGGCCGCACGTGCAAGTTCAAGGCTATCACTTGCTTTCGAGCAGCGTCAAGAAACTGCGCAGGCTGTCCCGCAAATCCAGCAGCATCTTGCGGTTCAGATGGGTCACCACGCGCGATCCCGGCGAGTTGCCGTGGTTCCCACCGCCCGCAGGCTCCGAGCCGCTTTCTGTCCCCAACTCCTTCAAATGCCGCCGCGCGCCCGCGATCGTGAATCCCTCGTCGTACAGCAGCCGCTTGATTTTCAACACCAGGTCCACATCTTCCTGGCGATACATCCGGTGGCCCCGCGAACTCTTCACGGGTTGCAATACGCGAAACTCCGATTCCCAGTAGCGCAGCACAAAGGGCTTCAGCTGGGTGATGCGGCTGACTTCGCCGATGCGATAGAGTCGCGTCTCTTCCGATACTGGGGTTGCTGTAGAGCTGCTCATCGATGGAGTGCGGGAATTTGCTCGCCCTGAACCACCTGCCCTGACCTATTCCCGCCGTATCGGTGTGAGTCTACCAGAAGGGCAATCAGCCATCTACTGGCCCTAGGGATGGGTGGCAGCGGTCCACATGCAACTTCGCTATTCTTCTCCGGCCGAAGACGTTCTCTCGCCGCGTTTGCGCAGGCGCTGGACAAATCGCACGGGTGTGCCGATAAAGTCCCACTTCGCGCGCAACTGATTCTCCAGAAAACGCTCGAAGCTGAAGTGCAGCGGCTTCTTTTGATTGGTGAACAGCAGGAAGACCGGCGGCGCTACCTTGGCTTGCGTGAGGTAGTAAATCCGCACCGGCCGCGCCTTCGGATTTGATGCGCGCCCCAGATCCACATCTTCCTTCAACCAGCGGTTTAACTCGCCCGTGGTAATTTTCCTCACTCGGGCCGCTGCCACCTGGTCAATTAAAGGAAACAGATTTTGCGCCCGCTCGCCCGTCTTCGCCGAAAGAAAAACAATCGGCGCGTAACTCAGAAACTTGAATTTCTCCCGCACCATCTTTTCGTATTCGAACAGGAGCGAGCCCTTATCCACTTCGCGCCGCTTGCTTGTTCCAACTGTTTTATAGGCCTTGCCTTTAGCGGTTTTGGCGGCTTCCTCCGAGGCTCGCTGCGCCGCTTCCACAGCCAGGTCCCACTTGTTCACCACAAGGATGACCGATCGCCCGGACTGTTCCGCATAACTTGCAATCGTGGCGTCGCCCTGCGTGACGCCCTGCTCGCCATCAATCACCAACAGGGCCACGTCCGCGCGTTCCAGCCCGCGCCGCGCCATCACTACACTCAACTTCTCTGCCACCAGATTGGTTTTGCCTTTGCGGCGAATCCCCGCCGTATCCACAAAGCGATACGTGCGCCCGTTCTGCTCCACTTCCGTATCCACGCTGTCCATCGTCGTGCCCGGAATCGGCGAAACGATGGAGCGCTCTTCTCCCGCCAGACGGTTCAGCAGCGTCGATTTCCCCACATTGGGCCGCCCAATGATGGCAATCTCCACGGAATTCTTTTCTTCTACCTGTTCCTCAACCGCATTGCCCTTGATCTGCTCCAGCGCCAGGTCAAGCAGATCGTCCACGCCGGTTCCGTGCTCCGCGGCGATGGGAAATACTGGCACGCCCAGGGAATGAAACGGCGACGCATTCACTTCCTGCACCGCGGAATCCACCTTGTTCACGGCAACGACAAAAGGCTTGCCCATCCCGCGCAACAGCCGCCCCAATTCTTCATCCAGCGGTGTCAAGCCGGCTTGACTGTCCACCACCAACACCAGCAGCGCCGCCTTTTCTATGGCTAGCCGCGCTTGCCTTAAGATTTCCGTGGGGATCAGCGCCTTGTCATCTGGCACGATTCCCCCCGTATCCACCACTTCCAGCGCGCGTCCGCGCCACTCCGAACGCCCGTAGATGCGATCGCGTGTGATTCCCGGCTCGTCCGTGACGATGGCCCGCCGCGTGCCCGTCAGCCGGTTGAACAGCGTTGATTTGCCTACATTAGGACGCCCGACAATCACCAGCGATGGAAGTTTTTCGGTCATGGATCGTGATGCCTACGACAAGGAGAGCAATTCGCTCCGCAGTGTAATCATCCAATGTAGCGCATCGCCGCGGAACTAGCGAGCCGCTCGCTTGCGGCAAACTGCACGCGGCCTGTGCGGCCACAAGAACACCGCCGTATCTGAGCATTCCCGTGTCCCTTCATCCTTGGTTGGCCTAGGTCTCTCGTCCCGCCAACGCCGCCGCTTGGTAATAACTGGAGTTCCCATCGCTGGCTTTTCCTTCTTATGTCGCTTTATTTCAGCAGATTGCAAGCAGAACTCGGCCCTTTTCTGAAGCGCTCCATGCTCGCTGTGGCCCTAGCGCTGCACGCAAGGACTTTCCTATGATAGTTTTAGGGCTTCTGCTGCGTATTAAGTTATGGAACCGCTGAGACCAGGGCGAATGAGCGCGCCGGGAAAAACGGAGCCTACGGATTTAGTCGTCCGGGCTCGGTCAGGGGATGCCGAGGCTTGGGGCGATTTGTACCGGGAATATGCCCCGGCGATGTTCCGTTTTTGCCGGAGAGCCATGCCCACGCGGGAGGATGCGGAAGACGCGACGATGGAGATTTTCATGAAGCTGCGCGACAAACTCGCCCAGTATGACCCGAGCCGGTCCTTCACTGCCTGGCTCTATAAGGTCTCCGCCAATCATTGCTGGGATATGTTGCGCCGCCGCAAAATCCGTCAGGACAAGGAAACCGAGGACGTGGACAGCGTGCCTCTGGAGCACCCGGATCCCAACCAATTGGAGCGGCTGATTGAAGAACGCAGCAACGAGGAAGTACGCATGGCTCTCGGTAAACTTGGCACTCGCGCCCGCATGGCGCTGGTCATGCGCTATTACTCGGACATGAGCTACGACGAAATTGCAGACGCTCTGGGCGTGCGCCGGGCGTTTGTCGGTGTGGTTTTGCTGCGCGCACGCCACGAACTGCGGCTGGCGCTGGGAGAGAACAGCGTCCTGGCCGCGGGAGGAACACGGTGAGCGACACGGAACAGACGGCGAACAAGCACGTGGATGAGATGAAGTTGATGCTGTACGTCGAACGGCAACTCGATCGCGAGAGCGCGCAGGAAGTGTCTCTCCACACGCAAACGTGCGCCAAGTGCCTGACGCTGTTGCGCGCGCTCGATCGCGAATCCCGTCTGTTGACCCGCGCCATGCTCGAGCAGGATGAACCCTTGCCCGCGCGGCTCGCGGAGTTCCGTGTGGCGGTGCGCAAGTCCATGCAATGGATTTGGGGCGTGGTGTTTGGCCTGGCGGTGCTGGGCGTCTACGCCCTATACACGGGATATATCGAACCCTGGGAGCAACAGCTCGAGCAGGCCGGTTTCGGCAGCACCAACATTCTTAGCCTGGTGGTCTTCCAGGGCGCCTTCTGGAAAGGATGGCAATCCATGTTCACTTTATTCGAATTCATTGCCCTCTCTGGTTTGGCGGGCTTTGGCATTTTTGCATTGCGGAAATATGTGAAGCGGGGATCGGCAGTGGCCGTGGTTTTTGCCAGCCTCGGTCTGGTGATGGTGGCGGCGCTCCCCGCGAATGCCATGGAGTTCCGCAAGGGTGATTCCGTGCAGGTGAAGAAGGGGGAAACCGTGAATGGTGACCTCTTCCTCATGGGCAATACCCTGCGGGTAGACGGCACGGTGGATGGCGACGTCTACGCTTTCGGCCAGCAAGTCGAAGTTCCCGGCCACATCCTCGGCGACCTCATCTGCTTCTGCCAAACATCCCGCGTCAGTGGCCAGATCGATGGCAATATCCGCGCGTTCACCAACAACATCACCATCACTGGCGCCGTGGAACGCAGTGTCACAAGCTTCAATGAGGCTTTTAATCTGGATTCCAGCGGCAAAATCGGGCATAGCCTGACCGTCTTCGGCAAGTCTGTCTCTCTTGACGGCACGGTGGGGCGCGACGTCCTGGGCTTTTTCGCTATGGCCAACATTGGCGGAACGATTGACGGGCAGCTGCAGGCCAAGGGCGATTCCCTGACGATCGGCAGCTCGGCGGTCATTGGCGGAAAGGCGGAGTTTGAGGGCCACAAGGCGGCGAATGTATCTCCCGAGGCCAAGCTGGCCTCCCCCCTGCAATTTAAGATGGTCGAGCACAAGTCCCGCTTTGAACGCGGCGGCGGGTATTACGTCTGGCGGCTGATCTGGACCGCGGCGTTTGTTCTTTTTGGAATCGTCCTGTTCGGCTTGATGCCCAAGGTCGCGCAAGAAGCCGTCGAACTGGGCGAGCATTACGGCGCCTCGTTCGGGCTCGGCGTGCTGGTGCTGTTTGGCGTGCCCATTGCCGCCGTCATCGCTTGCTTCACGGTGATTGGTCTGTTTGTGGGCATTTCCACGTTTTTCTTGTGGCTTGTGATGCTTTTCGCTGCCAACGTTGTGATCGGAGCGGTGGTCGGCCAGTGGATTCTCGGCCGCACCAGCGAGTTTTGGCCCTTGATCCTGAGGATGCTGGTCGGCATGGTGCTCGTGCGCATCGTGATGAGCGTGCCGTTCATCGGCGGTTGGGCCAAGTTTATCGTGGCGCTCTGGGGTGTAGGCGCGATTTCACTTGCACTCTACCGCCGCCTGCAGCCGGTGATTGCGCCAAACATTCCCTCCGTGCCCAGCGGGCCGGTGATAACGCCGCTGCCGCCCAACACTACCGTGGCGGGCTAACCGGGGCCATTGAGCAGGTCGCGAATCGAATTGCTGCGGCTATTGTTCCGCCATGGGTTTTCGACCTGCTTAAAAAGGAGTCTCCCGTCGTCATTCCGCTTGCCCTGAGCTGCGCGAAGGGAGCGGAGCGAGGAATCTCTCTTGAATGAAAATCCAAGAAAAGAGAGACTCCTCGTCGCTCCGCTCCTCGGAATGACGGGTGCAAGGTTTTTCTCAGGAACCTGCTAGACGGCATCGTCGGGCTTAACCTCTACAGGCAGAACGGCCGCCATCGGCGACCTGGGAATGAATTCCCGCAAGCACCTTTCAGAAAGAAAACGGGCCCTGGAACTGCCGGGGCCCGTCGCCTTTTGCGGAGGCGGTGAAAAACTCCTAGTGCTTGCGGACCTTTGCCACGTCGAACGATGGCACGGATGTCAAACCAAAGTACAAAACGCGCACAGCAATATGGTCACCCACCGTCATGCCACTGGAATTCTGATAACCATCGAAGTAGGTGTTGGGATTTCCCGTACCAAACTGCACCAGGTTCGATCCCGTTTGGCCAAAGAATGGCGGCAGCGATTGGATATTAAAATTCGGGGCGGGTGCGGAAAATACCGACCCTGCCACTCGTGTGAAGCGAAGGACTACGAAATCCGCATTCACTAAAGCCGGGACAGTTCCCGACGCTTTCGTGAAACCCGTTACGCGCAGGGCCACCGTTTGGCCGGGCAAAATGTCAGTCGCGGAGGTGCCGCCGCTGAACGGGGTGGGCACGATTGGCAATCCCTTGTAGTCAATAGCAAAAGGCTGCACGTTCTGCAGCGTAACTTGCACTGGGTCGCCAAGGTTGAGGTTGCTTCCGATGAGACTATTCGTCGTTGCCAGAACGAGTTCATTGGTAACGATCTGAAATTGCGTCGAAGAGGAAGGCACCGTCGAAACGACACCTTCGATGACATCAACACTCGTCGGAGAAAGTGGGTCGTATTCCAGCAGGGAGGACGACCCGTCTGCATTCAGTGTCGCGTCAATGCTGGCAATCTGTCCCACCACCGGTGGCGTACATGACAGAACCACGGTGCTGATTACGCAATTCGGAGATTGGATAGAGGAGCTCGTTACCACGGCAGTGATCGTTCCGAGCGTTGAAGTTTGTACCGAAATAAATGGCGGCGAGGAACCCAGCGAGACCCGCGAAACCACTCCGGTTACGTCCTCCAGATAGTCCAATTGTCCCGCACCGAGGCTTGAAAGCGTCGGCGGGAGCGAAACCGCCGTCAAGACATTTGCGGCGGTGAGATCAACGCCCGTGACGGCTTGGGTGGTCGCGTTCACGGTGATGGCGTTGGCGAAGCTGAAGAGTAGTTGTAGACCGGCTTGCTGGTTGCTTGCCAGGGTGAGCGAAAAGGTAGAGGGCGTCGTTGGCGCTGCGGCGCCTGCTACAATCTGCGTGACACTCCCGGCATTGCAGCCTGCTATTCCGCTGGTTGTCGTGCAGTAGGTGACGACCGCGCTGGTCACACCGACGGTAACTTTGTTATAGGTACCCGCTGGAACGCTGGTTAATTTCTGCCCCACGAACGAGGAATCGCTTTGCATGCGCGTCAGATCCACGGAATAAGTTGTGGCATTCAAGGGAATGACTACAACGCTTCCCCCGGTGGACGGCGTCAAGTTAACCGAATTGATAGTTACAGCGAAGGACAGAATGGAAGTATTGGGAGGCGGCACAAAAGGCAAAGCGGCGAGCGTGACGTTGAGCGAAGCGTTGCCGTTACCCCCTCCGCCGCAATTGACCGTACACGCGTTCTTCACCCCGCTGCACGAAGTGAGCGCCAAGACAGCGCAAAAACCGAAAAGTACCAGGGCACGTTTCGAATTCATTCATTCACCCCACGACAGATTTGGACTCCACGCCGGGCGAGGCGCTTGCTTGGGAATCCCCCTCCACACTGTAACGCCGGCAAGACAGGCCGGGTTTCACCTCAATCCCAAAACGTGCCCAAGTGCTAACCCAGCCCCGCAAAGAGAAGCGCCGGGGCCGGTTGTGCTATCGTTACAAATTCGGGCTGGGAAGCGTCAGCCTGAGGCAGGCATTCTGGTCAAGCGAACTCCCAAGTCGGATTCCCCCGAGGCAATGAAAAAGCGCAAGGAACAGGTGGCGGAGCACGTCTATGGGCCCCTGGAAGAAGAGTTTTCGCCTCGGAAATCAGCTGCTCCTTACCGCGCAAAAGAAGTTGCTCGCGAGGAAGGCCGTCCCTCCGTTCCTCGTGAAGGCGCAGGGCCCTCGGATAAGCCCACCATGGCGCAGATCTTTGGCCCGGGGGGATTCCTCGAAAAGTGCATGATTGGCGGCTATGAGCATCGTCCGGGGCAGCTGGAGATGGCGGAGGCGGTGCACGACGCGTTTCGAACCCACCATCACGCCATCGTTGAGGCAGGCACGGGCACCGGAAAAACTCTGGCTTATCTTTTGCCCGCTATCTGCAGCGGGCGCCGCGTGGTGATCTCCACGGCCACGAAGTCGCTACAGGAGCAGCTCTACGAGAAGGACGTGCCTTTCCTGCAGAAGCATTTTGCGCCGGAACTGAAGGTCGCCGTGATGAAAGGCCGGTCCAATTTTTTGTGTCTCTCCAAGGTCCATGCCATGGCCGACCAGCCCATGCTGCGGGGCATGGAAGAGGTGGATGCTTTCCGGCAGATCCGCGACTGGGCCAGGTTGACGGAAACGGGGGATCGCGCCGAACTCACTTTCCTTCCGGACGACTCGGATCTTTGGACCAGGATCGATGCGCGGCGCGACACCTGCTCGGGGCAGAAGTGTCCCGAGTTTCAGCAGTGCTTCGTCACGGCCATGCACCAGCGCGCCAAGGAAGCCGACCTGATCATCGTCAACCATCATTTGTTCTTCGCGGACCTCGCTCTGAAACAGGACGACTTCGGCAGCATCCTGCCCGAATATTCCGCCGTGGTTTTCGACGAAGCGCATGAAATGGAAGACGTGGCCAGCGACTACTTCGGCCAGCAGCTCTCCAACTATCGTTTTGAAGAATTGGCGCGCGATGCGGACATGGCCATGCGCCTCGCCCATCAGGCTACGCCCACGCTTTTGCGCCGCACCCAGCGCATCCGCGAACGAAGCCGCGCCTTTTTTGACACTTTTCCCGCGCGTGACGGCAGATTCCCGTTCGCGCGGCACGAACGCGAAGCCTTTCTCGAACAGAACCGTGAAGCCTACGATAGTCTCCGCAACGCGCTGAAGGGCATGGAAACGGAGTTTGCCGCGCTAACCCAGAAGCCGGAAGAGTTGCTGCGCATCGCTCGCCGCAGTTTTGAGCTTCGCCAGGATCTGGCTTTTCTGTTCGAGTCCAACGAAAAAAACTATGTTTACTGGTTCGAGCGCCGCAACAAGGGCGTCTTTCTCGCCGCCACTCCTATCGATGTCAGCCAGATTCTTCGCGAGCGGCTGTTCGAAGCCTTCGACACAGTGATCCTTACCTCGGCAACGCTTACCGTCGGCGGCCGTTTCGAGTTTATTCGCCAGCGCCTGGGCTTGGACCATGTCAAGGAGCGCGGCCTACCGCCGGAATTTCATTACGAGGAGCAGGCGCTGCTCTACCTGCCCCAGAAAATGCCCGATGTGCGCGACGCGGGCTTCTCCCCCAAGGCCGCCGACGAAATCGTGGGGCTGCTCGAACTAAGCGAAGGCCGGGCGTTCTGCCTCTTCACCAGCTACGCGCAAATGAATGACCTGTTCGAACGCGTGCGAACGCGCCTGGATTATCCCCTGCTCTTGCAGGGAACCGCGCCGCGCTCGGCCCTTCTTGAGCGCTTTAAGAACACGCCCAACGCTGTGCTCTTCGCGACCGCCAGCTTCTGGCAGGGTGTCGACGTGCCTGGCGAGCAGCTCTCCTGCGTTATTGTGGACCGCTTGCCGTTCGCCGTGCCCAGCGATCCCATTGTTGCCGCACGCGTGCGCGCTCTGCAGGAAGACGGGCGCAATCCCTTCGCGGAATTCCAGGTGCCTCAGGCCGTGCTGTCGCTGAAACAAGGCTTTGGACGGCTCATTCGCACGAAAACCGATCGTGGCGTGCTGGCCTTGCTCGACACCCGCATCCAGCGTATGCCCTATGGTAAGATTTTCTTGGAATCGTTGCCGCCCTACCGCAGGACGCACGACTTGAAGGAAGTCGCGCGATTTCTGTCTGCGGCAACTCCAGCCCACCAGTCAAAAGCCTTCCGGGAAGCAGGGTGATTCGGGCTGGCACTTCGATTCGAGAGGGGAAGAAAGCCAGATCATGTTTGAAGTGAGCGTGGAAGAAACGTTTTCCGCGGGGCACGCGCTTCGCGGCTACAAGGGTAAGTGCGAGAATCCGCATGGCCACAACTACCGTGTGCAGGTTACCCTCGAAGGGCCGCAGCTTGATTCCATTGGCCTGTTGATTGATTTCACGGAACTCAAACGCGTCATTCGCAGCGTCATCCAGCGTTTGGATCACCAGTTCATCAACGATCTCGAGCCTTTTATCACCGTGAATCCCTCCGCCGAGAATATGGCGAAATATTTTTACGACGAAGTCACCACGCAACTGCAGGGACTGCCGGGAGGCGCGCGCGTTACCGACATCGTAATCTGGGAGACCGACACCGCCAGCGCCCGCTATCGTCCCATGGCGTAGTGCTGTGTTGTGTTAGGGGGAACGATGAACCGCTCGATTCTCATCATTCTGATTCCCGCGCTGCTCGTTGCCGCGGGCTATGTTCTCGTCTTGCGCATGATGGGATTCTCGCCCGGATATCCACGGCTCGTCATCGCGATGGCGCTCTTCTTCGGCGCAATTTACTGGCTCTCGCGGCGCTCGGCAAAAAAAGCAAAAGGCGCCGGAGAATAATATTCGGCGGTTTGGCCCCGGCTCATCCATGTACGTCACCGAAATCTTCAAGTCTATTCAGGGGGAAGGCACTCGTGCCGGACTGCCATGTATTTTTGTGCGCCTGACGGGATGCAATCTCCGCTGCACCTGGTGCGACACGGCCTACGCTTTTCACGGCGGCCAGAAAATGGCCGTCGGAGAAGTTCTCGAACGTGTGGAAGCTCTCAGCGCGCAGCCAGCCGGCGCGAAAAGGGCTGTATCGCTGGTGGAGTTGACGGGGGGAGAACCGCTCCTTCAGGACGAAATTTACCCCCTCGCGGAGGATTTGCTTGCCGCCGGCTACACGGTTCTGCTTGAGACCAGCGGAGAGCGTTTCATCGGCGAGTTGCCTAAGGAAGTCATCCGCATCGTCGACGTAAAATGCCCGGATTCCGGCGAACCTGACACTTTCGATACTCGCAATCTCACCGAACTGCAAGCCGCGGATGAAGTGAAATTCGTTATTTCCAGCCGTCGCGACTACGAATTTGCGCGGGAATTCACCCGCGAGCATCGGCTTGGGGAACGCGTCCACCAGGTTCTATTTTCACCGGTAACCGAAGATCCCCTGGGCCAATGGCGTGGATTGGCGCCGCGCACATTAGTGGAATGGATTTTGGCCGACGGATTGGATGTTCGCCTGGGTTTGCAGTTGCATAAATTCGTCTGGGATCCGGCCACCAAAGGCGTTTAATCAGCGGAAAGGGGTCTGCCACGAAGAAGAGCGAACAAAGCAAAGCCGTGGTGCTGCTCAGCGGAGGCATGGATTCGTGCGTTTGCACGGCGATTGCCCGCGAACGCCACGGTGCCGAGAATCTTGCGTTATTGCACGCCAGCTACGGGCAGCGGACGGAAGCACGGGAGAGACGTGCGTTCGAAGAAATTGCCGATTTCTATCAGGTCAAAGAACGGCTGATGGTGAAGCTGGAGCACTTCCGAGCCATCGGAGGCTCAGCGCTAACCGATCAGACGATCGCTGTCCCCGAGAATGAACTTGGTACTCCCAGTCCAGGCGGCGAAATCCCGGTAACCTATGTCCCCTTCCGGAATGCACATTTTTTGAGCGTGGCGGTCAGCTGGGCGGAGGCCATCGGCGCAGCCGCCATTTATATCGGTGCGGTCGCCGAAGACAGCTCGGGATATCCCGATTGCCGTCCAGAATATTACCGCTTGTTTCAGGAGTTGATTCGTGTGGGCACGCGCCCGGAAACGCACATCGAGATGGTGACGCCGGTGATTGCCTTGAAAAAGAGCGAAATCATTCGCCGCGGCTTGCAGCTAGGCGCTCCGCTGCAATTGACCTGGTCCTGTTATCAGGGCCAGGAGCTGGCTTGTGGCGTTTGCGACAGCTGTCTGCTGCGCTTGCGCGCGTTTGCCGAGGTGGGGCTCGCGGACCCCATCGCCTACCGGGAGCGGGCAGCCTTTAAATTCTAGAAAACTCGTTCCACCCATTGGAATCAGCCGCAGATGAGAGATAATGGAAGTACACCGGCCGGCGAACCGAGGCCGGGGCTCCTCAACAGAAAAAAGGAGACTGGAGCATGTTGAATTTTTCGAAGGCGTACACGCTCGCCGCGATGCTGACGCTTGGCCTGTTCAGTTTGACTGCACCACGGGCAGCCGCGCAAAACAACGGGAAGATTGTAGGCACGATCATTGACTTTGATGGAAAGCCTTTTGCAGACCTGCCCATCAAGTCCAAGAGTGACCAAGGGGCCGCGCAGGAAACCAAAACCGATGCGAATGGCAAGTTTGCTTTTACCAACTTGAAGCCTGGCAAGTATACGGTCACCGTGAAGCCTCCTCAGGTCCCCCAGCCATGGGATATACCGGTCGCTGTGAGCAACGAGAATGTGGCCGAGGTCAACCTGAACTTCAAGGAAATCCTCGAGAAACAGAATCCGGAAGCAGCCGCGGCTTACAAAAAGCAACAGGAAGACAAGTCCAAAGTTTCCGGAATGAAGCAACACTTCACTGATGGCGTCGCTCTGCTGGATCAGGAGAAAGCGGCCAAGGCTGAATTGGCGAAGACCCCTAAAGACCAACAGGATGCCGTCAAGGCAAAGGTATTGGATCTTTCGAACAAGGCGGTGGCTGAGTTCCAGGAAGCCATGAAAGCGGCCCCCGAAAAAGATCCCAATACCCACCTCTTTTGGGCGCGCATGGGTGAGGCTTACGACCTTGCCGGACGAAACGATGACGCCATTAACGCTTATCAGCAAGCCGTGGCGGCCAAGCCGGACAATGCCGGCTATTACAACAACCTGGGCAATGTCCTGGCGCGCGCCGGGAAGATTGAAGAGGCCCGTGCCGCCTATAGCAAGAGTGCCGAACTCGATCCTGCCAACGCCGGCTTGGCTTGGCGCAATTTCGGCATCAGCTTGTACCAGGCGAACCGCATGGTGGAAGCCATCGATCCGCTGAAGAAGGCCACGGAAATCGATCCCAAGAGCGCGCAGGCCTGGTATTTGTTGGGAACCTGCATGGTTGCGGACCCGAGCATTTATAAGACAGTTGGCGACAAGATCGAAGTGACGCCCAAGCCCGGAACTGTCGAAGCCTTCCAGAAGGCCATCGAACTCGACCCCAATGGCACCTGGGGGGCGCAAGCTAAGGCGGGCCTCGAGCAACTCCAGCAACTCACCGGCGGCATCGAAACCAAAGTCGGCGGCAAGAAAAAGAAGCCCTAGCCCCTTCAACAATTTCAGGAATGGACAACCGGCTGTGGAGATCGCAGCCGGTTGTCCATTTTTCTCTGGCAGCGCGAAAGGTCCCCTAGCTGAGAGCTGCGAAAACGTACCATCTCCAACGCATGTTGCTCATAGACACCGCCGAACTGGTCACTAGCTATGCGTGAGTGTTCCCGTGCTCTTCGTTCGCCGAAGGGCCCAAGAGAAAGCCACTGTGGAGGCGGGGAGAAGTAGGACGGCGAATCCCAGAAGAATGAGCAGCGGCTTCGCGAGAGCAGATACCGCGCTGCCGTCGAGCAGCGCCGCACGCATGGCATCTAGCGCATACGTTACCGGATTCAACCGCGCAAGGACCTGCAGCCAATCCGGCAGGATGCTGACCGGGAAAAGCATGCCACCCGCCACGCTCGAAACCCCTAGAAGCAGCCATTTCGCGGGATTTCCCCGTTTGAACAAAAGCAGGTACGCCGAGGAGAAAATACCCAGCCCCGAGAATGCCAGAAGTGACACCGCCAGCACAACGAAGACGGAGAACCAGTTCGCACCTCGCAGCGGAAAGCCGAAAAGAAGGGCGCCCCACCCAAGGTACACAGCGATGCGCAACGTCGTTGCCACGAACGGATAAACCGCCGAGCCCAGAAGAATCACTGGCACGGAAACCTGTGTCACCAGCAAGGGCTCCAGCGTTCCACCATCCCGTGCCTCCTGCAGGCTGTGGTCGAAGGTATCCAGCGCCGCGTTGAGATAGTCGAAGAAAACGAAGCCCACCAGCGAATACGCAAAATAGCTGCTGCCTTGCGGCAAAGCTTGCCGGAGTTCCGGTGAATCAACGAACCGTGCCACGTAATAGAGAAGCGCCGCTCCAAAAAGCGCCTGGAAGAACTCCAGGACGAAAGCGCTGCGATAAGACGCGGCAATGCGGATGTCCCGTTCGAAAAAATGCAGCAGGTCTCGGAGCGTGCGCATCATGAGGATAGGCTCTCCGCAGAAGCTGCGATGGGCCGCCCCGTCATCGTGAAGAAAACTTCTTCGAGTGAGGAAACCGAATATTTCAGTTTGAGCGCAGCAGGCGCATCGAACGCCAAGAGTGTCCCCTCATGAAGGATTGCGACGCGATGCGCCAATAATTCAATTTCAGGAAGGGAGTGAGACGCGAAGAGCAGGGAAGTGCCAAGCCTCGCTAGGATTTCGGACTTCAGGAAATGGCGGAACTCGGCCGCGGCAATGGCGTCGAGGCTGCGCGTCGGTTCATCCAGAAGCAGCACCTTGGGCTGATGCAAGAGCGCCCGGAGCAGGCTCAGCCGTTGGATGGTCCCAGAAGACAGCGCGCGCACCTGGCGGTCCAGTGCCGCAGCCAGCTCGAACTGGTCACTGAGGGTGCGGATGCGCTCTTCGATGGTGGTTTCCGGCAGATGGTTCAAGCGGCCAAAAAAACGCAGATTCTCGCGGCCCGTCAGGCGCGCATAGAACCCGCGGTCCGTGCCGGCGTGATACCCAAATTGGCGCCGTACGACTTCGGGTTCGCACACTATATCGTGGCCGGCCAGGGCGGCAGAGCCCCGCGTTGGGAGTAACAACGTCGCCAGTATCCGCAGGAGCGTGGTCTTTCCCGCACCGTT
>Ga0307471_100000037_pt1 | contig 61248 bp, 52 predicted proteins | sample atmos_gasesAM3C__2_FD_204566 | JGI IMG/M metagenome (GOLD analysis project Ga0307471, IMG submission 204566) | Hardwood forest soil microbial communities from Morgan-Monroe State Forest, Indiana, United States - atmos_gasesAM3C_515 | ecosystem: Environmental > Terrestrial > Soil > Temperate... | reverse complement strand
GGGTGGCCTGCAAGCCCGACGCACAATCTGTCTCCACTCTTGGCGAGAAAACAAAATGTGACGAACATGTCCGGTTTTTTCAACGGGTAAAGGACTTCGTTCAGCCGTCCGAGGAGATGCCCGGTATCATCGCCGGAGCTCAGCAGCATGCGTGCCGCGCTCTTGACCATGCCCATGACCACTCCGGGCGCGACGCCGTGGCCCGCCACATCCGCCACATAGGCGACCCAATGGTCTTCCGACCCGGCAAGATCGATCAAGTCGCCGCCGACTTCGCCGCTGGGTAGCGACCGCCCGTAGAATTCGTAACCGCCGATCTTCGCATCAATCGCGGGGACCAGCACGTGGTGGATCTCGGCGGCCAGTTCGATCTCCGCGTGCTCACGGAAATAACGCCGGCCTGCGGTAATAGAGGAGTAAAGGAAGCAGCCATAACCCAAAGCGATGGCAAGCATGGTAGCGATCCCGCTCAGGGTCAGCCGGCTTTGCAACCGGACGATCTCGGCAGCGCCCATCGGCACCGATTGGGGCAGGTCAGGAAGGGACCGAGCCAACACGTACATCAGCGCCAAATGCACGGCGAGGGCGGGAACGAACGCCTTCCAGAGCTGCTTGCGAAGGACAAATCCTGTAAAGGCATAGAACATCGCGAACAATCCCGACAGCAAGACGCCCAAGACAAAGCGCAGCGTAGGTTCACGTCCCATTTCCATGATGTCGGTGGTAAGCCCCATGGTGCTGAAGATGAAGAAGACCCCGAGCAGGAAACCAACCAGTGACGTCCGAGGGATGCTTTTCCAGAAGGATTTGCTTGGGCTCATGGGATAGAGGTGTGTGCCGGAACCCAACTATAGCAAATGCAGAGCGGCACAGCTTTCTCTTACCCGGAATCCGTCTCCATAAGTTCGCGTTGTGTTTATCGGAGGTCTTCAACGCAAGAGACGCGGACAGCCGTCGCGCGGCAATCGACGAACTTTGGGATAAGGATAGCGTCTTTATCGATCCGGGCGGCGTTCATGAGGGCGTCGAAAAGATTAACGCCATTGTTCAGCTCCTTGTGCGCCGGTTAAAACCGGCGAGGTGTAGTGAATGAAAAAGTCATACGAAAGGACGTTGCCAGAAATCCATGGCTGACCCAGCAATGGCACCGGCAGGGATCTCCATTACGACCGGCCCACTCTTGGCCAGGTCCAGATAGCTGACGATGTAAGGAGTGGTCGCGTTCGGCGTGAAGAAGAGACTCTGTTCGTTACCCAGATAGATGGTGAGGTCACCGGGGAGAGCGCCTGTGGTGCCTTCCAAATTGACGTCCAAATTGGCGAAGGCGACGATGGGGAACGACCAGAGATAGAGCTGGCATGCGCGCTGATAGTCCATCTCGTCATAAAGTTTCGTGACGGTTTCCTTGGTCGGCACGGCAAGCTCGAAGTCGAGCTTGCCGCTGGGCGTGTCGACGGTTTGCGGTGGTTGCCCTTTCGCGTTGGCCTGTTGTGCGGACGAGCGGAACGGCGCCGCGACAATCACGAGCAATACCGCACCCAGATAAACGAAGGTCTTGAGGTTCTTCTGCAAGACACGTTTGAGCTGTGCCAGGTTGCGGCGCAACGTTGGCTCAGCTTGCGTGCTCTGAGCACTGACTTGTATATCCATGCTCGGCCACCAGGCGCAATCTTGAAGGATTACCCCGGTTCACGGGCACGTTCCGTTAAACCCTATGCTTGGGAAGACCTTGCTAATACTGGCACAAGTACGAGTGCGACGTTGCTGGGCTTGCTCTTCTCACTACGAGATAGGCTGCGTGCGTGAGAACCTTTGTGCGCTGGTCAAGTTTTGAGTGCGGAGGTCCTCTCGCCGAGGATCGTGGGCGGTTGACGGGCTACCCTTCCATAATCGGGTAACGTAAGGATTGCCGACGATACGCCCGGAAGGGGCCGGGCGCGAACAGCGCTTCTACGTGCAGCTCAGGTGGCGGTTAAGCGTCGGCTCTTAGGGTCGCGGGCGCTTGTATAGGGACAATGAAGTTGCTGGCGAGAAGATAGGCGAACAGGTGTCCGAGAGGCGGCGCGTGACGCAGCTGGGAGGCAGAAACCAATCCATTCGTCTCGCTCCATTTCCAACCGCTAGCGGAAATACCCTTCAGCCTTGCCCTCAGCTCCGCAGCGGTCATGGGATAAGCATAGATGCGGACGTTCTGTGCGAAGAGACGTGCAAGGGCCTCCAGAAGTCTCCCTTCTAGATTGCCGTAAATGTCTTCAAACGCTCGGATCATCAGAGAAAGGCCTACAACGAAGCGCACAGGCGCCTGCGTATAGCGGTTTACGAGAGCTGTCATATTGTAGAGCTCGCGTTGGCGAAAGAGGAGCACATCGCCGCCTGTGGCGAGAAGAGCATTGATGCGAGGAAGCAAGTCGGGGATCTCCGGCATCGGTTCGTCCGGCGTGAGCGGATCAGCTGTCAGGCAAAAAAAGCCAGCGGGCGCTGCCTTGGTTTCCCCCAGCTCCTTCCGAAGTTCTTGAATAGCTGAAGCCAACAATTGCATGTGAACTTGCGAGTGAAGTGGATCCACGTGGCCGAAGTATCCCGGTGCAAGCACTACCGCTTTCTTGTAGAGAGCTTCGGTGGGGGGAACCGTGGGGCCCTTGGATGGGAAAAATGCAGCCTCGGCGAATCCCGCCTTCACCAAATGTGCTAGTAGGCTACGCCGATCCCAACCCTCGAATGCTGGCCCGCGAAGATCCACGTAGTCGATCTCGATTCGCTCCTTGGCGAAGTCCTGTGCCAAGCCTGCCAGAAATGATTCCTCGGTTTGCAGTTCATAGAACGCGGCGTAAATGAGATTGATGCCCAGAAGACCGATGGCTTCCTGCTGAAGGATATTCGCTGGATCGCGCATATTGATGTGCAGCAGGACGTCGTTGGGAGGGCCGCCGGGCTGCAACTGGAGCCGGAGACCGACCCAGCCGTGCGGGTCGTTTGTGCCAGCGAAGTTACGCGTGGAGACGGTATCAACAAAGGAGAAGAAGCGCGTATGCGCCCCACGGGTTTTGCTTAACTGCGCGAGAAGCTGGGCCCATTCCTTGTCCAGCATTGCCTCGAGTCGCTGCCTGGATACGTAGCGCGATCCGGAGCCATAGAGATCGTCACTGACTTCCTTGTCGTAGGCGGAAATCGTTTTAGCAACCGTGCCGGACGCACCTCCAACTACAAAGAACCAGCGCGCCACTTCTTGTCCGGCGCCGATTTCGGCGAAGGAACCAAAGGCGGATGCGTCGAGATTCAGGGTGAGCGCTTTATGGTGAGTGTCGAGTTTTTCATTGGAAGGCATAGTCAGGTTCCGCTCGGGCGACCTTCTAACAGGCGCGTAGCATCAGTGGCGTGCTAGCAAAACTCGGCGCGCGAGGACGATTCTACGAGAGATTCTGTTTTTGATTTCTAAAATGGCAAAAATTCTGCAACTGTTTTGTACTCCTGTACGTTGATTGTACCATCTTCCTTCTGGGCCGCCGGAAAGCGTCAGTCTCCAGCGAGATCCATAGCGGGTCAGAAGTCCCGTCGTGGGAAGTTGGAAGCTCCACTTGGAGGTTGCTGCCAATCGCGGGCGGATGACGGGCTACTCTCCCACAATCGGGTTAGGGAAGAGTTGCCGACCATCCGGGAGTCATCGAGTGGTAGCTCGAATGGAACGCCCAGTGCGGCCACTTCTGCCATCGAGCGAATCCGGGATGCGATCAAGGGGCACACCGAAGAATGCCGGGAGGCTGGAGCGAAGAGCAACTGCTGGAAGAAGCCCGTCAATGCTGCAGCGGCAACCTTGTCGTGGGGCATGATCTGGAAATTTTCTGATGCCAATTCAGTCTGGCTTTTGCTGAGAATAGGACGCCTCCGAATTCGACGTCCAATACAGGAGTCATCAGCGAGACGAAAATGTCCAAAACGGAACAGTAACCTTCCGGCTTCTGTTTTATCCTAAGAACCAAGGCGTTGAAAATTTCCCAGAGATCCGAGCATTTAGGCCTGGGCTCTTTAGGGTTGTCTGATTAACGTTTCCACGAACTCCTTAGAGGATAGTCACCTTCAACTGCCTGTTACTCGAAAATGGGGCGCCGATGACGCGCCAGGAATGAGTTGAGCGATGAAAACACCGTTCGGTTTTCCAAATTTCTGGGGGCGAGCATTCCTAGTGCTCTCCTTGTTCGTTGCGGCAGTGCCATCAGCCTTTGCTTACGATGATCCACCCTTCCGTGTAGCTCGGCTCAATTTTATCGAGGGCGAGGTTTCCTTCCAGCCGGGCGGTGAAAAAGACTGGGGCTGGGCCACCTTGAACCGTCCGATGACCTCCGGAGACAGTCTCTGGACCGGCGATAGGTCCAAGGCGGAGATGCATATCGGCTCGACGGCCATTCGGGTAGACGGAGGGACCTCGGTTTCTTTTCTGAATCTTGACGACCGGACCGTGCAGATTCAATTGAACTCCGGAACCGTTGACGTTCGTGTGCGGAATCTTTACGGCGATGACGTGTTCGAAGTGGACACTCCGAACCTTGCCTTTACCGTCCTCCAGCGCGGCGATTATCGCATCACCGTTGATCCTGACGGCAGCTTCACAACCATTACGCTCCGCGACGGCCACGGGCAGATTACCGGCGGCGGCCAGGCCTTTCTCGTCGATGGCGGCTCCCAGGTTCAAGTCTCCGGCACCGACTATATTTCCTACGACATTTACGATCTGCCGGGCCGCGACACCTTCGATCAGTGGTCCCGCAATCGCGAACTTCGCGAAGAACGCTCGCAGTCAGCCCGTTACGTTTCCCCTGAACTCACCGGCTCGGAAGACCTCGATCAAAATGGCACCTGGCGGAACGATCGCAATCTCGGTCAGGTCTGGATTCCCACGCATGTCTCGCGCGATTGGGCCCCCTACAGAGATGGTCATTGGGCTTGGGTGGATCCCTGGGGCTGGACGTGGGTCGACGACGCGCCTTCTGGATTCGTGACCTCGCACTATGGCCGCTGGGCGCACATGGATAATGACGGCAACGGCGGTGGAGGTTGGGCTTGGGTTCCGCCGCACCGCGAAGCGAACCATGATGAACGCGAATATCGCCCCGTGTATTCCCCGGCGCTCGTTACCTTTGTGGGAGATTCGAATTCAGCGCGAGATTTCGGAAGGGGTGGCGGCGTGGCGTGGTTTGCGCTGGCCCCTGGCGAAGTCTACGTGCCCGCGCGCCAGGCCAGCCCGACCTACATCACCAACGTGAACGTCACTAACACCGTGGTGCAGCAGACCACCATAACGAATGTGGTGAATAACAACGTTCAGACAACGACCTACTTGAATCAAAACGTTGCTGGTGCCGTTACCGCGGTTCCACGCGCAACGTTCGTGAACGCCCAACCGGTGGCCCAGGCAGCAGTGAAAGTTGCTCCTGGCTCTATCACCGCCGCTCCGGCGGTGCACACCGCGCCCGTAGCTCCCGTCAGAGCAAGCGTCATGGGCGCAAATAAGGAAAGTACTGCGAGCGCCACACCCGCCAGTGCTCCGCCGAAGCCCCCGGATGCGGTAGTCAGCCGGCCGGTAGTGGCCAAAGTTGCTCCTCCGCCGCCGCCCGTAGCCTTCGCGCAAAAGCAGCAGGCGTTGCAAGCAAATCCCGGCAAGCCACTTGACACGAAGGCCGAGCAGTCTCTCCGCGCGGCAATACCTCAGCCTGTCGAACGAGTAGTGAAAACCGCTCCGCCGGCTCCCGCTATCAAACCCGTCGAAACGGCTGCGAAAAAGCCCCAGCCGGCAACGTCTCTAAACACGTCACAACAGGTTCATCCTCCCGCGCCTGGGGCCCCGCCTCCAGCCGCAGCGTCTCAGCCGTCCGCTCAGCCACAACCAGCTGCGGAAAAAGCCAAGCAGGAAGCGGTACAACAGCAGGCCGCCACCGAGAAGTCCAAACAGCAAGCAGTGCAGCAACAGTTAGCCGCGGAAAAAGCCAAGCAGGAAACTGCCCAGCAACAGGCAGCGGCCGAAAAGGCCAAGCAGCAAGCAGCGCAACAACAGGCTTCCGTAGACAAGGCCAAGCAGGGCGCCGCGCAACGGGCCGCTGACGACAAAGCTAGGCAGCAAGCAGCGCAACTCAAGGCTGTTGCCGAAAAAACTAGGCTGGATGCTGCCCAGCAGCAAGCCAATCGCCCTGGTCCGCCTTCGACAGTTCATCCGAACGAGGTTCCGGCTCCGGCGCGGGTCGTCGTTCCGCCCTCCGCGAATGCCGAGTTGGACAGAAAGCACCAGCAAGAGCAGGATCAGCTGCGCGTGAAGCAGGAGCAGGACCGGCAAAGAATCCAGCAGCAGCAGGAGCAGGAACACGCGAAACTCGCGCAGCAACAAGCGGATGCGGCTAAAAAGCAGCTAGTCGAACAGCAGCATCAAGACCAAACGCAGCAATTGCTGCAAAAACACGCGGAAGAGCAGAAACTGTTGGCGGAGAAACAGAAGCAGGAACGGCAGAACCAATCCAAGCTCCCCCAAAGCGATCCTCCTCCGAAGGAAAAGCCTTAACCGCGCACTGGGATCTTCTGGGCAGGTGTGTCTCGCGCGGGGCATCTATGCACCTGCGCCGGCACATCGTGGAGGCTACCGTAATTTCGAGATTAGGAATCGCGGTAGGGAGGACTGCCGAAGGTGGGGCAGGCCAGCATCGAAGACTTGCGCCAAGCCATGATTCGTGCCTGGATCACGGGCAACTCTGACCGTGCCGCCGCAACATTCAACCAATCATTGATCGGTAGCATGGAGGCCATCGATCATGGAAGCAGGCGGTCGTCCTTGGCCCACGATTCTCACGAAGAGCGATAGCTTATGAGACTTCCACAAGCTTTGGCAGTCTCACGCTCTCTCTCGCCGTAAGACCCAGGGCCCTCACAGGCTGACCTTTTGCCACACGTGTTTCGTCCCCCATCGTTCTATGTAGAGATCAGCGCCCTCTTGAGACGAGGAGGCCTTGGAGTTTTCTTTCGAGCTCTTGCACCGCCGTGCCTGCGCCTTTCTGGCCGGTTAGTGTTTGGCGCACGGCTGTGAAGTAGACCTTTGATACCTCGTCGTAGCGTGAGCCAGCAACGGTGGATGGCCGAGTCACGGCTCCCTTTAAGAGCACATCTCTTAAGGTTCCGAAGAACGGATTCGCTTTAAGGACAGCAGAGTCATAGTAAAGGCCAGGCCGAGTCGGAGCATAGCCACGTGTCGTAGCATTCATACGCTGGATCTCGGGACTGGTGAGGAACCTGACCATCTCGATTGCCGCGCTTTTGTTCTTCGATGTTTTGCTGACCATGAGTTGAAAACCGCCCAGAATATCGGCGTGGCGTCCTTGGGGCCCGCTCCCCATGGGGAGGACGGTGACACCGATGTGATTCCTAATGCTTGAGTCATCCTTCATGCTTTCAAGGTAAGCGTATGGCCAATTGCGCATGAACGCAGCGTTGCCGCTCTTCCACAGCTGAAGAGAATCGTCCTCAAGCTGATTTGTAACGTCTGGGGGTGAAAGTGCGCCGATCCATCCCCTGGCTTGCTCCAGCGCCGCCACGAAGCGATCGCGCCTAATGCTAGGCTTCCCGTCCGTTCCGATGAGCTGCCCTCCGCCCTGCGAAATCTGCCATTCAAGCGCGTTGCAGGTCAATGCTTCCGACGCCGCTCCTTGCCAGAGATAACCCCAAAACAAGTTGTTGCCACTCGCTCGCTCCCCATTCTTAATCGTTCGTGCCTGGCTCTCCAGTTCACCCCAGGTAAGCGGTGGTTGTGTGAAGTGATACTTTCGAAGCAGATCGCCACGGTAGTAGAGCAGGCTAACCTCGGTGAAGTATGGCACCGCAACCAACTTACCTTTCACCGTGTCGTTCTGGACTAGGGTGGGCAGCATGTCAGGCAGGCCACCGACTGCCGGCCGCAAGTCTTCGGCATAATCAGAGAGGATCCCCGGCCAGACAATATCAATGGCGTAAACGTCAGCGTCTGCGGATCCGCTTGCGAAGTCCCGTAGGTAGCCCGCCAAAACGACGGTCGTATCGTTGCCGGGCCGAACGGTTTGGACCGTGATCCCGGTGAGTTGCTGGAACTTCGCGATGAGAGCATCGTCCCATGGCCGGTCCAGCTCGTTCTCCGGAAGGGCAACCTTAATCGAGGTTCCTTTCAGATCGGTCCTTAGGTTTTTCGGCCATTCTTTGATCTCGAATCCTGAAGATGGCTGTGCCGAACTGCTTGTAGAAGGAGGCGGTGCCGGTACAAGAAGAGGAATGGTAAGGGCCCAGAACAATGTCTCAATGCTTTTCCTCACGAGTGTATTCTCCGCGCCAAAGCGGCGGCGTGCGGCTTCAAAGTCGCTACCGCTTCGAGGCTCTTTGTTTGCGTCGCGGCGCCACACGCCAGAACTCTCACCGTAATAAACCTGAGATGAGATATAAAGCTATTTCGCAGGTACATTTTTCCGCCTTCTAGAGCGGACATCGATGTGAGTTCTGGAGCAGCCATCATACGGTAATTGCCTCGTGAGCAAGAAGCCGGACGCGCGGATAAGACCGGTTTAGGCCTTATCTCCATAGTGGGGGAAGTCAACACCACGGAAAAATTGGCGACTATGAAACGGGGGTAAGCCGATGGGCCAGGGATACAGCATGCTTGGATTTGTCGTGATCGTGATCCTCTACGCGGTGATCGGGCTCTTGGCGGCCGCGGGCGCCATCTTCATCGCCCGGAAAATCCTCGCCCCCAAGGCAGAGCAGATCTTCTACGCGATGTTCCTCATCATGATCGCCGCGTTCTACCTAGCTTTCGCAGCCTACTTCGGAGTGGCGACGGCGTGGCGGCTGGAAACGGCTGTCGTCGTGGCGTTTGTCACGATAGGCCTGCTGGGCGCGCGCCTGCCCTTCGCCCTGATTGTCGGATATCCTCTGCACGGGCTGTGGGACCTGCTGCATGAACTTCAGGCGCATGGAGCCTACTCCGCATTCGAGCCGAGCCAGCTGACCCCGATCCCGCTCGCCTACGGACTCTTTTGTGCAACCTTCGACTTCTGCATGGCGGCGTATTTCTATGCGCGACGCGCCGAGTGGAGTGCCGCGTGGAAGGCGGGTCCGCGGTTCTGAGCATCGCTCTGAAACGAAAATGGGTAGTCCCGGATTTCGGCAAGAGAACCCTAGGCCTCACAAGTCTTGGGCGACGAAAGATACTGACTCCTTTAGTGCTCCGGTTGAGGGACAGCGCGCCGGTAACTGCCGCATGAGAACCTTCCGTGAGCCATGAAACATAAGTGGCGACTGTGCCTCTCGAAAATCTCGAAATGTTTGAGCGGAGGGGGGTTGTTTTTCTTCCATAATTCTCGCCGAGGCTCATTTCTCTTCCGACACTACTCGCAACTCTGTCCTCGATCTTCTATTCGCGCTCTGCCCTCTAGCTGGAGAACCTGGCTCTGCGCCACCAAATCGGCGTGCTTCAGCGATCCGCGAGAAAACACCCGAAATTGACTCCATTGGACCGCCTATTATGGATCTGGCTGTCCTGCATCTGGAGCGGCTGGCGGTCGGCATTGGCCATCGTCGAGCCCGAAACGGTCGTGGCCTGGCATCGCAAGAGCTTTCGTGTCTTCTGGACCTGGAAGGTACGGCACGGCCAACCGGGACGACCTATCATTTCCCGTGAGGTCCGAGATCTGATCCTCAAGATGTGCCGAGAGAATCCCTGTTGGGGTGCACCACGGATCCACGGTGAGGTGCTCAAGCTTGGCATCAACATCGGTGAGAGCAGTGTCAGCAAATACATGGTGCGTAGCCGCAAACCGCCGTCTCAAACTTGGCGCACATTTCTGGAGAATCATGCTCAGCAACTGGTCTCCATCGACTTCTTCACGGTTCCTACGATCCGCTTCCAGGTCTTTTACGTGTTTCTAGTGTTGGCCCATGACCGACGTCGCATTCTGCTTCAATGTGACCGCCCACCCAACCGCGGAGTGGACGGGACAGCAACTGCGGGAGGCATTCCCCTTTGACCAACTCCCGCGTTACCTGCTGCGGGACCGTGATAGGATCTTTGGCGATGATTTCCGAGAACAGATGCGAGACATGGGCATTTGCGAAGTCCTGTCTGCAGCGCGCTCGCCATGGCAGCGAGCCTATGTCGAGCGAGTGATTGGTTCATTCGACGCGAGTGCCTCGATCATGTGATCGTCTTCCATGAAAACTCTTTACGACGAACCCTCCATTCCTATTTCGATTACTATCACCGATCGAGAACACATCTTTCGTTGGGGAAGGACTCACCCGAGCCACAAGCGATTCAGCCGCCGGAAATGGGATCGGTCGTGGGGCTACCGCAGGTCGGTGGACTGCACCACCGCTACGAACGACGGGCTGCCCGAACCTACGGGTATGGCGCCATTCGCGCCATTCCTCGACCCTACCAGTCGTCCGCGCGCCGATGTATGCTAGGCAGCGAAGCAAGTGGCATATGCGACAGACAAAGATCGTCGTCACGCGCTACGGCGGACCGGAGGTGATCGCTGTCGCCGAACAAGAATGCCCTCCGCCAATGCCTGGCGAGGTCCGGGTGAAGGTGCTGGCCGCGGGCGTGAGCTTGCCTGACGTACTGGCGCGCGAGGGCGTCCATCCGGAAACGCCGCGCGTGCCCTATACGCCCGGTTGGGACCTGTTCGGCATTGTGGATCAGATCGGCAAAGGCGTCTCCGGTTTCGAACTGGGCCAGACGGTTGCGGCCATGCCGATCAGCGGCTGTTACGCACGATATGTTTGCTTGCCGCAACGCAAGTACATTCCGGCGCCCGCAGGTTTGGACCCTGCAGAAGCCGTCGCGGTCGTCTTGAACTACATCACGGCATACCAGATGCTGCATCATTCGGCGAAGGTAAAGCCGGGGCAGCGCGTGCTAATTCACGGCGCCTCAGGCGGCGTCGGCACGGCGTTCCTGCAACTGGGCCGGCTCGCCGGCGTGGAAATGTACGGAACTTGTTCAGCGCAGGCAGCGGAGGTAGTTAAGGAGCTTGGCGCCACCCCTATCGACTACCGCAATTCAGACTTCGTCCAGGAAATCCACCACCTCGCCGGTGACGGTGTGGATGCTGTGTTTGACGGCATCGGTGGGGACAATCTATGGCGCTCGCGCGAAGCGCTTCGCGAAGGCGGCCGCGTGGTGGTCTACGGATTCCAGGCCAAGCTTCACGGAGGAAGGATGGCTTCCGGCGCGCCGAGAGGGCGGCACCCGATTCGCGAATCCGCGATCTTGGGGTGGTACATCCTCCGGAACTGGTTACTACGGGGCCGCAAGAGCATGGTGCCTTACAGTATCCAGTGGCTGATGCGGCTGAAACCCGCGTGGTTCCGCCACGACCTGCTCACACTGTTCGACCTACTGCAGCAGAAGAAGATCAAGCCGCTGATCGCACAACGGTTGCCTCTCTGCCAAGCGCGGCACGCACACGAATTACTGGGGAGCGGAGGCGTGATCGGTAAGATCGTGCTGTTACCGAACTGAGCTGCTTCACCGCAAAGGAAGGCGTTAATTAAATCCCTTTAGTGAGAGCCAACTTAGGCAAGAGCAGGTCGGAACCTGCCAGACCTTAGAAATCGCGCGAAGAGATCACCCCACCTCGCGTTGCAAGCCAACATTTTCGTCACCAAGCGCGGACATGCCAAGATCCTTGATTCGGGCGAAGAGCGCCGCAAAGAAGGGAATGAGCTGCAATGGCTTCTCTAAACCGCGCAGACGCGATCATCTTTGATTTGCGGGACGACCGTGGGGGCGAGCCAGCGATGGTCATGTTGATTGCCGCCTACCTCTTTGACCATCCCGAGTACATGTACAACCCCAGGGAAAATACGACGGAACGGTCCTGGACACGCTCGCCAGTTCCAGGAAACAGCCTGGCGGACAAGCCTGCTTACATATTGACCTCCAGATCGACCTTCTCCGGTGCAGAGCATTTCTCCTATGACTTGAAGATGCTGAAACGGGCCACGCTTGTGGGTGAGACAACAGGGGGTGGTGCGCACTCAGGAGTTTGGCATCGGATTGACGATCACTTCGGAATGGGCATCCCTGAAACGAAAGCGATTAATCCTTTTGCGACGAACGATTGGGCAGAGATCGGCATTGAGCTCGATGTAAAGGTGAGAGCTCCGGATGCATTGGTGACAGCGGAGAAACTCGCACAGGACAAGCTCCGGAAAAAATAAAGCGTTCTACTTGCCTTCCATCTGATTAGTGTGGCGTAACCGGAAAAGTGGAAGCTAGGTTGCGCTGGCAGGTGCAGGTCGCGAAACATCGATTACCCCTGAAGATAGATGAAGCAGCTTTCCGTGATAAGCTGGAGTTGAATTTACAACGCCACAGCGATACCCAGCCTACGCCACGGCGCAAGAATCCACGATATATTCAGGAGCCGCACTATGAGAAAGGCTTTCATTCTAGCCACGGCCATTGCCCTGGCGTTTCCTACTTTCGCAGCAAATGGGAGCCGGGAACAAAAACGGCTCTCTAACTGTGGCCAAGTATTCAAGGAAATCATGGATATACCCGATGGGATTCCGAAGGCGCTCCTCAACAAGGCCGAATGCGTTATCGTCTTTCCTTCCGTTATCAAGTTTGCCTTCGGTGTGGGGGGCGATTTCGGTCGCGGCGCGATCAGCTGCCGAACTGGTCAGCATTTTACCGGTCGATGGAGCGCCCCTGCGCTTTTCGCGCTAGAAGGCGCAAACATCGGTTTTCAGATCGGCGGTGAGGCCACGGACTTCGTACTCCTGGTCATGAACCCCAAGGGAGCGAACTCAATCTTGAGCAGCAAAGTGAAGTTAGGTGCCGATGCCTCTGCGGCGGCCGGACCGAAAGGGCGCACTGCGGCAGCGGACACCGACATTGTGATGAGAGCCGAGGTGCTCACCTATTCCCGCTCCCGTGGTTTGTTCGCCGGCGTTTCGCTGGAGGGTTCGACACTTCGCTCCGATGGCGGTGCAAACAAAAACCTCTACGGGCGGAGCCTCACCGCCAAAGAGATCGTCCGCGAAGGCAAGGTTGGAGTCCCAGCTGCGGGAAACGAATGGGTCTCAATGTTGAACAAGACCTCCCCGAAGAATGAGTCCGACCCTGTCTCGTTGAAGGAATAGTCGTCGGATTTCGGACAAATCGCAGTTAATTCAACATGCCTGGTAAGTGGGGTTACCGTGGAAGGAGTTGAGGCACTCTGGGACAGTTATCGCTCCTTTTGTCTTCTGAACCTGTATAATTTCTCCACACGATGACACTTCCCGTTGGCACAAGCTTGGACCCTATGAAATCGTCGCGTCCGTCGGTTCCGGCGGGATGGGTGAAGTCTATAAGGCGAGGGACACGAGGCTTGGTCGGCTGTTAACCGAAGGGTTGCTAGTTCGAATCTAGCCCGGGGAGCCAACTCTCTTGCATTAAAGCATTTATGAAGTTCCATTCTCACGATTTGCTCTCGGAGAATCATACTGTCTGTAAATGTGTTTTTCTCGGGCTCACTGTCGAAGTTCAGACGACCACGTCAGGCCCCGCAAACAACCACTATGCCCTTCAAGAACACCCCGACCCTGCAGCGGTCATCACGCTTTAGCGAGTAGGAGATACCATATTCAGTGCTGGTCCTGAGTATGGTATAATGAGAATATTGTGGAGACAGCACGTAAGATCACCGTGGAAGTACCGCTCGAGCTTCTCAAGAAAGCGCGACGAGCCAGCGGTACCGGCATCACCCAGACCGTCCGTACCGGGCTGCAGCTTGTGGCGGCATCGGGCACTTACGCCCGCCTACGCCAACTCCGAGGCAAGGTTCGCTTCACGCGCACGTTAGCAGAACTGAAAGCCGACCGATGATCGCGGCTGATACGAGCACATGGGTTGCCTTTTTAGAAGGCGACGCAGGCGCGGATGCACAGCTACTCGATAAGGCACTGGCAGACCGGCAGGTGGTTATGGTCCCCGTTGTGCTCACCGAGCTGTTAAGCGACCCAAAGCTCCCTACAGGGGTTGCCGAAACGCTCTCAGCAGTTCCTTTGATCGAGATCGGATCTGGCTATTGGCAACGAGCGGGAGAGTTGCGAGCAAAGGTGCTGGCTAAGCGCCGCAAGGAACGCCTCGGCGACGCGCTGATTGCCCAAAGCTGCATCGATGGAGGCGTTCCTCTCCTCACGCGAGACCGAGACTTCCGAGCGTTCGCTGAAGCTGTGCGCCTCGATCTAATACTTGGGTCGTGAACGGACTGACTGGGCCCGGGGAATATCCATACAATCCCTATAAGCAGCACCAGATGGGCCGTTTCGGTTTTCGGTCATTTCGGCTGTCAACCGACGCCCTTCTGGACATTCGTAGGTTGGCTTCTGGGTCCTGATGGGGATAGCTGCCGCCTGGTTCTTTGTTGCTGCATACAAGTTCGGCCGCCATAGTTCTTGAACTTCTTGCCGCCGCTACAGCAGAATGTGCACGTCCTATACCAAGATGATTGCATAACAATGTCGTCTCCTTCCTCCAGAGCCTTGGTCGTCAAACAACCAAAGTTTACTCGGGTCGGGGGGCCGACATTCTTATGAAATCAAGTGGCAGTCACGAGCCAGAAACGGCGACCTGGGAAGCGCCGTCACAAAAAGGTAATACCAATGGTGGTGAATGGCGGCGAAATGCGAATGAAACGTGAATAAAGAAGGAGAAGATGATTCGTCAGGTTTGATCGCAAGTTGCAGATTTCCTTCGACGTTTATAACCCCATGTAACCCAATACAAAGCCTGGACCAACTCGGTTCGCTCATACCTGAGGCAAAGCGACATCGACGGCAAGTCCCTCTGCATGAGTGTCGGTCATGCTGGACGTGAATACGGTGCACTCTGGTCCCAAGTCGTTAGTCCTGGTCTCAGGTCTTTTCCGGAGTCTGGATTGCGTTGGTTCCTCGATTGCCGAAATTCTTCGTTCCTCATATATCGTTTGCCTTTCTTAAGACTCGGGAGTCTCCAGGAAAACAGTGTGCTCTACGCGGTCTGTTTCTTGTAAGGCCTGCCGAAGACGCTCACTGGTGTGTCGTGGCAGCTGACTGCACGGATGGGCCCCGGTTCGTTTTCTCGCAAGGACCAAGTTGCAGCCAACTAATTGGAAGGACCAATTCCCATGAGAAAGGCAATATTCGCGATCCTCGTTGCAAGTGTCCTCCCGCTCGCCCTTGTTCCATTGATGGAAATCGGTCCTGGCATCCAATTTCATGTTAGTGCGCAAACTTCCTTTCCTGATCCCGCCAACGAGCACGCCTGTCCCAGTCAAACAGGCGCGGGCGGCGGCGTAGAAGCGATTCCCGCCTTCATCGGCCCGGGCAGCGACGGCTTTCAGTCCCAATCAAAGTCTGTGCTTGCCTCATTGGCCCCTGTTCCCACCGGCTTAAGCCCCCTCGCCTTCATCGTGAAAGGCGTCGAACGATCGTGTCGATTCTGAGGGAACGATTTACGTCGAATCCATCCGCGGCGTGCCCGGAGGCGTGGACCTCTGGGCGCTGGTCTCCATCTATTGATGGGGCGCCGAACTCCAACGGGACTTTGCCATTCAAATATGAGGGGCAGCCCGACAATTGCGGCATTTTCGGTCTGATCTGTGGCGGTTGCGTCAATAACGTCGGCAGCACCACGAACCTCGGTGTCGCTCTTGGTGGCGGTGACGCCGATATCGCAGTGAACGCACCCGACCCAAACAACTCCGCCATTCCGAACCTCGCCTTCACTAGCCTGACCCTGGCCCCAGGGGTAACCGCCACGCATTCCGTCAAATCGCGGCGACACCTTCTTTACCCCGCCCAATGTTGTCGCCGCAATGGTTCCGGGAGACGATCGCATGTGGAACGATGCCCTCGATGATCCTTCAACCGTGTATATCAATTACCACGATGTGGCTACTTTCAACATCGAGGTGCAGCGCTCCAGCAACGGCGGACTGACCTACACGGCCGGTGCCGGTGAAGCCATCGACGCCGCGACCCTTCCCGCCGCAGGCAGCCTTGCGCCCACTGACAGCGGAAACGTTGCCGCGCAGATAAAAGTCGACCATAACACCAGCTCTTGTCCGAGCAGAGGGAATCTCTACGTTGCTTTTGTCGCTCCTGATAACGCTACGGAAAATGCCAATACAGGACCGCTCCGCAGTGTCTATGTTGCCGTGTCCACTGATGCTGGCCTGAATGCGCCTACTTTCACCTTTACCGATCACAAGGTCTTCACCAGCCCGGCAGGCAACGTCGCAGCTCTCCTCGTGATCGGTTTGAGTGAACAAGGCACACCCTTAGCGTAAAGCCAGCGACGATCCTCCGAAGGGCTCCGGGAGCTTGCCGCTACTTCACCTGCAGTGTCTTCAGATAGTCGATGAGATTCTGGATGCGTTGGTCTGTCTTCAATTGATCATTCGGGTCCAGCGAACGGAACAACTTGCCCCAAACCGGCATATCGCTTGTACCATGTGCCGGAGCCTTGGCCCCGAACTTTAGGATCGCCCAGGCATGGTCGGAAGGGAATTCACCATGATTGTTCTTTGCCAGTTGGGTCAAGTCAGGAGGAGGTGCCTTAAGTTCACTGGCAGCTGGCCCGTCACCCTTGCCCCCGGCACCGTGGCAAGCAGCACAGTAACTTGCGTACATGGCCTTGCCAGAGCTCGGATCGGATTGCTGTATTGGAGCTTTCTTAATGACTTTCTCTTGTGCCATGGCGACATTCGCGCTGCCGAAGGTCAGCAGAGCACTAACAACGAGCACACTCCCAAGGAGCGGGAGTTTAGGGAGAGCGCGAGCTTTTGCAAAGGACATAGTTCACCTCATGATCGAAATATTACGAATCACGCCCACTTGTCGTGACTTATGTCACATTCCACCCTTGGTCACTGCACTACTCAGCCGGCCAGATGACGCTCCGGCTGCAGCGGCAGGCTCGTTAGGCGAACTTTTGTGGCGTCATAAAAGGCATTGCCGATCGCCGGAGCGATGGCCATGATGGGCGTTTCCCCAGCCCCGGCAGATGGGAGGTCCTCGCGATCCAGCAGGATCACTTCGATTTCCGGCACGTCGCGGAAACGAGGTACGCGATAACTCGAAAAATGTGCGTTGGTGATGCGGCCGTTCTGAAATTGAATCGCCTCAAAGAGTGCGCCGCCCAAGCCCTGGATCATGGCTCCCACCACCTGATTGCGCAGTCCATCTGGATTCACGATTGCGCCGCACTCGAAAGCTTCCACCAACTTCTTCACCAGCACGACGCCGGCTTTTCGATCCACGGATATTTCTGCGAACGTCGCCACGTAACTACCTTTCTCGTATCCGGCGGCGACACCGAATCCCTGGCTTTCCCCGCTCTTTTGCCGCGGCCACCCAAAAGCTTTTGCCCCCGCTTCGAGCACCGCAGTTATCCGGGCGTTGGAAAGATTCTTCAGCCGGAATTCGAGCGGATCGATTGAGGCCATTTGCGCCAGAGTATCCATCTGCGTTTCTCGCGCGAAATGATTGGCAGTTGCCGCCAGGCCGCGATAGGAACCGCTGCGCAGCACCAATGGCACCTGGTGGTACTTCGTATATTGGTTAGCCACCTCATACGGCGTTTCAATTGCCGACATCCCGGAATGATAGTTGTGGAATTCCCAGGCGGTGAGTTTACCGTCCGCGGCGATCCCGCTCTTCACTTCAATCACACCTGCAGGGCGAAAATAGGCCCAGGTAAACTCTTCCTCGCGCGTCCATACGAGTTTCACCGGGCGCCCGGCAGCAGCGCGTGCCAGACGTGCCGCTTCCAGTCCCGCGTCGCTTGTGTGCTTGCCGCCGTAGGCCGACCCGGTGTCCGGCACTATGACCCGCACATTCTTTTCAGCCACGTGAAATATGTCCGCCAGATCATCGCGCACGGCAAACGGACGCTGCGTTCCCATCCACACCGTGAGTTTCCCTTCGGTCCACTGTGCCACCGCTGCACGAGGTTCCAACGGTGCGTGGGCGATGTACGCGACGGTATAGGTCGTCTCGAGCTTCTTCGACGCTGATGCCAGCCCTTCCGCTACCGAACCTTTTGTTTGCCGAAAGCGATCCTCGCGGGAAGGCAGTGCATTCTTTTTCAAATAGGTAAAAATTTCTTTGTCGGAAATCTGCGGTACCTCCTTCCATTGCAAGCGAAGAGCAGTTAATGCCCGCTCGGCAGCCGAGACGGTGGGAGCGGCTGCACCGACAAAATCTCCGTCACGCACGAGCACGACATCAGGCATCGCTTTGGCAGCCGAATCATCGTAGGAGATCAGGGTCGCGCCGAACGAAGGGGGCCGCAGCACTTTGCCGTATAACAGTCCTTCTGGCCGCAAATCCGTGCTGTAGCGATGATTCCCCGTGACAAACGCGCGAGCATCCACCTTCGGGATGGGCTTGCCTGCGATGGTCCACTGAGGAGCCGGTTTTATATGTTCTTCGCCGGGAGTCTTGTGTCCAACATCGTCCTCGCGCGCAAGCTCTGCAAACTGCAAGGATCGCCCGGATGCGGGATCCGTAATTTTGCCGTCGCCGGCAACCAGCTTCTCGCCCGGTACATTCCATTGCTTCGAGGCTTTCTCTAGAAGAAGATTGCGTGCCGCAGCCGCCACCTTCCGCAATTGCGGCGTAATGGTTGGCGTGCTCCTGCTGCCGAAGGTGCCGGCGTCGAAAGGCGTAAGCGCCGTGTCTCCCAGGATCATCCGAACGTCCTCGATCGGCACTCCCAACTCGTCGGCAATCGTTTGCGCCAGAGTGGTGCGGACGTTTTGGCCTATTTCCGCTTTCCCGGCGAATCCGGTGACCATGCCGTCTTCTCCAATATGCAACCATGCGCCGATTTCCTTCGGCAGTTCTTCGTTGTGGAATCCATGCGGGCCGGGCGCGGTTTCCTGCTTTGCGGAAAGGTCTTTTGCAACCGCAAATACGGCGAGTCCGGCCCCCAGCAGTTTGCAGAAATCGCGCCGTTCCAACGCAAACTGGTGCATGGGTAGAGCGCGGAATTCGTAGCGTTCCGGCTCGACTAGGACTTGCTCCCCAGCCTTGCTCATTTCGCGCGCTCCTGCATCTTTCCCGCTGCCTGTTGCACAGCCTCTACGATTCGCGGGTGTGAGCCGCAGCGGCAAATATTTCCCTGCAGCGCTTGAAAAATCTGTTCGGCGCTAGGGTGCGGATTTGATTGCAGCAGGGAAACGCTGCTCATGATCATTCCCGAAGTGCAGTAGGCACATTGGAACGCGCCGGCATCGAGAAAGGCCTGCTGAACCGGATGCAAGGTGCCCTCCTTTTCGAGGCCCTCAATCGTGGTAATCGGTCGCGAGGCGGCAGCGCCCACATTAATCTGACACGATCGGCGGGCGCTTCCCCCGATCAGAACCGTGCACGAGCCGCACATGCCTTCCCCGCAGCCGTACTTTGTGCCCGTCAAGCCAAGTTCGTCTCGCAGAACATACAGAAGTGGCGTGTCCGGTGGGAAGTTGACCGCATAGCGTTTCCCGTTGATTACGAGTTCAATGCCGGCTGCCATGCCTCTTCCCTTTGAGATAATCGCACGTCGGTTATCACTGTTTGTGACAAGTGTCGCAGGACGATTTGGCGTGATTCAGTTCATGGCAATTCAGGCAGCTGTACATGGTCGTCACGCTGGTCACTTCGGCCATGGCGGTCATCTCCGCCACCGGTCCGTGGCACGTCTCACATTTTACCCCCGCTGCTAAGTGAGGACGATGGCTCCAAGCTATTCCTGGCAGGACCTTGTAGACCCGCACCCACGGTATGGGTTCTCTCGAACTCGCGTATGCCGCAAGCTTTTGGATGGCGGGTTTGTCTTTGGCGATGGTAATGTGGCACTGCATACACTTGGAGGTTCCCGGAAACGTCATCCGCTTGCCGGGATCGGGATTCGCGTGGCATTCCTTGCATTGCAGGCCAAACGCCAGATGTTGTTTGTGGCTGTACGGAAGCGGCTGCTCCGGTGCCGGATGCGGGCTGGGATTTTCCGGCACCATCAGCTTGGCAGCCTGCTGCCCCCGGGCGATTCCGCTCGCACAAAGAAGCACAGTCAGAGCTTTCGCAACGATCATCGCGGTCCTGCTCCTCCCGCTCCGCATCATGCATTCTCCTCACTTCCAAGTTCGAATTCTGAACTTTCCAACGCGTCAGACCTTCTTGGAGACTACTTCTTCAATCGAGGTCCCGAAATCCTTCAACATCACCGTTGCGGCGTTCCGGCCGGGACCACCCGTGACCGAACCTCCGGGATGCGTAGTTGCACCGGTTTGATACAGCCCCGGAATCGGCATGCGGTACTGTGCCCAGCCCGCCATGGGCCGCAACGGTCCCGATTGCGCCGCGTTTTGCGCGCCTGCGTGTGCGCTACCGTGCCAGAAGTGTGGATTCATGCGCTCCAGGTCGAGGGGACTCTCAACGAAGCGAGCCAGGATCTTGTCGTCCGTCAGATTTGGGGCAAACCGGCGCAGATACTTCAGATTCGCGTCGGACACATCGTTCTTAATCTTGTCCCAGTGCTCAGGCCCTTCCTTCAACTGGTAAGGTTGCCAGCCAAGCACCTTCAGCGTATGCATGCCAGCCGGTGCGCGCGTAGCATCCGCAACGCTGCAGCAGATCACCTGCAGGGGCGGTTCCTCCAGGTTGACCGCCCCTCGCGCATCGTCGTACCCAAACCGCAGTGCCCGGTAAGGAGACGCGAGTATCCCCGACTCGACCGGCGAAAGTGTTCCGCCCTCCACTTTATAAATCGGCGGCTCGCTCGTGGCGTAATGTGTGACAAACATGGCATTCTCGGCTTGCCACGTTTCCACGCCAAATACAAAATCCTCGCCCCACAATTCTCGCGGCGCCATGTTCACCAGATGCTTGATGTGAATAGTCGAAACCACCGCCTTCGACCCTCGATACGCACCACCGTCGCTGCATTCCACGCCGACGCATTTTCCGTTCTCGACGATCAGGCTCTTGACCCACTTGTTTACGACGATCATGCCGCCGTGGGCTTCAATGAATTGCCCTAGTGCCTGCGTCAACGCCCCGGAACCACCTTTCGGCATGGGCCTCCCGCTGTGCTGCTGCCGCGGCGCTCCGTAGGCCAGCCGGCCCGTCACCGGCGCATCCGGTGGCTCCGCGGCCAGATGCGACATGTACAGCATGAAGGTGCGGCAGTGGTCGTCTTCAAATGTGTCCTGAATAATGTCCCAAGCGGACATCGCCAATCGGCGTTGCCACAATTTTCCGTGCGGCACCAGTGCCAATTGGTCGTTTAACGGTTTCGCGAAACCAATTGGCGAAAAGGACGTCCCCACGAGAATCGGCCTAACAGCATCCAGCTCTGCCAGCATTTTTCGGTAGGCAACCGCATCTTTCTTGGAAAATTTGGCGAATTCCGCGCACGTGCGGTCTAGGTCGCGCCATTGCGTCAGATACGTTCCATCGGAAAAGGGAACGTGAAAAATGGGGTCGGGATCGATATATTCCAATCCATAGTCGCGGAGTTTCAGTTCGTCGTTCTTCAGCAGCGGATTGTCTTGAATAAAAACGTGCGCGGTCGAGCAGCAATCGTCGTGAAAGCCTTTCAGCGTCAGCTCCGCTGTTTTTACCCCGCCCCCGATTTTTGGCCGGCCCTCCAGAACGACGCAACGGTAGCCCGCCTTTGCCAAATAAGCTGCTGTGATTAAGCTGTTGTGCCCTGCGCCCGCGACTACGATGTCGAATTGATCGCTGAACCTGCTGGCAACCTGCTGAAGAGCCAGATGCCGCACCGCCAGCGGTGCAATGGCCGCGCCTTTCACGAATCGGCGGCGCGTGATCTTCTTCATTCGCTCTCTCCCGTGTGGCTTGCTGCCGTTGCCGCCAAGCCCGCAACCCAGCCAGTATTTCCGCGAATCAATTAGGTCTTCGCCTTCACGACTTCCTCGATGCTCGAACCAAAGTCTTTCAGCATGACTGCCGCCGCGTTTCTTCCGGGCCCGCCCGAAACCGATCCGCCAGGGTAAGTTGTCGCGCCCGTCTGGTACAAGCCGGTGATGGGCATACGATGTTGCGCCCAGCCAGGCACAGGTCGCAAAGCGCCCGACTGCGCTGCATTCTGCGCTCCGCCGTGGCACGTGCCATGCCAATTGTGAGCGTTCATCCGCTCGAGGTCGAGAGGGCTTTCCACGATTCGAGCGAGAATCTTGTCGTCCGTCAAGTTCGGCGCAAACCGCCGCAGGTAATTCAAGTTTGCGTCGGAAACTTCGTTCTTGATCTTGTCCCAGTGCTCAGGGCCCTCTCGCAACTCATATGGTTGGTTTCCAATAACCTTGATTGTATGCATCCCCTCAGGCGCGCGCGATGGATCGACAACTGTGCTGCAAACAATGAGAAGTGGCGGATCTTCTACATTCACCGCGCCCCGCGCGAAATCATACGAAACTCGCAGCCCGCGCTCTGGACTGGCCATCGTGCCGGATGCAACCGGAGAAAGCGTTCCCCCCGCGACCGCGAACTTTGGCGGCTCTTTCGAAGCATAATGGGTCGCAAAGAGGGTGATGCCCGCTTGCCACGTCCCGACCCCCTCCAGGAACTCTTCCCCAAACGCTTCTTTCGGGGCCATGTCCACCAGCTGCTTGATGTGGATCGTGGAGAGCACCGCCTTCTTGGCGTGGTAGTAACTCCCGTCGCTGCACTCCACGCCGCTGCACTTGCCATTTTCGAGGATTAACCGAGTCACGGTCTTATTTGTGAGGATGACGCCGCTATGCGCCTCAATCAATCGGGCCAGCGCTTGCGTTAAAGCACCGGAACCGTCTTTGGGAGTCGTCCAACTCCAGCGCTGGCGCCCCGCACAAATCGCGTAAGCCAGACGGCCGGTGAGCGCCGCCTCTGGCGGCTCCACCGTCTGGTACGCCATCCACACCATGAAGGCCCTGCAGTGCTCGTCCCCGAAATTTTCGCGGATGATCTCCCACGCCGACATGGCTAACCGCCGTTGCCACATCTTACCCTTTGGATGTTCCGCGAGGCGTTCGTTCAGTGGCTTCCCAAAGCCAACGGGAGTGTACGAAGTCGCCGCGAAGAGCGGCTTCATCTCTTCGTACTCAGCCATCATGCGGCGGTAGGTATCAGCGTCTTTCTTCGAAAACTTGGCGAACTCCTCACAGGTGCGATTGATTTCGCGCCATTGTGTGAGATACGTTCCGTCTGGAAAAGGGATGTGCACAACGGGATCCGGAAATAGATATTCCAGGCCATACTGGCCAAGCCCCAGTTCATCGTTGCGGAAGATCGGGCTGTCCTGGATCAGCACATGCGCCGAAGAGCAGACATCGTGTTTGAATCCCCGCAGTGTCAATTGCGTGGTCTTCACTCCGCCCCCAACAATGGCACGACTTTCCAAGACCACGCATCGATATCCCGCTTTTGACAGGTAGGCCGTAGCGATCAGGCTATTGTGTCCCGCTCCAGCGACAACTATGTCGAATTCGTCGGGCATCTGGCCGAACTTCTCCGATATTTGTCCGGGCCTGCCTCCGCTTCTGAAGGAACAGGCGTACCCCCCAAGCAGGCCCGGTGAGCGGAGTATATGTGCTACACAGTCTGAGCCAACAGGTATGGTTACTGTGCCACCATATCATATGGCTCGTCAAGCCCCTCATCTCTATAACCCTATCAGAATTATGGATACTCAACCACTTGTCATCGTCGCGGTGTAGTGGTTAGACCACTTCTCGCTCGCCTTTTGAGGCCCTTCATGAAGCTGTTTGTGAAGCGCGGCGGCTGGCAAATCGCCTTCGGCCAGCAGACCGCCGTGCAAGAAGAACAAGACCTTTCAATTCCTTTTCTGAATTACCTCTTCGATGCTGGTGCCGAAGTCTTTCAGCATCACCGTGGCGGCATTTCGTCCCGGTCCCCCGGTAACGGAGCCGCCGGGGTGTGTTGTTGCTCCGGTTTGGTACAAACCCGGTATAGGCATGCGATGCTGCGCGTAGCCGGGCATCGGCCGCATCGCACCCGATTGCGCGGGGCCGGAACCTCCAGCGTGGCAACTTCCATGCCAGTTGTGCGGATTCATGCGCTCTAGATCGAGCGGGCTCTCGATCGTACGCGCCAGAATTTTATCTTCCGTCAGATTGGGAGAGAACCGGCGCACAAATTCTAGGTTTGCATCGGAGACCTGGCGCTTGATGGTGTCCCAATGTTCTGGCCCTTCCTTCAACAAATAAGGTTGGTAAGCCACCACCTTGATGGTGTGCATCCCCGCCGGCGCTCGCGAAGAATCGGCAAGGCTGCAGCAGATTATGTGCAGCGGTGGGTTTTCCAGATTCACAGCGCCCGCCCTGTAGTCGTAGCTCATTCGCATGGCCCGCTCGGAACTGATCATGAATCCCGAATGCACAGGCGAAAGCAAGCCGTCGGTGACCGTGTACTTGGGCGGCTCCCTAGTCGCATAGTTGGTCGCGAATAATGTTAGCCCCGCTTCCCAGGTCTCCACGCCCTCCAGAAAATCCTCTCCCCACAGTTCCTTTGGCGCCATGTCTACGAGCTGCTTGATGTGAATCGTGGACACAACCGCCTTGTCGGCACGGTAGGAACTGCCGTCGCTGCACTCGACGCCCACGCACTTGCCATTCTCGATGATTAGCGCTTTTACCCACTTGTTGCTGAGAATCGTGCCTTGATGCGCTTCGATAAAACGCCCTAACGCTACACTCAACGCTCCAGATCCACCCTTCGGAAGCGGGCGGCTTTCGCGCTGCTGGTGCAGGGGAATATAGGCTGCCCGCGCCGACGCCGCGTCCAGAACCGGCTGCAGCGAATACGGGCAACCCAGCATAAACGCGCGGCAGTGGTCGTCCGCAAATGTCTCTTGCACAATTTCCCATGCAGACATCGCCAGCCGTCGCTGCCATATTTTTCCCTGGGGATGAGCGGCAAGCCGTTCGTTCAGTGATTTCCCAAATCCCACCGGTGAAAACGTCACCGCATTGAGCAAGGGCCTCACGGTGTCGTATTCCGTGACCATACGACGGTAGGCCGCGCCATCCTTCTTGGAAAACTTGGCAAACTCTTCGCAGGTGCGGTCCAGATCGCGCCACTGCGTCAGGTAGCTGCCGTCGGGAAAAGGCATGTGGAAAACAGGATCCGGATAAATGTATTCGAGGCCGTAATCCCCGAGCTTGAGTTCATTTTCGCGCAGCAGGGGATTGCCGTGAATGCCGTTATGCGCGGAAGCGCAGACATCATGCACGAATCCCGGCAACGTCAAGTGCGCGGACTTCACGCCGCCACCCACGATGGGACGCCCTTCGAGAATCAGGCAGCGATAACCTGCCTTCGCCAGATACGCGGCCGTAATCAGGCTATTGTGCCCTGCGCCGGCGACGACGATGTCAAAACGCTCCTGCATCCCGCTGCTTTCTCCACCCGGGTCCGGGATAAAACTCCGCCCGTAATCCCGCGCCGCTCACCGTGCATTGGCCAGATTTTTTCGCAAAGTGCTGCTGTCCACTTCTTTTTCCCAGCGCGCTACCACGACGGTGGCCACGCCATTCCCAATCATGTTTACCGTGGCGCGGCACATGCTCATGAACCGGTCGATCCCCAGTATCAGCGCCATGCCTGCAACCGGAATCGTTGGAATGACGGAGAGCGTTCCCACCAGCGCGATGAACGAGGCCCCCTGCACGCCGCTTGCGCCTTTCGAGGTCAAGACGGCAACCGCCAGGATAGTCAATTGTTGCAGCAGAGTAAGGTGCGTGTTCGTCGCCTGTGCAACGAACAGCGCCGCTAGCGTCATGTAAATCCCCGTACCATCGGTGTTGAACGTATAACCGGTGGGCACCACCAATCCGACCAGCCCCTTGGAACATCCCAGTTTTTCCAGCTTGGTCATGAGTGTCGGCATCGCCGGTTCCGAAGAACTAATCGCCAGCACCAGCACAATCTCTTCTTGGATATACCGAAGAAACCTGAGGATGCTAAATCCAGATATGCGGCAAATGATTCCCAGAACCACCAAAACGAATAGCAGGGAAGTGATATAAAACGTGCTGATGAGACGCACCAGCGGCCCCAGCGACCCGAGTCCAAATTTCCCGACTGTAAATGCCATGGCCCCAAAGGCTCCCAGGGGCGCGAGCCTCATCACGATGTTCACCACACCGAAGACAGCATGCGTCAGCGCATCGAACAGATCCACCAGAGGCTTGCAGCGCGGCCCCACAGCCGACAAGGAGAAGCCAAACAAAATGGAAATCAGCAGCACCTGCAGGATGTCGCCCTTCGCGAAAGCGTCCACCACCGTGCTTGGAATGATGTGTAGAACAAAATCGGGTACGTTTTGTGCTTTTGCCTGGCCGGCATACTCCGCCACTGCTTTGGCGTCCAGCGTGGCGGAATTCACATTGAAACTGCTTCCTGGCTTTACAAAATTCCCGACAAACAAGCCAATGATCAGCGCGATGGTGGACACAACTTCGAAGTAAATGAGCGCTTTTCCGCCGACCCGGCCCACTTTCTTCATGTCTTCCATGCCGGCGATGCCGGTCACGACCGTGCAAAAAATGATTATCGTGATGATCATCGTGATCAGCCGGATGAACCCGTCACCTAGCGGCTTCATCGCTATAGCTGTTGCGGGGCGGAAATATCCCAGCAGCAGCGCCCCTGCGACGGCGAAAAGTACTTGAGCGGTCGGGTTGGCGTAGAGTGGTTTCTTGCTTCGAGTTGGCGTGGTCATAGGCGGGGCCAGGAACTCGGCGTTGATGGCAATCTACACTCCTCTCACACAGTTACTTGCAGATCTCGCCCTACAACCACTTTTCTGGTTCGCGAATAGCGTTCACTAAATCGCCCAGGAATTCCGCGGCGCGCGTACCGTCCACCATGCGATGATCGCTGGATAGCGTCATCGTCATTATCGGCCGGATGCCTGGCTTGCCTTCAACCGGCACCACCGCATCCGCGATGGCGCCCACCGCAAGAATTGCGCACTGCGGCGGCGTGATGATGGCGCTAAATGCGTTGACCTTGTACATTCCCAGATTGCTCAACGTAAACGTTCCGCCGGAAATGTCCGCGGGCCGCAGCCGCCCGGCTCTCGCCCGTTCTGTCAACTCTCGCCGCAGTCCCGAAATCGCCCCAAGGCTTTCTTTGTTTGCTTTCGGGATCACCGCGCCAACCACTCCATCCTTCACCGCCATCGCCACGCTGATATTGATATCCGCGTTCGGGCGGATGCCCTCACCCGCCCAGCTCGAATTCATTCGCGGGTGTTTCTCCAGCACGCGTCCAAGCAGGCCGATCAGCACATCTGTAATCGTGGGTGCGGTTCCCGGCGCGCTTCCTTGGCTCAATTTTTTCTGCGTAGCAATAAGCGCGCCGGCATCCACGCTCTGCACCAGGAAAAAGTGCGGCACACTCGTCCAGCTCTGTGCCGTGCGCTCGGCCATTAGCCGCGCTACTTGGCTGAGCGGCTCCGGCGCACCGACAGCTGCGGCCGGCGCTGCTGAACCCCTCGCGTTCGCCGCTGCCTGCACATCTTCAGAAGTAATCGTTCCGTCTGGCCCTGTGCCCCGAATCTGGCCGAAGTCGACGCCGAGTTCTTTCGCGAGCCGCCGCGCCTTTGGCGAAATCTGCGCTGTTACCGATCCTGCCGAGTACTTCTGTTGCACTGGCGCGACCGCCGCAGTCTGCGCCGCGCTCATTGCGCGGGCAGTGGGTGCTGCCGTAGCCACTTTCGCCGGCGGCTGCTCGCCGGGAGCCACCAGCCACGCGATGGTTTCTCCCACCGGAATCACTGCTCCTGCTTCCGCAGTAATTCCTGCAAGGATGCCGTCGCCGGGCGCTTCTACCTCAACCACTGCTTTGTCGGTCTCGATTTCGAGAAGAGGTTCGCCCTTGTTGACGCGTTCGCCCTCTTTCTTGCGCCACGCCAGCAGCTTGCCGTTCTCCTGCGCCATTTCCAGCGCGGGCATCACTACACTAATCGCCATAGTTTTCTGGGAGTCTGGATTCAGCGCCTCAATCCGAGACTGCCACCCCTTCTTTTCTCGCGCTGGCGGCCACCATCTCTTTTACGTGTTTGCTCGGCGGCGCTTCGGTCTCGCGCTTTGTGGAGAGCGGCCCGTTGACGGTGAAATAGTGTGCGCCCGCCACCAGCAATTGTTCCGCGGGGAATCGTGTAATCACTTCGTGTCCCGTGGCAGTCACTACAATTTCTTCCTCGATTCGCGCTGCGCTCCACCCATCGGTCGAAGGCCAAAAAGTTTCGAGGGCAAAGACCATGCCTGGCTTGATCTCATGAGAATGTTCCAGCGATACCAGGCGGCTGATGACCGGCTTTTCCCATATGGCCAGGCCAATTCCATGACCAAACTGCAGCGCGAAGGCAGCTTCCTCGTCTGGAAAACCGAATTCCTGCGCTTTCGGCCAAACGGAAGCGATTTCAGCGGTCGTACTCCCGGGGCGCACCAGTTCAATCGCCGCATCCAGATAATCCCGGCACCGCTTATAGGCGTCGATCATAGCGTGCGAAGCGTAAGCAATCGTAAAGCATCGGTAATAGCACGTGCGGTAGCCCATGTAGGAATGAAGAATGTCGTAGTACACCGGGTCGCCTGGCCGCAGCACGCGATCGCTGAATACGTGCGGGTGGGGATTGCAGCGCTCCCCGGAAATCGCGTTTACCGCTTCCACGTATTCGGAACCAAGGTCGTACAACACCTTGCTGGCCAGCCCCACGGCCTGGTTTTCACTCATCCCGGGTTTCATCGCTCGATACAACTCATCGTAGGCTGCGTCCACCATCATTGCAGAGTGGTTCAACAAGGAAATTTCATCCTGGGTCTTGATCACCCGTGCGTCGGACATCAATTGCTGACCATCGACAATCTTGATCCCTTCCTTTTGCAGCGCGAAAAGGATAGGCGGCTCCACGACGTCGATTCCCAATGGCTCGTTCATCAGTCCGCGCTTTTCCAGTTCCACTTTGATCTTCCGCGCGACATTTTCCGCACGGCCCATTTCGGGCGACATCGCTCCCCGCAAAAGCGGAATCCCCGATCGAGAGCGCTCGCCGAGCCACGGGCAGTTCTGCTGGTGGTGCCGTGCGGCGGAGCCAAAATCCCACAAGATGGGTTCGTCGTTCTGGGGCAGAAGGCAGAAACGGCTGATCTTGTCCTGCGCCCACGTGCCAATGTGCGTCGACGTTATGTAGCGCACGTTGTTCATGTCGAAGCAAAGCAATGCGCCCATCTGCGACTTGGCCAGCAACGCTTTAGCGCGCGCCAGTCGTTCGCGGCGGAGCCGGTCAAAATCGATGCGATTTTCCCAATCGACTGCCATGGGTCCGAATGTTTTCAGTGCCATGTTGGTCTCCTGTCTCCGCTGTTTCAGGCTTTGCCGCAAAGCGCACGGGCGGCTTCGAACACAGTTTCCTCTGTCGGAACCGTGACGTCTTCTAAAGGTGGAGAAAACGGAATGGGTACATGCATAGCACCCATGCGCTTGACGGGTGCTTCCAAATTGTAGAACGCGCCCTCGGCAATCACGGAGGCAATTTCCCCCGTTACTCCGTACCGCCCATACCCTTCATCAATCACCATGGCTTTGGAAGTCTTCTTCGCCGATTCGATCAGCGTCCTTTCATCAAGCGGCCAGGTCGTGCGCGGGTCGATGACTTCGGCGCTGATGCCGGTTTTCTCGAGCAACGCTGCGGCGCCAAGGGCGACCTGTACCATGCTGCTGGTAGCCACCAGCGTAATGTCCGTCCCAATCCGTTTGACGTCTGCCACCCCGAACGGAATGGTGTAGTCATCCGCGGGCACTAGCCCCTTTTGCCGGTACATCATCTTATCTTCAAAAAAAACCACGGGATTCTCATCACGGATCGCGCTCTTCAACAATCCCTTGGCGTCATATGGCGTCGAGGGCATCACCACTTTCAGTCCCGGCACGTGGCTTAGCCATGCGTGCAGCGACTGCGAATGCTGCGCCGCAGACCGCCGCGTCGCACCCAGCGTCGTCCGCAGCACCATCGGCACTTTCCAGCTTCCCCCGGACATGTAATGTACTTTCGCGGCTTGGTTCACCAGCTGATCCATCGTCAGCGTCAGAAAGTCGCCGAACATGATGTCCACGACGGGCCGCAATCCCGTCATTGCCGCGCCAACTCCCATCCCGGTGAAGCCTGCCTCTGATATCGGCGTGTCCATAACGCGCGTCGCCCCGAATTCTTCCACCAACCCAGACAACACTTTGAACGGCGTTCCGGCTTCCGCGACGTCCTCGCCAAAAATACAGACGCGCGAATCGCGCCGCATCTCCTCCGCAAGGGCTTCGCGGATGGCTTGCGCAAACGTCAGTTCCCGCTGGGCTATTTCAGGCATAAACGTCCTGATCGACCTCCTCCACGGACGGATACGGCGAGGCTATCGCGAATTCAACGGCGGCTTTCATTTCTTCGCGCACTTCCTTCTCAATTTCCTGGAGCATGTTCGGATCGGCAAACTTCTGGCCGACGAGCCATTCCCCCATGTTCTTGATGGGATCGCGCTTCGTTTTCCACTCCTGCTCTTCCTGCTTGGACCGGTAATATTCTCGGTTGACGTCGCCTACGTGATGCCCGGTATAGCGATACGTATTGCACACCAGCAGCGCTGGTCCTTCTCCCTGGCGCGCCCGGCTAACTAGTTTCTGCGCCACGCCAAAGACGGCGCGAACATCCTGGCCGTCCACGCTTTCAGCATGCACCCCAAACGCAGTTCCGCGAGTCAAAATGTCTCCCGCCGTCGTTTCCGAAAAATGGGTGTACTCAGTGTAAAGATTATTTTCGCAAGCATAAATGACCGGGAGTTTCCACAGCGCGGCCAGATTCATCACTTCATACAGCACACCCTGGCCCAGCGCTCCCTCCCCGAAAAAGCAAACTGTAACCTGATCGGTCTTCAGTCGCTTCGCGCTCAGTGCCGCTCCTGTGGCTATCCCCGCGCTGCCGCCCACAATGGCGTTGGCTCCTAGATTTCCCGTTGCAGGATCAGCAATATGCATTGATCCGCCCTTGCCCCGGCAATAGCCCGCTTCCTTGCCCAACAGCTCCGCAAACATGCGGTCCGGCGTTGCTCCTTTCGCGAGGCAGTGACCATGGCCGCGATGCGTGCTCGTAATATAATCCGTCTTCTTTAGCGTTTCGCAAATTCCCACCGCAACCGCTTCTTCGCCACTATACAGGTGAGCCAGGCCCGGCATCAGTGCGCGCGTGTACAAGTCGTTCACCTGCTCTTCGAACAGGCGGATGCGCACCATCTGCCGGTACAGCCGCACTCCTAGTTCAGCCGCTACCGCTGCTTCCGCCTTCGTCTGCTCCGTGACCGTTTTCATGCTTTCACCCCGGACATTTGCGCCAACACATCGAACACCACTGCAAAATCCTTTTCCACCAACCCCATCCCACGCGCCGCAGTCAAAAACTCATTGGCCACTGCGGTTGTCGGCATTGGCACGTCCAATTGCCGTCCAAGCTCCAGCGCAAGCAGCATGTCCTTCTGCATCATGTTGACGTTGAACCAGGCCTCCTTCGGTTGCTTCAGGACGAACGGCCCGCGATACTGCACCATCGGAGAAGCAATCACGCTGTGGGTCAGCACGTCCACTGCTGTTTCTCGCGCGATCCCGCTCTTTTCCGCCAGCAGCACGCCTTCGCAAAATGCCAGCATCTGCACCGCGAGGCTCAGGTTGGTTCCGATCTTCATCACCAGCGCCAGTCCGTTTTCTCCCACATAAGTCACCTTGGGCCCAATGTCCAGCAGCAGCGGCTTCACCTTTTCAAAAGTTTCTCTCCGCCCGCCTACCATCACGGAGAGCTTGCCCTCCTGCAGCGTGATTACGCTTCCGGATACCGGGGCGTCCACCAGGTCGCCCCCCTTTTCGAGGATTTTTGCGGCTATTTCCCGGCTGAACGCCGGGCTTACTGTGCTGATGTCGACGAACAGTTTTCCGGGCGTTACTCCTGCGAGCATGCCGTCCGGACCGTTCATGATCGCGCCCAGCGCTGCCGAATTCGTGACCATGGAAAAGGTCACGTCGGATTCCACCACGACCGCGCGCGGCGAGTCGGCCCACTTCATTCCTTTCTTGATCAGCCATTCCGCTTTCGAACGTGTCCGGTTATATCCCGTGACGCTGTGCCCCTTGCTGAGCAGCCGGTTCACCATCTCACTGCCCATCACTCCCAATCCGACGAACCCTAATTTAGCCACGCACTCACCCCTCCTGAATCTCCCTTGCCACCTGCTTTTCTTTAATGCTTATTCGCTGGGCGCGCGCCGCGAGTCTTCGCGCACTTGTTTCAAATGCGCTTTCATCGCTTCACGGGCACCCACGGAATCCCGGTGCTCGACGGCCTCCAGGATTCGCTTATGGTGATACTGGCCGCGTTCCGCCCCACCTTCCACTTGGAAAATCCCGATCCGCTGCTGGCGCAACAGTCCCACGATCGAATCAATCAGCGAAAGTATGATCGGGTTGCCTGCGGCTTCGGCGAGTGCCAAATGAAAATCGAGGTCTGCCTCGATATACGCATCGGGATCTGTTTTAGCGGCATCCATGACGGCCACTTGCTCTCTCATGGCCGCCAGATCTTCTTCCTCAGCTCGCGTCGTCGCCAGCGCGGCGATCTCTGGCTCCAAAATTTCCCGTACTTCCGCAAGAAAAGCGAAGCCTTCACTACCGGAACGCATCATGCGGTCCAGCGACTGACGGATAGTGTAAGAACTTCCGTCTGTGATAAATGTTCCGCGTCCCGGATAAGCTTCGACCAGTCCCTTCTCGCGCAGCGCCTTCACCGCTTCACGCACCGCCGTGCGGCTCACACCGAATTGCTCCGCTAGTTCCCGCTCAGGTGGGAGTTGGTCTCCTGGTTTCAGCGCGCCTTTGTGGATCGATTCCTCCACCTGCTGCACGATTTGTTCGTAAAGTCGGGAAGAACGAATGATCTTGTACATCTCAACCTCCCAAGCTGCAGAAAGCTCGTTGACGCATTGACCTGAACGCCGGGGAAAGGGTAGCGAGAGCAGCGTTGAGCGGAGCAGATCGAGGCATGGTCAAGTTGTCAGACCAAATTACCACTCCCTCCTCTCCTCCCGCAAGCCCTTCTTGCCTCCTTCGCTCACGAACAATTCCGTTGCTTTCCAGAGGTCTCAAGCTTCATTTCAATTTCCGCATTAGCGAGCTCGAAGGACAGACAAATCGACCGAAAGGCGCGCACATTTGAAGAACCAGGATAAGGGGGACCGACCGCAACCGTGGCAAACGGCACAAACGACCACAAATGGCGAGCTGATGAAGACGTCTTCGATCACAGTCTGGTCATACCATAATACCTTGTCACTGTCTGCCTGGGCGCTCTAACCATAACCATTTCTGAGCAATAGAATTTAATCGTTGACACGAACTGTCTCCAAGTGGTACAGGGGTCCTACCTCATCACGCTTGAGCTACCTCTTTTGCCCTTTCCGCACTTCGCGACTGGGTCACACAGGTCCAGGGGCCTAGCTCGGAAAATTCGGGAGCTTACAGGCACTTCCAATCCTAGGAGCCACACATGAGACCACGGGAAATGACACGTCCAAGGAAGCCTCCCTCCACTGTTAAACCAGATTCTGAAGCGCGTGGCTCCTCGAAAACGCGTCGGGACTTCCTGCGGACGGCGGCAGCCGCGGGGCTGGCCTTGGCAAGTTCACCTCTGGTCGCGCTGGCCGATCACCATGGCCACCCAAGTCCGAACAGTATTTCCTACTTGGACCGCCGCCTGTACATCCGCAACATGGAGATTCTAGCAATCTTTATGCCCGGTCAGGCACGTCACGGCAAAATGCAGATGATGTCCATCGGCGATCGTCGTTACATTTTTCAGCAGGGAGATGTTATCGACGTCAGCGATGTGCGAAAGCCCACGATGTTTAACAAGGGAGGCTTTGAAGGCTATCAACTTCAAGTCGCCTACAACCAAAATCTGAAGAAGTGGATTCTCATGACCGGTGCGCAGACGCCCATCACGGATTCGACTCCGGAAGCGCCCATGGGCAAATACGATGATCCACACTTGGACGACAAAAGGAAAAACTACAAAGGATTGCGCGGCGTGCGGTTCTACGACGCGACGAATCCCGCCAAAATCGCCAAGCTTTCCGAGTTCTCCACCGGAGCCACGGGCCAGGGCACGCACAGGAATTATTACGATGGCGGAAAATACGCGTATCTGGACACCGCCCCCGACGAGACTTTCATTCATCAACCCTCCTATTTTCGCCAGCTCGTCAACGGCAACATGATCGTTGATGCTTCCGATCCCTCCAGTATCAAGGAGGTGTCTATGTGGTGGGTGCCTGGTTCGCGCAAAGGGGAAGAAGCGGAATATAACAAATGGATTTGGTCAAAGCTGGTTCCCCCGAAGGTGGTAGCCGACCAAACCCCTTTCGCGGGCCTCCACGGTCCCGTGTATGTTCCCAAGAAATTGGAGGACGGCGGAAACCGGGGCTACGGCGCGTTCGGATGCAATGGCTTCATCATCCTGGATCTCTCGGATCCCGCGCATCAAAAGGAAATTGGACGCTTTGAGCCACCAGCCCAATACTCTGGAATGGGCATCGCGTTCCATACGATTTATTGCGGCATCCTGGAACGCGGTTTTGTCTTGACGAACGGTGAAACCACAAACTCCGATTGCAACCAGATCTATCTGCCCAACTGGGTTGTCGACATTCGCGATGAAGCGCACCCTGTACCCGTTGCCCAGCTTCCGCGTCCTGTTCCTCCGCCCGAAGCACCTTACCGCGATTTCTGCTTCAAGCGCGGCCGTTTCGGTGCGCACAATCCTCCGCACTTGAAAGCCCCCGGAAAGCCGCGGCAGGAATTTATCGCGTATTCCTATTTCATCGCCGGGCTTCGCTGTTACGACATCGGCGACGTCTACAAGCCCGGGGAAGTGGCTTATTTCATTCCTCCGCAAGGCGGGGACCTGAACAAATTCGGAAGTTACGATCGCACCGTGGATAACGTGTTCATCGAATGGGACCGTAATGTTATCTGGACCTCCACCGATACTGGCCTTTACGCCCTGAGTTGCCCGAATCTCGGCAAGCCCGTGTTGGATCCCCTGCCCGTAGCCGCCTGGTCCCTCGACAAACTCAACGAGGGCGCGCCCTGATTTCAATTTCCAGGAGAATCTCGATGAAAGCCTTTCTTTCGCTCAGCTTGTCCATCGCCGCCTGTGTTCTTCTTCTGTGCGGAGTGCCACATGCCCAGACCGCTGCGGCGCAGAAGATCCACGTTCTGACCTTGCTGGGACGTCCGCTCCAATTTGTTGCCGCCGACAAGCTGGGCCTTTTTGTGAAATATGGACTTGAAGTTGAAAATGATAATAAGAAAAATTCCGATGAAGTGCGCGCCGACCTCGCCGGCGGAAAAGGCGATCTCGCCTACCTCGCCGTTGACAATGCCGTCGCCATGGTTGAACTCGCTCACCAGGACGTCATCATCGTCATGGGTGGTGAAGACTCGCAGAACGAACTGATCGCCCAGCCTGACATCAAGTCCATTCCAGAGCTGCGTGGCAAGACGCTGCTTGTGGACGCGCCGAACACCGCCTACGCACTGCAAATGAAAAAATTTCTATTGCTGAATGGCATGACGGCTGAGAAAGATTACGAGATCAAACCTCTTGGCGCCACTCCGCAACGACTCGTGGCCATGCGCGAGCACAAGGAATTTTCCGGTTCCATGCTCGGTCCACCAACCTCAATCATTGCCAAGCGCGAAGGATTCGTCAGCCTCGGCTCGGTACAAGCACTCATCGGTCCTTATCAGGCCGCCGGCTTCTTTACTCAACGCGCCTGGGCGAGGGATCACCGCGAACTCCTCATCTTGTTTCTTGCCGCCTGCGTTGAGGCCCAGCGCTGGCTGCTCGCCCCAGCCAATAAGCAGCAAGTAATCGAACTCTTGACCAGCCAATATCACCTCACCCCGGAGATCGCCACGGAAGACTACGGGCTCAGCATGACCCGGCCCGGCGGTTTCGCTAAAGACGCCCAGTTCGACCTGCGCGGATTTGAAAATGTCCTCGAGCTGCGCGCGGAAGTCGAAGGCCAGTGGGGCGGTCATCCCCCTGCACCAGACAAGTATTACGACCCGTCTTATTACGATGCAGCGGTCGCAAAAGTAAAACATACCCCATGAGGAGAACTTCTTTGCATCGCCGAATTCTTGTCAGCCTGCTCACCGTAGCCACTTTGTTTGCTCTGGCACCCGAGTCACACGCTCAGCAGCAAAAAGAGCGCACGCTGGACGAAATCAAGGCGGAGGCCATCAAACGCGCGGAGAATGGCATGTATCCGCTCATTGGGCTTGACCCCGCCGATGTCCGCGAAGCTTTCGCAAACATCAAAACGACCGACAATGACGAGTGGGCCGCCGCATTCAGTGCCGTCGCTGATCGCTACATGGCTGAAGGGAAATCTCTACAGGCCAGCGATCCTGCTAAAGCCAACGCGGACTTCATCCGCGCCTGGCGGCTCTATTCCTTTGCCCGCTGGCCTGTTCCTTCCTCGCCAGGTAAGAAACGCGCTTACGTCAAAGCCTTGGAGGCCTTTCTGGCGCACGCGCAATTTATGGACCCGCCGCTCGAGGTCGTGCGTATTCCATTTGAAGGATCAGAAATCGTCGGCTATCTCCGACTGCCCAAAAATGCGAACAGTCCCGTCCCCGTCGTGATGGCCATAAGTGGCCTCGACAGCCGCAAGGAAGACCTAAGCGAAAATTTCGGTGTGGTCCTCAACTATGGCATCGGATTCATCGGCGTTGATTCGCCTGGCACCGGTCAGGCTCCGATCAAGGCCAGCGAAACCGCGGACCGCATGTTCTCCAAAGTCATCGACTACTTGCAGACTCGCCCGGAAGTCGACAAGACCCGCATCGGCGTGGATGGCCAGAGTTTCGGGGCGTATTGGGCAACCAAACTTTCCATTACCGAGCATGCGCGCCTGAAAGCCGTGGTCGCGCAGTCGCCGCCGGTTGACGCTACATTCCAGAAAGATTTCGTCTTGCAAAAGACGCTAAGCAACAGGGAATATCTTTTCGGGCTCGCTCCCGCACTAATGTCCATCTTTGAAGGCGCCAACAACGTCCAGGATCTTGGGGAGATTCTCCCGAAATTGTCGCTTGTAAATCAGCATTTATTAGGGAAGCCGACCACCTCGATGCTCATCATCGCTGGCGCGCTCGACACCCAGGTGCCCGTATCCGATGCCTACCTTCTCTTGAGTAACGGTGACGTGCCGAAGGAGGCGTGGATCAATCCTCAAGGCGGCCATCTGGGTCGTCAGGTGAAAGTCTGGCCCGATCCTGTCATCTTCCGCAAAGTGCTCGTGCCGTGGCTGGTGCGAAACCTCGAACTTCTGCCGCCAGCAGAGAGCCATCCTTAGCGTACGCCTGCTCTCCTCAGGCCCAGCTGTAGCCATGTTTCACCAGCGGCAGCGAACGGATTCGTTTCCCCGTCGCCGCAAAAATCGCATTGCATACCGCTGGAAGAACTGGCGGTAACGCTGGTTCGCCTAATCCTGTAGGCTGATTATCTGTGCGAAGAAAATGTACCTCAATCTCGCCCGGCAGTTGGTTCATGCGCATCGGCGTGTATTCGTGAAAATTGCTCTGCATCGCTCGTCCGCGATCGATTGTGATTTCATAACTCATCACCGAACTCAGTCCTTCCAGCACTGCGCCGCGAACCTGATTGTCCGCGTTGCCAGGGTTGATGATTTCGCTCCCAATATCGCCTGCCACCCACACGTTGTTTACTTTCACTGCGTTTCTGGCGTCGACGCTCAGCTCCACGACTTCTGCAAAATACCCTCGATGCGAAAACTGGAACGCCACGCCCATCCCCGTACCTCTCGGCAATGTTCGCTTGCCCCAGCCGGACTTCTCCGCGACCATGCGAACCACGCCTTGCATTCGTCCTGCGTCCATATTGCCCGAGAACGGATCTGGCTTGGCGTCGGGCGTGGTCACACGCGCTAGGCTCAACAACTCCAGTCGGAACTCCACGGGATCCTTGCCAGCGGCGTGGGCGAGTTCATCGGTAAACGACTGGAACACCCACGAAAACGCATTGCTGCGTGGCGCCCGCAACGCATACGTCGGCACGCCCAGTGGCATCAGCGACGCGCCAAAATGGAAGTTCGGCAAAAAGGTTCCCGGGAATTCGTTGCCGGGAATATTCGCCGACGGCGCAAACTGTTCACCCTCGCCGAAACTTATGAAGTGATTTCGCCAAGCCACCACTTGCCCGGAAGCATCCACCCCGCCCTTCAGGAAGTGATATCCCGCTGGGCGGTAGTGATCGTGATGAAAATCGTCCTCGCGCGTCCATAGCAGTTTCACAGGTGCGCCCGCGCGCTTGGCGATCGCGGCGGCTTCGAGCATGTAATCGTTTGTCAGCCTGCGCCCAAATCCACCGCCCGCCCGCTTCATGTGCACAATGATGTCGTCGTGAGGAATCCCTAATACCTTGGCCACTTGCAGCCGGCCGGATTCCGGCGTTTGGCTTGGCGACCAGAACTCCAGTTTGCCGTCATGGAAATGGGCCAGGCAGTTTTCGGGTTCCATCGGCGCGTGTGCTAGAAATGGGTAATCGTACGCGGCTTCGACAACCTTCGCCGCGGTTCGCAGTTCTGCTTCTGCGTCTCCATCTTTGCGCAACGTGATGGTCGGTTCCTGTTTGGAAAGTTCCTGCGCGCGCCGCAGGAACCCTTCGCTGCCTTGTTCTGCGGTGGCGCCCTCATCCCACTTGATCTGCAGCTTCTGGCGGGCGGAGTTTGCTTGCCACCAGGTGTCCGCTAGGATAGCCACGCCGCTATGCAAGCCCAGCAACTCCATCGTGCCTTCAATCACAAACACCTGACGCACTCCGGGAGCAGATTTCACTTCATCGACGTTGGCGCTTACCACTTTTCCCGCAAACACGGGGCACTTCTCATATACCGCCCACAACATTCCCGGCACGCGAAAGTCGATGCTGTAAATCGGCTTGCCTGCCACGATGGAAGGAACGTCCACGCCCATGATCGGTTTGCCGATGATTTTGTAGTTCTTCGGGTCCTTCAGCGTGACGCTCTTCAGGTCCGGTGGTCTCAACGTTGCGGCTTTTTCCGCCAGCGCGCCGTACGTCAGCGTGCGCTTCGAAACTGTATGGATTACCTGCCCCGAGGACGTCTCGCATTCCGATTCCGGCACTGACCACGTCTGCACCGCCGCTGCTATAAACATCTGCCGGCACGCGGCTCCCACGCGGCGCAGCGGGTCCCAGTTTATGGGTGTAGCCGTGCTTCCTCCGGCGCGCTGCGCGCCATATTTTGTTTCGTCCAGATCGGCCTGCTCAATCCGGACATCCTTCCAATCCACATCGAACTCTTCTGCAATAATCATCGGAAGATGCGTTTTCACCCCCTGCCCAATCTCTGGATTTTTCGCGGTAATGGTGACAATTCCATTTGCAGCTACGCGTATGAACGCCGTGGGCACAAAAACTGGGTTCGGCGGTTGTGGGCCCGCCGCCTGTCCCGCAAGGACGTCCGAGAAAATCGGCAGCCGGCAGGCCAGCAAAAAGCCTCCGCCGCTTACTGCGGAAACTCGTAGAAAGGTGCGTCGATTAATGCCAGTGGCAGCCACAAGCCCTCCCGGCCAAGACAAAGTTCGCTGCTCACCACAGTAAGCAACCTGAAAAGTGTAACGCGCTTCACAGCGAATTGGTTTCAGAGTTTTCCGGCCGTGTGGCCATCACCCGGCGCATTTTCTCCGCATCCAATTCTCCTTGCCACGGGCTTACCACCAGCGTGGCCACGCCATTTCCCACCACGTTTGTCAACCCTCGGCATTCGCTCATGAATTTCTCGATGCCGACCAATAGCGCCAGGGACTGCACCGGTATCGAGGGCACGCCGCCAGGATTGCTGCGAGCGTAACAAAGCCTGCCCCGTGACTCCCGATCCGCCCTTCGATGCCAGCAGCGCAAACAACAATATCCCGCCGATCTGTCCCAGTGACAGATGCGTGTTGGTTGCCTGCGCCAGAAACAGCGCCGCCAGTGTCAGATAAATGTTCGTGCCGTCGGTATTGAACACGTAGCCGGTAGGGGAGACGAGGCCAACCACCGATTTCGACGCTCCTAGACCCTCCAGCTTCCGCATCATGTCCGGCAGTACGGTTTCTGAAGAGCTGGTTCCCAACACGATCAGCAATTCATCTTTGATATAACCCAGAAAGCGGAAATCGAAAACCCTGCCAGGTATGCAATCACTCCAAGGACCGCCACAACAAATACCACGCTCGACAGGTAGAAGGTTCCCATCAATTTCAACAGATTCGTCAGAGAGGCAACTCCGTAACTTCCCACGGTGAAGGCTATTCCTCCCAATGCACCAAGTGGCGCCGCGCGCACGACGATGCGAACAGTTCCAAAAACTACTTTATTCGCAATTTCGATTGTGCCGAGCGCGCGCCTTCCCCACTCTCCCATCCGCGCAATCGCGAATCCCGAGAGAATCGAAATCAACAGGACTTGAGGCACTTCGCCATCCGCCAGAGCACCTACAAATGTCCTTGGAATAAACCCCAGCAGGAAGGCAATGGAGCCGCTTTCTTTTGCGCGCCCCACATACACTGCCGTCGGCTTCTGATCTAGCGTGGCCGGGTCAATATTCAGCCCAGCCCCGGGATGAAATACTAGCGCGACCGCGATTCCAATAAGGAGCGCCAGCGTCGAAACCAGTTCAAAATAAATCAGCGTCTTCACGCCCACTTTGCCGACCTTCTTCGCTCATAGACGCGATCCCCTGCACAATGACGCAAATGATCACCGGTGCGATCATCATCCGTATCAGTGAGACGAACGCATCCCCCCAGCGGCTTCAGCGCTATCCCCATACTCGTGCGTTAGCGGCGCGACATCCGCGTTGGCTATCGCGGGCACGTTTTGCAATTGCTCGTCGCGCGTGAACCGGCGCCGTTGGAATCGATCCAGATAATCTCGGGGTCAAGCAATTCATTCAGCGTGGATTTTTCCTTTTGCTCGAATGCTTGCACTAGGGCGCGGTCTGCTTGCGCGATAGGATCTGCATGATTTGCAAGCGCGCTTGATGCGAACGGCAGAACCACTGCCAGAACGTAGAATGTTGCCGCGCCTGCAATCCTGAAAAGAGTAAATCCCTTCATAATTGTCTCTACGAGATGAATCGGGTCAGTTTGCCCTGGGCGCACCCGCCTGAATCGCTGTTTGATAACTGATCACCATGACCCACTGCCCGTCGCGCTTGATCCATAAGCGGCTGACATGCACGGCCTTCCCTGTCCGCGGTTGGTGGAGACACGTCATGACCACGGCATCTCCAAAATCAGACATCTTCGCGGAGACGAGTGGGGAAGGCGCCGAACCCACGCCCAGTTGTTTCTGCTTGTCCAGCGTCGCCATGCGTCCACTCTTCGTAATCGGATGGTCGCTGTTCGAGCTGACCTGGATGAATTCCTCCGCGATATGCGGCGCCCATCCCGACGATTCGTGTGCCGTTACGGCCGTCTCGAGCGCTTGCCAGGAAGCGATGATGGCTTGTTCCGCTTCGTTTACGGCTTGAAAGGGAACTGACTTGCACGGGTTTTCGCAGTATTTCACGCCAGATCCCGAGGACGACGGCGGTTGATCCATTTGTTTCACCTCGTGGTAGACCAGCAAGCGCCAGCCGCTGGGGCGCTGCACCCACAGGCGCAGAATATGGACTTTGCCGTGGCTGACGGTGACCACGGCTGCCTGTCCGTAGGTCTGCTCGGTTAAATCAGCTCCGGATTCTTCGCCGAGCGCATCTTTGGGAACCGAGCGCAGCACTTCGCTGGCGCTGAAAATCTGCCCATTCGAGTCGCACCACGTAAAGTTCTTGTCAAGAAGACTGATCAGGGTTGACGCGTCCCCCCTCGCAGCAGCTTGCACGAAGGCTCGATCTTCCTGCAACACGGCCTGGTCTGTGTCCGCCGCCAGTGGGCGGTTGGAGAACGTCGCAAACAGCAAAGCGCCGAAGATTGCGGCGAGTGTTATTGCACCCAGGCGATGAAATTTCATTCTCTGCTACGCCTCCTTGGAGTTGTTTCGATCCCAGCCAACAAAAGAGGGCCGGAATCTACCCGGCCCTCTTCTAAGTTCCAGACCTGGGGTGCCAGCTAGAACGTAAACTTCAACCCTAGCTGGATGGCGCGGGCGCTTCCCGAGCCGAGCACAGGGTTAACAGCAGCCACGTCCGGCGTCGCGCATCCGCAGCCAAAGTTACCCGGAACGGTCGGATCGGAATACCCGCCGTTCGGGCCGTAACCACTTGTGCCGCCCCACGGATTCGCAAAGTTGGGATGGTTGAAGAGATTGAACATCTCTACTTTAAACTGCATGTTCACTCGTTCTTTGAAGGTCCACGCCTTCGTGACCGAGAGATCCACGTTGGTGAAGGCCGTAGAGGGGAAAATGTTCCTTCCCATAGTGCCGAACGCTCCATAGGCATTAGGGATCATGACTGAGTTTCCGACCAGATAGCAGTAGCCTGTGGGGCCCGTAGGGGAATCTGCCGGAAGTCCGGTGCCGGTAAGTGTTGCCACTGCCATAGGACCGACCTTGTTGGCTGCGGCCAGGCAGGCAGCGGGGACAAGAGCACCGGGGGTAATGTTGGCACTTGAGCAGCCCGGAATACCTATTCCATAGCAGGGAATTCCGTGCGTTCCGTTGGACTTGAAGTCCGAGGGATTGCCAAAGAAGTCCCAGCGGTCAGTACCTTCACCTGATTGGCTAAAGCCATATGTGCCGTTGTAATCGATGACATTCCACGGTTGGCCATTTTGCAGGGTGATAATGCTATTGAGCTGCCAACCCTTCAGCATCTGCCCCCAGGAATCCTTGCCCGGAATTTGATACGTCAGGGAGAGTGTGAAACGGTTTCGGATGTCGAAGTCACTGCTCGCATAATCAGCCCCCGGATGCAGGCTGTCCTGAGGCAGGTATTGGTTCCAGTTGAAGGACATGTTGTCTAGGGCGTGCGCGAAGGTGTAACCGGCGATGAAAGAAAAGCCGTGATAATTGCGGCCCGTGAACGTCACTTGCAGTCCGTTGTAGTTAGACCGGTACAGGTTCCCCATCATATTGATGAATCCGAGATACGGAAAAGTCGTTGCATAGGCCCCAGGAGTAGGAAAAGTACCCAGTTGGACATTACCCTGATTGACGTCCCGGATGCCCGTCAGGTTTGAACCATGGTTGCCGACATAATCCGCCTCCAGGGAAAGTTCTCCGGAAAAGGCGTGCTGAACACCCAAAGTCCAAGTGCTGACATAGGGAGTCGTGTAATTTCGGTCCATCCCTAAAATAGAGCAAGGACCGGGGTCCGTAGCACCACTCGGCAACGTGACACCATCACCACACACTACCGCGCTAGTGGAATTCGCCGGATAAAATGGAGCAGACGCGGTGCCGGGCCAAGGATTCGGTAGCGCGCTTCCGGGGAAGTTGATACCCGTAGTCTGGATGGTGCCGCTGCCAGGTGTAGTCACCCCATTTACGACAATGTTTGCGCCCGTGGGAATTACACCGAGTCCCAAGGTGGGAGCATTGTTGGTATTTTGCTGCGAGAGGAAAGTGTTCATCGTCAGTAGTTCGTAAGCCATGCCAAACCCGGCACGAACGATTGTGGTGCCCCTGCCCGTGACGTCCCAAGCCACACCGAGGCGCGGCGCGAAGTTGGTGTGATCCCCATTGTAAATAGAGGACATATGGCTGCTGCCTAGCTGGATCATTCCCAGAGTGGGATCGAAATTGCCAAGCAGGTTGTGTGCCTCGGACGGCGGAGTCGTATATTCGTAACGCAATCCCAAATTCAGCGTAATCTTCGGCGAGATGCGCCAGTCATCCTGGATGAACGCGGCGTAACCATATTGCTTCAAGCTTCTCTGCGGTGAACCGAGGGCGGAATTCGTGTTCGTTGCTAGCAGTCTTAGTTGGCTGATATTGCCGAGCAGGAAATCTTCGAGTGGAGTCGATTGGGTCGTTGGGTCGAAACTGACTGAACCACCATTGAACCGGATATCGCCTCGGGCACGCCGCCAGGTAGCTTGGTTGACTTGGATGTCCCGGAACTGAAATCCGAATTTGAGGGCGTGCTTGCCCCAAGTGTGCGAAACCTGGTCAATTAGATCATAAGTGTTGTCTGGGCCCACGAACTTTGGGAAGCTGAAGAAGTTCCCCATCGCGGTGAAGCCAGCAACCACGATCGATGGCAATCCACCGATGATTGGATTCGTTACCCCAGTGTAAAGACCGTACGCCGAGGCAGGCTTGCTCTGATCCCCCGGCGTGATACTCAAAGTATAGCGGGTATACCCAAACCGGACTTCATTGGCCCATACCGAACTTGGGGTCCATGCCCAGCTGCCCGCCGCTGCTTGGGCTCGCGAGTGCACGTGGGTGAGAAAAGCTGCGTTAGTATACGGTGAGTCCTCGCCGACGAGGCCGTCATTCCCAAAGAAATACGATCCACTTATGTTGTGCCGCTCGTTGATGTGGTAGTCGACCTTCCCCAACGCATTCTTGGAGTCGTTCGTGTTCTGGTAAGTGGGATCTAGACCGGTGCCGTTCGTATTATTTCCTCCGAACAGGGTGGCAGTGCACGGTCCATAAGGCGCCGTTAGCGGACACCCCAGCAGTGACAGGCTTTCGGCGTTTGGCGGCAGTCCATGCGCCTGTAATCCTGCAATCGCGTCGGGGATGCTATTTTGTGGATCTCCACCAAGACTGGCCGTTGTCGGTACCGTAATCCCCAGGTTACTGCCCACGTTGTAGTTTTGTGCTTCATAGCCACCAAACCAGAACAGTTTGTCCTTAACGATGTATCCGCCAGCCGTGCCGCCATACTGTTCAAGCGACACTGGTATTTTGGGTTGCAGCACGCCTTGGGTGTAATGGTTAAAGAAATTGCGGGCGTCGAAAGCATCGGACCGGCCATAGGCATACGCTGAACCATGTAACTCGTTCGTGCCGGACTTTAGACCGACGCTTGTAATGGCTCCCGTCTTCCACCCAAACTCTGCCGGGGGGTTCACTTGCGTGTTGAATTCTTGGATCGCGTCGACCGGGAGGATCGTCGCAGCATCGCCGATGACCGCGGCAGCGTTGGTAATACTCAGCCCCATGAAGGCTTCGTCATTCGGCAACCCATCGATCAGGAAGCTCATGCTTTCCGGGCGTGTTCCATTGGTGCTCTGCGTCCATGGGCCGCCTCCGGGATAGATCATGACGCCCGGGCGCAGCGTCAGTAAGTTCTGATAGTTCCTGCCATTCAGGGGCAAATCATTAATGACTTCATTGCTCAAAGTGCCGCCCAATGTCGTGCTCGTAGCGTCCACTAAGGGAGCATCTTCAGTGACGGTGATGACCTCGCTGGCCGAGCCGGTTTGCAAGACGGCGTCGATTTGCTGGTCTTTACCCGTCTCGAGCAGAAGGTTTTGCCTCTCAGAAACTTTGAACCCTTTGGCCTCGACGCGCACTGTGTAGGTGCCGGGGAGCAGGCTTGGAGCCACGTAAGTGCCGCTCGAATCTGTCGTGAGCGTGCGTGACGTTCCTCTTTGCACGTCGGTAATTGTCACCGTGGCGCTAGCTACCGCGCCGCCCGACTGGTCGGTGACGGTCCCCAGGATTCGGCCGGTATTGCCCTGAGGCAGAACTGGGGAAACAAATAGCAAGACGATCGCACAGAAAAGTGCTAAGACCCGGGTGATTTTGAAGAACCTGGCGGATTTAAGCACGGCACACCCCAACGGATTGAACGACATTCGGATCCTCCCCCCCCAATAGGTATAGCCGCTATACCATCATACGAAGTCGAGTGTCAACCATATCCTTCATTCTATGTAGCAAAGAACCTGATACTCCAGACAGGCAGAGCCCACTGGTACATTGGACAGACCAGTGAATTAGCCCCACAAACAGGCACAATTTCTGTTCCTATGTCGTGCTCTTGCCTTGGCGCTTGGGTTGTCCGATACGCCATCTGCAATCCCTATCGTGCAGATTCGTTCTTTCGCTAGCAGTTTTGTCCCTAGGGGAAGTACCGGCCGCTCTGGCCAAACCAAGGAAGCATTCGTCATGCCGGGAACGCAGCCCAAACGTTGAGTTCAGGCGACTGCCCACTTGAACGCAGCCTGCGGCCTTTAGTCCTGAGCCGTGTAGATCCAGATCTCCGCACCATGATCGGCGCGCGCAGGCACGCCCAGAAAAAAACGGTCAAACCCTTTTCTTCCTTTGCCAAAATAGCCGGCGGTGCGGGCGCCGAGCGTGGAAGGAACTTTGGCGAGAATCTGGTAGTGATCGGGATCTGTCTGCTGAAACACGCTGATGTACCCTTCGCCACCCGGAACGTAGATTCTTTTTCGCGCCGGATCGTAGTACACATCGTCTGCATCCTGTACGCACGGCAGTGCGGCGACGGATTGTCCGGAATTCGTGTCAAAAACCGCCATGCGTGCTGGTTCGTGCGTCACAACAAACAGTCGGTGATTTGCCTCGTCCAGAGCCATGGGAAAGTTGTGTTCCAGACTCATTGCCCAGTATGTAATCGCCCCGGTCTTGCGATTTATGACCACGATCTGTTTCAGGTCCGGGAGATTTACGTAAATGTTGGGTCCGGCGGATTCCAGTTGGAACGATTCCGGATGGGCGCCGAGTTTATATTCTTCTCGAAGACGCTCGTTGGATGTTGCGTCGACAATGCCGATTGCGCCCATCGCGTCTTCGCCGAAACCCACGTAGACACGGTGCGTGGCAGAATCGTATCGCAGATTATCAACGTCACCGTGAAAATCGATTTCCTTGATCAGGTCAAAGCTCCCGCCGTCGTAAATCCGCAATGTGCCTTTGCTGCTTGCCACGAAAAGCTTTTTTGCCTCCGCGGCATACACCACACCCTGCGGGTGGGGAATGCCCGGAAGGGAGCGAGCGCGCAAGCGCGCGCTGATGTCAATCACCTCCACGGAATTGTTCCCGACAGCCGCGACGAAGAGTTGATTCTTTCCGTCGAATCCAAAGTGATCGAAACGCCCCTGCACGCCCGGAGTGGGAATGGCTTCGGTCAGAACAAGCGGGCGAACTGGCTCGGGAGGCGCAGCATTCTGACCGTGCAACAGCGCCGAAAAGCCAAAGACCAACAGAGCACCGCAGCGGGCTGCGCAGACGACTTTCATCGACCCTCCTGACAGGTGCCGAGAATTGCGTAGTAATCGGACTACCGAGGGAGGAGCATATACCAAATAGATTGACGCAGCAAAAGGTCTAGTGGTAGAACCACAATCCACAGACTACTCTTCGAGGCCGAAACTCCGTCAGTTTTGCCCCGACAGCTTCAGAAATGCTGGGGGAGAATTTCGGGTTGTCCTGAGAAATTAAGATTGGAGGTGTGCCGTGAACGTGGGATTTATAGGCCTCGGTTCTATGGGGCAAGCCATCGTACCGCGATTGCTCGCCGGCGGACATCGGGTGACGGGCTGGAATCGCACACGCGAAAAAGCCGGAGCTATGTTCCGGTTGGGGATGCACTGGGCAGACACCCCGCGTGAATTGGCAGCGCAATCGGAAGTGGTGTTCACTATCGTGACCGATGCCACCGCCGTCCAGGCAGTGGCTCTTGGTGAAAATGGAATCATCGCCGGATTGCGGAAAGAGGCGGCGTACTTGGACATGAGCACGATTGATCCGGAGGCCAGCCGCTCGATTGCGAACGAGTTTCGCAAAGCCGGTTTGACTATGATGGATGCGCCGATCTCCGGCACCACTCTGACGATACAGCAGGGCAAGGCTTCCGTGATGGTGGGTGGAGAAGAAGCAACGTTTGGCCGCATCGAGCCCGTTCTTCTGGCGATTGGGCCGAAGATAACCTACATCGGCGCGCAGGGACTTGCCGTGCAACTCAAAGTTGCCCTGAACATGACCTTGGTAATTGAGGTGATCGGATTCTGCGAAGGTGTCGCCCTTGCGGAAAAGGGAGGAGTGCCACGGGAAGTCGCCGTGGACGCCATGCTGAAGAGTGTTGTCGCGTCCCCGGTAATCAGCTACCGGGCCCCGCTCATCCTGGAAGGCCACATCTCCGACGCAACCTACGGCGACGTAAATCTTCAGCAAAAAGACATGCTGCTGGCGCTTACCCTGGGGAGAAGAATGGGGGTGCCGGTCCCACTGGGTGCTGCCGCGAACGAAATGTTGAATGCATGCCGCGGCCTGGGCCTGGATCACCATGATTTTGTCACTGTTTATGAGGTCTACCGGCGACTGGGAGGAATGTCGAAATGAAACCGTATCGCACGAACCTCCGCGACGTGCCCCAGGTGGGTGGGCTAACGCGAGAGGAAGGTTGGATCAATATGCAGGTGCAGTTTCTGATCGAACAGAAAACCGCTGGTTCCGACAAACTTTTGATTGGTTGGACGGTCCTTCCACCGGGCGCGCGTCACGACAAGCATCGGCACCCCAACTGCGACGAATTTTTCGTTGTGCTTCAAGGGAGCGGATTCATTTACACGGATGCAGGTCGGGAACCTTCGGCGAAGGGCGACGTGATTTTTACACCGCGCGGGCATTGGCATGGATTCGACAACACGGGAGCGGAAGACGTTGTTCTGATATGGGGGTGGAGCGGCGCCGGCTCCCTCGAAGCCGCAGGTTACGAAATTCCTCCGGAAGGTTACTGAGAGCAAATTGGAATAGCGCGATGCCAAATCCTTGGGATGACCCGCGAATCGCAAGGGGGATGAGCCAGCAACTCCGCTCGAGACGCGACTTGCTCCAATCGGGCAAGAAGCCCCTTGGCTGGAAACTGGCCTTCGGCGCACCTGCCGCGCTGCAGCGGTTGCGCATCAACGCGCCACTGCTGGGATTCCTGATGGCAGATGCAGTGCTCCCTTCGGGCTCAACGATTTCTCTTGCCGGCTGGAAAAAACCTGCGGCCGAGCCTGAAATCACAGTCTATCTGGGAAAAGATCTGGCCGCAGGCGCCAGCAGGAAAACGACGATCGAGGCGGTCACAGGACTTGGGCGGCGATAGAAATCGCCGATGTAGATCATCCCTCGGACGATGTTGAAGGCACGCTGGTCCGCAACATTTATCAGCGCCATGTCATTCTCAGCGGATCGGACCCCACGTATGCCGGAGGCGTGCTGGCGGGTCTGCACGGCCGCGTCTTTCGCAACGCCGCGGAAATGGCCAGCACTTCCGATCTTGAGGCTTTAACGGGAGAATTAATCGCCATCGTTTCTCACGTGGCGAATCTTCTCTCATTTTTTGGAGAAACTCTTCACGCTGGCCAGATCATCATCGTCGGCTCCGTCACACGCCCAATCTGGGTGGAACCTGGAGAAGCGATTTCCTTTCATTTGCAGCCACTTCAATCGATTTCCGTAAATTTCGCTGCGCCTTTCCGTTCTTGATGTTCAGTAAGTTCTGGCCCCGAGACAGTGCTACTCTACGGCCCGGCACATTTATTTTTTCACGGCCACTCCAGCTGCAGCGGCTGCGGCTTGTATGGTCGTCTGTTGGCTCCACGCCAATAGCCAATGACCATTCCGGTTTACAAACACTCGAACGTTGTAATACGGTTTGCCGCCGCGATAAGGTACGTGTTGCGAGATCATCACCACCGCGTTCCCGAAGTCAGACATGCTCATCGATACCACCGGATCTCCCGGTACGCTCACTCCTGCCTCCTGCTGCTTCTTGGCGATCGCTACCCGTTCCACCTTGTTACGCTCGGCATTGCTATTGATGATCAGGAACTCTTCCGCGAGGTGAGTCGCCCAGTCCGCCGCGTCCGGATGCCATTCGTCGAGTTTGGTCCTTTGCCATTCCGCCAGGACCGCTTTGTCCGCCGCCGTTGTGGGTGTGTACGGCAACGTTCTGCAGGGATTCTCGCAGTCTCCTGCGGCTGCGTTGTTTGTCGGCGGAGGCGTAGCCGTGGAAGATTGCTTGGGAACCGCTGTGTCCAGAAAGATGAACGCCCGCCAGCCCTCCGAGCGCCGCACCCAAATATGCGCAAACCGTGCGCCATGGTGAAATCCGAAGATGATCGTCAGTTGGCCATAGTAGTGAGACTTCACTTCCGTGTCGCCTTCATTGTCCTTGGCCAGCGCGGTCAAACTCTCTAGCGACTCCGCCTTGGTCCGTGTCTGCCCCTCCATATTCGTCCATGCAAAGTTCTTATCCAAGAGCGCACCCACGGCATCTTTATCAGATTTTCTGAGGGCCGCACCCAAGGCGTGATCGGCCTGCTGGACCGCTTGTTCCTCGTCGGTAGCGGCAGCCAACCCGCTTCCCAGCGTGACCAACACGGCCACGCAGACAACTACCCACGCGAACAAGTTCCTGATAGCGCGTTTCACCCAACTCTCCCTCCGCGCAAACAATGTTGACTCGGCTTCTCCATAGACGGCCCACTTCCATCTGAGGGCGGGCCACTTTTTATCATTCCTGGGCAAATTTATGAATTGCCATCCTCCCTACCGGTGGCGGCAAAGCAATGCAAAGTCTTGCTGCCAGTCGATAATCCACGCTTCAGAGTGCTCTTGCCCAGCCTGTGGCATCGTCAGGGCTTAAGCTAAGTAGCCCTTCCTACAGCGGCCGAGTGGCTTCACTTACGGGTTGTATTTTGCCAGCCAATCCTGGATTTCTTGGAAGACGTTGCGTCGTTGTTCCGAGAGCCGCGGAAAATGGGGGGAACCAGGATAAGTGACCATGCGCACCGTTTTGCCGCGCTCCGCCAGCAATATGAAAAATTCACGTCCCTGAAAAGCGGGTACGCGCAAATCGGACTCACCATGCAAGATCAGCAATGGCGTGGTCACCTGATCCGCGCGCATCACCGCGGAAAATTGCAGAAACGGAGCAGCATCCCTTTCTTGCAGACGCAGATCGTAGTCCACCTGGGCGATATCACTCGTCGGAATGAAGCTCAACCAATCCGTAATCCCGGCGCCTTCAATGGCTGCTTTGTACCGGTGAGTTTGCGTTACGGTCCACGAGGTCATGAATCCGCCGGCGCTCCATCCAAATATGGCCAGACGCCCGGGGTCGGCCCAGCCTTGCGCCTCGGCGAAGTCCGTGCCGCTGTCCACGTCGCTGTACGCTCGGTCGCCAAAATGTTGGTAGATAGCCTCCAGAAATGCCGTGCCATATCCGGTGGAGCCGCGATACTGAGGTTGCAGCACGACGTAACCAAATCCGGCGATGAGGCGCGCGAAGATGTCGAAGTACAGCGCATCGTTTGCCTCGGGACCGCCATGAGGAAGAGCGAGAAACGGATATTTTTTCCCCGTTTCATAATTTGCCGGAAACGTGACTATTCCTTCCAGCTTGGTGCCTTCTTTGGAAGTCCACTTCACCACCCGCACTTCCCCCAGTTCTACTTTCTCGAGCGTGTCATCCCCTTCGTGCGTGATTTTATAGAGTTCTCCTCCCCGCGCCACGGCGATGTTCTCCGCATGCGCAGGATCCGACACCGTAAAAGCGAGCGCTTCCGGGGATGAGCCAAATCCCGTTCTGGCCGGTGGCGCATCTACGATGCCGCCGGGCCAGTGATACGCCGGCTCCAGCTTTCCGTCGCGGTACGAATAGATCTCAATGCTTGTGCCTTTGTGCATCTCCACCCAAGCCGGGCCATGCGGATCACTTGTCACCCCAGTGATGGAACCATCCAGCTTCGGCGTCAAATCCACAGGCGAGCCGCCCGCCGCGGGCACACTCCACAAATGATCTGGAGTCAGTACATCCGTCGTCGTGCTTGCAAACACCAATTCCTTGCCCCCGTTTGCCCAGGCAATCCCGGCAATGCTGTTCTCGATTTCCGCGACACGTCGGGCCCCAGCGGAATCGCAGACGTAGACCCCCGAGCGGATGTCGTGATGCCCGATTTTTTGCGTTTGTGTCACCACCGCTAGCCGCGCGCTGTCCCCCGACCACGCATAGTCCGTAACATCCTTGAGTTCAGGACACCACCAGGAACCGTCCGTCCCGTTCACTCCCACGACATACAAACTCGATTCCTCCTCTCAGCAACATGCCGAACCTCCACCAGCGGGTCCACCGGTCGCGGATCAGCGGCGAAAGCGAACCGGTTTCCATCCGGTGAAATGATGGTGGCACGAATCCCATTCGGTAGAGCAATGATTTGCGTTGCTTTGCCGCTCCCCAGCGGCACAATTCCGATCTGCTGTTTTTTCTCAACTTCATAGCTCCCGTACAGCGCTTTTCCATCCCTCGTAAATCCGGCGGGTTCAAACGATTCAGGGAGCTCCAGCTTGCGATTGTTCTCGCCGGTCATTTCGATAAGGTGCCACTCGCGCTTGGTGGGGCCTTTGTCTCCGTTGAAACTGACAACGAACAGAACTGTCTTTCCATCGGGAGCGACGGCCAACGCGCGAGCGCGGTGCAATGCCGAATAATCATCAAAGCGAAATGGATGCTTTTCTGCGCCGTACAATATTGAACTGCCGGCCAGGAGCAGTAGGGCAATCAGCATCGGGCGGATCGGAGCTCGGAAACAAATGCATTTGGACATTCAGTTGCTCCTCCAACGAGCAAGAATTCAGGACGAAAGACGATACCATGGTCTCCGACTTGTTCGGCTACTTCCCATCGCCTGCCAGCGCGCCATCTCGAATGGGCCTTCCAGATGTCCCTGACAGTTTCCATACGTACAGGTCCTCGCGCTTGGCGCGTCGCGGCATTTTTTGGCGGAAATCATCGTAGTCCTCTCTCTATATCCCGCTCTGCAACAAGAGCTTACCCACTTGATGTGCCTTGCTCTGCACGTTTCGGGTCGACACCACTTTTTCAAACTTTAGTAACTGTCCCTCTAGTAAGCGCGTACGGGAACCGCCACTGCTCTGAACCGGTACCTTCGTACAGTTGCCGCGTCACAGACCAGCGGGTTACTTATTACAAAGAAACAAGTCTCCATCGAGCGGGTATAACACCCGGCACAGGGCTCTCGGCTTCCGTCTTTCCGCAGTGCATCGTGCCAAGCTCCTGTGGCTCCCCGGAGCAAGCGGCGTTCCACTGTCTTGTGTCTTGCGGGCTTTAGAGTGATGCGAAGCAGCGAAGAAGGGAAGTTGCTCATGAATAAGGAACGGAATCGCGAGCGCGGCTTCACTCTCCTTGAATCAGTCGTTGTGGTCGGCATCATGATGATCTTGGCCTCCTTTGCGGTATTGAATTCTTCTACCAGCCTCCAGAATTACCGAGCCAATGCCGCCTTGGATACCGTCTCTTCGCAGCTTCGCATCGCACGAGGTTTGGCTATCAGCCAGCGCCGCGACGTTGACATTACCTTTGACACAAGTGGGCAGACTGTCAGCTACCAGGTTATGGCTCCTAAAACGCTCGGCACCACCGAAGTGAATGGACCCGTGGTCACGGCGCGTCTACCCCAACAGGCTCAATTTATGATCGAGTCCGGCGTCCCGGACACCCCCATGGCTTTCGGAACCTGTAGCGGAGCTTCACCCATCTGCATCGGGGGTGTTGGTGGAGGCCCCGCAATTATCAAGTTCACCTCCACTGGTCAATTTACCGATGTCACCGGCTACAACATTCAGAACGGAACCATTTTTATCGGTATTCCCGGCAAGGTAAGCACTGCTCGCGCTGTCACCATTATGGGCGGCACAGGCCGTGTTCGCCCGTACACCTGGATCGGTGGAACCTCGCCATCCTCGACTGGTTGGACGGAATAGGGGAGTCTCTATGCAAAAGCTGCCACGGGCTCACACGCAAAAAGGCTTTACGCTCATCGAAACGATGATCGCCTTGACCATCATGGCTTTGGGAATTCTCTCTCTGGCCGGTCTTTTTTCCCAGGGGCTCAGATCTTCTTACACCAATCAGATTCAATTCATTGCCCAACAAAAGGCGCAAGAAGCCATGGAGACGATCTTTACTGCCCGCGATACCCACATCTTAAGTTGGGCTCAGATCAACAATGTGAGCCAGGGTGGAGTCTTCAAAGACGGTCCGCAGCCTCTCCTTGCCCCGGGGCCGGATGGTTTGGTTGGCACGGGCGATGACGATGTCAACAATCCTAACGTCATTGTGGTCGGTCCGGGTCCCGACAAAGTTCTTGGCACCAGCGACGACATCACCGTCAACCTGAATCCTTGGATGACCCGCACTATCTTGATTCAGCCTGTAAACGGCACTCCCAATCTCAATCAAGTTACCGTCACTATCAGCTACACCTATGAAGGCCAAACCAACCAGTTCCAACTCGTTTGCTTCATTTCAAATTTTGCGTGAGGCTTCCATGAAATCTCCGGCAAATCACAAGTTCCCGGGGTTCTCGTTGGTGGAGCTGATGATCGCCATGGTGGTCACGCTTCTTCTCCTGTATGGCGCGATGATGGTTTTCAAGGACGCGGCAACCTCGAATCAGATGGTTACCCAGGCCTCCGATATGACCGACAATCTCCGTGCCGGTCTGAATATGATTCAGCTGGATCTTCAGCAGGCTGGCGAGGGCATTCCCATCGGCGGGATCCCCATCCCCTACACTTCTAATGGATCTTCGACTGCGCCCTGCGGCACAACCCTGCCCCCGAATCGTCCGGCTCTGCTTTCGGGGGCCACCTTTCCGCCTTGCAACGCAGTGATGCCTTCGATCGAACCCGGCCAGGCCCTGGGCCCTCTCATCACCGCACCCGATGCTGTCGCGGGCAACCCCTCGAACCCAAACAGCTACACGGACGAAGTCACCATGCTTTATGCCGATAACACTTCGGGAATCGAGAAGGATCCCGTAAACAAGCCGGCCACGCCGGGTCCTCCTGCAAGCCCCGCTTGCAACGGCACCTTGGTTCTGAGCGGCACCTTACTGACGGTCACTTTTGACGTGAATTGCGTCGACCTCTCCAAGGCTGGCGTCCCCGTCCAGCCCGGCGACCTCGTTATGTTCTCCAATTCGCTCGGCAGCACGCTCATGGCAGTAACCTCGGTGAACGGCCAGATCGTCTATTTTGCGTCAAACGATGCCTTCAATTTGAATGGTCGCACCGATCCCAGTGGCACCATCAATCAATTACAGTCTGCCGGCGTATTTCCCCCCACTTTGGCCACCCGCGTGTGGATGATTTCCTACTACCTGGACAACATCTCCAGCCCCCCGTACATTCGTTTGATCCGCCAGGTCAATTTCAATCCGCCTACTCCCGTGGGCGAAACCCTCGAGAACCTCCAGTTCACCTACAACTTTGTTGATGGGGTAAATAATCCTTCTAACCAGCCGAGCGTTCCCAACGGCAACAGCGAAACCCAAATCCGTTCCGTCAACGTGTACTTGGGCGCTCGTTCCAGTTACATGGTGAAACAAGGCAGCAAGGAAGTTTACGCGCGCAACAACTTGGTCACCCAAGTCAGTCTGCGCAGCATGGCTTACTACAACAAGTATCAATAACGAGGAGTCTGCGATGAACATGCTTCTGTTCATAAAATCAAAGCGTTTTCGCCGCGACGCCGGTATGGCCCTCCTCACCGCATTGCTCCTCCTCTTTCTGATGTCCAGTCTTCTGGTGGGCTTCTCCATTCTCCTGGCCTCCAACCAGAAACTCGCCGGCTCCAATAACGATCAGGTTCATGCCTTCTATGCCGCCGAAGCCGGCATGGAACAGTTGACCGCCAATCTCGGCAATCTCTTCGCGCAAACCTATTCGCCCAGCATTGCCCAGATCAACAATCTGGAGATTACTCCTCCGCCGCCAAACATTCCGGGAATCTCCTTTTTGACCGGCAACGGCACCAGCGGTTATACCATCACTCCCGCTGCGACGGACGCCTTCGGTAATCCGGCCCCGACCATTACCACTATCAAGTCCGGAACCTACCAGGGCATGACCGCCATGGCCACCGAATACGTCTTGATGGTCAACGCTCGCACCGATGCGGGCCGGGAAGTCACTCTGCAGCGCACCACGCAAACCGTCGGCATCCCCATGTTTCAGTTCGGCATCTGGTCCGACGCCGACCTCAGTTTCTTCCCTGGCCCCAACTTTAATTTTGGCGGCCGCACGCACACCAACGGAAACCTCTTTCTCGCCGGCGGAAGCACTCTCACCCTCTCCGACAGGGTTGACGCCTACAAAGACATCATCCGCACGAATCTTTCAAATGGTTGGTCCACCAGCAATGGCTACACCGGCACCGTGAACATAACCATCTCTCCCGGCGGCAGCAGCTATCGCGCGTTAGGAGTGAACGAAGGCAGTCTCCTCGGTACACTTGGCTCAGCCGGTAATCCGAACTGGCCCAATATTTCTCTCGGTTCAATGAACTACAACGGAAACTTGCTCAACGGCAAAGGCAGCAATGCTCCGCAATACTCCACGGGTGCGAAGCAGTTAAATCTTGGCATCGTGACAATCGGTCAGGGGGCCACACAATCCATCGACCTGATTCGACGGCCGGTCAGCGGGGAAAGTCCCACGATCACCGGTGAGCGCTATTTCGCCCAAGCCAGCCTGCGTGTGCTTCTTTCCGATGATCCCAGCGACATCATGAATCTGCCCTGCATTGATGGGAGCACGGCGCCGTTCGATCTCGGCAAGATCGCCGTTCCGCTTGACCAAACCACCGGCGCTCCTTGGACCACCCCCGGTTACTACGCCCCCGCGAATGCTCTCTGGGTGGCGATGCTTGCCAATGGTGTTACTCCGCTGCCTCTCGCCGCCTCCGGTGCTTCCGCGGCCTCTTGGTCGGGTAACGACGGTTACATCTTGCCCAATGGCTACCCCATCATTAAGGGCTTCCTCAAAATCGAAGAGCAAACTGCCTACGGCAGTCCCTGTGGTACGTGGAAGGACGTTACCGTCGAAATCCTGAGCTACGGATACGTCGGTCGCAATATCGATCCCGTTCCGCAGTCTCTTGATGGAGCTACCCTGAATCCACAGTGGACGGGAACCAACTCGGCCATGGATGCCGGCCAGGCCCCAGCTATGACGCGAGTACCGATGACCACCGGCGGCTCCGCGCCCATCACTCTCGCCTACCAGAATGGCCCGGCGATGGCGGCGGGAACCTTTACCATACTGGACACTCCCGTCGCTGCTGCTCCCGCTGGTACCTGCCTGGACCCGCACCCAAATGCGGTGATTCGCCTCGAACGCATCCGCGATAATCCGTCCTCTCTCCAGCAACTCGGATTTGTCGCCACGGGAACCCAGGGGGCGCCTGCGAGCAATCTTCCCAGGTTAGCCACTGTTGCCGCCGTTTGCGGTGTGGACCCCGCGACGAATAAGATTGTCGCTGGCTGGACTCCCCAGCCGTACGATTTCTGGCCCAACACTCTTTTCGACCCCCGCGAGGGCGAACTCCGCGATACCGCCATGGACCTCTCGAATCCGGCACGGCCAACACTCAACGGCACCATGCACTACATCGAACTGGACGGCGCCAACGTGGCCGGCTGGTTCGGCGGCAAGATCTCTACGGTTGGCTCGCTCCTTACTTCGGGCCAAGCGACAAAGGACCCCGTCGTTGCCCCCTATGATTTCGTGGTCTATGTCTCCGACCGCCGCGGTAATTATGTCGGTCCATCCGTGATTGCGGGGGCGTGGCCGCCTCTTTCCTTCTCAACGAAAGAGACCGGGGAATACGGCTGGGAGGACATCATCAACAGTCCTCAGAACCCAACTTCCGGCTGCCCCAATAATTTGCTGGACACGGGCGAAGACGCCGACGGTACGAATGCCCTTTACACTTATGGAGCAAACGAAGCCTACCTTCACGGCACGGCCATCACTCCCGTGACCTCGCTCAGTCCTGGACAATTGGGCATCTTCACCGGCCTGATGACGGCTGGCGCTCTCGCCGCGAACGCCCGCTGTGCGGCCACTCCCGGTTACTCTTCCGACGGTATTTGGCCCATGATGGTCGCTGCCAACGCTGCTGTCGCCCGCGAAAACCCGCCTCTCTTCTTCCGTCGTGCCGTTAAGATCGTCAATGCAAAGCTCTTGACCGCCGTCGGTCCCTGTCCCAACGCCACGAACTGCGGCTTGACCGTCGCCGCCGAGAATCCCGTTTATATTCAAGGGGACTTCAACGCCAATTCCGGCGGGAACAACTGGGCCGATCCTTCCGTCGCCACTTCCGTTGCGGCTGACGCGGTCACTCTTCTTTCCATCAACTGGAACGACATGAACTCCTGGTCCGGTCCCTATACTCTGGCAACCCGCACCGGCAATACCACCTGGTACCGCGTCGCCATCATCGGCGGTAAGACCCTTTCCTTTCCCAATCCTTCCGGGACGGGCCAGGACTACGGCACCGATGGCGGCGTTCACAACTTCCTGCGTTACATCGAAAACTGGGGCGGCACTCTGGAGTACAAGGGCTCCATCATCAATCTCTTCTTCAGCCGCCAGGCCAACGGCACCTTCAAGTGCTGCAGCACCGTTTACAGCCCGCCCACCCGCGGCTACAACTTTGATATCAACTTCCTGACCCCGGCACTTTTGCCGCCTCGGACGCCGCTGTTCCGCGACGTCAATACCACCGGATGGACCCGTCTCTTGCTCGCGGGTCAATACCAGTAGCCACATAAATGGTTTCAGGTGGCCGGAGCTTTAGTTCACCCTGAGTTTCGAACGGCTTCGACATTACAGGCTCTAAAGAGCCGCCAGTTCGCCCGCGCGCGTCATCGCCTCGCCTTTCGTGCTACCTTGAACCGTACTGTCCAACTGGCTCTCAACGGGACGCGCGAACATGAATCCCATCGAAACTCTTAGCCTGGTCCTGGGTGCCGGCTTCTCCTCCGGCTTGAACCTGTATGCTACCGTGGCCACGCTGGGACTTCTCCAGAGATTCGGCGTGATTCATCTTCCCGAGCATTTACAAGCTCTTTCAAACCCCTACGTTCTCGGGATCGCCATCGTTCTTTATCTTCTCGAATTCCTGGCGGATAAGATTCCTTATCTCGATTCCGTCTGGCAAGCCGTGCACACTTTTATTAGACCGCCCGCCGCAGCCCTTCTGGCCTTCAGTGCTGCGGCCGCGGCGCCCGGGCCCTGGCGCTGGGGCGCGGCTCTACTCGCTGGCGGAATTGCACTGACTTCTCATGGTACGAAGGCCAGCGCGCGGGCCGCGGCCAACCTGAGTCCGGAGCCATTCAGCAATTGGGCTCTCAGTTTCGGTGAAGATCTCCTTGCCGTCTGGTTAACCTGGTTTGCCACCGTACATCCGCTCGCGGCGATCGTTGCGGTGGTTGTGCTTGTGGCCGTCTCGCTCTACCTGCTCTACCACTTGTTCCACTTCCTTCGCCGCACCCTCCAGAAGTTCGCCGAAACCTAACCGCACGGCTCATAACGCATAAATCGATAGTGCATCCATCCTCTATGGCCCCCAATTTGTCATGCGGTTCAAATCCTTGTCGGAGCGGCGCAACTCTTCATCTTGTGTCATTCCGACCGGAGGGACGTGGCTTTGCCGTCCCGGAGTGGAGGAGTCTCTCTTTAACCCCGGATTCCAGGCACAATGCATTTCGCGTGGATGAAAAGGGGAGTCACTTCACGTACGTTGCCAGCCAATCCAAAAACGTTTTGTACCACAACTGGCTATTCTGCGGTTTCAATACCCAGTGTCCTTCATCGGGATAGATCAACAACTTCGATGGCACGCCCTGCCGCTGCAGCGCACTAAAGAGTTCCAGGGATTGCGTGTAAGGCACGCGATAGTCGCGCTCTCCCGCAACGACTAGCGTCGGTGTCTTGTACTTCCCGAGGTCCCCTGCATACGTGGAGGGCGACCATTTCTTGTAATTTTCAGCCGCGGTCCACGGCGTTCCTTGCATGTCGTGCTCTTCAAACCACAACTCTTCCGTCGCGTACATGGAAAACTTGTCGTACACCCCCGCGTGGCTCACGATCGCTTTGAACCGGTCTGTGTGCGTGGCCAGCCAGTCCGCCATGTACCCGCCATACGAGCCGCCGGCCGCCGCCAGCAGGTTTTTATTGATGAACGGAAATTTCGCAATCGCGGCATCAATCCCTTTCATCACGTCTTGGTAGGCCCGCCCGCCCCAGTCATTGGTTATTTCGTCGGTGAATTTTTGTCCGTATCCGGTTGAGCCGCGCGGGTTCATCATCAGGGTCACGTACCCCGCACCGGAGAATACCTGGGGATTCCAGCGATACCCCCACGCGTTCGACCACATATTCTGTGGCCCTCCATGCAACAGCACCAGCATCGGGTATTTTTTCGCTGCCGAGAATTGCGGCGGCCGGATCAGCATCGCCTGCACTTTCGTCCCTTCGGCGCCCTCGAACCAGAAACTCTCTGGAGCACTCATTTCCACGTGCGCCAAAATCGAGTCGTTCAGATGCGTCAGTTGCTTCAACCCGCTGCCGTCCCCGGCGGCCACGAACAATTCACCCGGCAAGATCAGGCTCGTGCGCTCCGCCACAAGAATCTTTCCGTCCCCGCTGAAGGAAAATGAACTGTTGAATCCATCCAGAATCTTCTTGGGCTGCGCCCCCGCCTTTGCCTCCATCGCATAGATCGGCTGCAGCGTCTCATTTTCCGCATCGAAGTAAATCGTCTTGCTGTCGGGAGACCAGGCCAGCTCTGCGGCGCTGCGATCGAATCCTTCTGCCAGATTCTCACTCCGCCCCGTCTGGCGGTCGTACAACATCACCCGCCAACGGTCCGCTTCGTATTCCGCCTTAAACTGCGCGTGATAGGCGATCCATTTACCATCCGGCGAATACACCGGATTTCCGTCGAATCCCGGGTTTGTCGTAATGCGTTTTGCCTCGCCTCCCGATACCGGGACGACAAATAAATCACCATTGGTGCTGATGGCTTCCACCTTGTCGGTCACGGCTGTAAAGCAAATTTCCTTCGAGTCGGGAGAGAAATTGATGTCACCCGGGCCGCTGCGTTCCTCGGGTGGAATGTCGTAGTCCGCGCCTGGCGTCAAATCGCGCGCCGTAGCACTGCCATCCACCGGCATTTCGAACAAGTGGCTGCGTTTGCCCTCGCTCCAGTGATCCCAATGTCGGTACAGCAGGTGATCGTAGGTTCTCGCCTTCACCTTGGTCTTATCTTGTTCCGTATCGTGCGCGCTGTTGCAGGC
>Ga0307471_100000036_pt1 | contig 61443 bp, 61 predicted proteins | sample atmos_gasesAM3C__2_FD_204566 | JGI IMG/M metagenome (GOLD analysis project Ga0307471, IMG submission 204566) | Hardwood forest soil microbial communities from Morgan-Monroe State Forest, Indiana, United States - atmos_gasesAM3C_515 | ecosystem: Environmental > Terrestrial > Soil > Temperate... | reverse complement strand
TAAGCCTTACATTTACTGCCGATGTCGAATATGACAACCTTGAGCAAGGCTAAACTGTACCTTTCTCCACGTCCAGCCTTCACTGGAGTATCGGGGGCATTCGAAGGCTCGCGTTATGTTTTTTTCGGGGTCCCGTATGATCGCAGTAGCACCTACAAGGCAGGGTCTCGTTTCGGTCCCGGTGCCATCAGAGACGTCTCAGCAAATCTAGAGCTGTACAGCATCCGATCGGACATCGATCTGGAAAAAATCCCAGTGCACGACATGGGAGACCTGGATACTGTGGAGGACGTTCATGAGACACTAAAGCGAATATCTTCAGTGTGGTCCGAGCTTGTTGCTGGGGGTAAGATTCCGATAATGGCAGGCGGAGAGCATACCATCACAAAGGCGGCAGTTGACGCCCTACCATCTGATCTTGGACTCGTGAGCTTCGATGCTCATCTAGACTTGCGCGACGAATACCTAGGGGAGAAAGTCATGCATGCAACCTTCATGCGTCGAGTCTCCGAACGGATCAGTCCGGCTCACATTATGGAGGTGGGAATACGCGCCTTCTCGAAGCCCGAACTAGATTTTTGCAAGAGATCTGGACTCGAAGTAATCACCCCACTAGAGCTTCGGAAATCTTCTCTGGAAAAGACGGCGCAGAGAATTCGAGCATTCCTCTCTAAATTCGCTCACGCTTATGTGACTGTCGACATTGATGTGCTGGACCCGGCCTTTGCTCCAGGCGTCGGAAATCCGGAACCAGATGGGCTCACGACTGACGAGCTACTGACACTCGTACAAGCGGCCATGAGCCGAAACATCATAGGTCTCGACGCGGTCGAGGTCTCTCCCGAGAGAGATTCAGGCCAGACAGCGGCGGCATGTGCAAAGGTCATATTCGAGGCAATAGCAGCACTCTCCGTCCGAGGGTCCAAGAATAGTGCTTGACAATTACATCACAGCCTCTACCACGAGGGTCAAAAGCGACAAGAACGTCCCCAAAGACAAATTCAACGAGCTCAAGCGGAGAGCAGAAAAGAAGCTCGATTCGGCTCATTCCCTACGAGCAAGAGCAAACCTGAATGGCGTCGTCGTCGAGTTCCGTGGGAATAGCCAGCACCAGTACGATTTCTGGAAGCTCAATTGGAACGAGGCCAAGCCCGGTTCTCCAACAAATGCGAGCATCATCTCAGTCTACGGTGTCGAGGATTTTGAACCTTCAGCGTTCTACTGCCCGGAGACTCACGAGTCGCTATTCTTCAACACTGAGTATTACGGACAATGTAAAAGCTGGGCGCTTGGAATGGCAGCGGCAGTCCTCGAGAGGAACAGAAACACTCACTCGATCCATGGCGCTTGCGTAGAAGTTGACGGGAAGGGGGTGATAATAGTTGCACCCACGGGAACCGGAAAGACAACCCAGGCCTTCAAACTAATGGAGGCGCCAGGCGGGCGAATAGTGGGAGACGACTGGGTCTACATCGACCATACTGAGGGCCAACGACTAGGACATCTAGTGGGGAGACAGCCGGAGAAGAGTCTCTACATGCGGACCGAATCCCAGCTCAACAAGGAGTGGCTTAGGAAGCTCTTCGATGAAAACAAATGTGAGAATGTGGTAACAAGTAAATCGAAATGCGAGTTTACCATTGGTCCCACTGGCTGCAAACTGACAAATGGCAAATGCGTATTCGACGCAGGCTACAAATCGTGTTACTATGCATTCGGAAACAGTAGAGCTCTTGTGCCTCGAGAGGAACTCTTCGGGAAAGACAAAGTGGCCGACGAGGCCCGAATTCGACTCCTAGTTCTCCTGCGCCGAGACGATACAAGCCCACCTGAGGTGAAGCTTAACGCTGACAGTGCAATTGGCGTGCTCCGGAAGGGAGAATACATGATTCGGCCTGGCGCGGGGCCTAAAGAGATGTGGGGGCATATGGGCTACGAGCCATGGTACAATCCGTACCTCCTGCATCTCGACCACGCTCGCCAAGAGGAATTCTTTAGAGCGATGATCTCCAAGTTCAAGGTTAACTGCCTACTTCTGAACACTGGCGTCGAAAGCGTGGATGCGACCTACAAGCGAGTAATAACTGCGCTCGATAACTGTTAGAGAACAACCCATCGACTGCTAAGCTGTTTCCGTTGGGCTGGCTTCGATCTTCTTCAGCTGATTATTGTACATCTCGATAATCTCAACTGTGGTTGTAGCGTCCTCAGCGGCCTTCTCGATTCTATATCTACCGGTAAATCTGGGGAACCTTATTGCCAATCCTGCTCCGGGCCTCACCGAGTTCATTCCACTAGTATGGATAGGACTTAGGGTGATCTCGGCTCCAATGACTTCGATTACCAACCCTGGGACGAACCAAGCATCGGCGTCAATCTTGGAGTCCACTCGAGGGTGCTTATGATCCATTTTGTATTTGTTCAGGAGTTCTGGGAGTTTGACTAGGTCATTGTCGGTGAATCCTGAGCCACACTTGCAGACAGTCCTAAACATGTCATTCTCTTCATCATAGGCTGCGAGGAGAAGAGCACCGTATGCTCCACCTCTTCGGCCCCTTCCCGCGAATGCGCCAACCACGGCAAGGTCAACGGTGTCCTGCATTTCAGATTTGTAGTCGCGCTTGTACTTGATCCAATTCCAACCTCTTGACCCTGCTTTGTAGATCGATTCCGCGCTGATACTCTTGATCATCAGGCCCTCGCATCCATCTGCTATTGCCTGTTGCATAAAATCATCCAATTCTTGCGCCGACTTGACGATCCTCTTCTTTGATAGAGACAGTCTGTCGCTTGAGCGAATTTTTCTCTCGAGCGCAGCTCTACGGTTCGGATAGGGTTGACCTGTATAGTCAACACCATCGGCATAGAGAAGGTCGAAAGCGAACATAGCTACGGGGATCTCGAGTATCGTCTTCTCAAGCTCATGCTTTCTTCCTCGCCGTTGTGATATTAGCTGGAAAGGCAGAAGGTCACCGGTTGAATTGTCGACTGGAACCGCTTCACCTTCTAGCACCAATTCTTTTCCGTCCACCCCTGTCTCGAGTAGTCGCTGAACGTCGGGGAACTGGTCGGTAATATTTTCAAGTCGGCGTGAGAACATGGCGACGCCTTTCGAAGAGATGTGAGCTTGAACTCGTAACCCATCATACTTGTATTCAGCGGCGGCAGCGCCGTTCATCTTGTCTAGAATTGCATGCGCATCAGGCAACCGTTCACCAAGCATTGGGCGAATGGGGATGCCGACGGTTATCCTGAGTGATTTGACGTCTCTGACTCCAGCAGCCGCTACCCTCTTGGCCAAGAGGCCGAGATCAGAAGACCGGTTGTAAGCGTACTCGAGTAGGGGCCGTGACGCTTTGCCTCCGGCGAAGGCTTGGGCTAGAGCGTCAAGTATTGTCATATCTGCAACTCCAAGTCGGAGGCGTCCTAGGGACGTGCGGACGAGATACTTCGCCTCGACAGGGGAGGCCTTGCTCAATAACTCGGTCAGTTGTCGAATCTTTGCTTCTACAGATCCAGATCCAGCGGATCGCGCGATCCGGTCAAGTCCGTTGTACACTCCCTCTACGTTTAGGCGATCCATTCCTAGAGCCGCCTGTGTCTTCTTCGCTAGAAGCTGTTCAGCTGCAGTCCCTAGATCTCCGGTTGCCTTGTACTCGGCGGTGACTGTCGGCTCGGTTATTGCCGCAACTGCGCTGATACATCTGATCGCAAGCTTCTCAGCGATTCCTATCTCTATTCCCAGATAATCGGGGTACAGTTTGCCCTGAGTAAGATAGACTACCTTGTCAATGATAGCCGAAGGAGCCTCCTTTAACAAGCCGACGAGGAGATTCGAGATCTCGAGACGCTTAGTGGTCCCGCCTATTTTTTCGTAAGCGTCGACGAGCAGCGAATACAGCATGCTAGGCGGATCCCTAAAGGGTCGCCACCGAGTTAGTCCAGTATTATAGCGCGTCGCTCAGCGTCCGGCTGGAGGGTTCCGGATCATTGCGACAATGGAGTCGCTGGTGGTCGGATGGTTAAATACCAGTTTTGTGTCTCGCACTCGGACCAATGTACTCCTTTCCCATTTGGAGAAGGGCCCCTTTCATTGCCCTGCTAATTGTTGTCGTTATCATCAGTTACGCTCCGGCTACGACTCAGGGCACGGCGACGGTGAGGCTGAACGCACTCTCCAGCCCGAGCACTGTCAGCCATATCTTTGTCGAAGTGTCTAGTATGGAACTGCATCATCAAGGGCTTGCGAACAGCACCGGATGGGTTACGATTTCACAATCCTTTCCGGTCATCGACTTGCTGGCTATCACGAGTCAGTCATCCTCGCAAGCTATCGGCTCGGCAAGTATCCACTCTGGACGGTATGACTCGCTGAAAATATTCTTCACAAACTCTACGATAGTTATTGACGGCGTCAGAACTCTTGTCGCGGCACCTTCTGTATTGAGCCTCACTGTGACCCTCCCAGTATCTCCCAATGGGAACGGCGACCTACTCCTCGTCGTAGCATTCGACTATGCCGCAATTTTTGCTTCCCCGGCATCCCTCTCTTTCACATTGATCAGAGTGATCTCTGTTTAGGGTTTGTCAATAGACCGAAACAATCAAATTGATCCCGCTCCGACTGCGAAGCCATGTGTGTCATAGGCAAGAACGAGATTACTGAACTCATCAAGACCTACAAGTGTATCTATCCGTTCGACTATAATTTACTCGATGGAGACGGCTACATCCTCACGGTCAAGGAGGAGCGAACCCTTCATTATCTAGAGCACCAAAACTTGATCTCTAATGAGGTCGTTTTCACACCCCCTAACCTTGTCGCTCATCTTACCGCCAAGAGCAAGTATGGCCGAATGGGACTCTCCTTCCTTAATGCTGCCAAGGTCCACAGCGGCTACGTAGGAAGACTCGCTCTAGAACTGGTGAATCTTAGTAACGAAAGAACACCCATCACGATCAAACGTGGGGATCCCCTGATGCACATGGAGTTCCTGAAAAGGGAGGGCGAACCTTCACCATACAACGGCAATTACATGTTCCAGTTCATGAGCGAGGAAGAAATCTCGGACTATGTCAGTATCATGACTCGAGAGTTCAGGACAGTCTTCCATAAAGATGAGCTGCTAAAGTACGCTAAACACCGAGTCGCCATCACAGCGTAACAATCTTGCTTTCGACCCATTCCGCGGGTCTCCAATAAATAGGAGAGATCGGCCATGCCGACTGACGGCTTTGTCAGAAATTATCCTCTGGACTGATGGAAGAACGAAGGGCTCGCCTTAGACCCGAGTCTTTGATGCCCTGTGAAGCGGAGCGGTAGAAGACCGCGACTCGGTCGCGTCCAACCTTCTCTTCATAGGCTCTTGCCTGAAACGCCATCTCAAGTTTGTCGATTTCATGTACGAGCCGAGCCTCTTTAGTCCGTGACAAGCTCAAATCCGTCCACAGCTTTCTGTATGAGCGCCGGCTCTTTGACGGGAAAACAAGCAACAATCGACCGATCGCTTTTCGTTTCGCCGCCTGGACACTTACTAGCCCTCTCACCTTCTTTTCTCCCGGAGTCAAATCTCCCGTTATCGCCTCTTCTAGATCGTGAATCAAAGCCATCCTGATCGCATCATTCACTCGATATTTCCTACGCTCTGCCTCGAGCATCGTCAACAAAGCGAGGGCATACGAGTGGTCGGCCACCGACTCGACCCGTTTCAGCCCAAGTTTCTTCCAGCCTCTCCTTTCCTCCAGTTTCAGCCGCCGCCCATAGAGCCAAAGACGCAAGAGTACCTCCAATGTAATTCGACACCAGAATTGGTCAGCGAATTCTAAAAGCTTTACTTACGTAAACACTGAAATACTTCTAGGCGTAAGGCAACGAGCGGAGAAGGGTCACATGGTGAAAAGAGTTCTGACACGATTCGCCGTAGCCAAGAAGACATCCGACAATGGAGGAGCCGTTTACCGATCTCCCCGAATCTATCTTCCCACAAAGCTAACGGATGACTCGGTCTTCCCTTTCAAAGAAGGGGACCTCCTCCTGGTAAGAGTCGATGGGCGCAAGCTGGTTGTTCAGCGGGTCAGAAGGTCTCTGGGATCCCCCGAGACCGTCGCTCAATCAGGGGACAAACGATAAGACCCACTAAACCGTCCCCTCATACGATTTTCTCTTGCTGAGGGTTACTATTCAGGTCACGAACATAACTGGGGAACGCTACTGGGCTCCAGAGACCCAACTTCCTGCCCAAGTTCAGATAGCAGTCAACATAAACATCGTAGGCGTCGAGCAGAAAAACGAATTCTCAGCTGAGGCTCCTTTCGTCTTCACAGTGAGCTACAACCCGTCTATTGCTCAGCTCAGCATCAAAGGTAAGGCTCAGATCGCAGGCGACCGAGCCGAAGTAACTCAAATGGTGGACGAAAATAGGAAGAATAGGCCGCCCCCTCCTTCGATAATCCAAGCAGTGTCGAGTGTAGCCCTCGCCGATGCGATCATCATTTCAAAGAGCCTCGGAATCCCACCCCCGCTGCCCCCCATGGGTGTGCCTGCCGATGGCAGTACGCCGTCTCAAGCTCCAAAGAAAGAACCTCGGTATACAACGTGAGATTTAGGAAAACCGATGCCCTCCAAAATATTGGAGGTTTCCAATGTCTCCAAAAAATTGGAGACGGTTTTGACCGTAAAGACCTGCCCAAATCAAATTGATAAAAGTCGTCAGGTCCCAGAGAGATGAAAGGTCATCATCGCGTGCTTAGTTCGAGTGAGACTACCGAGCAGAAAGCTTCCTTGCATTACGACAAATTCACCGGCAATTCTTCAGGCTGATGAAGTCCGAACTGTGCGGTCGATCATTTCGATGGGGGTTGTTGACTCAGAAAGGCTAATTTCATGAGCCCTTCAATACGAACACGAGGGAAATAGTTTGCTTTTTATAACAGAAAGCAAACACATCCAAGTCCCTTGAATCGCTGTCCTAGAAGCGAGATCGACGCAGGACATTTTGCCCTCGATCGCTTTGTATTGAATTGCCGTCATTTCGGCGGTAAGTAAACCAGTGCCGCGAGAGAAAAAGAGGAAGGTCTGGCTAACAACTTCACAAGTCAGCATGATGCTTCGGCTTGCAAACGGGAGAAACGAGCGGGACTATCTCCTGCTTCAACTCATGCGCTATGGTCTTAGGTGCGGAGAGATCGTAGGATGGCGCGGTCTACCGGGGATAAGAGTCACTGACATCAGAAACGAAGGAATCTGGGTCAAGGGCAAGGGCTACGCGAGAGGAATAGTGCAGGACCGTCTCGTCCCCATGCCTAAAGAGTTGATCAAGCAACTAAGGCGGCATGTAAGCCCGACATTACGTCAACGATCTATCAACGATCTCGATGACAAGGTTTTTCCCATTTCTGAGGTCAGAGCCGAGAGGATTGTCAAGTGGTATGCTCGGGAGGCCGGTATAGACGATTGGGAGAGAGTTAGCCCACACCGTCTAAGAGCTTACTTCGCGACCGATGCGAAGGACAAGGGACTTGACGCGTTCACTATCCGGGATTTGATGCGGCACAAGAATATTACAACTACCAACCTTTACGTTGGCCAGTCATCTACAGAAAGACTTGCTCGGATTGTTGAGCAACTCTCCGCCTGAATAACATTGTGGGCTAGTTTCGTTGGGTGGTGGACATGACATTGAGGCTATTTGGGCCGGTACCGACGAAGTGCCCAAATCGAACCTTCGGCCGAAATCTCCTGTGATCTCATTCAACATAAGTATTAAACGATGCCAGCAACGCCCGCCGGCGATCGTGACATCTTATGCCTCGAAGAGCCGTCCGGGGATCACCAAAGCAGAAGACAACTATTCTATTCAAAGCGGGCAATCTCCCTAGTACTCCGGAGGAACTTTTCCGACGAGTCTTTTGGAAGAGCGATTTCTTGGCGGGTGAAGCACAAAACTTCTGGCATGAGGTAAAGAAGTCAGAGCCTGTGGGACTACCAATTCAAGCTTGGAAAGACTGGATTTCAAGGCGAAACATGAGCGTCGGCCAATTCTATAACATGATACACGGTTTGGTCGGGGCAGGATTCATCGAGAAGAAAGACTCACGATGGCGAATAAGCAGTGGTTTCTTGCACGAGTTAGAACAGATGGTGACGGTGTATTCGTCAGAGAGCGGACTGAGTCATCAAAGTCGTTGAGCCTAGGATTTTCCTTGCAGTCTCCTCCGCCGTTGCTTCGGATTCGATCGTGATTTTCCCTGAGCGTTGATTTCTCCTCGCAGAATCCTGGTCACCGAGACTGGAATCCCGTCATCTGCTTTAACGAGTCGAACAACGTAGAGACGGACCGGCGGTAGACCTCGGATTTGTCGTAGAGCGTTTATCTTCTTACCGTTCTCTCGGGTTTCCTCGCTTACGACTAGAGCCTCCAGGCTCTTTCTTTTTGTGGCCGGCCCGAAAGAATCTTTCAACTCGACGATTCTCGCTCTTCTTAACCAGCCATGAGATTTCAGGAACGTTGCAAGATCGTGCTTTCGAGCGGGGAATGATCTCACGCGATGGGTCTTTCCAAGTCTCGCTGCCAGCTTGTCTCCGGACATTCCGATGAAAACGATTCTCCCCAGACTGAACGCTTTTGAGAGGAGTCGTTCATGGCCCACATGCAACGTGTCGAAGGTCCCCCCGACTGCGATGGCTTCATGGGCAAACTTCGAACCCCGCAACTCAGGTTTCCCAGTTCAAGCTTATGTGATAGCACTTCCGAACACGATTTGTATGTACGATCACTCCAGTTTATTGGATGAGCCGCGTTTCTGGCCAAGCCTTGGGTTTGCGATTTATGGAGGCCGGGTCGTTGTTTTTCGTTTGAAGAGGACATGTATAATTAAGATCCATTAGTCCCTTGACTCGAAGGTAGCCCGGGGGAGATTCGAACTCCCGTCGGCAGGTGTCTCCTACCTTGTCGAGCGGATCCAGAGCCTACTAGGGACGCTTCCTATGTTCTGGCCCAACGTCCGTGCTATGCTAGACCACTACACCACCGGGCTACGTTAGGTCACCGGTTTGGCTGCTGGATAATAGGTTTCGAGAGAATGAAACCGAGGTTCCCTATATACTTGTCGAAAGCCTTTTATACGTTGAAACGTCCTCGCTTTCGCTTTCCCACGGGGGGTACGCTAGGAACACCAGCGTTCTCATTCATGCTGGCAGCACGAGTGCTCTGTAGGAGGAGAGCTAGGAGAGGGGAAATGATGACAACGCCAACTACGCCTGGGGGACCGTCGCCTAGGGTCCATGTTTGCCCTGAATGCGGGGGTGTCAATCTTATCGAGGATTTTGACCAGGGCGAGACTATCTGTCAAGACTGCGGCCTAGTGCTCTCACAGAACCTCATGAGTCGAGGTCCAGAGTGGCGCGCGTTTACCAAAGAAGAGAAGGACGAACGGGGAAGAGTCGGAATACCGACATCGTTTTCCATCCATGACAAAGGACTGTCAACTGTCATCGACCGCGTTAATCGGGACGCGTATGGGCGCCAACTACCGATGGAGACGCGGATGGAGATGCTTCGGCTACGAAAATGGCAGATCCGTACTCGCGTTCATTCATCTTCCGACCGGAACCTGGCTCAGGCAATGGCTGAGCTCGACCGTCTCACAGACAAATTACATATCCCCGCCAACGTGAAAGAGAACTCAGCGGTCGTTTATCGCAAAGCCCTCGACAGTGGCTTAGTGCGAGGACGCTCGATCGCCGCGATTGCCGCAGCTTCATTATACGCCGCTTGCAGATCGGCGGAGACCCCGCGCACTCTGAAAGAGGTCGCGGGTGCAAGTCGCATAAAAAAGAAGGACGTCGCTCGGTGCTACAGACTTCTGCTCCGAGAGTTAGACATGGCAATGCCTGTCGAGGACCCAATAAGATGCATCTCAAAGATTGCCAGCAAGGCAGAGATAACCATGCAGACGCAACAAGCAGCGATTCGAGTCCTGAAAGATGCCCGCAAAAAAGGAGTAGTGGCAGGCAAGGATCCCATGGGTCTGGCCGCGGCTGCGCTTTACGTCGCGTGCGTACTAGAGAATGAGAAAAAGACGCAGAAAGAAATCGCTGAGATCGCAAATGTGACCGAGGTCACGGTACGGAATAGGTACAAGGGTCTCAAGGACGCCCTCGGGCTAGCCGCCTAAATGTTAGCTACCTAAGATACTGTCTCATGCTTTGAATATTGTTGAAGACAGTACTCCACTGAGGGTTCGCTGATGGACCAACACTACTGAATCCATTCAATGCGATCGAAAATTTGACGCGGGGATCGCGCGAGTAATAGTAGATAATCTCGAGTTTTCGTTTTGGCGTCGCGTTTGAGAGACTTCGTTTTAACGCGTTGAACAAGTACTTGTTGAAGAACTCAAGTTCGATAGAGACGGAGATTCGCTCACTCATTCTCCCACTAGGGCGAATAGCAATGCTCGGCATGAATATTTATCGCTATACGTTCGTTTCCGAGGGGTAAGCCGATTAGGGGTATACTATGGAAGCCCCCAGCAATCCTTGGTACGCCATGGATTCCCCCAATCACGAGCCATAGTTTCACGATAGGAGTACTGGCGTCGGCCCTCTTTCGGTTACGAATCGATTTTCAGCCTTCCAGGACATGCCAAGGCCAGCGACTTGATCAAGGAAAAAACCACAGTTATCATGATTCTCCTAGGAACGTGGCTTTTTTGGCTCATCTTCTTTCTTTCCATTGGCGTCTGAAAAGTTTGAGGGCACGCTTAAATACGCGGCATACCCGATCAGTTAGTGTGGACGAACCGAAAGGAGTCTTAGGCTTCTAGCATGGCCGACGTTTGTTCGACGTGTGGCCTTCCGAAGGATCTATGTGTCTGCGGAACTATTAGTATGGAGCAGCAGACTGTTAAGGTCCGTATGGAGATGCGTAAATGGGGCAAGCCCGCAACAATAGTAGAGGGGATCGACGGGAAGAGCGTTAACCTGTCCGATCTCGCGACGAAGCTGAAGACATACTGTGCTTGTGGAGGGACTTCCAAGAACAACGCGATCATTCTTCAGGGAGACCATCGCGACAAAGTGAAAAAAGTCCTTGTCGGTTACGGGTTTCCAGAGACCAGCATAGAGCTGCACTAGGCAACTCGAATGGCAGCTCTCATCGAGGTTTTCAAATCCATGCGACGGAGTAGGCATGCAATTCCTTCTTGTCCCCAGTGCGGAGGACTCGTCAAGCGGTCGCGAGCGCCGCTCGAGGGCTGGATACTTCCAGTTCGATATGTGTGTGAGAAATGCGGCTATAGTGGTTTCTTGGCCATGGAAGCAGAAAGCAGCCGTTCAGCCCCAGCTAAATAGGCCCACTCATGGATTGCTAACTTGTCTCCTTCCATGTTTCGACCGCTCTCCTGAGTCCATCATCTAGCGAAAACTTGGGCTTCCAGCCGACTTCTCTCCTGATCTTCGAATTGTCTAGAACGAGGAAGGGAGGGTCTTGGCTCTGGGGTCGCTGTGGGTAGCCGGGGGGATACGACCCGACGACGATCTTGCCACTGAAGCCAGTTATTGCTGATAGCTTCTTGGCCAGCTCCATGTTGGTGACAGGGTTTCCAGGAGATACATTGTATGTTTGGCCTACCGATTTTTCTGTGCGAGCCACATCCAAGTATGCGTCTACGTGGTCGTCGGCGTACATGTAGTCTCTGACAGAATAGGGAGCGCCAACAAAGCAAGTCTCTTCCTTCAACATTTTCGTTATTAGGTATTCGGTGAAGAACCCGCTTTCCGAAGTCCGGCCATAGCTGTTGATGGGTCGGAGGGTTGTTCCGCGGAGATGGTAGATCCTGTTCGCCATCTGAATGTACTGGTCCGCGGCTGATTTAGTCACTGCATATGGAGATGCCGGATTCAGCAACGCGTCCTCGGCGATCGGCTTGTCGCTTGGTTGCCATCCGTAGACTTCTGCCGTTGATGCTGCCACTAGTCTCGTATTGGGTGACTGTTTCAAAATAGCGTGTACCAGGTTTACCGTCCCGTCGAAGTTGATACCGATGTAGGGGTAGGGATCATCGAACGAGAGACGGACAGGTGTGAGAGCCCCAAGATGGAAGATAATGGTAGGATCGGACGCTTCGAGCGCTGAAAGAACCGAGTGAAACCGGACTAAGTCTCCTTCGATCAGGTGTACTCTCGGAGCTATGTCTTCAAGCCTTTTGAGCTGCCTCTCTGAGGAGTGTCTAACGAAGCCAAAGACATTATCCCCTCTGTCGACTAATTTTTCCGCAAGCCGCGATCCGATGAATCCTGTTATCCCAGTGACCAGGACATTCAATCCAAATTATTCTCCTTCAGTGCTGCTTCAGCTTCCTCCAGCTCCCTTAATGAGTTAACCGTAATGAACGAACCGGGATGCCTGTAGGCAACTAGGTTCCCACGGCGAGTGAGTTTCGGAAATGTCGCTCTCTCAATGTCGCCTCTCTGAGGAAGATGACTGACGATTCCTTTGTCGAACACGTATACTCCTGTCGAAATGAACCTGTCTCTTAGGACTGGTTTTTCCAAAAATCCCTTGCAATTGTCGTGTCGGTCGATAGTTACTAGTCCGAACGGCAGCCTAGGATGGACTACCGAAATGGTTGCCACGGCTTCGGACGTTATGTGTCTGTGAAGCATTTTAGTAAGTCGGATGTCCGTAATCTGGTCTCCATTCAGCGCGAAGAAAGTATCCTCGTCTACGTACCGAGCGATTGCCAGCCGGAACCCTTCTGCCGTTCCTCCTTCCACTGTGTGAATGCTGTACTTGATGTCAACTCCAAAGCGGGCCCCATCGCCAAAATAGTCGATAATCTGGTCTTTGAGATAGGCTACACCCATCACGACATTTCGGACTCCGCTAGCTCTGAGCCATTCAACAACCCATTGAAGCAGCGGTTTTCCACCAACCTTGACGAGTCCTTTGGGCAAGTCTTTTGTGATGGGTCGGAGTCGAATCCCTTCTCCTCCAGAAAGAACTACGGCGGTCCTCGGACGATCGACTGAGCGACTCATGAATGGGTCTCGAGGGACTCTACAAGGAAATAGTATAAGGGTTCAGGTTGGCTGAAACGCCAGCCGTGGGCCTTTCGATTCGCCCGTTCGTAGTGCACTGACAGTCGAGATCAAAGTTTTCTAAAAAGAATTCTTGCCTTATTTTCATCCTAGTTACGGTTTTTTGGAGGAAGTGGACTGAAACTACTGCGGTTGCTTTGAAGGCCCCCGCCGAAACTGATGATTGGCCGGGAAAAGCTGGACTGGAACGAATCACACCGGTGCGAATATACTACCCATAAACATGCAGTTATCGACGCTCCGAGTAACAAACAGTAATTAAGCTCTCAGAGCACCGATGGCACGCGACTGCCTGTGAGCGAAGATCCTCCGCCGGCAAAATACATAGTCGAGATCTTCTCACCCGAAAAGCCTCCTCCGACTGCCAAACAATACATTGACGAACTGAAAGGCGTGGCCGGAGGCAAACAGATCGCGCGGATGAAGAAAGAGGCAGTTAACTGTCCTGTGCTAAACAAGTCTGTCTCATTCGTCCAGTGCTTCGCGTGCCCCAACTTCATTCGTAGAATCAAGGGAAAAGTGGATTGTAGAGGCCTGCCGCTTGAAACCGCTTAGCCTTTGAATGGGAATTCTCAGACAGCCAGCACCCCATCTGCGCTAAATGACTGGGGTTAGGAGGCTGCGTTTGAGGCTTCTACTCCTAGTACTAGTTCCGAGAGTAGAGTGTTGTATGGAACACTTACGCGAAGCCGTCTTCCCAGCCATGCTATCGCTCTATTCAATTGTCGAATCTCCGTTTTTCTTCCTGCTTCAATGTCGCGTAGCATCGATGATCTATTCCTTCTAGCCGACGTCAATATCTCGATTAGCATAGACGAGGGAGATGGACTCGGAGAAACCCCATGAGCCTTCGCAACGACTACCCCTTCTCTGACCAAACGTAGAGCAGCGTCCTTCAAGTCGGAATTTCGCAAGATTTCCTTGTTTGATACCCGAGCTAGTACTGATATCGGATTTATTGCGGAGTTCACGATCGCTTTCGACCAAATAACACTCTCAACTCTCTTAGTCGCATGAGTCCGGAAACCCGCATTTCGAAAAACATCCCTGATCATCCCAACTCTCTTTGTCAGCTTGCCCGAAAATTCTCCTATGTACGTCGACCCTTTTCCTGTGTGGGCGACTGTCCCAGGACCCGTCGTTAGAGCTCCTTCTGTGGTCGTCCCAGCAAGAACGCTCCCTCTCGGGAGATATCGACATAGAGTTTCGATGTTTCCAAGTCCATTCTGCAAGCTCAAGATAAGGGTCCCTTCGTCGATCTTTTTCCGTAGTTGGCGAGCGACACTCCCAGTGTCATAGGCCTTAACGGTTACAAGTACCAGATCGGGATGGTAGTTGTCGTCTAACGTTCGACTTGCCTTTAGACGCGATTTGATACTCTTTCCGGAGATCTCCGTCAAAGCCACTCCCCTCCTTCGGATAGTGGCAACTGTTCGAGGGTTATGGTTCACCAACAGAACATTCTGGCCTGACTCATGTAGGCGTATGCCGAAGAGGCAGCCGATCGCTCCCGCTCCGAGGATGGCGATTCGCATTCATTAGGGCTTCCGCAGAGGATTGACCTTCGGCTTTTCATCGTTCTCCATCTTGAAGACATTCTGTTCTTCAGGGAACTGCCCCGTTCGAACTTCCCCAGTGTATTTCTTGAGAGCTTCTTTGATTACTCCGGCAGCATCTGCGTATGCTTTTGCGAACGTTGGTTTGAATTTGGGATAGAGTCCGATGATGTCATGCAAGACTAGAACCTGTCCATCGCAGTATCTCCCTGATCCGATTCCGATAGTCGGAATGGAGACTCTGTCAGTAATCATTCGAGAGGCCTCTTCTGTAACCATTTCCAATACGATCCCAAAAGCCCCGGCCTTCTCAAGTGCTAAAGCATCTTCAACAAGTCTCGTAGCGGAATTCGTGTCCTTTCCCTGAATCCGGTACCCCCCATGTAGAGTTGCCGTTTGGGGAGTCACTCCGATGTGGCCTAAGACGGGAATGCCTGCTCGAGCGATCGCTGTGACAATATGCGACTCCTCTCTTCCACCTTCAACTTTAACAGCCTCCATTCTCCCCTCCTTTACGAATCGTCCAGCGTTTCTCACTGCTTCTTCCGGGGAGACTTGGAAGCTCATGAATGGCATGTCACCTACCAGCAAAGGGTGCGTTGCGCCCCTTCTTACTGCCCTGCAGACTGGCAGGAGCTCATCCACGGTGACCGGAATTGTTGTGTCGTACCCTAAGACAACCATTCCGTACGAGTCGCCGACCAGTATCGAGTCTACACCTGCTTCGTCCGCTATCGATGCACTGGGATAATCATACGATGTCACCATCACTATTTTCTCACCTTGAGTTTTCATCTGTTTCAAGGCAGCGACTGATACCTTTCTCCGTTGAGGCGACTCTGACGGCTTCAATCTGTTGCCCATCCCCTCAGATAGCCGATCATCTCCCGGATCGTAATTGCAAGGTTCTTTTCATTGTCGAAATTCTCAATAATCGTTAACAGTTTGCCCCGTGGAAAGTTCCTCAATCCGGTGGCGGCCTTGATCAAGCCGGGGACCGCTCTGACGACATTGTCGACCAGTGAGATCGTAGCTACTTGAGAGGTACGTGAAAGAGGGTTAAGGTCGATCGCAATGACCTTCTTTCCAGCCCTTTGAAGCGCTTCTGCACGGTCCCCATCCTCTAGTGGAACCAGAACCGTGTCCGCTCTTCCGATTCCTCGGGGGTCAGTTTCTCTTCGCGGGCTTGCAATTCCCCGAATAGTCATTCTGGCCTCTTCGCCAGCTCCCAGAATCTCTCTCGCGCCTAGTCGCTTGAGATATTGCGCAATAACACGTTCACGTTGCCTCGTACGATGAAAGAGGTTGACTTCGATTGGGGCGGAGAGCATTTGAGACAATCTGACAATCTCCCTCCCCACGAGAGCGGCAGTGTTTCCGTTGACCGATAAGACAGGGAATTCGGCTTTGAGCAGAAGGGCCGCAGCAGCTAGAGTTGCCTTTGATGCAGCAACCGTAGTTTTCTCACCGAGCAAATAGTCGAAGGCCTCTCCTCTACCGTGAGCGATCAACCCTTGGGGGACCATGATTCCGTCTTTCACGGCATTCGCCAATCTCTCGCGAATGGAGAGTGAGAGGAATCTGGGGTGGGCTCTACTGATATTCATAGCAAGTGCGCTCCGGATCTAGCGACGTCAGAAACGGTAGGGCTTAGGCCTTCCGCTTGAAGGATACCAGCGATCTCTCCTGCATCATCAATTGGAACCATGCAGAACAGAGATTCACCCAACATCACCATGCTAGACGTGAACCCGGTGGAGTCTACGCGGTCGATGACTCGGCCGAGCCTGCGAGACATTAAACTCAAACAGTCAGCAAACATGCGTGAGAGTTCCATGAAACTAGTCTGTAGATGCCGCACGTCGAACCTCTCAATCAGAGCCGTCCCACATGTGTTAACGCGGTTCTTGAGGAGATCGTTCCTCAAGATTCTGCTTGTTGCCATGGGTCCGAAGGTGGCAGTGACGAGTCGTAGCGTTTTTGGCACGGGGAGGCTAGTTATCTTGCCTACGCCGGGAGCCCCAGGCGATGTTCTGAGACCAAATCCACCAGAGAAAACTGACGTCACTGTTCCCAGCCCTGTCTTGCACGCTATCTCCGAGATGTGCGCTACCTGCGCGGCCTCAAGTTTGTTGAGGGATTGACCAATCGCTTCGTTTAGTGCGAGTGACAGACCGAGAGCACCCGCTCCGCTAGTTCCATAGCCACATCCAGTAGGAAGCCGACTGGTATGTGTAATCGATATATTCCATCGTTTTCGGCTGAGTCCCAGGTACTTTCTTGTCACGTAGAATGAGACTGATTTCTCAGACAACTGTCGGTCGTTGAAGCTTGCGGACACAGTCGATTTGGGCGATCGCCTTACGATGACTCGCGTAGTGACTCCTGTCCTTAAAGCCACACTGGCCCCTGTTGACCCTGCTCGGAGTGGGTCCTTAGAATCAGTATAGACTCGGAAAAACCCGGTTATATTGCAGGGGGAGAAAGCGGTGGCTGTTTTCATTGTACAGTCTTGACCAGGTGTGTGTTGAAATAGGAGGAATTGCACTGTTTCCAGCTATTCTCAGTGTAGCTCTGAAGAATGATTAGGACGAGCTAGTTCAAACGGGTGCTTCACACATAATAACCATTTTCCGTACATAGGGTAAATTCTACAGAGCATCGTTTCAAGCTGAAGCAGCAAGCAGCGGCTGGCAGGATTGACTGAAACGAAGCAACCACATCAAGCTACTCGCGTTCTCGAAGAAAAGGGTGTTGGCCTGTTGTGCGACCGGTATCGCGGTGACCCTACGAAGAAGTTAACTAAGAAAAGCTGACTAGATGTAGGACTGAAACCGTTCGATCGTTGAAAATCGGTATGGACAGTTTGTTTGAAGAGGAGCCTAAGGCCCGTTGTCCGGACTGCAAACAGTCCCTGACCTTTGTCCGGACGAAAACGCATGAGAAAAGATGGTACTGCTACGGTTGCGAGAAATACCTTGATCATCTTCCCGAAGTTCCTCAGCTCAAAGATAATCACGCTCGACTAGATGCACTTACAGGTCTGCAGGTTGTCGACTCACATGGAATCTTAGTGGGTCGGGTCCGCAAAGCGGTTCCGACAGACACTGGCGACATCAAGTCACTGTTGCTATCGGTCGATAAGGAACAATTCAAGACGTTGCTCGACGATAGAGATCTAGCCCGGGAATTCGAAGTCTCACACGAAAAGATAGCCACCGTAGGCGACATTGTTATTCTAGCTGAAGTCTTCTCCCCAAGTTCATTAGCTCCTCCGAAACCGCCCGAAACCACCGTGGCGCGCGGCTCGGGATGGTGTCGAAAATGTGGAGCTCAGCTTCTGAGCGGCGCAAAACATTGCATAAAGTGCGGATCTCTGCTCGACTCGACCGTCTGCGCTTCTTGCGGATCCACGAATCCGATCGAAGCCATGTTCTGCAAAAACTGCGGCAACAAGCTTTCGTGAAGGTGATCGGCGTTGCGGGGGTCTAGAGAACAGGGGTGCCTATTCTGCGAGAGCTTTCCCGGGAAGAAATTGAACCACTATAAGACCGAGCAACGCAGCAGTAGCGAGGACTGCTTCCCAACTCAGTACTAATCCACCATAAGGGAAGATCGAACTTACCCAGAGGCGCATGCTGAGGTTTGAATGATATTCATCGGCCAGACCAGAGTATAGCGAGAGCATTACGCAGCTTTGGATGAAGGCGATCAGCCCGAGGTTGAGGTTTTTTGATGAGAGAATTCCTGCCCGGGGTTCTCCATAGCCTTGCAACGACCCTCTCATGGAAAGAATTGCATCGTTCGATGTCCGCTTCTCTGTATCTAACGGTGGGTCGTTGCGATGAGGGGATCTTAAGACGTAGTAAGTCTTCCATATTCCGGCTCCGCTGATAACGAAGACGAGCCCAATGGATGCATAGGTCATTGACGCGTAAGAACCGATTTCCGAAGCTCCAAATAGATTCGGGTAGCTTGAGTCTAGGGCTACAGTTGTCCAGAGGGCGATCCCTACAGCGATACCGGCTAGTCCGATGAGAAGTCGGGCGTCCCGCTGCTCCCGGTCGGGTGTGAAGATAGCGTCCACACCCTTCCGGCCAAGCTTCTTCCCCGAAGCGCTCATGTCAAGACTCAATTTTGCTGGTGTTCTGGTAAAGGCTATAACACTATTTTCGTCGCAAGTCCTCCAGCATGCGGCTGTATGGCAGTTGAAAGGACTGATTCTCGCAGGCGGGTACGCTACTAGACTCCGTCCACTAAGCTGTACGAAGCCAAAGTTACTCTTTCCTATTGTCGGTACTCCTCTCATCGAACGCATGATTGAATGGTTGGGCAGAGGAAACGTGCCGGAGGTCATTCTCGCTGTGAATCATCTCTCGGACAAACTTCGAATGGAAGTCGCTTCAAAGAAATCGGGAGGCAGAGTGTTTTTGTCAGTTGAAGAGACTCCGCTCGGAACCGGCGGGCCTCTGCGGCTCGCGGAAGAGTTGTTGGCCGGCGAGGATCCCGTTGTCGTCGTGAACGGAGATGTTGCAGCCGATATCGACCTAGAGAGACTTACAAGAATCCACGAAAAGATGGGTGCGGACGCATCGATCACCGTGTTCTCAGTGAGAGATACTAGACCGTTTGGTCTGGTCACTCTAGACTCGGATGATCGGATCGTGGGCTTCGAGGAAAAGTCGCCCTTGAATAAGGGTCCTGGATGGATAAACGCCGGAGTCTACGTTTTGAATCAGAACGTCATTGAAATGATTCCCAAAGGGCGAGCAGTGAGTCTTGAGAGAGAAATCTTCCCGGTTCTCGCCAAGAGAGGGAAGCTGAGAGGGTGGAAACATTCAGGTTTCTGGTACGATATCGGAAAGGTCCAGGATTACGTGACGGCAAATATGGAACTGCTCGCACGGCCCGGTTATCTGCCCACCAGGTCGCGTTCACTGGCCCCGATTTCGTCCGTCGAACTACCCAGCTTTCTTGGCGACGGTTGTCTGGTGGAGAAGGGGTCGAGGATAGGCCCCCGAGCGATTCTGTCGGAGGGAGTCAAGGTGCAAAGAGGCGCCAAGATCCATGACAGCATAGTGTTTGAGGAATCGGTTCTTGGGGAAAACTGTCTGGTTGAAGGCTCGGTGATCGGAGAAGCGACAACAATCGGTAAGGACGCGGTTGTTGGGGGCGGGTCTATCATAGCTGGCGAAGTTGTTGTCCCCGATGGAATGACTTTGAAACCGGGATCTATCATTCTGAACTAGAAAACTGTCAAGAGAACAGAAGGATGCCAACGACTCCTCGGCTCTTCGGAACTAATGGCATCAGAGGAGTGGTGGGACCCATAATCGACTCCGACTTCGCATACGACATAGGTTCGAGCGTCGCTACGCTCTTCCAGAGTACACGGGTGCTGATTGGCCGCGATGGAAGAACTTCGAGCCCTATGCTTACCGAAGGAGTCGTGACGGGACTGCTCGCGCACGGTAACGATGTCGTAGACTGTGGAATGATTACAACACCTGGCCTGCAGTTTCTAGTCAAACATTCCTCGGGTAACGCGGGAGTAATGATTACAGCTAGTCACAATCCTCCAGAGTACAACGGGTTCAAAGTTGTTGACACAGACGGGATCGAGATTGGGCGCGACGACGAGGTCAAGGTTGAGCATTGGTTTGCTAGGAAATCTTGGCGTCTCGGCAAGAGTCCGGGGCAGCGAAGCTATTCGCCCGACGCGGTCGAACCGTATCTGTCGAGTCTGCGCGCTTTCGTTTCCCCGAAGAAGATTCCTCCCCGTTTCACGGTAGTTGTCGATGTCGGTAACGGTGTTGCAGCGCTGACGACGCCGGTTCTGCTTCGCAGAATCGGCTGCAGAGTGATCACCATCAACGATAACATTGATGGAACATTTCCGGGCCGGACTTCCGAGCCTAGACCGGAGAATCTGGGTCCGTTGGCCGTGGCTGTCGAGCAAGAGAGGGCAGCGTTCGGGGTCGCTCATGATGGAGACGGCGACCGGGCCATTTTCGTGGATGAGAGGGGCGTGGTTCATTCCGGGGACAAGAGCCTGACACTCGTCGCAGATGAGGTGTTGAAGAAGAAACCGGGAACCAAAGTCGTTACTCCTGTGAACTCGTCAATGTCCGTTGCTGAAGTGGCGAAGAAGAGAAAGGGAAAGTTGATCCTAACTCCTGTGGGCAGTATCAACGTGGCCCGGACGATGGTTCGGAAGAGTGCGGTTCTCGGGGGAGAGGAGAATGGTGGAATATTCTACGCTCCACATCAGCCAGTCCGTGATGGAGCAATGGCTACTGTTCTGGTATTGAACTCTATCCTGGATAATGGTCTTGCTCTTTCTAAGCTGATGGCGCGTCTACCGAACTTCTTCATGGTGAAGGAGAAGCGCGCCTGCCCCGACGAGAGGAAGGCTGATGTAATGAGGAAGCTTCGGCAACGACTCGGGAGCATGGTCACGAACACAATGGATGGGGTCCGAGTGGATTTGGAGAATCGTGGCTGGTTCCTCGTCCGGGCAAGCGGAACTGAGCCGCTCATCCGGATATATGTGGAGGGGAAGACCGAGAATGACGTGAAACGGATGATGGACGAGTTTGGGCCAATCTTCGACCAGACCATAGGAGAATGATGTGTGATTCTGTGGAAGCCCCGCTTGCAACTAGAACTCTACCGTTGGACTCGGATAAGAGCAGTCATATGTTGTGGGAATAATTTTGTTTTCAATCAATCCAAGCGTGATCCCTATCGCCGGTAGGGCCCTTTCACGCTTGTCAAACGGGCTATGGTAGGGCCTTATCGGCCCACCTCTGCCCAATCACCGATCAAAACTTGTTCTAGCCGAATTGGGATCGGGTTTCATTCTGCGGCGGTTTCAATGTTGCGTTCGAAAACGATGTTGGATGGCTAATTGTCACCAGTCTTCCATGTCTTTTTGACTGTTCGAGAAGTGACTGTGATAGGGTCTTCCATTCGGCGCAGCAGTTCGATGCCTCGACTTTGCTGCTTCTCCCTCTCTTCTTCTGACGCGAGCATCCTGACTGTAGTTTGAGCGATCCTTCTCGGAGAGAGAATGGTCTGGACCAAGCCCTGTTTCTCAAGGTACTTGATGTAGAGCGGTTTGTTCCCGGGGAAACACGAGATCGCCGGGCGGCCTAACAGAGCTGCCTCGACAGTCATGGTTCCTCCAGAGCCGATAAACAGGGTCGAATAGTAGAGGAGACTGGTCGAGTCTACAATATGATCGACGACACGAATGCTGTTTCCAAACCGTTTTCGTAGAACGGGTGCTTGGCGTCCGTATCTTGTTGATACGACGATTTGAGCGTCGAGTTTGAGCTTGAGAATTTCAGAGATCACTGGGCCGATAACAGGTGCTTCGTCGCTAGCTTGTCCCTCTAAGTACGAGGCGAATGATTCCTCAGTTCGTAGAACTATAATCGGCTTGTTGCGTGTGAGGGATAATTGTCTCAGAACGGCCGAATTCGGTCTGTGACGCTTAAGCCAGGCTGCAGCATCTAGTGCTCTGTAAGAGACGATACCGTCGGGCCGTGCTCCGAATGCGAGCCAGACACTTCTTGGAAATATCCAGGGTGAGCAGACGTAACGGGAGAGAGGAATGCTGAGACGGGCGACGCGCCATGAGTGCGGGGAATCATTCGCTGAAACATGGGGAATCCCTAGGCCGAAAGCAACTCGTGCTGCCTCTGGGGACGAGAATGAAATGGCTGTGTCCGGCTCCCAGCTTTGAATCATCTGGGCCAGCTTCACAACTCTTCGTCCACTCGCCAACAACTTGCCAATTCGAGAGGCTCCACCATGCTCACCGATGACACGAAAAGGAAGCTTCCGAAGCCGAAGTGTTTCTACTGCTTCTCTGTAGGTTCTTGTCGTTATGAGGAGATCATGTCCGTCCCGAGATAGCTCTCGATAGAGTGGCTCGAAGAAGAGCGCATGCTTCGGTGTCAGACTATCGATCCAGACTTTCATTGTTGAATGTCTCCAATCATTTTCCACGAACAATTGTTCGAGTAGATAAGAGATAGAAGACACTCTGGGTTGGAAACACTTTCTCAAGCCGGCTGGGAGCATTCTTGGTCAGCACTGACAAACCTTGCGCCACACGCAGGCAACACAACGACTCGACACACACGAATCTTTCAACGGAAATGGTGCAATCGGTTAAGCTAAGTACGAGCTACTCGACGAGTCCTTACTGGAATTCGTTGAGCTCAACTGATCGAGGCTATGCAAGAAACTCACTCCGTCGCGGTTGTCGGCGACAATCCAGAAGCGCTTCTTCTCTCAGTTCTATATGCTGAGGCAGGACTTGCAAATTATCTTGTAGGGCCCTTCGCGGAAGATGGCAGATCCCACGCTAACCGTCCGGGCATAGAGGAGGCTCTCTGGCTTCTCCGAATCCTAACAAAAACGGGTAAAATTCGTCTAGCCGCAGACTACCGGCAACTGCCTCTCTCCCAGATTCGGACCCTTATTCTCGCGGCCCACGCCTCAAACCGTGACCGAGCTAGCACACTGGAAATGTCAACTCGAAACCTTGCTCCAGCGCTCGCGGCAAGAACCACAGTGGCCTACGCGGGTCTCTGCAGCCCACATTACACCGCCTCCGTGCTGAAATCAACAATCGAGAAGTACAGTGGACTCAAGGCTGGGACTGACCTTGGACTGTATTATCTCCCGCTATTCTGGAGAGGGGAACGAATTCAAGAGTTCAAGCAGAGACCTAAGGTCTTAGCAGCCTTTCAAGGAACCTATCCACCGATTTTCCAGAAAGAGCTTCTCCGAGTCTTCCCAGCTCTGACCCTCACCCCCTCGGTGGAGTTAGCCGAGGCGTCGGGGCTTTTTTCTGCAATAGACTACGAGGTCGGACGAGCTCTCGGGCTGGAGCTTGCAAAGATTTCAGAGAGAGCGGGGATAAACTATCGCGAAGCGATCGACCTTTGCAAGGATACTCGAGTTGCTTTCACAGGGCATTCGACGGTCATTCCTGGGAGAGAATCAATCGGGACAGAGATAGCACTTTCACAAATGCTTCGAAGGGGAGGGCCCAGACTCGTTCGTGCCGCCCATTCAATAAATCAAGAGTACCAATCGCAGATCCTAGACATGATTCGAAGAGCGTTGAGGCACTGCGGATATCCCTTCAGGAGATCGAGGGTCGCAATTCTCGGAACTGATGGACTGATGAAGAATTCATGGTCGAAACCAGAATCCTCATCCCTTCTCCAAACATTGCAGAAGAAAGGGGCAATAGTGTCCCTGTATACTGGAGAGAATGGGTCCGAACCCTGGACCCGTATGGTTGGAGACTACGCTCGAATAGAGAACAGCCTCCTAAAGGCCGTTTCTAAAGCCAGCTGCACGGTTATCGCGCTCCCGAGAACGTTCCATTTGGAGCTCGATGCGGATCAGCTTGCGACAGAAATGGACCGGCCAGGCGCGATATGCGATCTTACCGGAGTTCTGGAAGCTTCAAATGTTGAGAGAACCGGCCTCTTCTATACTACCATAGGAAGAGGCATTCTCAACGGATGAAACGTGTCGGCGTTGGCGTCATAGGGACAGGATTCTGGGGAGAAAACCAGGTCAGGGTCCTCCGCCAAAGCCGAATGGCCGATCTAGTAGCGATCTGTGAGAAGGACGAGAAACGAGCAAGAGAAATCGGCACCAAGTACGGTGTCCAATGGTACACCGACTTGAACAAGTTTCTCCGGATGCCTACACTCGAAGCAGTAACAGTCTGCACCCCGACGCAATCTCACCTGAGAGTCGGATCATTAGCAATTGAAGCCGGCAAGCACCTTCTAGTTGAGAAGCCAATGACTGGAGAAGAGCGCGCCGCCGAGAAACTCGTAAAGTCGGCAAAGAAAGCTGGTGTAAAGTTGCTAGTTGGATTCATCGAGCGATTCAATCCTGGAGTACGCGCAGTGAAGAAATTGTTGGATCAACAGACTGTCGGAGACGTAATCATAGCGACTGGTCGTCGGGTGGCCAGATGGCCAATTCGGATAGGAGATGTCGGCGTGATCAAAGACACCGCAATTCATGATATAGATGCGATGCGTTATCTGTTTGAAGAAGAAGTCTCCGCAGTCTTTGCGCAAACAGGTTCTCTGAGAACTCGTGCGTACGAGGACTACGCGGAGATGATGCTTCGCTTCAATGGCGGTACGACCGGGTTTATCGATGCGAACTGGCTCACACCACGCAAGGTCCGAACCCTGATCATCACGGGTAGCGACGCCACGATAAATCTAGATTATATCACCCAAGAGATCACAATTGAGAATTCCGAACGATTGGTCAAACCCTATACTCCTTGGGCTGAACCACTTAGGGTCGAACTTGAGAATTTCATTACAACAATCCTCAAGGACGGTAAGGAAGCTCCCTCGGGAGAGGATGCGATCAGGGCGATTCGAATCTGCGATGCGGCATTGAGATCGGGCAGATCCAAGACCCTTGTTAGGTTGAATGCGACTAGAAGCAGTCAAACCTTATCAAACAACTAGAAGGTCTTGAACTCAAGACCACTCTTGAAGAGACGTCTGTTAGACATCCTTGCCTGTCCCATCGACAAGCACTATCCTCTCGAACTTCTGGTTTTCGAAGAGAAAGACGAGATCACTGAAGGCTTACTCTTCTGCTCAGAGTGCAATAGATGGTATCCGATCTCAGATGAGATTCCACAAATGCTGCCGGATGATCTCAGAGAGGCCAAAGAAGATCTTGCATGGTTACAAAAGTGGAAGGAGCGAGTTCCGGAGTCAGTGCTCCGTACTGGGAAACCGTTTCACTTGCAATAGACCTTTCTATGTATTCTCTGCATCGTCACTTAACTATTCGTGAATTTGACCGTCGTGAGAAACTAGTTGGGTGGACCTGCACTTGGACCCACGTCGGTATCCGTGGGCTGAGTAACCTTTAGGCCCAGGTAGAGTCGCCCGAGTTCCTTGTGTTCTAGCAGGTCTCTGGCGGTTCCATTGAAAATTGTCTGACCGTTGACGAGCAAGCAGGCGCGGTGTCCGATTTCGAGGGCTCGGGTGGCGTTCTGCTCCACTAGAAGAATCACCATTCCAGAGTCACTGGCGAGGTAGGAGATTGTGTCCAACACCTGCGTCGCTATGATCGGCGCGAGATTTGCTGTTGGCTCATCGAACATGATTACTTTGGGCTTCCGCAATAGTGCCATAGCCATCGCAACCATCTGCCTCTCCCCTCCACTTAGGCTCGAGACCTTCGTTTTCATGTATGCTGAAAGTTTGGGAAAAATCTGAAGTGCCTTCTCCAGCCTGTCGCTCACGGCCTCACGCCTAACGGTATAGCCGGCCATCTTCAAGTTCTCCGCTACTGTTAGATGCGTAAACGTGCTCTCCGTCTGAGGAAGGTAAGCAATGCCGTTTCTTGCTATTTCGTGAGGCGCAAGCCGAGTCAGGTCTAAAGGAACGTCACTCGTTGCCAAAGTAATCTGGCCAGAATAGAGAGTCGTGAGTCCTGCGATGGTCTTTAGGAGTGTGCTCTTACCTGAACCGTTGGGGCCGACTATTACCGTTACTTGGCCTGGTTGAGCTTCAAGTGAAACGGTCGTTAAGATCTGAAGGTTTCCATATCCCGCCGAGACCTTGTCAACTTTGAGCAAGTTAGCCACCTAGGTATGCTTCGATGACCTTTTTGTCGTTCATTACCTCGTCGGGAAGTCCCGACGCAATTAGCTTCCCCAGAGCCATCGCGAAAATCTCGTCGACATATTTCAGGGCAACATCAAGCCTGTGCTCGACAATGAAGAAAGTTATTCCGAGTTCGTCCCTGAGCTTCAATATTCTAGAGAATATCTCGTGTGCTAATGTCGGATTGACTCCTGAAACAGGCTCATCTAGGAGAAGAAGCTTGGCATCTGACATCAGAGCTCTGCCGATTTCGACCAGTTTCATTTGTCCTCCGCTTAGGTAATACGCCGGCTGGTCCCAAACCCTAGATAATCCAAGCAAGTCAAGAATCCTCGACGCCTTTTCCATTGCTCTCTGCTCACTGTCCTTCCAGAACCTTTTGAGCAACGATTTGAGGAAGCTCTCTCCTGGGTTGCGCTTTTCCGCTATGAGAAGATTCTCAAGAACCGTCAGCTTCCAAAAGAGAGCAGGTATCTGAAAAGTCCTAGCCATTCCCATACTGTACAGCTTGTAAGGAGGAATACCAGTTACATCTCTTTCCTCGAAAATAATCTTGCCTGCGTCTGGCGCGTACAGTCCACTAATTACATTGATCAGCGTCGTCTTGCCTGATCCGTTCGGACCGATCAGAATGCTGATCTTCTTCTCGGATACGTCTAGCGTGATCCCATCTAAGGCGTGCAGGTTGCCAAATGATTTTCTAACGTCCTTGACCGAGAGAATGCTCGCTACCATCGAGTGTTACGAAAAAAAAATGGGAGTTTGAGTAGTTAAGTTCCCTACGGAGGAGAACCGATCCATGTGATGCTGTCCGATGCGTTATCCCAAGTACCGGCTTGAGTCCAAGTACCGCCAGTGCCGGCCGCGATGACCTTCCAGATCTGGTACGATGTTGGTATTCTATCCCCGCTTGGCTGTAGCCCCATCCACCCTGTCAATCCGAACATGGTTGAAGCAGTGCTCGACATGGCTGCCTGTATTTTGGCGCCGTCATTAACGCCAGCGTTTAGAGTAGCGAGTGCGCCAAGCCACAAATCGTCATATGTTCCTAGACAGTACGTATCGCAGGCTACGCCTGGGTAGGCAGTAGCGAACGCGTTGAGGAACGCGACAGTCTTCGTGTTATTCGCACCAGAATACAGAGTCGAGGGCAATCGTACTTTAGCGACTAGAGCACCAATCGTGCTTGAGCTGTTAGCTATGAGAGAATTCTGAGCCTCTCCGTCAGTGCCAAACCAAGGCATGCGTGTGTTGAGTAAGGTTGGGTGGGCATTGTTCATCTCATTGATTATTTCTCCGAATTCTTGGAATGATATGAAGTCTAGTCCAACGGGCGTGCTACTGCTATTGTGAGTGGTGTAGTCGGTGTAAATCTTATCGACGGGAAAGCCTGTTCTAAGATTTGGATCGTACGGAATGTCATCGATGACAGTTCCTCCGAGTGACTTGAACTTCACTTCTGTGGCATTTGCGAGACCATCCCCATAGGCATCGGGGCTTAGATGCGTGACGATTATCGCCCTTGCACCTCGGTCCCAGAGCATTCTCCCATCGGCGGCTCCTTGAGCAGCGTCGTTGGGTGCGGTTCTGAATAGGTAGTCACCCGCAATGGCTAGAGTTGGTGAGGTCGACGAGGGGCTGATGAGGACAATATGGTGATCGTTGGCATAGGTCAGGATGAAGTTCGCTGCGGCGCTGTTAAGCGGTCCGACAACGACCTGGATCCCTGAGGCAGCAAACGACGTCAGTTTCTGCTGGGCGACATTGTTGTCATGAGCGTAGTCCTGGATCTGATTGGCAAACTTGAGACTACATCCGCTCGCCGATAGAGCTGCGTTAATGTCGTTGATTGCAAGAGTCGACGAATCTTGGGCTTTCTTCCCTTGGTCAGAGAGAGAGCCTGATAGGTCGAGAAGTTCCCCCATAGTAATGGTCTGCCCAGATGCACAAAGAGACCCACTGGTGGTGGTGCGAGGCGCGGCAAAATAGCCTAGTCCAATGCCCGCAGCGGCGCCCACAACGAGCAATACTATGGCAACGGCGAGAGACACCGTGCGCTTTGTTGGCATCGATCCTGGTTGAGGTTGCGATTGCATTTGTCGAGACGAATCGGTTTCGTCGATATAAGCTATATTAGAGTTTATGACATGTGATTAGAGGAGCCAATTTGGTGGCCCCGTACGTCATTGAGAACGCCATAGTCTATGGGTCCCTCTTCGGGCTGATGGCGATTGGGCTCACCCTAACATATCTGACCACCAAAGTCCCAAATTTTGCCTACGGTTCCTTTGTTTCGATCGGGATCTACACATCTTTCACTCTGTATAAGGTCGACAGAATCAATCCATATTTTGGGACTCCGATCGGATTCCTTATTGGAGGGTTGAGTTCCGTTGCGATGTATCTCGGCATCCTGCGAGTTCTGGCTCGGAGGGGGTCATCATTAGTCGCTCTAATGATCTCAACATTCGCTGCCGATATTGGATTCCTGGGAATCCTCCAAATCTACACCGACCAATTGTACTATCACTATTCCAGGTTCGACGCCAAGGACTTCTACCCGCTTGGAACCGACTTCTCGATGTTTGGACTTCCGGGGATGTTCTACGTGGCCCCTATTTCACTTGGGCTGATCACAGCCGCTTTGTACTTGCTGCTCACCAAGACTAAATTTGGTGTTGCTATGCGTGCATCCGTAGAGAATCCGGGCCTCGCGAGAGTGCTGGGAATAGACGTTGAAAAAGTGTACACGGTTGCATGGTTTCTTGCGGGCGGCTTTGCAGCATTGGCGGGGGCTTTCTATCCCATTTGGCTCCCGGCTTCCGTCAACGAAGGTTCCGTTATCATCGTCGATATCTTTGCATCAAGTGTACTTGGCGGTCTTTCGAGCATCTATGGGGCCATGGTCGGCGGGCTGATCATCGGTGCGAGCGAAATTTTGGTCACAGCTGTTGGGGTTGACCTAATCGGATCTTGGGTTTCTCTGTACCAATTGGGGATTCCGCTCATCATAATGGTCATCACCCTGTTGTTTTTCCCACAGGGCATAGTCTCGATTAAATGGCGCAGGCTACCCCGACGCCTCTTGTCAGTCAACTGGCGAAGATTCCTTCCTCGATTTGCGAGGAGAGATTAGCAAAATGTCTGTATGCTTGTTTTGCTTGTTCGGAATAGACATCATAACCTTCCTGACAGACTTGGGCGTGTTCTTCGCGCTTTACCTCATTGTCAGCTTGTCGCTGAATCTGGAAGCAGGCTTCGCCGGCGTCCCTAATTTTGGGAAAGTGTTGTTCGTTGCTGCGGGGGCAGCGATCTCGGGCTCAGTTTGCGGCCGACTCGCGGCCATCATTCTGGGCATCAACACGCTTGGCGATTTTACAGGACAGTCAGCTCGGATAATGCCACAGGTCAATGCCATCCTGCAAAACAATATTCCCTTATCCTTTGGATTGCTTCTATTGGGTGTCCTCTTAGCCCTAGGGATAGGGGCTGCCTTGGGCTTCCTTTCATCTTTCCCCGCGATCAGACTGAGGGAGGATTACCTAGGAATGTTGCTATTAGGATCGGCTCAGCTATTCCAAATCTTCCTAGGAGGCACCCGAGATCTGGTCGGTGGGAGTGCTGGCATTCAAGTTCCCGATGTTTTCAAGTGGGCCGAAGCCCTCGGGGTGAGGGATCTTGCAGTACTCGGGGTGGTCTCCGGATTTGCTGTTCTAGTTTACGTCTACCTTGAGAGGACTGCGCGATCTCCGCTTGGGCGGACGCTTAGGGCTGTCAGAGACAATGAAGTGGCCTCGAGGGCTTTAGGAAAAGACGATGTGGCGATCAGGAGAAAGGTGATCATTGTTGCGTCGGCCATTAGTGCTATGGCCGGAGCACTCCTCACATTCTACGCGGGTTCGGTTGGCTCCGAAACCTGGACTAGGTACGAATGGACGTTCTGGATATGGGTAATGGTTATCATGGGAGGCGCAGCGAACAACGCAGGGGTGGCTCTCGGGTCGTTTTCATTTCTCTTCCTCTTTAAGACCCTTGACATTGTGAAGCTTCACGTCCAATTACCCGTCGATATGAACTGGATCGAATACATACTATTTGCATCGATACTAATCTCGGTCCTAATTTTTCGACCTGGCGGAATACTGCCTGAGAGGTCGTCAGTGACTCTGCCAAGAGCGACAGTCGTGGCCATTATGGGGGCTAAGCAAGGCGATGGTCGCCGCCCGAAGGAACAAACAGCTTCCGCGCTGCAAGCAACACCTCCCGACACAGAACGTCGGGACCAATCCAACTCCACCACACCCTGACGAGAGTTCGAGCCACCGCGCTTCGCGCATACAGCTCTGCTGTTCTGATCCGAACGCGAATAATTAGTTGAAGTAGTACCCTTTGATCGATGGCTCGGATTGAGCGACAAACCTGAGGAGAATCTTCGTCGACGGGAGGAGAGGTACGACCGGGAGCGTCGTGTCCGTCGCAGGGTCGGCGAGGATTTGGAGACTATGGAGGAGGTCTTCGACGGGAGAACCCTCATGACAGTTATGCACTTGCTAAATACTGGACAGCTACGGGAGCTTCAAGGCACGCTTAAGTCTGGAAAGGAGAGTCGGATCTATCACGGGATAGATCCGAAGGGTCGCGATGTGGCCGTTAAGATCTATCTGACAAGTTCAGCTATATTCAGGCAAGGACGTCTCAAGTACATCCGAGGCGATCCCAGATTCAAGGACGTGCCACATGATAGCCGGTCGCTCGTGGACCTGTGGGCTTCGAAAGAGTTCAAGAATCTCCAACTTGCTAAGGAGGCGGAACTTGCTGTCCCCACTCCCATTCACGTTGAGAAGAATGTTCTGCTCATGGAGTTCATTGGAAAGGACGGGGTCCCAGCGCCCCACCTTAGAGATGTTCCTCTTCAAGCGGCAGCGTCTTGGTACGACAGAATACTCGAAATGATGAAGACGCTTTATGAAAAGGCGAAGCTCGTCCATGGAGACTTGAGCGAGTACAATATCCTCGTCCCGGACGGGTATCCGGTGCTGATAGACTTCGCCCAGGCGGTGACAACGGAGCATCCTGAGGCGAAGGAGTTTTTGGAGAGAGATGTTGACAACCTGAACAATTATTTCAAGGGCCTAAACGTAAGAACGAGGACGTTCGGACGCATATTCAAGGTGGAAAAATGATCCATGAGACTCGTGTCAAGGCAATGATTCCGCGGGAGAGGATCGGAGTACTTGTCGGACCCAAAGGGTCGGTCAAGTCCACGATAGAACAGAAGCTCTTCGTTAACCTCAAGATCGACAGCGAATCTGGGTCTGTGGACATCGGCGTTAAGCCTGACTCGCCCGACCCTTCTGCTGCCTTGAGAGCGAAAGACATGGTCATAGCCATCGGTAGAGGATTTTCTCCCCCCCGAGCATTCTCTCTATTCAACGAGGACATGACATTCGACATCATCGACTTGCACGACTATTTCGGCAAGAATGAAGCTGAGATCAAGAGAGTGGACGGCAGAATCATTGGCAAAGAGGGAAAGAGTCGCCGGAACCTCGAACAACTTACTGGTACTTTGATCTCTGTCAGCGGACATACGGTTTCGGTAATCGGCACGTTCGAGTCTGTTTCGATGGCGAAAGACGCGTTGGAGAAATTGATCGAGGGCAGGCAGCATAATACCGTTTATAAGTTCTTGAGGAAGAAGCGGAGCCAACTGAAGAAGGAGAAAGCTCTAGCACTGTGGGAAGGGTCAGTAGCAGGACAAAAGAGGAAATCGTAGCCGGCACGAGCCAGAGACGATGACCGTTGCTGAAGTCTTCCAGGAGATTAGCGCGGCCGACTTCTTCTACCGCAACCGGGACATTGCCGGCTTCACCAGCCCCTCCAGATCAATCTATTCCACAATAAGAGAGCTGGTCGAGAACTCTCTGGACGCCTGCGAGACAGGCGGTATTCCCCCCGACATTTATGTCCGACTATTGCATGAGTCCGGACCGCTAGATGGACCAGGGACCTACGTACTCAGAGTCGAAGACAATGGAATAGGCGTTCCCGGCGATGTGATACCGTCCGCTTTTGGCCAAGTCCTCTACGGCTCGAAGTACAAGCTCCGCCAGACCCGCGGGACCTTCGGGCTAGGCGGGAAAATGGCGTTGCTATACGGACAGATAACGACCCACGGCGAGGCTCAAATCAGCTCCAGCACCAATCCCAAACAGAAAATTACCGAGATTGGTCTACGAACTGACATCCAGCACAACAAGCCGATCGTGCTCAAGAAAAAAACGCGTCCGAACGGTTCTCACTGGAAAGGGACCATTATCGAGTTCAAGACTGAAGCGGACTATTCACGCGCGATGCCAAGGATACTCGAATACTTCAAGCAAACCGCCATCATAGTTCCGTATGCTAATCTCACATTTGTCGATCCTCGCGGACGACTGTATCACTTCACAAGAGGCACAGAGGTGGTTCCACCCGCACCCACTGAAACATTGCCACACCCTTACGGAGTTGATGTAGAGACAGTACAACGGATGCTCAAGCTGACAACTGCGAAGACCCTGCAGGAGTTCTTGCGGAAGTCCTTTCAAAGAATCGGAGACACAACTGCCGTAAAATTTCTGAAATATGCCGGTTTCGACATAAGCGAAGCGCCCCGCAAACGAAAACGCAAAGTGAGCAAGAGAGAAGCTGAGCGAAGAGACCCGAAGAACCTGCCCGGAGAAGACATCGTAAAACTAGTCAACGCAATGAAGAGCTACGAGGATTTTGTCTCTCCTGATCCAACAAGCCTCTCCCCATTAGGCGCAGACCTACTGGCCACAGGCATCAAAAAGGAACTCGGAATAAGCGATGAGGACGTTCAGAACGGATCTGCCTATGTTGCAACTCTTCAACGAAAGCCGGCTACATACTCAGGTTTCCCGTTCATCATCGAGGTCGGTATCGCGAGTGGAAAGCAGATTGAGACGCAGGGGAAGATTCTGCTCTTCCGGTTTGCGAATAAGATCCCCCTACTATTCGACGAAGCGAGCGACGTTTCATGGAAGGTGGTTGACCAGATAGACTGGCGCGGCTACAAGGTTATTCCGGGAGAGACTCCTCTTGCAATTTTTGTTCATGTTTGTAGTACAAAGATTCCGTACAAGACTGTCGGGAAAGAGTTCATTGCCGACCGTCCGGAGGTTGAACATGAGATTCTCAACGCTATCAGAGAGGCGTCGAGGAACCTGAGGATCTATCTCAGCCGAAGAGAACACCTCGCGCAGGAGAAGAGACGGGTCGATGTCTTCGAGAAGTATCTGCCGAAAGTAGCACAGTTCTCGACGAAATTGTCCCGGGCGAAGAAGGAGCCTGACATTAAACCACTGCTCAAGGGTCTGATAAAATATGGCGCCGAAGAAACAGAAGGAGAAGAAGTCCCGACCCAGTAAAGGGGTCATGAAGGAGAGGAAGAAAGAAGTCCTCTCCTCACTCGAACATCTTGGCAGCGAAGTGTACGAGCAGCTAGCGAAGAAAGAGTTCCCCACCGTCAAGATGCCGAGCCGGTCCATCGCCAACATACTCTACGACAAGAAGACCCGCCAGTACATTCTGGGAAACAGGAACGTGAAGCGGAGCGCTCGTAACGTCCGACACATCCGCCCGTTTACACAATTGCTCTGGACTGCCATGTTCACCGACGAGCTCACGGGGCAGAACAAGACCAGCACCTTACGAGACGTATTTTATTCTGCACAGGCATACGAGATGGATTTTGAGGACCAACAAGAGAGCGACAATCTGATCACCGATCTCGAGACCGTTACAGGGTTCTCGAGAGAAGACTTCAACGTCTTTCCTGAAGAGCGGAGCGCCATCTTTGGCGACTTGACAGTCGAGTATACGGTCCCAGGATATGAGGGTCGGACACTGAATCTCTCATCGCACCCCGACGGGGTAATGATAGGGCCTGCTCTGACATCGTCAGAGTTTGTCCGGCCAGACAAGAAAAAAGTGGACAAAGTGATCGCAATTGAGAAAGGCGGACTCTTTACTAGATTCATCGAGGAACGAGTCCACCAGCGCTTCAACGCAGTTCTAATTCACACAGCAGGACAGGCGCCGCGTGCAACACGGTTTCTTCTCAGACGATTGAACCAGGAGCTCGATCTCCCAGTCTACATATTCACGGATGGTGATCCTTGGGGAATGCACATCGCCATGGTCATCATTTCAGGCTCGGCTAACGCTGCACACCTCCGCGAACTGAATACTCCAGATGCGATCTGGGGTGGGGTCTGGGCCACGGATATCGTGGATTACAAGTTGCCGAGTGATCCATTGACCGACCTGGACATGAAACGGTTGAACGAGCTTGAGAAGGACCCGCGGTACGCGGGAGGTCTCTGGCAGAGAGAGATCGACACGTTCAGGAAGGTTAAGAAGAAATCCGAGCAGGAAGCCTTCAGTAGATACGGACTGACATACATCGTCGACGAATATCTGCCGAAGAAATTGAAACTTAAATCGAACTAGGGATTGTCGCTTAATAGGCACCTCGTTGAATGGTCAAAGAACAATCCCGGATTGTGAACAATGGCCAAGGACGTCAGAGTCTTCCTGAACTTGTTCGTGGAATCAAAAGAACTCGAAAACGTGACTCAGAGCCTAGTCAAGCTCCCCGAGGTGACTGACGTGTACGAAGTGACGGGCGAGTACGACATCGTTTGCATGTTGAAGGTTGACAGCATCCTTACTTTCCGGAATGTCCTCAAAGATAAGGTTCTGAAGATCAACGGAGTCAGAAGCACGGTCTCGTCGGTAGTTCTCTACGAACACAAACGAGAAGGAAAACAGATTCAGGAGTAACTCTAATTGTATACCCGACGAAACTTGGGAAACAAAACCTAAATATCATCACCCCGCAACTGGGCTTTCGGATGAAATAGAATGGGTGAATTTCTTCCAGATTCACCGCTATCACTCTAGACTTTTTTCCGAACATCCTAAGGAACGGATATTCCAATGAGCAGCAAGGATCTCGGCATTACTGTAAAGAAGGCTGAAGATCTCAGCGAGTGGTACACTCAGGTCGTCACCAAAGCTCAGCTCGCCGACTATTCAAGCGCCAAGGGCTTCATGATCCTAATGCCGTATGGGTTCTCTATCTGGGAAAGCATCAAAGAACACTTCGATCAAAGGATCAAGGAGATCGGTCATCGGAACGCGTACTTCCCCCTACTCATACCTGAACGGTTACTGAAAAGAGAGGCCGAACATTTCGAGGGCTTCACTCCCGAGGTCTTCTGGGTCACCCACTCCGGCAATAACGAGCTCGGCGAGCGACTCGCCATCAGACCCACATCGGAGACGATAATCAACGAGGCGTACAGCAGATGGGTGAAAAGTTGGCGGGACTTGCCTGTTCTCATAAACGTCTGGAACAGCGTTCTGCGGGCCGAAATAACTTCCACCAGGCCGTTCATCCGCACGAGCGAGTTTCTCTGGCAGGAAGGCCACACAGTCCACGGGACCGAAGAGGAAGCGGAGAAGGAAGTTCTGACGATATTGGAGATTTACCGGCGACTTGTCGAAGATCAGATTGCTATACCCGTATTGATAGGGAAGAAGACAGAGCGGGAGAAGTTCAAGGGCGCAGTCTACACTACGACTCTAGAAGCTATGATGCCAGACGGGAAAGCGATCCAGATGGGGACTAGCCACCACTTAGGCCAGAATTTCTCCAAGCCCTTCGAGATCAAGTACCTGGGCAAAGATGAGAAGGAGCACTTCGCTTGGACTACTTCCTGGGGAATCAGCTGGAGACTAATTGGGGCGTTGATCATGTCTCACGGCGACGACAAGGGACTGATCCTTCCTCCGAGGGTAGCGCCAACCCAGGTCGTATTCGTCCCCATATCATACAAGGAATCAGACAAAGAGCCCATCGTACAGGCCGCAAATCACATCGCCGAAGATCTCGGGAAGCAATCCATACGGACCTACATCGACGATCGCGAACAGTATACTCCCGGCTGGAAATATCACGAGTGGGAGATGAAAGGAGTACCCTTGAGGGTCGAGATAGGACCCCGAGACATGCAGTCGAAACAAATTACGATGGTCAGACGCGACAGTGGAAAGAAGACAGCAGTGCCTCAAGCGGACGCTATTACTCATATTGTCAACACCCTAGACGAAATTCAACAATCGCTTCTTCACAGGGCTAGAGAGACTCAAGCCAAACTCACGACTACGGCGACTGACATGAAACAATTCGCGCACGCCATTGAAACCTCAGGTGGCTTTGTCAAAGCCTTCCTATCCGAAAACAACGACTGCGAAGACAAGATCAAACAAGAGACGGGAGCAACTGTGCGAATCGTTCCCCTAACACAATCCGACAAAGGGAAGTGCGTGTTTTGTGGCGCGTCGAACTCACGGGAAGTAGTCTTCGCGAGATCCTACTAGTGATGAGAAGGAGCGCGAGCACCATCCTTGGCTTGCGCGCCGGGTTAGATTGCACCTGCGGCTTCTCTCGACAGTGATTACAAACCGCGCGGGTAAATTAGGTCGACTCAATATTCCAAAGTGGGGTTGACGTGATTATAGACCCAACCCGCGCGACGGAACAATTCTGTCCTGCTTATGATGAATTTGGACAATCCAGTCCTCCGCGATGATAACGAGGCGAATGCCGAGCCTACAGATGAGGCCCAGACAGGATCCCTCGTTGAGAGAAACGTCCTAAGCCAGGACCCGGCGAAGACATCGCCCGCCCCTGTTGAGTCTCGTATCGTTCTGTCGGGGAAGGCGGGGACGAAGTGCGTGCCGTTGTCTTTGGAGCCTAGCCAAGACCCTCGTTCTCCCATAGTCACAATCGCATAACGAACCTTGTCTGTGAGAAACCGTTTCAAAATCTGTCTCGGGTCACGGGCTCGAACCTGCGACTGTGCCTCGTCGATTGAAGCCTGCACCATGTCACACTGCTTGAACAGTTGACTCAGATCCCGTGACACGGTATGAACAGTTGTTGTGCTAGAAGCCGTGCGGATGAAGCCTTGGAGATCAGCTGACATGAAGTCGCAGCTCTTTCTGAGAGTCTTAATTAGAGAACTGGATATTTCGTTGAAGACTGGCCCAAGGTGAACCCCTTGCGAGTAGAATCCGTTTCGCGGAGCCACAATTGGTTCCCCTGGCTCGATAAGCTGAAGCCTTCGGGACCCGTTCGACGGCGTTATTCTGAACCTAGTTGAGGGTCCTGTGGTTCTTCTCAACATGCTGATATCTGGATGTAGCGCTTTAAGTCGTCTCAAGATGGCAGGGGAGTAGTCTTCGCCGATGTTCCCAAGAATTCCTGCACGTGCGCCCAAGTAAGCGACAGCGCAGGAAGCGAATAGAGCGCTCCCACCAGGGGAAACCGTGATTCCGTTCGCTGTGGCAAGCTCGTCAATTGTCAGATTGCCACAGATCGTAATCCTGTTGGACTTCAAACCGTCTCGTTTGCCTTCTTGGGAAGTTCTGCCTTTCATAGGTGGGGTTTATATCGAATCACGATATTCTCGGATCTCGATAGATCCGGGAACATGAGCAAGGCAGTAACCGAACGGTTCGTCAAGAGTTTCCTCGACCTCTTTGTTCTCGACCTCTTGGACAACAGTCCAAAACATGGTTACGAAATAATGAGGGAGTTGAAAAACAGAACTGGCACGAGGATCGGAGCGGGCACACTCTATCCATTATTGTACGAGCTCGAAGAGAGGAAACTGGTCGCGGGAGAATGGAATTCTCCAAACCGTAGAAGCAGAAAGATCTATAGGATTACAGACCAAGGCACGAAGTTCAAGAGACAAGGGTTCGGAAGCATTTCCCTGTACGTACGACCCTCCGGCAGCACACACACGGGCGCTTAGCTTCTCAGCGAATAGTGTCGGCCATGCGCGTGATCTCCCTTGGATCGCCGACGACGGCTTCACAGAATGGGTCTCCTTTGCCTTGACACGTAACTTCAATCGATTCGCATTTTCGTCCAAGAATACCTTCGACAGCGCCTGTTAGGATTCCGCGCCCAAAGTGACATACTGTCGTCTTACCTTTTCTGTTTCGGACTGAGACTCCGTTCTTCCACCTGATTCTTGCAAGATGCTTCCCAAAGTCGAATTCTACGACTTCTATCTTTCCCCAACCGCTCTGGGCACCCAGAGTGTTGGCGACCTGCTGGATTCCAGCTTGGCTCTTGATGTCTAGACCCGCCTTTAGAGCAAGACTTGCGAACTGAACTCCCCCCTCCCTCCCGATCTCGTATTCGAAACTGGTGGCGGTCACGGGTCCAAGGCTCTTTGCGAGCCTGTCCTCCATAGAATGGATCAGTTTGACGGGTATGAGGAGAAACCTGTCACCGAAGGCATTCAGCGTACCCCGCTTCTCGTCCAGAAACATCCCAATCTTCGGTTGCGCGGGTCCAGCCTTCTCTTTCGATTTCATTTCGATCGTAGCCAGGTCCATGCGACCGAGACTAATAGACTAGTTGTGTGAAAAAATGTTTGTCTGAATCTGGCTTCTCTCCAGAAACGGTTAGTTCCGGACGAGAATGAGAACTTGGATTGTAAACGAATGTTGAAGAGCTCCCTGCGAAGCTGATCGGAGAGCGTTCTTTTATATCAAAGGACACTCTAGTTGTTCCAAGGAAAGCGAGATGCCAAAGAAGAGAAGATCCCGCGGACGCAGCAAAGGCGGCAAAGGTCGTAGTGAACTGACCCAGTGCTCCAACTGTGGAATGCTGAGTCCGAGAGACAAGATGAAACGGGTGACCTCATGGGTCTCGCTGGTAGAACCCAGTCTCGCCAAGGAACTACGCGCCAGAGGCGCTTACATTGCCCGACAGCGGGTCATGAAGAACCTCTGCGTCTCGTGCGCAGTTCATTTCGGAGTCTCGAAGGTCAGATCCAGAGAAGACAGAAGGCTATAGAACAGAGCCACAGAGTTTTCAGGCTCCACTGTCTTTTTTTCATTAACGCGATAGGGCCAAAGAGGCACGGTAGACTCTAGAGACTACCGTAATCGATGAGAGAATCGCAATCAGAAGAACTCCTCCAGCCAAGATATCATGAGACAATGGCCAGAAGAGGGTCGCTACAATAAGCATCAGCAATCTTTCCGGCCGCTCCGCAATCCCCACTCCCTTCAAAGTAACACCCTCAGCACTTACCCTAGCCCTAACATAGCTAACCATTAGAGCCGCTGACAAAGCCCATATTCCAATCCAAGGTTGAACCAGTGATCCGGCTAGCAAACCCGCGTAGAGAGCGATCTCTCCAATCCTATCAAGAACACTGTCTAGGACCCCGCCGAACTTGGAGACCTTAGCATACTTTCGGGCCATCGCTCCATCAACTGCATCAAAGAAGCTTCCAATCAGAAGAACCAGGATTGCCCCGATCCACTCCCATCCAGAAAGGCCTCCCCAGTAGAGAGTCCCAGCCGCCAATGCGAGCAAGAAACCAATGAAAGTCAACGAGTTGGGCGAGAGGCCTACACGGTGGAAAAGTTTCGAGGAGGATTGGAAGACACCCTCAACCAGGAACTGTAACCTTGACAGCATAATGGATTGGGGTCTGATTATCCGCTTTTTCTGGATTATCCTTTCCTCACGAAACTTTTCTATTAGGGGCTTCAGGGGCTACGCCAAGGTCTAGAGTTGGGCAAGGTAGGCAAGGGAGTCAAATGCTCCGTGAGTGGTTGCGGCGAAGACGCAGTACGATCAGTCCCGGCTGAAGAGGCCGCTCATGCGGGACTCAGAGTCACCGCCACTACCGGCAGATGCTATCTCTGTAAGAACCACTACAAGGAGATGAAGAAGAAAACGAAGAAGGACAGACAAGTCGAACGGTGGAGGATGAAGCCTTGAGACTCCTCCTCATCCACGCTGACAAGTTCGAGTACGAGACCAAGGAGAAAGCTGTCAAAGAGCCTGAGCCTCTCTCCGACCATGCTAAGAAGGGTCAGCTCCAAGATGGACTGGTCGTTTTCTCTACGGTTGAGAAGGCGGACGAAGAATCCCCCGAGAATACTGTATCCAACGCCGCAGACTCGATAGAAGAAGTCCTGAATTGGCTCAAGACCAGAAAAGTGATGATCTATCCCTATGCTCATCTCTCAACGAGCCTTGCCAGTCGAGACCCGGCAATCAAGATTCTCAAGGATCTAGAACAGAAACTTGCCGAGAAAGGGTACGAGGTTAGTCGAAGTCCGTTCGGCTGGTACAAGGGTTTCACTATCACAGCCAAGGGTCACCCTCTCTCCGAGTTGTCCCGGACTATCACTTCGAAACAGGCAAAACATACAGCAGCTCCGATAAAGTCGGAATATGCAATAATGGACGAGAAGGGAGATCTTCACACTCCCGAAGCGTTCCGCTACGGACCCGGGCAGGAAGAATTCAAGTCGCTCGTCGAGAAAGAAGCTCTCAAGAAGGGATTGACCGGAGGCGAGCCACGATTTCTCGAATACGCACGCCGTTTCGGAATCGAATGGGAGTCATATGCCGACGTGGGCCAAATGAGGTTTGGACCAGAGGCCGACATCATGATCCAACTACTCTCAGACTATGCAAACATGGTCATTCGACGGATAGGCATCTCTATCCTCAACGTCAGAGGAACAAACATGTTTGACGTCAACGTGAAGCCGATCAAAGAACACCTCCAACTCTTCGGCTCCCGAGCCTACGAGCTTGCCGTAGACGAGAGAAACTTTGTCCTCAGATACGCAGCATGCTTCCAACAATTCTCAATGGTAAAAGACTGGACACTCAGCTACAGGAACCTGCCCTTCGGAACCTTCGAAGTGGCAGACAGCTACCGCATGGAACAGAGTGGCGAACTACTACTCTCCTTCCGACTCCGAAAGTTCCTCATGCCCGACCTCCATATCTACCTGACCGACCTCGCGGAATCCATCGATGTTGGCAAGAGGGTCCATGAGAAGATCTATGAAGAGATCCGGAAGATTCATCGCGAGTACGTGTCCATCTACAATACAACACGAACTTTCTTCAAAGAACACAAGGACCTATTCCTCGACTTAGTCAAAGTTGAGAAGAAACCGATCCTACTCAACTTCGTACCAGACGACATCTACTACTGGGTCCTAAACGTTGAGTACAATATCATTGACGATCTCGACAGGCCCAGGGAAATTGGAACATTTCAGATAGACATTGGAAACGCGAAGCGATTCGACATTCATTACGCAAACGAGAAAGGAGAGCGAGTCTATCCTGTCATAATTCACACCGCCGTGATAGGCGGCCTAGAAAGGTACCTTTTCGCATTGTTGGACACGGCAGTCAGGATGGAGAAGCAGGGCAAGAAACCCATGCTACCAGTATGGGTATCGCCGGTACATGCACGCATCGTCCCGATCTCAAGACAGATTCTAGGCGAAGCGACCAAACTGTTGGAAACATTGGAGAAAGAAGGTTTACGGGTCGACCTTGACGACCGAGACGACACTCTTCAGAGCAGAATAAGGGACGGCGAACTAGGCTGGGTCCCATACATAATCGTACTCGGGGAGAAAGAGATCAAGACAGGAGTTCTCTCCGTGAGATCACGTGAACAGGGAAAAGAGATCAAAGCTTCCGTAGACGACTTGGTATCAAGGATAAAGTCCGAGATACAGAGTTACCCGTCAAGACCGCTCACTTACCCGACTCTACTTTCGAAACGACCTGGCTACAAGAGAAACTAGTTCCAAAAACGGACTCGATCGATAGGTCAACTGATGGACTAACAGAGGCTCAGAGTAATTTATATAGAGATTCGAAAAGCCCTCAAACTCAAGGTAGTACCGTAAGTGAACAAGGACCAGTCGTACGGCGGGCTAATACTCGTCGTCTCAGTCGTCGTCTTGATACTCTATCTATTCTCGCTAACCTCGCCCTATGCAGCAGCAGTGGTATTCACAGTCGTCAGTATCGCCGTCGTCGGGATTCTTGGTATCACGGGATGGATTGGTTGGACAATGCTCACTACTCCACCTCCGGCGCCGCTCGAGGCGGAAATGGGAAGCTCCAGCCCATCCACTACAGCCGCAGGGTCTACTTCGACAGCCGCCAAGTCCGACGAGAAGCATTAAGCGCCACGCGGCCGCAATCGTAACTAGTTCGCTAATTTCTCGGTTACATCAGCCCTAAGGCGGGCTGGCAAGTCTCAACCCTCATCTTCGGTGCTAATGAGATGAGCGAGGTCAGCATAGAGAAAGTCGTTTCAGATATCAACGGATTCCGCCAACGACTCGCGATGTTGCGCGAGGAATTGAACCGGTCAAATCGAGCGATGGCCGACAAGATGTCCCAATTGGGAGAGACACTTACTCAAAGAGTAAGAGACCTTAGAGACCAGGTTACAAATGCCCCTCAGAACCTGCTCGCCCTAGAGAGTAGATTCATGACAGGCGATATCCCAGAACAGGAGTATAAGGCGACGCGTGAGGAATATCGAACCCAGCTAACCAAGAACCTGCGAAGCATCGACGAGATCAGAAGCCTCCTGCTGATCATGAGCCAGTTAGAGGCACGCCCCTCATCCCCAAGTTCCGCGCCACAAAGCGGAATCAGTGGAATGGGAAGACCAGTATCAGTAGACCAGTAGATACTCCGAACTCATCTGATCTCAGCGGCCATTTCTACCGAATAGGGAACCCCGGCGTCCCACGCTAATCTTGCCTAGCCCGATGAGGGCTGGATGAGGCCGAGCTCAAGTAAGAAGAGATCTATTCAAGAAAACAGCTTACTGGTTCCAGACTACACAGTTGACCGCGAGCCTGCCATGGTACGCATGAGGTATTCGATGGAACGCATAACTACTCTTTTACCTAGAGAAGTTCCTTACTATATTCCGTAGACTCCGTAAAAGCTTAAATCCCTCTCCTCCGACGTAGGCAACCTATGAAATCTACCAAATTAGGTGAATATGGTAGCAACAGCCTCACTGAGCTCGGGGAAAGTCAATTCCAGTATTTACCTAACAAAGGTAGGTTCGTGAGATAGACCGCATATGGCAAGCACAGGAAGGACCCTACAAGCCAAGGAATTGCAATCCACCTCCATGGAAGACGCGGAATCGTTCGGGGAACCCCTCGACAAGCATCGACTGGTCATCGTCTGCGTCAAGGGTAACGTCAGCGTCCGGGAAACACTTCGAAATATCATTCAAAACACTCTTGGACCACAAGAAACGCCACCACTCCTCCTTCTAGGTCCGACCGCCCCCGAGGATATTTCCAGCGACCAGTCGCACAAGATCGGATGGGTCACGTACGTAGACGGAACATCACTCGCTCATCCCGTGCCTCAAGTGGAAATCATTTCCCCAGACAATCTATTGGAAGTGAATCTCTTCATAGAGAAATCGGCGCAGGGCGAGAACCACGCCATTGTCGGCGATTTTCTCGATAACGTGATCCGCAGCGCCGGTTCACCCGCGAGCTTCTACACGTTCTTCTGTCAGCTCGCCTCTCGAGTCAAGCTGAAGAAAAGAACCGCAATACTTGTTATCAAAGAGGATATCCACGACCGCGCCATGGTTGAGACGGTCAAAAGATTCGCGGATGTTGTTCTAGAATTCCGGGACCAGGACGATGAGGCCGGATTGAAAGTTGAAATGCGAACCTTGAATTTTGCAGACAACATTTACACTGCCTGGCGACCCTTCAGCGACTGGCTCCGCCCTATTCCCGTCAGCGCTTAACCCTTAAACTCGAACAGACCGGGCGGCCGTGCCCTGTGTGTCGCCCTGAGACTCATACATTACAAACAGCTCAAGTCTACTAACAAGACGGCATATGATTTCGGCGAGAAAGGATCGTCGGAATGGACAGTTGTTGTGGCCGACCGCCAGACGGAGGGTAGAGGAAGAAGCGGCAACAAATGGGAATCGCCTGAAGGCGGACTCTGGTTCTCAATACTTCTCAGACCCAACGTCGTTAGCTCTAAACTGCCGTTGCTACAATTTCTGATCGCGAACTCGACGAGGCAAGCACTAGAGGATGAGACAGGATTACCTGTCAAACTGAAATGGCCTAACGACATATTGCTGAATGGGCAGAAGCTTGGTGGAATACTGATAGAATCCAAGACTCAAGGCGACGCGATCTCATTCGTCGTTGTCGGAATCGGATTGAACGTCAACGTGAGTCTGGACAAGATTCCTGAGAATGCAGCATCCTTAGAGGCTCAGACAGGTATCAGATACGATGAAAATCGTATCCTGAGCGCGATCATCGATCGAACCAAGTTACGATACAAGGATTTGAACAGACCGAGGCCCACAAGAATTCTCGAAGAGTGGTGGCGGAACTGTGTTCACCGCCTTACACGTGTCCAGGTCACCATCGATGGCAGGACGGTTGAAGGTGTCGCAACATCGATAGGCGGAGATGGCAGCCTTCTGATTCGGACTGATGATGACAGATTTGAGAAAGTGACTGATGGCTCACTCACTCTTCTCAACGACTAGAAATCATCCCCTGCTTTTATACAAGGAATGGGCTCGCACTCCTCGAACCAATGAGCATGACTCAGCGTCTCGATGAGCTGAAGAAGAAAGGAGAACAGGCGAAGCTCGGCGGCGGACCCGAGAAAATAGACTCTCAACATTCTCGGGGAAAAATGACCGCGCGAGAAAGAATCGACACCCTCGTTGACCCAGGCAGCTTCGTAGAGATCGACCGGTTTGTTGTCCATCAGACCACAGACTTCGGAATGGCCGAAAAGAAGATCCTGGGCGATGGAGTAGTCACTGGTCATGGAAGGATCGACGGGCGGCTCGTCTACCTATTCTCCCACGATTTCACAACATTCGGCGGCTCGCTCGGAGAAATGTTCGCACGAAAAGTCACCAAGATAATGGACATGGCCCTGAAAGTTGGCGTACCAGTAATCGGACTAAACGACTCGGGAGGCGCCAGGATACAAGAAGGAGTAGTCAGCCTCGGAGGCTACGCTGAGATATTCTTCCGAAACGTTCTCGCCTCAGGCGTGATCCCTCAGATCTCAGCAATAATGGGTCCATGCGCCGGCGGCGCTGTCTATTCTCCCGCTATGACGGATTTCACGTTCATGGTCGACAAGACTAGCTACATGTTCATCACGGGCCCCGACGTGATAAAAGCAGTCCTCAACCAAACTGTCAGTTTCGAAGAACTAGGAGGCGCCAAAATCCACAATACGACCAGCGGGGTTGCTCACTTTTTCGCTAAGGACGAGAAGGATTGCCTTCAGCAGATGCGAAGACTACTGAGTTACATTCCCTCAAACAACCGAGAAGACCCGCCAGAAACTCCAGCGCGACCACCAGCGGGGAAGAAGGAAGAACTCAACACGATCCTCCCTGACGGCTACAACAAGCCCTACGACATGAAGGACATTATCACGAGAATCGTCGATGGTGGTGAACTGTTGGAGGTTCAACCTCTCTGGGCAGCCAACATGATCACAGCCTTCGCAAGGATAAACGGACATTCCATAGGAATAGTGGCAAACCAACCCAGATCCAACGCAGGGGTCATCGACATCGACTCCTCAGTCAAAGGCGCCCGCTTTGTCCGATTCTGCGATGCATTCAACATCCCCATCCTAACCCTCGTAGACGTTCCAGGATTCCTTCCTGGAGTCGACCAGGAACATGAAGGCATAATTCGACATGGTTCGAAACTTCTCTATGCCTATTGCGAGGCGACAGTACCTAAGCTCACGATTATCATTCGAAAAGCGTATGGCGGTGCGTACGATGTCTTGGGCAGCAAGCACATCCGGGCAGACCTCAATCTAGCATGGCCCTCCGCGGAGATTGCTGTCATGGGTCCTGAAGGAGCAACCAACATCATCTTCCGTGACGAACTAGCGAACGCACGCAACCCAGAAGCTAAGGCGAAGGAACTCGTAGACTCGTACCGGGAGAAATTCGCCAACCCGTACATTGCAGCGGAACGAGGCTACATAGATGACGTAATCGAACCCAGCAAGACGAGAGAGGTTTTGGTAAACTACCTTGAAGTTCTAAAAACTAAGAGAGAAGCCCGCCCTCCCAAGAAACACGGAAACATCCCCCTATAGACGGCCCAGTCAATGTTCAGGAAAATCCTGATCGCTAACCGTGGTGAGATAGCACTAAGGATAATCCGGACGTGTAAGAGACTCAAAGTAAGAACCGTTGCCGTATACTCGGAACCTGACCTAGAGTCCAGACATGTTACGAGCGCTGACGAAGCCTACCGGATTGGATTAGGGCCTCCCCTTGACAGCTACCTCAACATTGCAAGGATTGTAAAGACGGCCAAGAAATCTGGCGTGGAAGCTGTCCATCCCGGATACGGGTTTCTCGCAGAGAACGCGGACTTCGCAAAGGCTTGCGAAGACGCCGGTCTCATTTTCATAGGTCCAAGCAGCAAAGTCCTAAGGAAAGTATCCAACAAGTTCGAATCTAAGAGGTTCGCAGAGGCCGAGGGGGTCCCGGTAGTCCCGGGCGCCACCAAAGAAGTTCAATCCGTCAAAGAAGCTGAAACCGAGGCAAGAAAGATCGGATTTCCTGTTCTGCTAAAGGCCGCCTTTGGTGGAGGTGGGAGAGGGATGCGGATTGCCAGAACTGCGAAGGAGCTCGAGAAAAGCTTTGAGACCGCACGTTCTGAGGCGGACACTGGATTTGGGCATCCAGAACTCTATGTGGAGAAATATCTCCAAGAACCACGTCACATCGAAGTTCAGATTCTAGCAGGGCCTCGAGGGAGAGCTGTTCATCTCGGCGAACGAGAATGTTCTCTCCAACGCAGATATCAGAAAATCCTCGAAGAAGCTCCTTCCCCGGCGCTTGACCCGAAGAAGCGAAGACAACTGATCTCTCTCGCTCTTCGAGTAATCAAAGCTACTCATTACGAGAACGCTGGCACGGTTGAGTTCGTGATGTCTAGATCAGGAGAATTCTATTATCTTGAGACAAACAAGAGAATCCAAGTAGAGCATCTGGTCAGCGAAATGGTAACCGGGGTAGACATTGTCGCAAAGCAGCTCATGATGGCGAGCGAACATCGACTCGATCTATCGCAAGACGAAATCGAATTTGTTGGAGCTGCCATGAATTGTAGAATAAACGCTGAAGACCCTGCCCATGGTTTCATACCTTCTTCCGGCAGAGTAGAGAAATTTGTCCCGCCAGGAGGACCGGGCGTTAGAGTTGACACAGCGCTGTATGACGGAGCCCTTGTGCCTGAATACTACGATTCACTCATTGCCAAGATAGCGGTTCAGGGCCTAGACAGAATGGAGGTCATCGGGCGGATGAAGGTCGCGCTTAGCGAGACGATTGTTGAGGGGGTGAGGACGACTATCCCAGTTCATCAAGCTCTTCTAGAGGATAGAGAATTCCTTCAAGGAAAGTATCATGTCCAGTTCATGGACAAGATGCTCTTCGGATGGAAGCCTCAATTGAAAACAGCATCAGAGGAAATCGCTGCAATTTTCCTAGCTATGAAGCGAACAATGGACACAGCCCCAAGTCTGAATGCCCAGAAGACTGAAACGGGAAGCCGTTGGCGGTCAAGTATTGAAGAACAGCAATCGGGCAAACAAGCCTTGTTTCTAGAAGGGCTCTGATGCCAGTCCTGATCGTTGAAGGCAAGAGGTATCGAGTAGGTGACATGGCCGGTGAAGAACCGTTCCTGACTATCCCGGTCGATGAGCAGAATGTGGGTCTTGAGGTATTGCGTCAGTCTTCCGGACAACCAACAACTGTTTTTGTGAGAGCGGGAAGTAGAGTAATCAGCGTGTCAGCCCAGCGACACGATGATCAGCACATCTATCTGGTGGAAGTAAACGGAAGACCACTGACCGTCACCCTTGAGGAAGATGCATTGTCCGCGGGAAGCGGCGAAACAACTGCCATCGATGGACCTGCTCTTGTGACCTCGCCAATGGCCGGCAAAATAGCCGCTCTCAAAACGGCTGTGGATTCGAAGGTCGAGGAAGGTCAGTCCCTAATGATATTGGAAGCGATGAAAATGCAGAATGAAATCGCCTCGCCCAAGACCGGTATGGTCAAGGAGCTCTACGTCAAGCAGGGAGACCTGGTCAAAGCTGGCGACAGATTATGCCTAGTAGCCTGACGATAGACCTGGATGAACGACACTCTTAGACCAGTCGTCATTGCTTACGGATCGCCGGTAGAATTTCCGTGTAGAAGTCTAGCGACTCAGGATTCGCGAGAGCTTCTCTATTGGTCACGGGTCTATTATTCACAATATTCGCGACGGCAGTCTCGACCTTTTTCATGTTGAGAGTGTAGGGAATGTCTGGAACCTCAACAATCAGCGCGGGAACATGCTTCGGAGAAGCCTCTGCACGCAATACTCTTTTGATCTTCTCCTTTAGATCTTCTGATAATCGGTGCCCTGCGGCAATTTTGACAAACAGAATAATTCTCTGGTCGTCTCCCAGAATCTGCCCTACGGCCAGACTGTCAGCAATCTCAGGCATCTTTTCAACAACATTATAGATTTCAGAGGTTCCGACCCTGACGCCTGAGACTTTGATCACGGCGTCGGATCTGCCGTAGAAGGTAAGTCCACCAGTCTTGCTGTGAATTATGACATAGTCTCCGTGTCGCCAGACGTTCTTTCCTTTCGACTTGTAGTATTCGAAGTAGGCATCTCGATATCTCTGATCTCCAGGATCGTTCCAGAAGTACAGTGGCATTGAAGGAGCTGGGGCCTCACAGACGAGCTCTCCCAGAGCGTCGACAACTGGCTCAGCATCTTCGTCGTAAACGTTGATCTTCATCCCGAGTCCCGGTGCCTGAAGCTCACCGGCGTAGACCGGAAGAGTTGGGACGCCACCGGCAAAGCATCCGTTGATGTCGGTGCCTCCTGATATGGAATTCAGGTGCAGATCGTGTTTGACTTCTCCGTAGACCCAGTCGAACCCCTCTGCTGAAAGTGGCGACCCCGTTTGGGAAATCTCGCGAAGCGATGAAAGATCGTATGAACTGCCAGGCTTCGCGCCGATGCTCCTTAGATAATTGATGTAGCTAGCGCTGCAACCCAATATCGATATCTTCTCTTCCTGCACCAGACGCCACATAGCTCCCCAGTCTGGGTAGAGAGGATTTCCGTCATGAAGGACAATTCTGGCCCCGGACGCAAGGCAGCTCATCTGCCAATTCCACATCATCCAGCTAGGCGAGGCGATGTAACTGATACAGTCGGTATTTTTAGTATCTGCGTGCAGCTTCGTTTCTTTCAGTTGGTTAACGAGGACTCCAGCGGCACCTTGAACCATGCACTTCGGTTTGCCAGTTGTGCCTGATGTGAACATGATGTAAACGGGGTGATCAGAGGGCAACTGCTCGAATCGGACCTTCCCATCGCCCGAGGACTTGACGAGCTCATCAAACCCAACCGAGCCAGCAGGACTCGCAACTTTCGGCTCGGATCCGAAACGAGATGTCAGAACGACTCTCTTGAGCGAAGGCACACCTTCGATAACCCTCTCAACATTGGACAGAATGTTGAAGTTCTTTCCTTTGTAGACGTACCCGTCGGCGGCGAACAAGACTTTCGGTTCGATCTGGCCGAGACGATCCAAGACAGCTCCGGAACCGAGTTCAGCGCCGCAACATGCCCAAACAGCTCCAACGCTCGTCGCCGCAAGCATCGCGATAGCCGTTTCCTCAATGTTCGGCATGTAGCCTGCTACGCGATCCCCAGGAAGGACCCCTATTTTCCGCAGGGCATTTGCTAGCGTTCCTACTTTTCGGTAGAGATCAGAGTAGGTCGTCCTAGAAATGGAACCTTCTTCCGATCTTGAGACCAAAGCAATGCTCTCATCCCTGAGCCTGAGAAGATTTTCGGCAAAATTCAGTCGAGCTCCTAAAAACCATTTAGCTCCAGGGAACTTTGTGATGTCGTCAACTACCTTGTCAAAACGGCGCGAAGCTAATATCCCGGTGTAATCCCAGATTGCTGACCAGAAGTCTGTGACCTTGTCGACAGACCATCTGTGGAGCTCAGAATAGGATTTGACCCTAAGCCCATACTTCTGATTGACAAGCGATGTGAATTTCGAGAGATTCGCCTCTCGGGCTCTATCCTCAGATGGAGTCCAGAGCGGTCTCGCCTGCACCATGTTCCTTCCCCTGATACTAGCTGAGTTAGACAAATAGACCTTGATAACTTGTCGTCATAAACGTCTTCAAACGGGTTCTGAACTGCATAACTTATAGCCCATCAAGAATATAGTCGACAGGATCGCAAAATTGACAGTCGTCGACGTAAAACTGCTCACGGACGGCTACTTCACGTTAGACAAGAGCTTTCTCGTCTTCGGCAAATACCAGGGAATGAAGTATAAGGCCGCACTAAAGCCTCTCTTGATTCGGACAGAGAAGGAGACGATCCTCGTCGACACTGGAGTTGGAACGTTACCGTCGAAATATGAAAAGTTCCACGATGTAATCCGGAGTAGAGAGGAAGACCTCCGCTATTCTCTCCACAAGACTGGACTCCGCCCCGAGGATGTGACGATGGTCGTCAACACTCACTTGCACTTTGATCACTGTGGGAATAACCAAATGTTCGTTAATAGCAAGTTCCTAGTTCAGACGGACGAGATTCGGTACGCATACTTTCCAGATCGTTTCATGAGAGTAAGCTACCTCCGAGAATTCTTTGATGTAGAAGGCGACTATCTTCCCGTTAGGGGAAAATATGAGATCGAAAATGGAGTTGAGGTTCTCCCAACTCCTGGGCACACGATAGGCCACCAGTCTGTGGTAGTAAAGTGGAAGGGTCGGAATGTCGTCTATACGGGCGATGCAGCCCCTCTGCCGGAGAATATCGAGAAGAGAAACATCACTGGTATGATTTATGATTCCACCCAGGGAATCCAGTCAATAGACCTGCTTCGGCGAATAGAGAATCCAGTGTACATATATTCGCACGACAATGAACAACTCGAACCGAAAATCTAACGCTAGAACCAGCCCTTTTGCACGGCTTTCCAATAAGCACCCCAATACGGATCTCTTGTAGGATACTGTAGAGCTACTCGCCCGGACGCGCTTACGCCCCTGATCCCGCGAATTCCAGATGAGAGCTTGCCAATACTTGTGGCCTGAATCCCCTTAGAGTGCAGGTTGTCAACAATCCTCTTTGTCCGATCTGGTTTGCAAGTAATGATAAGACTGCCCTCTCCCAGAGAAACCAACGGATCGATTCGAAAGAACTCACACAGTCTTTGGGTCTCATCTGAAATCGGTATGTCTCCTAGGGACACCGTTCCCCCCAAACTGGAGGCTTCCGCAAGCTCCAAAAGGCCTGAAACAACGCCTCCCTCTGTCGCGTCATGCATGGCTGTCACTCCGCGCTCGTGAAGCCCTATCCGGGCGGCTGTCACAGCGTCCTGGACCGTGTTGGACTTGGGGAAGTACTTCCAAGCTCTATCGAAGAGATAGGAGCCTAGAGCCTTCCTCACAGTCCTCGGAAACGCCCGCGTGAGGACCGAGGTTGCCCCGTAAGCTGCGCTCTTGGTTAGGACTATGTCGTCTCCATCTTTCGCCATCATTGAAGTCACATAATCATTAGGACCGCAGAACGTCCAAAGTGTCGCTCCTCCAATCACGGAGTAGTCACAACCTTCGAATCTTCCGGTGTGACCACCGACGATCGATAAGCCCAGCTCAATACAGCTTGCGTGAAATGATTCCCAATACTCGGTGAGTGATTTGTCGGAAAGCTGAGGGGGCAAATTCAGATCGATCATCGCATACATGGGAGATATTCCGCTTGTAGCCACATCCGATGCGATCTCGTACACACTCATTCTTGCAGAAGCATTGGGGCCAATAGAGGGAATGAAAGAGACGGGGTCGGAGCTCAGAATCATGACCCTACTGTTGTCGATCCTCACAACCGAGACGTCGACGCCAAGTCTGGGTCCAACGAGAACATCTCTCGATCTGGCTCCTGTAAGTTTCCCAATCACGTTCGTCATTACTTCTCGGCTAGGCTTGCCCAATCGTGGACTACGCAGGATTCGTCAACTCTGATTGAGGAACCGCGATTGGCCTCACAAGTAGAGCTGAAGGGCTTTGAGCTTTACGAGACCCACCATGATGAGGGCGGTAATCGCGAATTCTGCAAGCAGAAAACTGCCGTTATAGATGGCAGAATACTCATACGGACTCACCCCCGTGGGAGCAAAGGTAGCGAAGAACAAGACTCCTGAAACAAAGTGCGAACAAAACCGAGCGAGAATGCCCACTCCGACACCCAGGAGTGGAGTCTTTCGAAAGAATCCGGCGAATCCAAGTAGCCCAAATGCCAGCGGGTAATCAAGAAAAACTTGGGCCGGGCCAATAGGCTGTATACCCGAACTGGTGTCCACAAGAAGAGCGATCAGACCAAAGACTACTCCACCGAGTATTCCAATCTTCGGTCCTCGTCTCAGAGCGAGTACGAAGATGGGGACCATTGATCCCAATGTCACTGATCCACCCTCGGGAAGTGTGAATATCTTTACCAGATACAAAGCCCCCGATAAGGAAACCATTACAACGATTTCGGCAAGTAATCTGACTCGCTGGATTTCCCTCAACGGTTTCAGAAATCGTGGTTTAGGGAACGATTCGTCTGGACTATTCGTTTGCAATTTGCATTTTGTCTCCTTGGGAAGCTTTGAGACCGGTTCTGAGAATCAGCTATCGTCTCGTCCCTCCGCCGGCATTACCCGGATCAGGTTCAAAGGGTCGATGGCGACGAAAGCCATCCTCTCAGCCGGGTCTTCCCCAGCTCCCCGCTACGAATCGAGTGCTCTCGACGATTATTTAAGCGCTGGCGCGGGAAGAGCGATTTCTACTCTGTTTCTTTAAAGAAGTAGCGTGGCCACTGCGGCCATCCTGATTCTTGGGGCTTCGGACTGAAGTCAACTTCTAGTTGCATTCCGATCTTGAGAGATTCGAGACGGGATGTTCGAATAATACTCGGCACTTTCACTCCTTCTGACATCTCGACAATTCCCACCGCGTACGGGGTCATGTGTTTGAATTGTGGCGGCGCAACGTGGACGATAGTGTATGTCACGAGTTTTCCTCGGGGACTGAGTTCGACCCACTCGACCTGGGTATTGCGACAGTTAGGGCAGACATTTCTGGGAGGGACCATGACATGATGGCAACGCACACATCTGGCAGCCATCAGCTTCCGCTCGCTCACATACTTGTAGAATGCTTCAATGGTCGGATCTGGAAGTTCGCTCATAATCTAGCTACCCTTCAATATGTGAACTACTGCAGTAGCTCCTGATCCTCCTAGATTATGCGCGAGTCCAACCTTGGCATCCGCAACCTGTCGCCTATCCGCCTGCCCGGTCAATTGGAGATACAATTCGTGAATCTGAGCCGTACCGGTGGCGCCTACTGGATGCCCCTTTGACTTTAGACCACCGCTAGTGTTGACCGGCAGAGTTCCGTTGAGCGCTGTGGCGCCGCTCTCTATGTACTTCCCACCCTGTCCTGGCTTGCAGAATCCTAGGTCTTCGTAGCCAATTATCTCGGCGATCGTGAAGCAATCATGGAGCTCCGCGACATTGACGTCTCGCGGTTTGATATCCGCCATCTTGTATGCATCTTGGGCGGCCGTTTTCGCCGCTTTTATCGTGGTGAGGCTTTCGCGCTCATGGAGGCAGAACGTGTCCTGTGCTTGGCCTGTGCCGATGATGTGGACATAGTTGTCGGAGAACTTCTTCGCCAACTTCGGCTTGGAGAGTATCACAACGCTTGCGCCGTCCGTGATCAGCGAGCAGTCATAGAGTTTCAACGGCCATGAGACTACGCGTGACTTGAGAACTTCATCCATCGACACTTCTTTCTGCATGTGAGCCTTAGGGTTCAAAGAACCGTTTTTGTGATTCTTGACTGCGACCGCAGCCATCTGTTCCTCGGTTGTCCCATACTCGTGCATGTGAGCTGTAGCCATTAGGGCAAAGAGTCCCGGAAAGGTCATTCCATTCCACTGTTCGAATGGATAGTCAGAGGCCGTCGCCAGGATTCCTGTCACTTCTGGCGTCGGCTGGTTCGTCATCTTCTCGACCCCTCCCACCATGACAATATCATAGAGGCCGGACATGATCGCCATGATCCCGCAGCGCAGCGCGGATCCTGACGAGGCACACGCGTTTTCGACCCGCATAGCGGGGGCGGGAAACACGCCCGCCCAGCTCGACTCTATAGGCGCGTTGTGAGCCTGATGCTCGTAAGCCTCACTCATCTGTCCGATGAAAGCAGCTTTGATGTCCTTGGCTGGATCCAACTTCTCGACACGACTAAACGCTGCCAGTGCAGCCTCTGCGAAGAGTTCTCGAGCGTAAAGGCCCTCACGGCGGCCAAATTTGGACAAGCCAGCTGAGATGATTGTCGCTAGAGGCTTCCCGGGCAACTAAACCTGAGACCTAGATCATTCTCTCTGTAATAATGACTTTCGAGGATCATTCGAATGGGTCGAATGGCGTGCAGAGGTCTCGAATCGATTCCGTCCTTCTGCTATTCGGGCGTTTCATATAGAGAGGATTTCTGTTAGACTGCCGGAATAATGTGATCTATCATAACCCAATTTCCCCGGTTCAGCAGTTGGTCGCTCTGCCATAGATTTCATCTTCCACCCTGGTTTGCCTTCAACATAGATCATGGAGTGAAACTCGCCCTTTTCTATGATTCCGAGCCAGACCACCCTTACAGCTCAGTTGTGGGTCCAAAACACAAGTCAAACCTTACTCCTTTGGCGATTGTTGAATCTCTAGAAACTCCAGCGCGCGCATAAAAAGTTCGGAACCCTAACAAAATCACCGAAAAAATACATATTTATATAGCGCAAACCCCTTTTCAAGATCAAAGGCTGGAATAATGGTTGTTCACACGGGTCGAAGCAGAATCTGCTATCAACCAAGCAAAGGCCGAGACTGAAAAGCGGCCAAGAAGAGAACCAGCCAGCATACTTTCCCAGTTCTCTCGTTCGTTTGCTCTGTACGAGGAAGCAAAGAGACACCTACCTTCAGGTGCCTCGTCCAATGTTCGGGTCTATGCTCACGATCCCTTCCCTATACTCTTCAGAAAAGGGCTGGGTTCTAGGGTCTGGGACGTAGACAATAACGAGTACGTGGATCTCCTCTCAAGCTACGGGTCCGTCGTCCTCGGGCACTCCCATCCAGCTATTGTCCGAGCGATCGCCGAGCAGATCCGTAACGGGACAATGTTAGGAACGACCACCGAACTGGAGGTCGAGGTCGCCAAGAAGATACAATCCGCTGTCCCGTCTGCGGAGATGGTCAGCTTCGCCAATACGGGAACCGAGGCCACCATGGAAGCCATACGAATCGCTAGAGCCTTTACTGGACGCGACAAGATCCTCAAATTCGAGGGACACTACCACGGACACCATGACTACGTTCTATTCAGTGTAGAATCACCCTCTGTCGTGGCCGGGCTAGAACAAGCGCCGTCCAAACTCGCCTACTATCCAGGAATCCCCGATGGAATATCTCGGACAGTCGTTGTTGCTCAGTGGAACGACCCAACCTCTCTGGAAAAGGTACTAAAGCGTAATGCGAATGATCTTGCTGCCATAATTACAGAGCCTGTCATGGGCAGCGCGGGAATCATTCCGCCCAAAGATGACTATCTCAAGAGTATGAGAGAACTCGCAGACAAATACGATGTTCTGCTAATCTTCGACGAGGTCCTAACCGGGTTTAGAATAGCCCCAGGGGGTGCGCAAGAGTTCTATGGTGTGAAACCGGACATCGCTTGCTATGCAAAGGCGCTCGGCGGTGGAACACCAATAGCAGCAGTCACGGGTCGTCGAGACGTGATGGGAATGATTGGTCCGGGCAAGATCGGCTACGGCGGAACATACAATGGAAACTCATTGTGTCTCGCGGCTGCGAATGCAACTCTTGATGAGTTGCTCAGGGACGATGGCGCAGTCTTCAGACAAATGCACCTTACAGGCGCGGAAATAGTCGAGGGACTACGAGACCTAATGGCGCGATACGATCTGAGTGGAATAGTCCAAGGGATCGGTCCAATGTTTCAGCTTTACTTTACTGAGGCCAAAAAGATTCTGAACTACCGTCACACTCTCCAGAGCGACTTCCAAAAGTTTCGCGACTTTCGTAATCTGATGCTTCGGAGAGGAGTCTACTTGCATCCAGATGGGACAGAGCGGATGATGATTACAGCCGCCCACGATGGCAGTGACGTGGAGCGGGTCTTGTCTGCGGCCGAGGACAGCTTTAGAGAGCTACAGAAAGAGAATTGATGAATCGTCTCTTTACCTGATTTCTGGATATTTAGATAGAACTAGCCCACTATTGCTTTTACTAGATTTCCGACAATTGATACGATCACCATTAAGAACCTTAGAATGTTTCAAAATTGGATCAGTCGGCCTTCTCAATGTCATACCCCAGACTCCAGCACCGAGAGCTCTCAATCCTCGTTGGAGTCCTTGTCGGGATCCTTCTAGACGTTGTTGCTACCACGACTGATAGTCCTGCAAGTCTCTCTCTCGCAGATCTTGTTATCTTCATAACAATCCCCGCACTGTCCGGCGCGCTCGCGGGTTTCGCGGATCCAGATCACGCCATAGGAAACGGGATTGTCGTCGGAGTAGTTGCGGGACTCGTCTACGTTGTGATAAGTGCTGCAAGGCTTCCCGTGAACGTGGGAGGCGACACTGTCCTCTTTCTATTGCTCGCGATTCCTATCTGGGGCTTCCTCGGAGGAAGCGGATCCCGGTTTGTCATGGGAACCATGACATCAGCTCAAGAAGAAACCATTCAGACAACCATGCGAACCTGCGTAAACTGCAAGACAGTAAACCCTCCGGACGCTCTTTTTTGCAAAAACTGTGGAACCAAACTCCCACGAAACTCTAAGGCGAATGCTACGTAGTGTGATGGCTTAGTCGTCTCAAGGCAAGCATCAAAGACCATTTCCAAGCTAGAGATTCGGGTTATTGTCTGGTGAGTCCGGGCGGGACGGGGGCAGAATGGAATCCGATCGCGATTCGGGGCAGCCGATTTGACCTACCCGACCCTGCACGTTGACCTGGACGCTGAGCTGCCCACTAAGAAGAAAGCTCGACCTGCTGATTCTACGGGCATTAACAAAATCCAAGCCCATATCAATTTGATCTAGCGGGACCCCTCTCCAGAAATCTCTGGAGCGCGCTCTCTCGCGACACAAAAAGTGCTCTTCCGCGGAAGGTTCCGTCCCCCTTCGTCCGACCTATCCGGTTCCACCCCAGGCATTCTATTGATACCCTGCTAAATCAACGGGAATAGTACCTTTTATAAGGAAAAACGTCTAAAGCCCCCTACCGTATTTATGCAAAAAGGTAGGTCAACCCGAGAAAAGTGTCGCGAATAGACGAAAATCTACACCGGATACTAAAAGACCACGGACTGACAGAGTATGAGATCAAAACCTACCTCAAACTAATCTTCGACGGACCCGCCACACCCTACGAGATCAGCGAGAGTGTCAAAATACCATACGCACGCGTCTACGGAACACTAGAAGGACTAGAGAAACGAAAGTGGATCAGAGCCCGGCCAGGCCGCCCCGTTATCTACGAATCAAACCCACCCCGATCAGTCGCAGAACTCGAGCTCGAACAGAAACAGTCAGAAATGGAAGCATTCACCAACCTCATGCGCCGAGACCTCCAAGCGATCTACGAACGCAGAGAAGTAGTCAAACACATCAGTCTCTGGGTAATACACGGCGGCGACAAGATAGCTGACAAACAGAGCGAACTAATCCAGAGCGCGAAAACCCGGGCCTACCTTCAACTAGCAACTATCATTCCCCAAGACGTTGAGGATCTGAGAGCACCGATCAAAGCAGCACGAGAGAGAGGAGTCGCAGTCAAGATCGTCTCGTTCATGAATCCGCGTTTTGTGGATCAAAAGAGTCTTTCCGCTCTCTCCGAACAGGCAGAGGTTGGAGTCATTTCGGAACCGAGCGAAGAATCCCCACGTCCAGTGAATGTTTGCTCGGTTGACGGTAGAGACTCGATTGTTACGTATCTGTGGAACTTGGAAATGCCCTCAGAGGGCGGATCAAGAATAGCGTTTAGGCTCTCAGACGAAGAATACGCTGGGGTCCAAGAGAGATATTTCGAATACTACTGGCTAAAGGCTCGGAGAATCTAGGGCAATATCCGGGAATCTTCTGCTGAGCTTTGCCTAGATAGGAGCTCAGAGCGCCTATTATGAGTAGAGTGCGACTCTTCCAAAAATACTTACTGCTGCGGGGATCGAGGTGGACCTTGAGGCGTTTGTGCCGTGCCAGGTTGCCGCGAGTCTAGCTGCGCCATTATCATCATGAGCTTCTTTGACTCGTCCAGCTTTCGAATCATGTTTGCCATCTCGCCCTTGTAGTAGTCCTTCTGCGCACTATAATCCTGGTCATTCATTTCGCCCGACTGGTATCTTCCTTGCAGCGCCAAGAATCCTGATAGAGTGGTCCCTCCGAGCTGGTCTCTCAACTGGCTTAGACTCTTGTTAACCAGATCGTTCAACACTTGCGCCCGTTCGTTGAGGGCACGGCTAACCTTCGAGATCTCTTCTTTTATCATAGCAGTCCGCTGTCTGAAACCGTTTAGCTCAACGACCACTTTTTCGATTCCCATTTCACTCATTACATGGCACCTTGTCGGATGTGACATTGAGAACCAGAGCGACAGTTATGGAAGTCGTAACCTTGGCATCCAGAGGAAGGTAATCACGCGACTGGCTGAAAGACTATTGACAAGAACCTTCTACTAACACTTAGAAGAGCAATCCCGATGCGAGACTTGTACGCTTTCGAGAAGACCATAGACCTCACTCAGAATCTCCAGAATGGGATGCCTGTCTATCCGGGGGATCCCTCTCCATCGTTTGAACTCTATCGGAGTATCGAGAAGGACGGTGTGAACTTGACTAAGCTCGTTATGGGCTCACACACTGGGACGCACTTAGACGCTCCCCGGCATTTCATTCCGAACGGGATAGGAATCGACCAGATTCCTCCAAACAAACTGATTGGGGAAGCATATGTCGCCGACTTTTCCGGCAAAAAAATTGGAAGTGGGATTCTGGCCAGCGATTTTCGTCCAATAGAGAAACATATCGGTCTCGATGACATTGTCGTCTGCTACACGGGATGCAGCGAGCACTGGGACGACAACTCGATCCTTAGGAACTACACCTATCTCACGAAAGACGCTGCGGACTACCTCGTCTCTAAACGCGTGAGAGCCGTCGGGATAGACTTTCTAAGCGTTGAACAGTTCGAAGCAACCGAGGCTGTTACTCACAAGACTCTGCTCGGCAGCGGGATATTCATCATAGAATCCTTGAGCAATGCTCTCAAACGTTTCTTAGGGCAGAGAATCCTAATTATCTGCATGCCGATCAAATTGAAAGACGGAGACGGGGCGTCTTCGAGGGTTGTTGCCGTCCCTATAATGGATGATCATACGTGAAAAGCAGTCGAGAGCCGATTCCTCGATCACTCTCACTCTCAGCGTTTTGTTTGAAAGAGTCTGATTTCAATTGAAACTCAAGATTGAGGGCATAATTGCTCCGATGGCGACAGCGTTCACAAGGGACGGGACAATCGACGGGAAGGCAATCCGGGTTCTCGTAGACTTTCTAGTGAACGGTGGGATTGACGGACTCTTCCCGCTTGGGACATCGGGAGAATTCGCCCTTCTCGATCGAGAAGAAAGGAGACTCGTTATTCAGACAGTGGTCGACCAAGCCAATGGCCGAGTACCAGTACTCGCAGGGGTCTCGGATCCTAGCCTGACCAATGTGCTTCATTTTGCAAAGGATGCGAAGAACGCTGGAGCAGACGCTATCGTGGCTACTCCACCCTACTATTTCACAACCGGCGAACAAGGCCTCTACGACCACTTTGAGACGATTGCAAGCAAAGGAGAACTGCCCCTCATTGTCTATAATATTCCAGAGTGGACTCATCTCTTCGTTCCACCAGGAGTCGTACAACGGCTGGCTGACAAACGCCTGATTGTCGGTATGAAGTACACCGAGTACAATCTGCTGAATCTTCTCCGGTTTATCAAAGCGGCAGGCGAACGTGTCTCGATCCTAACTGGTTCCGATGCGATGGCCTTCACAAATCTCGAATTCGGAGGAAGCGGAGCCGTGATCGGTGTCGCCAATGTCGCCCCCAAGATCGCGAGCTCGATCTTTGACGAGTTCAAAGGAGGCGACCTTACAAAGGCTCGAAAGTCGCAAGAGGCGCTTCTTCCCGTCATAGAAGCCATTGGAGTTGGCAGATTTCCAGCAGGTCTAAAGGAAGCCATGAGGATGGTTGGTATGCCAGTTGGCGGCGTCCGAGAACCGCTTCAACCGCTTACGGCGGAAGAACGGGAAACTGTTGCTAGTTTCCTCAAGGAGGTCGGATTACTGAAGAGGAAGTCGTAGACGATGACGAAATCGTCTGCGCCTGTCTCCGTTAACAAGTACCAGATGTACATCAACGGGGAGTGGCTTGCATCTGACAGGGAGCAGAAGATCAACGTTGTCAATCCTGCGACTGAAAGAGTGATTGCGTCCGTCCCAAAGGCAAGTAGAGAACAGGCAAAAGAAGCGTTAGAAGCTGCAGAACACTCACAGCCTAGATGGGAAGACCTCCCACCGGTCAAACGAGCCAAGTTCTTGTTTGAGGCAGCTAGGCTGATTCGCCGGGACAGGGAGAGACTTGCGAGAATTTTAACGTCCGAGCAGGGTAAGCCTCTCTTTGAGGCAAGGTTAGAGATCGACGGCGCTGCCTCGAACTTCGAATACTACGCTGAGTTTGCTAGGAGGATCGAAGGAGACGTTCTGCCAAGTGACAACCCTAGACAGATCGTAATGATCCTGAGACTGCCTATCGGAGTGGTTGCGTCGATTACTCCATGGAACTTTCCTTCAGCAACGGTTGCGAGAAAACTCGCACCGGCTTTGATCACTGGAAACACTGTTGTAACGAAGCCATCTAGCAACACGCCCCTTAGC